>Ga0190360_1000165_pt1 | contig 37246 bp, 33 predicted proteins | sample 48721834_MG_FD_161271 | JGI IMG/M metagenome (GOLD analysis project Ga0190360, IMG submission 161271) | Hydrothermal vent microbial mat bacterial communities from Southern Trench, Guaymas Basin, Mexico - 4872-18-3-4_MG | ecosystem: Environmental > Aquatic > Marine > Hydrothermal vents >...
TAAAAACTTGAGCTATTGCTTCTTTGGGAAAAGTTCTTATTTTAGCTTGCTCTAATTTAAATTCGATAGGGAGGTCGCTTCGAATTTGAGCTAATTTTTTTGAAATAAAAGCCTGTTCTTTGTAAGCTTGAAGTTTCTTTCGAATGTTCTCTTTAATTTTCTTTGCTTTTTCGGTTCCTCTTTCTAGTTCTTGATAAAGATTCTCTAAACTCCCGAATTCTTTAATTAATTGGATTGCTATTTTTTCGCCAATTCCAGTAACTCCAGGAATATTGTCAGAAGGGTCCCCCCTTAGGGCCTTGTAATCAATGAGTTGAGAAGGAGTTAATCCGTGATATTTCTCTTTAACTTTCTCTACATCATACAAAATTGTATCTTTTACTCCTTTCCGCAAAGTATAAACTTTAGTATTTTCATCAACTAACTGTAAGATGTCTAAATCTCCGCTTAAAATTATCGTTTCTAATTCTGGGAAAACTTGTTTTCTGGGAGCTTGACGAGAAATTGCCCCTATTAAATCATCTGCCTCAAAACCTTGTTTTTCAAAAATTGGCACTCCAAAAGCTTTTAAAACCTCTTTAACTTTTGGAATTTGCTGATAAAGTTCTGCTGGTGCTTTTGGTCTTTTAGCTTTATACTCTTTATACTCTTTATGACGCAAAGTAGGCCCGGGAGCATCAAAACAAGAAGCTACAAAATCGGGCTTGAATTCTTTTAAGGCCTTTAAAAAAACTAACAAAAACCCATAGACCCCATTAACAAGTTCCCCCTTTTTAGTGGTTAAAGGGGGTAAAGCATGAAAAGCTCGATGAATTAAAGAATTGCTATCAATAATAATTAAGCGTTTTTTTTGAATCATTTTATCGGCAACTCCACATAAAAAGTAGATCCTCTTCCTTTGCCGGGAGATTCGGCCCAAATTTTTCCTTTATGTAAATCTAGGTATTTTTTAGCTACATAAAGGCCGAGTCCTGCTCCCTCAATAAAGAGATTAATTCCTGCTGACCCTCGAGAAAAACCTTCAAAAATTTGTTTTTGTTCACTTTTGGTCAACCCCTCCCCAGTGTCTTTTACCGAGATTAAAATTGAATTTGGCTTCTTTTTAAGAGCGATCTCGATTTTCCCTTTTTTAGTATATCTTAGGGCATTGTCCAACAAATTTAAGATGACCTGTTGAATTTTAAGAGGGTCAATATTAACCATTGGAAGAGGAGTTTTTGGTTTTTTAAAAACTAACTTTAAGTTCTTTTTTTGGGCTTCGAGCTTTATCTCTTCATAACAAATTTGGATTAACTCTTCTATCTTTGTTGGAGACTTTTGAAACTCCATTTTGCCAAGCTCAATCCTTGAAATATTAAGCAAATCATTGACTATTCTGATAAGACGCGCATTTGATTGGAAAACGTTTTCTAAAGCTTTTTTTGTTTTTTGGGGGATTTGACCATAATCACCTTCTAAAATCATTGAGATATAACCTTTAATGGAGGTTAAAGGAGTCCTCAATTGATGGGAAGCCATTGAAATAAACTCCGATTTTGCTTTATCCAAAGTTTTTAATTCTTCATAAGCCTTTCTTAATTCTTTAGTTTTTTCTTCTACTTTTTCCTGAAGAAGCTGAGAAAAATCTTTAATCTGGTCGTATAATCTAGCATTGTCTAGAGCAATCGAAGCTTGAGAAGAAAGAGTGGTTAGAAGTTCCAGATCTTGTTGAGAATAAGAGTCGCGAGAAATTTTATTCCCGAGCACAATTAAACCAATAATTTTCCCCTCCCTTAAAAGTGGCAAACACAAAACTGCCTCAATCTTTTTCATATTCTCTTTCAACCTCTCAAGATTTCTTTTTTCTTTTTCGTCCTTGGTATCTCTAATAAGAAGATTAATTTCTTCATAAACCAGGGGTTTTTGGCTTTTTTCGAGGTATCTGGTTAAAAAATTATCTTTTACCAGAGAAATTCCATTCTCTTCCCTGAAGCCAATGTTTTTTATAATCTTATAATCTCCAGTTTCTGGCTCTCTCAAGAGAATAACTGTTCTGTCTAACTTCATTGTCCTAATTAAGGTGCTAGTGATTAAAGTAGCTAATCTTTTTAAGTCTAAAACTTGGGTTAATCGCTTTCCTAACTCAGTTAAAACTTTTTGGTAGGAATAGAAAGTGTAATAAAAATACTTTGAGGCTAATTTTTCAAAAAACCAGAAAAGGAGTTTAAAAAGTAAAATAGCAATGATAATTAATAAGGGAAAAAAGGTATTGAAAGAAATTGGCTGAGCAAGTTGGTTGTTTAAAAATATTAAAAGAAACCCCACCCCAATCACCGAAAGGAAACTAAAAACATAAATCGCTCCCCTGCCTAAGACGAACCGGATGTTCATTAAACGGTATCTTGCTATCGCATAAGCGAGAATAAATGGGTAAAGAAAAACTAAAAAGTTTCCATAAGGAGGGAACGGAATGCCATACCAAAGAGGAAAATTAGTTGCTCCTCCTCCAAATCCAATTCCTATCGCTAAGAGAATGTATTTTATTTGCTCATGAACATGACCTCTTGATGTTTTATAAACCTTTAGAAGTTCATAGCAAGCATAACCTACCATTCCCAAATAACCAAAAACAAGATAAACATGGTATAAAGGTCCTGGTTCTGGCCACCAAGGAAAGAAAAGTTGTGGTTTTATATTTTTTATATAAAAAGAACTAAAACTGAACGAAGCTAAAAAGAATGTGAAAATGTATCCAATAATAAGTATTGTTTTCCGCCTTTTTTGAAGATCAAGCAAGGTTAATATCCAATGGAGGAAAGTTATGGGAATAAAAGTCGATCCTAAGCTAAGAAGATGAACCCAAAACAAAGCCAATTGTTTCTCTCTACTTAAAAGCCAAAAACCATAACTGAACGACCAAACAACTAAAGAAAGAGTCATTAACCCGAAAGTCCTGTTAATTAGCCTTTTAGGATTTTTAAAAAAAACTAAACCTCCAAAAATGGCCCCTGAAATTCCGTTTATAAAACCAGATAAAGCAAAGAGGTTCATAGTAAAAATAAGCACAAATTAAAAACCCTGGGAAACTTATTAAATTTTATCATTTCCCAGGGTATTAAGCAATTTCTGGTTTAAATACTTTATTCACCCAAACCTGCCTCGCAAAAGTTTTCCTCCATATAAATCCTCTAAAGCCAATTTGAGTAAGCAGCATTTCCAATTCCTCCTTAGAAAGAAATGTATAAACCCCTTTTTTTCCTTTTTTCTGAATCCCTAGTGCGTGTTTTAAAATTCTCGTTCCTTGGAGAATTCTTGTAATATCTTTATGGACGATATATGCATATATATTTAACATATCAGGCAGAGAAGCAACAAATACCCATTGAAAATGCACATTCTTTTGTGGGGTTGACCATACCATATGTCCTCCTGGTTTTAAAATCCGATACATTTCTTCAAGCACCCTCTTAAGAGCCTCGTTTCCTGTGTATCCCTCGAAATCTATAACGTAGGGCAGAACCAAATTAGCTACAATCCCATCAAAATAATCATCTGGAAAAGGAAGTCTTTCGCCAATATTAGCATAGACAAGCTCTAATGGGAGAGGTTTGTTGACTTTTTTCAGAGTTTCTCTCGCAGGTTTTAAAACGATATCTATCCCAATTATCTTCTTAACCTTTCTTCTTGATTTTTCCCAAATCAACTGGCTCATCTTTGCTGGACCACATCCTATATCTAACCAGATATCTCCTCGCTTAGGCTCAATCAGTTTCTCGATAGTTCTGCTCAGATTGTAATAAGGACGAGCTTTTTCCAGATTAAAATAAATCTCAGCATACTCTTCCCAAAACCTCAGCTCTTCTTTCCACCTTGCAAGTCTTTCTCGGGTTTCTAAATCCAGTTCATCTCGGTTAAGAAAGTCTTCGATATCTTCCGAAGTTAATTCTCCATTCCTTGTCCCGTCTCTTATTAATCCGTAAAGGCCCACTTTATTTTTTGCTTTTATTTTCACTTTTTCTCACCTCCTTTATTTAATTTTTAATTTAGCTGGTAAATTTTTACCAGCTGTTTTCATAATACCAAGATTTAAATTTTTGTCAAATTTTCTGACAAAATTTATTGGCAATTAAAAAATTGTCTGAATCTCGAGCCTGGCGCTTTTCAAAACAAGATTTTATTTCAAACCATCTGACATTTTCTACCGTGTACTGGTTCATATGATATTATCCACCTAAGGGGTCTTTAAAAAGAGATGAGAGGTAAGTATTCTGGACATTGTATGACAGTATACGGGGTTATTGTTCCTAAACTTTACTCTATCTCTTCTTGGATAGAGAAAACTCAAAGGTTAACTCAGAAAGCTAAATACAGATTAAAGGTAGTTGATTGGTAAAGATTTCATAGAAAGAATATCTCTTTAACTGCCAGACATTTTGGTTTAACCAGATATACTGTTCGTTCTTGGGTATGTTTTAACCAAGCAGAGGGTATTGAATATCTATCCTTCTGAATCATCAATGGAGTAAAGTTTTTAAAAGAATGTTTGAAAGAGTTTCCTTTTTCTATTAGAGCTATCCAAACTGACAATGGTTCTTCTTTCCAGAAAGAGTTTGAAAGAGAATGTAAAGAACTAAATATTCCTCATTACTTCATCTATCCTCGCTCACCTAAATAACAGAGTTATGTTGAGATATCTCACAAAGCTGATGAACAAGAGTTCTATCAACAAGGTAAAGTATGTTCTTTACTTGAGGTTATGAGAAAAGAGATTAAAGAATGGCAGAATACTTGGAACAATGTTAGACCTCATCAGGCACTTAATTACCTAACTCCCAGAGACTACTTCCAAAAGTGGCAGAAAGGTCAATTACCAACTAAAGATATTATCGCTTTACAAACCTAAGAGTGGGCAATATCTATCTGAACCTAGACAGTTGGCTGTAAACAAACTCCACGTTGCCGGGATACGTGGGTACATGGGTGGAAGTGTGTGAGTAGATGTAATACTGATAAGCAGATTAACACATTCTGGGAAGGAAATAAAAACAGATCCAATTTTAAGGACCTCAAGAGAAAAGCCTAAATAGAAGGGGTGTTTTCTAAAATTCTTAAAATTGTATTAACAATATTTTCTTTCTGATGATAAGAAATATGATATCTGAGAACGAACGGTTCCACCATAATGTGGGTCATCTCGTGCATAATAGTATCTATAGGATTAAGGCGGGTATTAAGATTAATAGTGACAGTGTGCCTGTTAAAACTATAAAATCCAAGCGGTCCGTAATTTGAGATCTCAACTACAAATTTAGTTTCTAAAGGTTCGTGAAAGAAAGTCAATAGGCGTTGTGTAAAATCCTTCTTTTTATCCCATGCTTGTTCAACTTTTTCTCTAAATATTTCGTATTTTTTAATATCATATTCTTCTTCAACAGTTTTCACTGGTAAACTAAAATTTATCTTATTATCTTTCAAAAACTTGATGTTTTTAAGCGTCATCCTTACAATTTCTTTTTCACGATCAACAGTATTAATGACAAATTTTACATTTTGGGACATATTGGAGACCTTTAGGTAATTGTTCGGGTCGAGCATCAGAAAGATTTAATAAACGTAAAAAGTTCTCTATTCTAGTTCTACGCATAATCCTTCACCTCCTTTCTTCTTGTTGCTTTTTTGATTGGTCGGATAAGTTCTTCGGGTTTATAGACAGACCAACGCAAGGGACATCCACCTCCGCATTCCGAATACCAATCACAATCTTTACATTTAACAGAAGGATAGCATCCCATACGGTCATAGAACTTTCTAATTTTGGGGGTGTTTAAGCATGCTAAAAGTGATTGTCCATCGTCGAAATCTTCTCTATATCGAGCTATAGGGTAATCAAAAAGCGCATTACACATAATAAGATTACCTTCCTCGTCAAAAATTATTCCTTGCCGTTTAAGTAGATGACAAACACTCAAAAGCTGATTTTTCTGTTTCAGTTCTTGAATAAATTCTAGGGGCCAAAGACAAAAGGGTAACATCATCTCAAACACAATATGTCCATTTGTTAGGCTTTCAAGTTTTGGATAATCCCTCAAAATATTTTTCACTAGCTTGTCTGGAGGCACCATATAAGTAGAATCAGGCCGATCATGGTTAAATACCACGGAACAAAAATCAATTTTTACTGAAGCTGCTCCACAATCCACCGCAAATTGTACCATATCTACCAAATTATCAATATAAAACGTGTTATAGGTGATACTTACTTGTGCACCTATCTCTGTGATAGCACGAACAATACCTCTTTTAATTAGCCTGAAATTACTAACTCCAGCAACTTCTCGTAACTGAGAAGCCGTCGAAGCCTTAAGCGATAATGCTATTTTAGTGTTGGGGCATTGTCTGTATCGCTCCCAAAATCTCTCATTCCCAAAACTGCTCCCATTAGTAATTAGAATACTTTCCAACCCCTCTTTTACACAAAATTCATTGAAGCGTAATAACGGTGCCCATAATGTTGGTTCTCCTCCTATGAGAAGCAATCTATTTACCCAATCTGTTGCAGAAGAACAGCCAGAGTTTTGGCAAATTCGTAAGACATCTCTTTTTTAGAACTATAACCTGTCCCTTCAGCATAACACCATTTACAGCGGAAATTACACCTCCGATTTACTGTTAACCAAGCTGCTCTAGGCTTTATCTGATTTATGTTTTCCACTTTTCCTCCCTCCTTATGAAATTTTTAATTAAACTGATTTTATTATTCACTTCTCTCCAGAATAAGAAAATTAAACACTTTGTCAAGCTTTCTATGTAAATAACCCCGTACATTCCAAACAAATAGGGTTGGCCAAGAATAAACAGCTAAAATTGCCCGGGTTTTCAGGCATAGCCTCTTTCAAGAATAATTTTCTACTAAAATCATTTGACATTTTCTACAGGTGTAGATTTTTTCAAATGGATTTCTTTAGGCTCTGGTTTTTAAGGTTCTGGTTTTTAGCTCTTTTCTCTAAAATCGAAAATGCCCAATTTTCAGACAGAAACCCCTTAAAAGTTTGTAAAGTAATTTCTGACTAAAATGTTAAATCTAACAAATTTCTAAAAATGTGCTAATTAATTTATCAACATCTTTTGAAGATTTCCAGATTCTTTTGGCTTTTTTAATTTCTTCTTTAAGGGCAGGGTAATCAAATTTTTCTACTTTGTTTGGGGCAAATTTTGATAAAGGTCTAAAAGAGAACAGGACAGAATTAAAAACTTCAGAAACCTTCCAAAGTTTTTCTTCTGAAATCTTTTTGCGATCTTTCTTAAATTTCTTTTCAAAATAGTCATAAAAAATGAAATGTAAAAGTTCATGAGCAGTAACATACACTACCCCGGCTGGATGCTTGTAATATACCTGGAAAGTTTTGTCTTTAAGATTCCTCGGGTTGCAATTGAAAATAGAAAGGTAGCCAATATATTTTCCTTTTGGCCAAGGATAGTTTTTGAAAATTTTAGCTATTGAATTAAAAAACTCTTTTTCTTTCTTTCTCCATTCTCTATTAAATTCTTGAGTTATATTCTGAAGTTGAGGGCGATGAATTTGATAAAAGTTATCAATATAATCAGAAATCAACTTTTTTCTTTTTTCTCTTTGTTTAATACTCCGTGCCAAAGCTAGTTTCGGATGATCTTTTATAATTCCTTTACCAAAATCTATCCCTCCTCCTTTCAAAAATAGAAAACTATTAGCCACTTTTTTATCTAAATTCTTATTCAATTTGAATTTTATTTGTGGCATTTCTTGATTATATCAAATTAAAAATACCCTCTCCAAATTTCTTAGGGAGAGGGTATTACTCTTTTGATTTTTGATAGAGATCCCACACAAGAAATTCCATTGTTTCTTTGGTATGTTTACAAAATCCTTCGTCTAACACTTTCGATTCATCAGCCGGCCTGACCAATTCTCTGACATTATGATGACATCCTCCACCACAGATTGAGATAGCAAAGCAATCTTGACAGAGGGGATTATTCAAAGGGACCCTCTTTTCCCATCTTTTTAAAATAGGATGATTAAAATCTACTGGCTTCTTGGAAAAAACATTTCCCATGTTGTACTCCTCAGATGCATGACAGAATGCTACATTTCCATCGGGCTGGATCACAAGTTGTTCTTTAATGGCGCCACAGTCACTAGCGTAGAAATAACCTTTCACAAAAGCCTCTACCTTCCGCATCATTCTATCTTCGTATAAACCTACCCTTCTTCCATATTTAAATACCTCAATTAAGCCTTTTGTTATTAGATCATCATACTTTTCTTTAGGTAATGAAGATCCAAAATAACCATAGGTTTTTCCACCAGCTATATTAAATCCTATTGCTCTCACCCCTAATTCTTCTTTCGCCCATCGTGCAATTTCGGTAAGTTTCTCAGCGGTGAGAGGAGTAATTGTGATTGAGAGAGTTGCTGGCACACTATACTGCTGCAGTTTTTTTAAAGCTCCTATAGCATAATTATAGGCACTACCCCCATCCTTTGGTTTGCGGAAAACATCATTCTCTGCCTTTCTTCCATCTAGGGAAAGCCCTATACTCACTTCATGTTTCTTTAAATACTTTCCTAAATTATCTGTAATTAAAGAGCCATTTGTTACTATTATTTTTTTTGTTTCTTTAGGCAACAAACCGGAGCGTTGAAGTTGTCCTATATATTCTACTGCGAACTTCAGAGTTTTTATGTTTAGAAAAGGTTCTCCCCCATAAAATTGGATCTGAACTTCTTTATTTTTCCTCCCCTTCTGGACATACCTCGCGAAAAGATCTATCCCCCTCTTTGCAATTTCTCGAGACATGAAAAGACGTCCTTCGGTTTTTTTCTTACATGAACACGGAAATAACTCAGGATGTCGTTCTGGCTGAAAACAATATCTGCAAGTGAAATTACACGCTTTCGTAAGAATTAAATAAAGAATGGAAACATCGTCTGAGGAAAGATAATTTCTCTTTACCTCTTCCAAGACTTCTTTATCTTCTCCTGGAGGTATCAAAAGTTTTTTTCTTATCAAATACTTTTCAATCTCTAACTCTTTCTTTTCTTGTAAGTATCTATTCCATCGTATAAAGGGGAGAAAAATAGGAGATGGCATAAGAGAGTGGAATACCGCCACTACCCCATTCTTCTGAAGAACCTTCAAGTACCTAGAAAGTTTCAACATTTCTTTCCTCCTTTTTATTAAAGGAGGGGGATAACATCTGTATCCCCCTTATCTCTTATTTTTACCTTCCTGAGAACCTTTTAAATCGAGGGGTGCCCGACTTACCACAACTGAGACATCTCCCACTACAATATCCGCACTTTCCACTTCCTTGGTAGCGATTATCTGTTATTTTCCCTAGAATTTTTTGGTAATCTCTCTTATTCGGAGACAAAATTCTCCTTCTCATTTTCTCCTCCTTTTTCATTTTCGTCCTTTATTAAATTTTTAATTTTGCTGGCTGATAGATACCCAACTCTATCAGCACCTTTCATTATATTTATTTAAAAAGTTTTGTCAAATTTTCTGACAAAATTTATTCCCAAATCAAAATTGGCCGATTTTTCGGGCAAAACTCTACCAAAAATTTAGAAAGTAATTGCTGAGTAAAATAAAAATAGAGGCTGGAGGCTTCTGTAATTTGTTACAAAGTACTGCGATTGCGAAAACCCGAAATGCTAATAATTCTTCTCTCCAAACTTCCTTTTAATTTAAATCCTAATTTTTAAAAAAGTTCCTTATAGTTAAAAGTTGGGTATAGTATTATTTTACCTTCTAAAATATCTGAAATTGGGACCCATTCAGCCGGAAAACCGTTGACATCGATAGGAATTTTTTCTTTTTGGTAAATATCTTTATTGGCTAAATCTCCTTGATAAAGGAAAATAATTTCATGACATTTTTCTCCTTCATAGGTAAAGATGTTTTCTACCACCTTGAGAAACTCCAGGTTTTCTATTTCGCTGTTTAACTCCTCCCTTATCTCGCGCCTTATGGCTTTTTCGGCTGTTTCCCCAAATTTTACGCTTCCACCCACAAACCTGTAAAATGTTTCTTTTTTTACACTATCTCGACCCTTATTAAGGAGTAACTTGCCCTTGTGTTTAATAACTAATAATGCTTTAATTGCTATTTTTTTGTTTTTTGTGAGGTTTTTCATAGGCTTGGTTGGAATTGCAAAGAATAGAATTTGTAATAAGCGCCTTTCTTTTTTATTAACTCTTGATGGGTTCCTTGTTCTATTATTTTTCCTTTTTCTAGAATTAGAATCTTTTTGCTTCGGGGACAGTCCCCGAAAAAGGAGGAGTAGGAAGGTAGGAAAATAAAGGGTCGGGAGACCTAAAATTGGAATTTGGCACAATTTTGTTTAATATCTGTTAGAAAATAGTTTTTCAAAACCTTTCTAAAATTTAAAACAATTTTATGCCATTTTTAAAAAATGAGCTCTCAATCCTTGTCTGGCTTGATCTCCTGCTCTCACTTCGTCGGGGACTGTCCCTAATTCATTTACGATAATCGAAGGATTTCTTTATTCGTCTTACTATATCCTCGTGCCAAAAATTATATTTTTTTAATTCTTCTTTACTATTTATCCAGGCGTAATCATCATGTTCGTTGCTCAACTTAACATTTTTGTCTTTCGTACGGCAAAGAAAAGTAACGAGATAGTAAAAAACTCCTTTATCTGAAAAACTACCGATGTCTAACACCCTATCAATGACAAAGTTTCCAATACCTGTTTCCTCCCTTACTTCTCTCTTTAGGGCCTCTAACCAATTTTCGTCTTTATTAATCCTCCCACCAGGTAATAACCATCTACTGGTCTTTCTGTGCCTTAATATCAAAATAGCGCCCTTATCATTCCTAATAACAGCATTCTGGTCTACTTGGAATAATTGGTGCTCTGGCATGTAAAACGAGTTAAATTTAATTACGATAAATAGCTATTTTATTTTTCATTAACTATTTTTTCTATTACTCTGTCTATTTTTTTTACAAAGCTATCGAGGCTTTCCTGGTTTTCGATTAAAAATACTCTCACTCGCTGAGCCCTTTTCAAAAATCCCAATAAATATTTTTCCATCTCCAGCAAAAACTTTTTATTATTCCATAAACATCTCGCACTGCTGGTAAATTTCCTGTGCTTCCTTGAAAAACCAAGTTCTATCGGGGTTTTAATATAAATATAGACATCCGGAGAGCCATATTCTTGGATAATTTTATTTGTAATATTTCTAACATATCGGTAACTACGAAAGTCATAAAGGGTATCTCTAATATAATTAAAAGCCAATGTACTTAAATGACTTCTGTCTAATAAAACATTAAACCCTTTATTGGCGTATTTTCTAGCTTTAGCATATTTTAAAGCGTCGCTCCTTAAATAATAGTATTGATTCTTTATTTTTAACTCATTATCGATAATTTCTTCTACAAATTTAAAATTTTTGTATTTTTTTGATAAATACTCTCCAATCGTGGTTTTGCCGGCTCCAGGCAAGCCTTCAATCGCTATGATTTTACCCCTTCTCATTAATTGCTATTAATGACTATTGGTAGTTTGAGCTTCTTATAAAAATACTTTACCTTCTTTTTTAACTTAAATTCTTGGAGCCAAGCTGGCTCTGAGAATTTAAATTTTTTTATAGAGACGGGGACATTATTTTTGCTTTGACCCATACTTAAAACTTTTTCGTATTTTCTCAAATAATCTTTTTGTAGGGAGATACTGCTAAAATATTTATTAAAATATTCTCTTTGTCTTTTACTAAGTTTTTTCTGGAAATGCCAATCTAGCAATATCTTTCTTGCTTTTTTTATCAGATCTTGCTCGTTGCCAACCAAGAAATTGATTAGCTTGTCTTTTTCTAAACCTTCAAATGCAGCCTTTGTTCCAATGACTGGAGTTCCCGCAACAAAACAGGTCAGAATTTTTGTTCTTATACCCGAGGCCTCTAAAATTGGAAGGATAGCTAAATTAGAGTCATGAATATATTTATAAAGATCTTTCACTCTCCCTAACATTTTAATCTTTCCATCTTTTTTATAACTGGATAATACATCCCTTGGCTTACCACCGACTACATAGATTCTCTCCACGATATTTTTTATTTCTGGATATATTTTTCTTAACAATATAAACAAGGCGTCTAAATTCGCTTGAAAGAATAAATTGCCTATAAAAATTATATTCCTTTTACTTTTCGGAGGATATTTAAATCTTGCCACCCCATCGTAAATCGCCGGGCGCACCAGAATAATCTTATTTTTAGGACAATGATAGTTTTTAATAAAATAATTTTTGTCATGCTGGGTGAAGCAAAATACGGCATCCACATGTTTACAAGCCTCTTTTTCTTTTTGAGCAACTATAAGTTTAGCAGATTTTTTTATATGGAGTTTCTTTGCCACATTATAAGCTATGTAATGTGGGTGAAAAATTAATCTACAATTATAGTAATCTTTTAATTTAATACCTTGAGACAAAATTAATTCTGCGTCCTGCATCTGGATAATGTCTGGCTTTTCTTTTTTTAATAACCCCATAATTGTCTTTGCCTCGTGATAATAAGTTCTCGGTGATACTAAAACAATTCTATAATTTTGCCTTCTTAACATTTTAATATCGGACCAGCCCCTATAACAATGTATTAATGTTAAATGTATCTTTTTTCTCTCTCCTAAAATTCGGCATATATTTGACATTGTCAATGAGTATCCATCAAAAGCTGGTAAAAAACTACCTTCTACAAAAATTATTAAATTAATCTTTCTATTCACGGTACTTCTAGAAAGAGACGGGCAGAATTCTCTTCTGCCCGCTTATAACTTAATCCATTTTTTGGCCTCTTCCCCGAGAAGCAGTTCAGCCTCTCTTCTAAATGTTTTTTCATTAGTGGTGGAATGTATAACATTTTCTCTATCCGAGATAGCGAACCTTCCTCTTATAGTGTTTGAGGATGCTATTACTGAGCCACATTCGCCGACCAATTCCTGTAATCGTTCTATCGCATTATCTCCTTCGACGATAAAGACTTCGATTGGACCCGATACCATATATCGACACAGAGGTCCATAGAAACTTCTATCTTTCCATTCACTATATAGCTTTTCCGCCATAGTAATATCAAGACTCATCCTTCTTTTAAAAACTACTCTCAATCCACTTGTCTCAATGATACGATAAACAATTTCCTCTAGGTTTCTCTTTATACAATCAGGCTTCAAAAATCCCAATGCATATCGCATACCTCACCCCCTTGTTTTATTCAATTGGTTGGGAATTTGGGCCTCGCACTATTTTAATCCTACCACTTTTCCAAAAAATGTCAACTTAAATTTTGGAGTAACAAATATTTTGAAGAAAATTTATCTGTTTTTATTTATCTAATTCTTCTTACAAACTCTTCGATTATGGTTCCGTATCCTTCTTTTTGGACAATTTGCCAAGCGCGATGATAATCTCTGAATTGCTGATCTCGGGTTATATTTCTTTTTAATCTTCTTTCATTAAAAAATTTGAGGTAAATATGAGTGTGAATGGCTTGAAGGAGAATATGGATTATAGTTCTAGGAGATTCTTTTTTATATTTCCTTTGAAAATAATTCCAAGCTTTTTTGGTCTTTTTTAAATTTCCTTCTTGAATGAATAAATTATGAATTAACTCATGGGTTAACATGTCTACGAAAAAATCTGGATGTTTTTCATAGAGAGGAAGTGTCAGAGGTTCAGAAATTGGTTTACATCTTCCAACTACATAACAGTAGATAGATCTAACTTTCCATTTTAAGTGAGTGACGTTTGAAAGTTCAGTGAGAATTTTTCTTTCATACCCTCTCCACACCTTCTCTATTTTTTTAATGTAATTCAAAATTTTCCTTTCTGAGGGGTAATACTCCCTAGAATTCTTCTTGAGAAATCCTGCTCTCCAGATTTCATCATAAATCCGGGAGTATTTAAAAATAACTTTAGGTATAATCATATTATTTTATTCCGCAAGATTAATAATGATAAAAAAACAATTTCAGCTATCCGATGGAGGTCGCTTAGCTCTTCTATGTATTTCCTTAATTTCTTTTCCATCCATTTTTCGATTTTCTTTTTACTGATCTTAATTTTTCTTTCCAGCCCTCGAAAATAAGGATTGCACCACTTCGAAGAATATTCTCCACTAATTCTCCCGACAATTTCTCTAAAAAATCAAGAAAGTACTTTTCTGGTTATTCTTCTTTTATTTTTCCCTTCAAAAGAGAATTTTAGCAAAATAGTTCCTTTGGGTAAGATTTTTTTAATCCGATCAGCCCATTCAATACAGACAATGTTTTGGGGATTAGAAATAATTTCTCTGAAGCCAAGATCTAAAATTTCTTTTGGTTTTTTTATTCGATAGCAGTCAATATGATAGAAATTGTTAAATTGTTCAGTTGTTTTGTTTAATTGAAATCGTCTCATAATAATGAAGGTGGGGCTCAAAATTTTGTCTTTTACTCCAAGTTCTCGGGCAAAACTTTTTAAAAAAGTGGTTTTCCCTCCTCCTAAATCACCAATTAAGCCAATAATAACCGCCCGCTTTTGAAGAGGAGATTCTAAAATTTCTCTTGCCACTTTCTTGCCTATTTTTTTTGTCTGAAAAGGAGAAACAGAAAGAAAGTTTTTATTAACGATTCCAGATCTCATGCTTTTTGCTTTTGTTTGATTGACATTAAAGTGAAAATTAGCTAAATTGAGAACAGATAACTAAGGAGCTTTTTAAAACACCCTTAAGATTTTAAAATGGTTATAGACAAAATAAAAAAAATTGTCGAAAAAGCAAAAAATATTTTAATCCTGCCATCTCCTGACTTTCGTAAAGATATCTTCCCTGCTTGTTTAGCTCTCTTTTATAGTTTAAAAAAAATAGGAAAGAATGTAAATTTAATAATTGAAGACCATCCAAGTAAATTCAATTTTCTAATCAGAAAAAATACTTTTCACTTCCCTAAAAGCGACTATCTCATCTCAGTAAAAGAAGCAGGGGTAAAAATTTCTGAGCTCAGCTACGAAAAAACTGAAAATGGACTTAATCTTTATTTAAAAACAAACGGGGGAGAGTTAAAAAAAGAGAATATCGCTCTCCAACCCCTAGGGGTTGGAGAGCTTTTAATAACTTTAGGCATCCCAAAACTTGAAGAAGTAAAAGAATTTATAAAAGAAAGACCCAAACTGATAATTAACATTGACAACCAAATTGAAAACGAAAACTATGGGGATCTAAATCTAATCGAGGTGAGCACACCTTCTTTTTCAGAAATTGTTTTTGATTTATTAATCTCGCTCGACAAAAAATTAATTGATAAGGAAATAATTAACTGTTTGGTGGCAGGAATTTTACAAGGGACACAAAATTTTCAAGATCCCAAAACAAATTCTCAAACTTTTCAAAAACTTAGCTTTTTAATGGAAAAGGGGGCAAATCTTAGCGAGATTATTTCACATCTATGGAGTATAGAAAAAGAAAATACATTTTGGCTTTTTGGGAAAATTTTAAGCAAACTCAACTTCTCTCCAGAGTATAACTTAGCTTGGGTTCTCTTGAAAAAAGAAGATTTCTTTCAAACCAATTCTTCCCCTTCAGATTTAAAATTCGCTTTAGAAAAGTTAGCCAGCGGGATTTTCCCCTTTCAGAATTTCTTCTGTCTTTGGGAAAGCCAAAACTCACCCAGAGTAATTAAAGGAGTGTTTTATTCACCAAACAAAGAACTAATCGAAACAATATTAAAATACTTTCGAGGAGACCGGAAAGGAAATGGAGTTCTTTTTGAGACCCAAAGCTCAGATCTTTCTGAAGTAAGAGATAATATTTTAGAAAAAATAAACTTATGATTAAACAAATTAGTGGAGAAGTAAAAATAGCGAAAGAGATCTTCAAGAAGATTAAAAAGTCAGCAAAAAACATCAAAAGCTTTGCCAAAGAAATTGAAAGAAATATAAAAAAAGAAGTTACATCTTTGGTGGAGATAATTTTAGGGGGAGCAATAAATCTCGGAGCATCCGACATTCATCTGGAACCAGAAAAAGATAAGGTAAAATTAAGGCTTAGAATTGATGGGGTTCTGCATGATGTTCTCTTCTTTGAGCCAGAAGCTTATCGTAGTTTACTTTCTCGGTTCAAGCTTCTTTCTGGAATTAAATTAAATGTTACTGATCGAGCTCAAGATGGAAGATTTACAATTCTTCTCGATGAAGCTCCAATTGAAATTAGAACCTCTACCCTGCCTTCAGAATATGGAGAAACAACAGTAATGAGGATTTTGAACCCAAAAAGTTTAATCGAGATTGAAGAACTGGGAATCAGAGAAGATATAATAGAAGTTTTTAAAAGAGAAATCTCTCAGCCAAATGGAATGATTATTGTTACCGGACCTACCGGCTCAGGGAAAACTACTACTTTGTATGCGATTTTAAAAAGAATCCGCAGGCCAGAAATTAAAATTATTACTATCGAAGACCCAATCGAGTATCATTTAGAAGGGATCTCCCAAACTCAAGTTGACCCTAAAAAAGGTTATGACTTTGCCAACGGGTTAAAAGCAATCGTCAGACAAGATCCAGATGTAATATTAGTTGGAGAAATTAGAGATTTTGAGACAGCAAAAATTGCTCTTCAGGCTGCTTTAACAGGCCACCTGGTTTTAACAACTTTACACACCAATGATGCCGCTGGCACTGTTGCTAGGTTGCAGGCTTTAGGAGAGAAGCCAGTAAACATTGCTCCGGCTATAAATTTGGCAATTGCCCAGAGATTAGTTAGAAAAGTTTGTAAAAAATGTTTGAGGTTAAGAAAAATAAAAGAAGAAGAATTAAGGAAAATAAAAAAAGTGCTTAACTCCCTGTCAAAAACAGCTAAAAAAAGAATAAAGATACCTCCTTTAAATAAAAATCTAAGAATACCTGATCCTCGTGGATGTCCAGCTTGTAACTTTACCGGTTTCAAAGGGAGAATTGGAATATTTGAATTCTTTTTAGTTGATGATGAAATGGAAAATTTTATTTTAAAATCTCCCTCTGTTTCCGACTTACGAAAAAAAGCTAGAGAAAAAGGAATGGTTTCTATAAAAGAAGATGGAATGTTGAAAGTTTTAAAAGGGGTAACCACTATAGATGAAATAGAAAGAGTGACTGGAAAATAAAAAACCCCGTACCAGAACAAAGCACAGTACGGGGCAGGGAGTTAGCCCGAAACCAAACCTTAAAATGACCTTTGAGGTACAGAACCCTCTCTGGGTTTAATTCAGCCGGAGCCGGGTTAAACCATTCGAGAGAAGACTCCTAATCGGCTTCGGGCTAACATTAGTATTTTAAAATATTTTTTCAATTATGTCAAGGGTTAAGATGAATGAGAAAAATTCAGAAGAGGATACTTTGGACATAACTTTGCGGCCGAGAACCTGGGAGGAATATGTAGGACAGGAGAAGATAAAACAAAACCTCAAAATTATAATTGAGGCTGCTAAACAAAGGGGTGAACCTCCAGAGCATCTGCTTTTTTACGGTGCGAGCGGATTAGGAAAAACAACTTTATCTCATTTAGTTGCTAAAGAGATCGGAAGAGAGATAAAAGTCACTTCCGGCCCAGCTATTGAAAAAGCTGGCGATTTAGCAGCTATTTTAACTAACCTTGAAGAAGGGAGTATTTTGTTTTGCGATGAAATTCACCGACTTCCCCGAGTAATTGAGGAATATCTCTACCCAGCTATGGAGGATTTTAAACTAAATTTAATTATAGGGAAAGGTCCTATGGCAAGGTCAATGGAAATTAAACTTCCGCGTTTCACTTTAATCGGAGCTACCACTAGATTAGCTTTAATTTCAGGACCTTTGAGATCGAGGTTCGGAGCAACTTTTGGTTTAAACCTCTATGAAATTTCAGATATCGAAAAGATTCTGGAAAGGTCATCTCAAATTTTAAATATCGAAGCTGAAAAAGGGGCTCTGAAAATTATAGCTAAATCATCCCGTTTCACTCCCCGAATTGCTAACCATCTTTTGAAAAGAGTAAGAGATTTTGCTCAAGTTAAGGGTGAGGGAAAAATTACTGAAAAAATTGCCAAAGCTGCACTAGAATCTTTAGAAATCGATGAGTTAGGGTTAACTTTAAATGATCGACGAATTTTAGAAACTATTATTAAGAAATTTAATGGGGGGCCTGTTGGACTCCAATCCTTAGCAGCAGCTACCGCTGAGGAAGAAGATACAATTTTAGATATTTACGAACCTTACTTAATGAGATTGGGTTTTATTGAAAGAACTCCCCGAGGGAGAATGGCTACTAAACTTGCTTTTCAGCATTTAGGGATAAAATTTAAAAGTTCGCAAAAATCTTTAATTTAAATAATATTGATAATTAAAAAGGCGTGGGATGCCTATAAAAAACCTCGCTCTCAGTATTTTATGAGCGAGGTTTTCTAAGAATTTCTACTGTGCAATAAGTCATTCCTCCAAAATTTAAATTGTTTTTAGCCGCTTGAGAAACATCAAATTGACGACCTAAAATTCCTGGTCCTCTGTCTTGGATAATCACGATCTGGCTTTTGCCCGTCCAGATATTTGTCATTCGTACAACTAGACCGAACGGCAAGAATTTGTTAGCAGCAATCGAAGGATCATTGGGATTGAAAGGTTTACCATTTGCCATTAATTCTCCCTCTGAATAGTAAGTTACTTTAACTACATTGAAATCGCTGTAGGGTTTTGTTTTCAATTTAGTTCCCGGCGGCACTTCGGTTAAGTTCTGTAGTTTATCTTTGTTAAGAGCTATTAAATGTTCTGTTTTCATTCCTAATTCCTGAGCAATTTCTTCCACCTTCCACCACTTTCCTCTTTTTCTTCCGAAGCCTGCTGGGATTGTAATTTCTACTAAAACATTATTTTTTATCCGCGGGTCCTGACGAGTTTTAAAAATTTTTAAGTTCATTAAGTAACTTTCCCACCAGCCATCTTTTTCCTCTTCCCTCTTTTTTTGGGAGGTTGTTGGAGTTATTGATTGAGCCTCTTCTTTTATTTCAATCTCCTCAATAAAATTAGGGCTGATAAATAAAAGCACTGAAGAAAAAAATTGTTTAATCTCTGAAGCAAACGCAGTGAAGAGATAGAAAAAAATTACTCCCATCAAAATGAGGGTGGTTATAACATTAATAACTATCTTAAACGTCTTCACTTTCTGCCTCCTTTTAAAAGATCTTTCTATTTTTTATTTAATCTTTGCTTTAAATTTTGTCAAATCCTAATAGTCATTTTCTAACTAATCTGTTAAAATCTAATAAAATAAATGAAATCATTAAATCAAATAACAATTTTCTTAGCTTCAGCTTTTTTGTTTTTGGCGGGTAGTCACTCTTTAGCTATTGCTTCATTAGATGTTGTAATTAATGAAATTGCTTGGATGGGCACAGAGGAGGAAGGAATAGAGCCAAAAAATTGGTGGCGCTATGAATGGCTGGAGCTTCACAACAACACGAAACAAATAATCTCGTTGGAGGGCTGGAAAATTGAGCTTTACCGCCAAGACCTTGATTGGGTTCTGGAATTAACCGGAAATATTTTTCCTAACGATTATTTTCTAATTGTTGCCTCAGATAAAATATTTTCTGATTATGATTTAAATTACTCAAATCTTGGCGGAAAATTAATAAACAGCGGACAGAAAGTTCTCTTAAAAGACAATCTGGGGAATATTATTGATGAAATAGATTGTTATTCTTATGGCAAATGGTTTGCTGGCGACAATGAAACCAAACAAACAATGGAGAGGAAAAACTCTCAGCTATCAGGCAACAATCCCGATAATTGGGGAACCAGTCAAGATCCCGGAGGAACGCCAAAAACTAAAAACAGCTTAGCTTCCCAGGCCGAATTTCCACCAGTCCCTCAGTCCGAACCCCAAGGGGAAACAAAAACTGAAGTAACAGACCAAACTGGCTCTGAGATAGAAAACCAAACCCAGCCGCCAAAAGAACCTGTTTATCCCGGCAATATCTTTATTAATGAAATTCTACCTTCCCCTGAAGGGCCAGATGCGGAAAATGAATGGATTGAAATTTTTAATGAAAATAATTTTGAAGTAGATTTATCCGATTGGAAAATTAGAGATACTATAGGAAAAACAAACACCTATATAATTCCTCAAGGAACAGGACTTAACTCTTTTGGTTTTTTAATTTTAAGGAGGCTAGAAACTAAAATTACCTTACAAAACAGTGGAGATGGTTTGGAGCTTTTAAATCCAGAGGGCAGGATTGTCCATAAAGTTGAATATTCTAAAGCTCCTAAAAGTCACTCTTTCAATAGAATCCCTACTGGCTGGTCTTGGAGTTTAACTTTAACTCCGGGGAAAGAGAATATTATTACTATTCAAAAAGTTATAAAAAATAAAAAATCTTCTTCTCCACCAGGAGCAGGAGAAGATACCGATACCGATAAGAAAATCCCACTAAAGGATATAGCTTCAGCAAAGATCGGCAAAAGCCTTAGCGAATCCTCAAACTCTTTAATGATTTTCTTAGTGGCTTTGGTTGTTGCTGTTGGTTCGGCGATAATCGTTTTGGTGATTGCATTAAAGACCAAGAAGAAAAATAACTATCTTTAAATGAAAGAGCTCATCACTATAGGGCCCTTTATAATACCTCTTTTCTCGAAGACAGCCTTCCTTTTTATGATTTTTAGAAGTCGGAAATAAAAGAGGAGATTTAATTGATTTTCAAGAGTCTTTAAATTAAAATTGAAATGTATGTCAGGACACTCTCATTGGGCCAGTATCAAGCATAAAAAACAGCTTGAAGACCAAAAAAGAGGGAAAATTTTCTCTAAAATTTCTCGAATGATTTCAGTTGCAGCTAGAGAAGGAGCTGATCCTGAGATGAACCCAAAATTGAGACAGGCTTTAGAAGAAGCGAGAAGTTTTAACATGCCCAAAGAGAAGATTGAGAGAGCAATTAAAAGAGGAACCGGTGAGTTGGAAGGTGTAAAACTTGAAGAAATAAGTTTTGAAGGCTTGGGACCTGGAGGGGTGGCAATTATTATTGAGGGGATAACCGATAATAAAAATCGAACCATTAGTGAATTGCGTCAGATTTTACAAAAACACGGAGGCAAATTAGCTGCTGAAGGATCGGTAAAGTGGCTCTTCGAAAGAAAAGGAGTAATTACAATAAACCCCAAAGATCAAACCTCACTGACTAAAGAAGAATTAGAATTAAAAGCAATTGAAGCAGGAGCAGAGGATATCTATTGGCACGAAACCGAAGACCTCCTAGATATTTGTACTAAACCTGAAGATTTAGATAAAGTAAGAAAAAAATTGGAGAGCCAGGGTTTGAAAGTCGATTCAGCAACATTAGATTGGGTAGCTAAAGATCCGGTTGAGATAGAAGAAAAAGATAGAGAAAATTTAAAGAAGCTTTTTGAAGAATTGGATGAAAATGAAGCAGTCCAAAACATATACTCAAACCTGAAGGTTTGAGATTTTCAATTTTCTCGCCTTAATTTTTAATATGATAATTATAGGAGTTGACCCAGGAACAGCAACAACCGGCTACGGGGTAATAAAAATCAAAAATCATCCCGTTGAAAGCGGGACAAGAATCAAGAATAGATTAAAGTGTTTGGGCTATGGAGTAATAAAAACTAATCCTTCTCTTTCTTCAGAAGAGCGATTGAAAAAAATACACAACGCCCTTTCTAAGTTGTTGAGAGAATACAAACCTAAGATTTTAGCTACTGAGAAGCTTTATTTTTTTAAAAATTTAAAAACAGCTATTCCCGTTAGTCAAGCTCAAGGAGTGATTCTCCTTGCTGCAGCAAAAAAGAAAATAGAGGTTCATCAGTTTACACCCCTTGAAGTAAAAATAGGAATTTGTGGTTATGGGAGAGCAGAGAAAAAACAAGTTCAGCGTATGATAAAGGAAATTCTCCAGTTAAAAGAAATCCCTAAGCCTGATGATGCTGCTGATGGGCTAGCTGTTGCAGTCTGTTGTGCTTTTAAAATAGCCCTAAGGACTTGACAAGGTTTTTAGCTAATATATAATTTTCTGTATAACATGAAAAGGTCGCCAGATCTCAATTTAACTTAGATAATTATGAGACTTGAAGACGAAATCTTAACCAAGATTTACAACCAAGAAGAGAAAGAAGAAGAAGGAATACCTGAGGAAGAAAAATCTGAAGAAGAAATCTCTGGGGAAACAGGAGAGGAAAGTGAAGAAGATTGGGAGTAAATCCTCAAAATCCCGCCTTAGGCGGGATTTTGAGTTAGCTAGAAATTGAGGTAAGATAGAAAGAACCTAATATTATGCCAGAGAGAAAATATCAGCGAAAAGTTTATAAGAAAGGGAGAAGAGGAGTGAAGATTTTTTTTCAGATTCTTTTAATCACCACCGTCACCCTTTTCCTTTTAGGTTTAGGGGTTCTTTTCTATTTTATAAAAGACTTGCCTCGGCCTGAAAAATTTACCGAGGGCCTAATTCCTCAATCAACAAAAATCTATGATAGAGAAGGGAAAATTCTCTTGTATGAGATAGCTGGAGAAGAAAAAAGGACAATTGTTTCTTTTGAAGATATCCCCATTTATTTAAAATGGGCAGTGATTGTAGCTGAAGACAAAGATTTCTATGAGCATCGGGGAATAGATTTGTCAGCAATCTTCCGAGCTATTCTCTATGATTTAAAGATTGGCAAGCCAGTCCAAGGAGGCTCCACTATCACCCAGCAATTAATTCGTTCTTATTTTTTAACCAGAAAGAAAACTCTCCAAAGAAAGACCAGGGAAATTATTCTCACTCTAGAACTCGAAAGGAGATACTCAAAAGACCAAATTTTGGAATGGTATTTAAATTTAATTCCTTTCGGCTCAAATCTCTACGGGGTAGAAGCTGCTTCTCAAGGCTTCTTTGGAAAACATGTGAAAGAGTTATCTTTAGCTGAAAGTGCCACTTTGGCTGCTTTAATTAGAAGGCCCTCTGCTCTCTCTCCCTATGGTCCAAACAAAGATAAACTTCTCCAGATAAAGGACTATATTTTGGAAAGAATGAATAAATTGGGTTATATCTCTCAGGAACAATTACTTAAAGCAAAACAAGAAGAGCTAAAATTTCAACCAGATATTTCTCCTATTAAAGCTCCCCATTTTGCAATTTATGTAAAAAATTATTTGGAGAAGAAATATGGGAAAGAATATCTCCAAAGAGCTGGTTTAAGAGTTTATACTACCTTAGATTTCGACTTACAAAAAAAAGCAGAATCTATAATCCAGGAAAAGCTTGCTTACTTCAAAATCTACAATGCTCATAATGCAGCTTTAGTTAGTATAAATCCCAAAACTGGTGAGGTTTTAGCTATGGTTGGTTCAAAGAATTGGTATGCAACTTCCTCAGAGGGCTGTAATCCAAAAACTCAAAAATGTAAATTTGACCCCAAGGTCAATGTTTGTCTAAGCTCTCGCCAACCAGGTTCTGCTTTTAAACCCTTTGCTTATGCGCGAGCTTTTGAGAAAGGATTTACCCCAAAAACTGCAGTTTGGGATGTTCCTACTGAATTTAATCCCAATTGCTCTCCAGATGGTACTCAATTTAGGGATAAATATGGATTAAAATGTTATCATCCCCAAAATTATGATGGCAGATTTTTGGGCCAAGTAACCTTAAGAGAAGCTTTAGCTCAATCTCGGAACCTCCCTTCAGTAAAAGTCCTTTATTTGGCCGGTCTCTCAGAAACATTGGAACTGGCTAGAAAGTTTGGGATAACTACCTTAGAAAACGGAGGAAAATACGGGCTCTCGTTGGTGTTAGGCGGGGGAGAAGTTAAGCTTTTGGAAATGGTCTCTGCTTATGGAGTTTTTGCTAATGATGGAGATAAACTTCCCTTAAATTTCATTAAAAGGGTTGAAGGCCCGAAAGGGGAAATCTTAGAGATCACCAAACCGACTCCTTTGAGAATTATTTCTTCTCAAATTGCCAGAGAAATAAATGATATCTTAGTTGATAATCAAGCTCGAGCCCCGATGTTCGGCTGGCATTCTCCCTTGTATATCGAGGGGTATCAGGTAGCAGCTAAAACCGGAACTACTCAAAAATATAACGACGCTTGGACTATTGGCTATACTCCTTCTTTGGTAACTGGAGTTTGGGTTGGCAATAACGACAACTCTCCGATGCTAAAACCTGGAGTCAGCTTAGCAGGCCCTATTTGGCACGATTTTATGGTAGAAGCTCTTAAGAAATTCGAAAAAGAAGAATTTAAAAAACCCAAAATAGCACCTTCAAGCAAGCCCGTTTTGAATGGGATCTTTCCTGAAACTCATTGTCTTTTACATTTTGTAAATAAAAACAACCCTCAGAACGAGGGTAATTCTCAAGACGATATCCAATATAGAAACTGGGAGTGGGCAGTTCAGCACTGGTTTCAAAAAAGAAAATTTTAACTTGCTTTTATTGGCATTAGGATATAAAGATAACTCTGATCGCCAACTGGCCTCAAAACACCAGGTCCTTCTTCCCCACTAAGTTCAAAGATTACCTCAGAGCTTTTGATGTTATTTAGTCCTTCTAATAAAAATCGATAATTGAAAGCAACCTCAAATTGTTCTCCTTCTATTTTGGCATACAGATAAGATTCATTTATCCCAGTTTCAGGGCTCTGAGAAAATATTTTCAATTTACCCTCTTTAACTAAAGGGGTTATTTTAACTTCTAAAATCTTGCCGCTAAAAAGACCTGCTTCTTTTATTTGATTTTGGAAATTCTCTTTATCAATTTGGAATCTAGTCGTGAATTTCTTTGGGATTATCTCTTGGTAATTTGGGTATTCACCCTCAATCAATCTTGAGAGAATATTTATTTGGGGATGAGAGGTTTCCTCCATTAAAAATTCGAACAAAACTTGGTTTGGACTAGGATAACAAGTTACCTTTCCTTCTTTCTGAGTCAAGATATTTAGTAATTCTTTTCCTGCTTCTTGAGGTAAAATAAAAGAACTTTCTTTTTTTACTTCCTCGTCTAGTTCAATTGTTTTTTCACCCAATCTAAAACTATCGGTCCCTACTATAACTAATTTCTTTTTCTTGAATAAAAAATATAGACCACTAATTTCTGGTCTTACCTGAGAAGCTGTTGGTATCTCTACCACCTGACTTAAACCATCGGCTAATTTCTTACTATTTAATGTGAAAACAACCTCTTTACTAACTTTGGGAATTATAGGAAATTCCTCAGGATCTTGACCATGTATTTGGCTAATTTGATTTTCACTTTTTAAGAGTAAATTTTTTCCTTTCTCTTCTAAAGTAATTTTTTCTCCTCTTAATAAACTAACTAAATTTGCTAAAAAGTTAGCTGGGACAATTACCTTACCTTGTTTTTCTACTTTTGCTAAAATCCAATAACGCAGTGTTGTTTCTAAATTAGTGGTAGTTAACTCCAAAAAGTTACCTGTTGTTTGAAGAAGAATGTTTTTCAATACAGGTAAAGAGGTAGTTTTTTTTACAATGCGCTCACAACAAAGAACTGCCTCTTTTAATTTAGATGTTAAAACTTCAATCTTCATTTTTTTATAATTAGTTTTTTAAATCTTTAACTATTTTATTGTACGATAGTTGAGTTATAATTTCAATGGGGAAAAGGTTAAAGATATGGTATCTAGTTTAGGTAAATTTAATCTTCAGATTCTTGAGAATGTCTGAAAAATTTTTGGATAAAGGTAGGATAAAAAGAAAAGAAATATCTTTGAAGAAAACGAGTTGTTTTTTTCTGGAAAATAATCAACTGGTTTTTCACATTTTCTAGACAGGTTATCAGGAAGAATTATTATTGTAAAGGCGCTGTTTTATCAGGGTAATTTCGGTTAACAAATTATCATCTTCTTCTAATTGTTTTGCTATTTTTTCGTAAGCATAGATTGCAGTTGTGTGATCTTTTCCTTGGAACCTTCGGCCAATTGCTGGGTAAGATTCTTTAAGCTCCTCGCGAAGTAAATACATAGCAATTTGTCTTGGTTTAACAATTTCTTTTCTCCGGGTCGGCAAAAGAAGATCTTTTTCAGAGAGGTCATAAAAAGCGGAAACGATTCTCAAAATTTGTTTAAAACTAGTTGATTTCTTAGGAGAGAGAACTAGGTTTCTCAATAGTTTTTTTGCCACTTCAAAATCTGGCTCTTTTTGATTTATTTTCTGATAAATAGCTAAGCGGTTCAAAGCTCCTTCCATTTCTCTAATATTTCTTTGAATGTTGGTGGCAATGTATTCTAAAATATCTTGGTTTAAATTAATGTTTCTTTCTTCACATTTAGCTTTTAAAATAGCCACTCTAGTTTCAAAATCAGGAACTCCAATATCAGCTATCATCCCACCTTCAAATCTGGATTTTAATCTTTCCTCAAGAGCAGGAATAGCATTTGGGGGGCGGTCAGAAGAGAGTATTATTTGTTTTTGGGCTTGGTAAAAAGAGTTGAAAATATGGAAAAATTCCTCTTGGGTTTTTTCTTTACCAGCAAAGAACTGGACATCATCCATAATTAAAATATCTATTTTCCGTAATTCTTTCTTAAACTCTTCAATTTTGTGGTTCCTGATCGATTCAACTATCCCCGAAATAAAAGTTTCAGAGGGGGTGTATTTAACCCGTTTATTAGGGAATAAATTAACTATACGATTTCCAGTTGCTTGAAGAAGATGAGTTTTGCCCAGACCCACTCCTCCATAAATAAAGAGGGGATTATAGGTTGTTCCCGGATTTTCTGAGATTGCCCAGGCAGCTGCATGGGCTAGTTCATTGAAGCCTCCAACAACGAAATTCTCAAAAGTATAGCGCGGATTAAGGTTGGTTTTTTGGTCTATTTTAAATTCAACAAACTGAAGTTGAGAATTGTTGATAATTTCTTTTTTTTGAGGAGCTCTCTTTCTTTTGATTAGTTGAGGGGCCTCGGATTTAACAACGAACTCAATCATTCGAATATTTTTATCTAGGGAACGTAGAATTTTTAAAATAAGAGAGTGGTATTTATTGCTAAGCCATTCTTTCGAGAAAGAGTTAGGGACAGAAATTAGAACCTTTCCATTTTGATTAGAAATAATCTCAGTATTGCGGAACCAGGTAGCAAAGTTTGCCCTCGAAACAGCGAACTGAACTTGAGCTAGAACCGATTGCCATAAATCCTTGTTGTCTTTACTGTTCATAGGATTTAAATTACAAAATGGACATTGATTTTATATTGTCTCTTTTATTTAAGAATAACGCAAATAGCTTGAAAAATCAACAAAATTTCAGTTTTTGTTTAAAAACTGTGAGTAATTTGTGTAAAATGTGGAGAAATAGCTCTTGACCAAAGAATTTTGAAGAATTATATTAGAGACATAAGAAGATTAAGGATTATGAAAAGAACTTACCAACCCAAAAAAAAGAAGAGGAAAAGAACTCATGGTTTTTTAAAAAGACAAAGGACTAAGTCGGGGAGGAAAATAATTTTAAGACGACGAAAGAAAAAAAGGAAAAGATTAACTGTTTAAAATGTTACCAAGGGCTAATCGATTAAAAAGAATCAAAGATTTTCAAGTGGTGTTAAAAATGGGGAAAGGAAGGAAAGAGGATTTTTTAATTTTAAAATACTTAAAAAATAAATTGTCGATTAATCGGGTGGGTTTCATCGTCAGTCAAAAAGTTGCTAAAAAAGCAACACAGAGAAATAAAATTAAAAGAAGATTAAGAGAGGTAGTAAGAAAAAACTTAAACCGGTTAACTCCTGGCTACGATATGATTTTTATTGCTCAAAAAGGAAGTGAAGAAAAAAAATTTAGTGAATTAGAAGAAAAAGTTGAGCAACTCTTAAAAAAAACTAAAATTTTAAAAAATGATTAAAAAATTAATTTTAAAGTCCATTCAGTTTTACCAGAAGTTTATTTCTCCTCAATTAGGAAGACATTGCCGTTTTTTTCCTTCCTGCTCAGAATACAGCTTAAGGGCAATAAGAAAATACGGAGTAATTAAAGGAGGATTGCTTTCTTTCTGGAGATTACTAAGATGTAACCCTTTTTGCAAAGGAGGAGTAGATATTCCTTAGAAATCTTCACTTTAATTTTAAATGAGTGCTTTAATACAATTTTTTAACTTAATATTATATCAACCGTTACTGAATGCTTTAATTTTGCTTTATAATTATTTACCCGGACATGATTTTGGGATAGCGGTTATTGTTCTGACAGTAATTATTCGTTTGATTCTACATCCTTCTTCGGTGAAAGCAATTAAATCACAGAAAGCCTTAAGTGCTTTACAGCCAAAACTTAAAGAAATCCAAAAGAAATTTAAAAATGATCGAGAAAAACTGGCTCGAGCAACGATGGAGCTTTATCAAAAAGAAAAAATTAGTCCTTTTTCAGGATGTTTGCCTCTTCTCTTCCAATTACCAATCTTAATAGCTTTATATCGCGTCTTTTTTTTCCTAAAGGATTTTACTCCCCAAACCCTCCAAGAGTCTCTTTATAGTTTTGTTTCTTACCCCGACGGAATAAATACCGTTTTTTTGGGAATAGTCGATTTGGCTAAACCAAATATCTTCTTGGCTATCTTAGCAGGTGTCTTTCAGTTTTTGCAGTCCAAAATTTCGATTGGGAAACAAGAAATGAAAAAAGGAGATTTTGCCAAAGCTATCCAATCACAGATGCTTTACTTTTTCCCAGTTTTTACGGTTTTTATTGTCTGGAAACTTGGCTCAATTATTGGGCTTTACTGGATTGTCTCAACCCTGTTTTCGATTGGGGAGCACTATCTGGTCAATTCAAAATTGGAAAACTCTTTCAGGAAAAAGGAAATAGGTTGAACTGGTTAAAAAGAAAAAATAAAAACAAAAGTGAAAAATAATGAAAAATAAAGATAAAGAAGAAATAGAAAAAATTATCAAAGAATTTTTCAATAAAATGGGATTTGAAGCAGAAATTGAAAGAAGCGAAGAAAAGGAAAGCACTTTTTCTTTAAACTTAAAAACCCCTGAACCCCAGATGCTTATTGGTAGGGCTGGGGCAACTTTAATTGAAATTCAAAAAATTCTTGGCAAGATTTTACGGAAAAAAATTGGTCGAGCTCTTTTTTTAGACCTGGACATAAACGGATACAAGAAAAACAAAATTGAATACTTGAAGGATTTAGCTCAAGCCACTGCCGATGAAGTTTCTTTAGAAAAAAAAGAAAAAGCTCTTCCCCCAATGCCTTCTTACGAAAGAAGAATAGTTCACCTGGCCTTAGCTAACAGAGAAGATGTCCAAACCCAAAGTCAAGGGGAAGAGCCAGAAAGAAGAGTAGTTATTAAACCAAAATAAACCAAAATAAATTCTACCATCGTGTGCGGTCGTCAACAATGGTAGAATCGGTTGCTGAGGGAGAATTATACTCTTTTTTTATTTATATCTTTTTTTATTTTAACTCTAGATTTTATTTTAATTTTGGGATTTTATTTTATTTCTTGGATCTTAATTTATTTTAACGGATAAACCGCAATCGCTGAAGCACAAGGGCGAGGACTCCACCAGATAATTCCGCCGGGCCGGCACTGGCCAATAGAATTGTCAGTTAAATCGGGGTCGGAATGAGTAAAAACCTCATTGTGGGCTCCGTCAGGGAAACCGGCGTTAGGTGCTCCATTCTCCCATTGTCCGAAAAGAACGACTAAACATTTTCCTTGAGGATCTATTTTAATTGATCTTATCTTATCACTCCAACCTCCTCCACAAACCGAAGAATCTTCAATGTTTTTTGGCGTATAGATAGGAATTGGATGGGAGGGGTCATTAAGTTTAAGGACGCAAACCTCATTAGGATCCACCGGTTCTCCTTCTCGTTGAGGTTCGCCAGCGAAATTAGTTCTTTTATAAAGGCGAATTTCTTTACAGTTTTCCGGAGGGCCAAGCTGGAAAATCTGGGCCGAAGTTGGCAACCCTCTGCCGCCGCGAATTTCTCCATAAGCATCGTTACCTTCAACCAATTTGTAAGAGGTAGCAACTGGAGTGGTGTTGGTTACATTTCCATTGTCTCTTTCTTCAAAAAATAACCTCAGACCCCCTTTGTAATAGGCGTCACTATGTAAGACAGCTAAAAAGTGAGTTTGTGGTGTGTTATTAGAAAAATAATCCTTAAATTCGATGTATTTTGCTTTATCGTTAAAATCACCGAGATGAGGAATATTAGAAGTTAAATATATTTTCTCTGCAGAGGGCGAGTTTGGATCCTTGTTCGATAAATAAATCCCCGGACCAATTCCTATTAATTTAACAGAGCGAATAGGCCAGGAAGTGTCGCCATCATTTGTGAAAGTCTGTGAGTTGCCTTTAAAATCTGGCTCTGAATAAGCCACCACTTTTATTGCTCCTAAAGACTCAGAAATAAATTCAATTTTTGTTGGTTGGAAATTTTCCCCAAATCTCGCTTGAATATTTTTAACATCCACCCCCAGATATTCTTTTTCGTTTCCATCAATTAAGGCAATCCCTCGCTTGATCTCTACCGATTCCAAGCGGATTACTGTTAATTGAGGGTTTATGGTATTTAAAATTAGGTAGGAAGCAAGAAGAATTATCAACCCCAAAAAGCCATTAAAAATTCTGCTTTTAGCCTCTCTCATTTGGCTGGGATTGCCTGCAGAAGTTAGATACAAAAACCCACCAAAAACTACCACCCCAATCACGATAAGAACTCCGATTATCACTGCCAGATTAAACATATAAATTATGTATTCTGGTAAAGAAGTCGTGGTGGTGACGGTTTTGCTGGCAATTTCTGGATAGGTAACTTCAGGGGTGAATTGAGCTAAGACAAAGTCAGCCAAGACAAAAACTGAGAAAATGGAAAGTATTAAAATAGCTGAAATTTTTTTTAGTTTCATAATTTTTAATTTAATGACAACCAACCCAGTTTAACATACTTCCTCCACAAAGCCACTGGCGGCACTTTTCAATATCGGTGAAGCCAGTACAAATACAAGCTTGACACTCTTCGGTTAATCCTTTTTCACATTCGTATTTACAAGCCCCAAATAACTTGCAAGAGATTGCTGCTTGAGGTAAGTAGTTAAAGAGTTCACTTGAGTCAAGACATGCCTGACATTCCGTGAGAAATTTAATAAGATCCTGATTGTATTCACCGGGATTGTTTTTGTATTTTTCTTTTTCAGGATTTGGCGGATCAATGCATTTATGACAGCGATCTTGTGGCGCTGAATCCGCTCCGCCATAACAAATACAAATCCGGCAAATATCAGTTTCAAAAAGTTTATCTCGGGTTAATTCTTGGCATTGTTTAGGACAATCTTCCAGCCAGGGTTTTGGCCAATAATTCCCCTTTATTAATTCATCTGGGCATCTTTTAACCAAGCGGGGAGTGAGTTCGTTTCTAGCAGCTTTCTGCCAGTCTTCTTCTGACATTGCCCACTCAAGGAAATCTTTTCGGGCTCGGTCAAGTTTTCTTCTGGCGAACTCAATTTTTGGAATGGAGGTATTTTCATTTTCCCATTCTCTGGCAATATCTTCAGTTACTTTTCTTACCCCATCGGGTTCTTCTCCTCGTAAAACATTAACTGCTCTTTGTTTCAAGTCTTTTATTCTAGTTAGTTCCTTTTCAAACATCTCAGTTGAAGCTTGAAGGTCGGGACAGGGCTTCCCTTGGCAAGCTCGGTTCAAGCCAAGATCTCCTTCACAAAGAGCAACACAGGCTGGGTAGTCAGCTATCTTAAAAAAGAAAGCTCTTAGCTCGAGATCGACATCTGGACCAATATCCCGGCAATCTGCTTTACAAACTGAGAAGTCACAATTCTTAGCATCTTTTCCTAAAGTTTGCAGTTGGGTAGAGGCGGTATTAATTATCCCACTGACTTCTTTGTACATTTCCTGCAAGGGAACATAAATATCGTCTAAAATATCTCGGGTTGCTTCAATCGCTTCCCCGATTGGAATTTTAGTGTCGCAAATCAAATCTCTGTCTTGAGCAAAACTCTGTTCAGATGCTCTGGGAAAATATATCCCAGCAAAAAGCAGTCCTAAACTGGCGATTATACAAAGTATTATAAAGTTTTTAGAGTATTTTAGCATAATTTAGTATATTAAGGAATAGTATTTAAGAGGTTCTCCAAGGGCTCGATAGCAATTCTTGGCATTAAGAAATTGAAAATCCAAGTTACCAGACAGTGGGAGTTGACAATGGCATTTAAGGGCATTGGGATTTCGCAAATTCCATTATTTTCGCAAAGACCATTTATTATTTCTTTATCTAAGTTCAATCCTTCCAAAAGCGGTCGCAAAAGAACCCAATCGCAGTCAAATTTAAGAAGATTCGCTAAAAAAGGAAAGCAGTAAAGGGATTTGCAAAGGTCAACTTGGAATTTCTTGGTAGTGGTAGCGGTAGTGGTTATTCCTTCGGGGGTGGTGGTAGTGACTTTTAAAGTGATTTCTAAGTCAAACTTTGAACTGCCGCAAATGCACTTGTTGGAAGTTATTGTTAGAGCGTCAGACCAGGCCCAACTTAAAGCTGCTTTATCAAAGATTTGCTGGGCGAGGTTTAAAAGAGGTTCAACGTCTTCTTGGGGTGTAAAATCAAATTCCTTGCTGGCTCCTGATTTGATGTCATAAATTTTTTGTTCCATCGCTCTAATTATGCCAAAATCATTTCTGATTTGGTTTTGTAAAGTAGTCAAGTCGGGACAAACTCTTCCGCCCTGCTCTTCTCGCTTTTTTCCTTCATTTATTGCTGAATCATAAACTCCTTTGGCTGGTAAAGACAGACATTTATCTTTTAGCCAATCTTTTATATTAAAACTAGTGCTAGTGCCAGTTGATTGGATTTTGCAGCCAGCAGTAGCTGAAATATCTGGGAGTTGGAGTTTTGGGATTCCTTCGATCTCTCCAGCCAAATCCTTTTTAATTTCCTCTAAAGTACTACTCCACTTTCCAGCCAAAACAATAAGTTCTTGAACAGTTTTTAAGGCTTTAAGAAAATTCATCACCTTCATTGCTTCTAAGGCAGCAGTTTCCAATTGATCTATCATTGGGTTTAATTCGTCTATTTTATCTCTAGTTTGAATAATATAATCCTCTTCTATGCCGAAATAAGGAAGCGATTTGTAAAGATCGATTGTTTCATCGCAATTACAGGTCCATCGAGCATGCTTCACAAAAGGGGCTGGCCAATCGCCGCACTTACAAAGATTAGCGGTAATTTTACCATTGTAATTTACTCCATCTCGATAAAGATCTAACCCTCTTTTTTGGGGAGTACAGGTAACATTGCGACAGTTACCTATTGTCCATCCCGAGCAACCACTTCCATTTCTTCTCCAATAGCAATAAGCACAAAACCATCCTCCATAAGTAGCAAGATATGAACTATATTGGCAGGGCAGAAATCTTTCCTTGATATTAGAAAGATCAGTCTCCACTTCTTGGCATTGGTTTTTAATTCCCTCTTCGGTTGAATCTAAGGTTACACTAATCCCGCTAATCTTTTCTTTTGTATCCTCGAACATATCTTGTACATTTTGGAGGGCATCCAAAGTTAAATACAAAGTAGCCACTTTCCAAATATCCATTCCGGTTAACATCTCGATAGTTTGAATTTTATTGGCAATTGTGCGAGAGGGAGGTAAACTGAGCTGAACTTTCTCTTGGATATTTTCTATCTCTCCGATTAAATATTGTTTATCATCATTAGGAATTCGGGAAGAGGTAGTTATCATAGCTTCGAGCTCTGGAAGCTTTACTGAAAGACTCTCTAAATTACTGGAAAGTGAGTTAATATTTGATTTGAGAGCGGAGAGATAAAAGAGAATCCTTCCTAGTAAAAGTTCACCTTTAAGATTTAGAATCACCTCTTCTTTTTTGAAAGCTTCACCTTTTTCAGCTCTTTCCTTAATCTCTTTCAAAATTGGCAGAATTTTGTTAACTAGATCCAGAGAATTTTCAGTAAGCGAGCGGATTTCTTCCGCCTTTTTTGAAAGACTCTGATATTTAAGCTGATCGATCTTTTCTTCAATACTAGTGGCCGAGTTATTCATTGAGACAAACCAATTTTTAAAATTCTCATTAATTGTTTGGAAAGAGATCCAGATGGGTTTAATGAGGGTGTTGTTTTTCTGATCAACCTTACCATTTATCTCTTCAAGGATAGTTTGTTTTGCTTCTTCTACAGTTGATGGAACTAGTTCAGCTAGCTTCTCGATGGACATTCCTGTAATCTGTTCGATTCGACTAATCTCTGCCAAGACAGTTTGAAGAGGGGTTTTTGTTTCAGAAATGCTCTGGAGGATTGAGCTAACTTCAGCAGTTGTTGAACTAAAAAATGGCTCTTCCATTTCTGGAGGAATTTCCAGTCCCAAGAACTGATTTTCAAAAAAGAGCAAAGTCTCAGTAGTTAAAGAAAGAGCTCCCTTCCCTTCAGCAAGATAAATCAAAATATTCTCAAGAAGGAGATCTTCTGAGAGATTCCGGACTTCTTCCATTGCCATTGTCGTGGTTGAGATAGAACTTTCTAATTTCCCGATCTTTTCTAATAGCTCTTCTCTGGTTGTGCTAGCTAGTCCATTTTCTGGCTGAGAAATAAAATTGTCAATTTTATAGATCGATTTTTCCATCTCAACAAATTTTTGCCAAAATTCTTCAGAAGAAATTGTTTCCACGCTAGTTCTGAGAGCTTGAGTAAAGATTTCCTGGGTAGCAGTGGCTTGGAGCCCCAATTGATTAGTAGCCAAATTTACTTCAACTTGATGTCTCATCTCTTCAAGCCTTCCTTTTATATTATCGATCTCTTTTCGGATATCTCCTTTAGCTTCTGCCATTTGGTAGAGTTTGTCAGCGAATTCTTCAACTTTGCTGAGATCTATTCCCGAGACTTCTTCTTGGAAATCTTGCCAAGTCTGGAAAATGTCAACTGTCGTTTCAAAAAATTCAACTAAATCTTTCCCTAATTCCACATATTGCATAATTGAATTGTAGATATCTATAAAGTTGTTTAAGATTGTCACTATATTTTGAATTGCAGCCAAACCTTCTGCTGTACAGAGAGGGGGGTAAATTAAACAGCCAATATCCAGCCAGCATTTGGCATCGGGCATTTCTAAAGAACAGTCAGCATAACAGTTATAAATTGGATTGCACTTGTTAAAAGGGTCGCTATATTCTCTGATTTTTTTAACAGCTTTGAGCAAATGAGAGGCAGAATCTTCTAATCTTTTGAAATAATAACAAGATTGATGTAGAGCCTCACTTTTGCCAAAGGCCTGGTGATAATAAGGAACTCTTGGCTGGCAGATAGTAGGATAGCGATAAGCCAGAGCTTTTTTAGGAGTGAGAATTGGCTTTTGCAAAGGAAAAAACTGAAAAAGTAAAGCAGAGATCACTATTGTTGAAAGAGAAATTTTAAACCACTTTTTAGAGAAAATTCCTAACATATTACTTTAATTCCTTTAAAGAATTAAGAAGATAACCCTTTTGGAGTTTCTCCTCGATTGCTTTTTTGGCTAATGGAGTGAGAACGTCGCTGATTCCTTCCCTCAACTGTTCAAGCTTTTCTGGATCTTGAGCTAGTTTCTCCCCGGTGGTTTTAGCGTAGACTCTTAGCAAGCTTTTGGCAATTTCATTGGAAATTCTTTCTTTATTGCGACCGAATGCTTTATTTATTTCTTCTTCAATATTTGTTTCTTGGATAGCTTTCTCAACCGCTTCGTCAATATCTATTCCGAAGTAATCAGCAATTGTTTCTTGCCACTTTTGGGGAAGAAGTTCAATTATTTTTTGATTAAAGGGAGGTTGATTTTTTATTCCATTTCCTATATCTGTTTCAAATCGGTCTTTGATTTCTTGAGGGAGGAAGTAATAAAAGCTTTTAGAGAAAATATTATGGGCGCTTGAACCTTGTCGTTCTTGAATTAACTCAAGAATACTTTTTGAGAGGAAGGAAATGCCAGTTAACTCAATTAATTTTTTATCTTGGATCTTTTCAGCAATTGAAGAATCACCTAATTTCTGGCCAATTAGCTCTAACATTGTTTTATCAGGGTTATTTTCTAAATCATCTTTGTCAATAATCTCTCCTAACTTGGCAGTTAGAGCCCGATGGAGTTTTGGGTCCCCACTAGCTAGGCGGTCTAATAAAGTTTGGTTTAGATCAATCCCTATTTCTTTCAAAATTTCAGCCCAGGTTTTTTTAGTTAGATAATCTTTAGCAGTTTCATCAGCAGGTAAAAGGTCTGGTAGAGGTTTATCTAAATCTTTAGCTGTTTCTGGTTGACCCAAGCCTAAGCCAGCTGGGGGAAGTGGTTCAGCAATGAAATTATAAGGGCTTTTGTTAAGAATTGTAAGAAGTTTATTTACTCCCTCTGGGCGATCGTTAGGATCAGGGAGGTATTGGTAGATGAGTTGGACCAGAATTTTTGTTGGTTCTGAACAATAATCGAGGATCTTCCCAGCTTTGGCCTCATTTCTTGAAGTGTTAGGGTTATCAATTCCCAGAACTTGAAAGCCAGTTTGTCTAAATTCTTTAGGGAAGGTTTCCAGGGGGGTTTTATTAAAGAATCCTTTGTTCTCTTCATCCATCATCTCGATGATGGGTTTATTTAAAACCTTTGCTTCTTTTCCCATCATCTCAATTAGACTCTCTCCAAGAAACCCTAAACACTTTTGAGCTTTGCCAGTTTTCCTTATTTGTTCCCAGGGGGTAGTTAAACAATACTTCTTATCTGGATCTTCAATTAGGTCAATCAACCTTTTAGTTTTTAGAATTTTAGCGTATTCTGGCAAAAGAAGATCTACTAATTTGGCTTTGGCTTTCTCAGGAAAAGCATTATAAAGGGGTTGAGTTAGTTTCGAAGGAAGTTGGTCTCGAATGCTATATTGGAGAACTTTCTTTACTTCAGGGCTTAAGAGAAGAATTTCATAAACGGTCTTCTCTAAAATATCTTCCACTTTTTCAAAGAGGACATTTTTAACCGGTTTTTTAGCTATTTCTTCGATTTTCTTTTTAATTACTCCTTTCTTTTCCACTAAAGCGTCTCTGGCTTTTTTAGTCATTCCATCAGCATCTTGGAGGAAGTTGGCTATATCGGGAGCCTCTTCTTTTAAATATTCAATTAATGGTGTTTCTAAATCTTCTTGGATTTTTTTTGGCAGAACGTCTTTAACCGTTAAAGATAGCCAACCTTCAATTTGTCTTTGCCAGCGGTAGACATCTAAGCGCTGGAAAAGATTAGCTTC
>Ga0190360_1000169_pt1 | contig 36930 bp, 34 predicted proteins | sample 48721834_MG_FD_161271 | JGI IMG/M metagenome (GOLD analysis project Ga0190360, IMG submission 161271) | Hydrothermal vent microbial mat bacterial communities from Southern Trench, Guaymas Basin, Mexico - 4872-18-3-4_MG | ecosystem: Environmental > Aquatic > Marine > Hydrothermal vents >...
ATCCACCACAATCCTCTGGACAATTCTCTGCTGTTTCGGGTCCATCACAAACCCCGTCACCACAATACCTTTGGCTTTTCTGCTGAGTTTCATCCATCTCCGGCTCTACCGGCTCTACCTGTTTCTCAACTTTAGATTCCTTTGTGTGATAAAAAATTTTCTTGATATTCTTTTTCGTCTGCCCACCCATTAGAATAATTCCAAGAATAATCAAAATAAACACTGCCAACAATAAATATTTATTAGACCAATAAAACTTTCTTTTTAAAATGAATTTTTTGAAAACGATTACCAAAAATATAACCCCTATAGCTATAAGTATGTAATGGATAACCGATAAATTCTCTGTCCCTAAAAATTTAAAAAACTGAACAATTTTTCCTTTTTTTTCAAGAGATGGACCTGTTAATTGGCTATAATTATTCTCTCCTTTTTTAACTTCCCCTTCATAAAAAACAATATCTCCATTTCCCATCCCAAGAATTAAAAGAGAAGCATCTTCACTCATCCAAACAACATTGGCAGCCTCTCCTGTTTCTCCAATACCTGTCATCTCTATTTCTTTATCTTTTTCCCTCTGCCAAAGAACATTCCCGGAATTATCAAAAAGTGTTGGATTTGGACCGCCGAATAAAGAATACTGGGCATTTTTTGTAAGATAAGCGCCATTATGACCAAGCCCACCAAAAAATCTAGCCCAAACAAATTCTCCCTCCGAATCCAATTGATAAATCATTCCAGCTACAGTCCCTCCTAAAACAGTGCCGTCATCGGCAATATCGCCTGCGGTAACTGTTTGATCCACAGCTGTTTTCCACAATCTTTTTCCGTCTTTTAAATCAAAAGCAACAAAAGCCCTTCCTTTACCTGCAGTGACTGCCATATTTTTCTCTTCCGATATCCCAAGGATAAAAGGAACATAATAATCACCTGATGCCATCCAGTTTAATCTTCCAGTTTGAGTATCTATCGAATGCAAAAGCCCATTACTCGAGGCAAGATACACAGTCTTACCGTCCCGTGAAAACCTTCCTTCCCGAAGAAAACTACCAGTCCCAAATTCCCAAATAATTCTACCTGTCTTCGTTTCAAAAAGAGCGGATTTTTCTGCTATACCTCTAACAGGACCAGTAAGAAGATATTCTCTATCTGGCGAGAATTTAATCCAACGCGATTCATGATTTTCATTTTGATGCTTCCAAACTAACTCTCCTTCCTTGTCCCATAAATATACTGCTCCTCCCACACAGCCTGCTGATACATATTCACCCGAAGGAGAGATATCCAGCCCCCAGCATTCTTCTTTGGTTTCTCTTTCCCAAATCACATTTCCTTTTCTATCTGTCAATATAATTTTCTTTGGAATATCTAAAGAAAAACTATCTGGTGCACAATGGCATCCGTGAGAAAAAGCAAAATATTGCCCATCATCAGAAGACTTTATCCACCATATAGAATAATTAGATTTTATTCTTCCAATTTCTTTATATTCTCCAACCTTGTCTAACGGCTCAAGCGAAACAATTCTAACTTCTTCTTCTGGTAAAAAATCAGATTCAAAATAACTTTTATATCCTTTGGCTGAAACTTGAAGGAAGTAGCCTTTGTTTTTCTGATTCACTTCATATTTCTTGTAAATTTCTTGAACAAACTTCTTAGAAGGAAGTGATAATATATATTCCTCTCCTTTTTTCTGGGCCCTGTATTGTAATATAGCTGACGGAAGCGTAGCTAAAATATTTGCTTGAGAAATTGGTTCTTGTGTATTCTTATCAATCACCAAAAACCTACTTTGAACTAAATTTTCATTCATCTCTTTATCAGAAATCCATTTGCTTTTGATGGTAAGCGTGATTTTTTTAATACCTAAATTACCTAAGTCAAAAAAAACAGGAAGAACGAAACTATCTTCTTCTTCTAAAGGAGGATCTATTCTCGTTTCGAAAACAATAATAAAATTTGCTTGTTGTCCAGGCTCTATTCTATAATATCCATCAGGAACTAATGCATGCCACTCTTCTGGAATATCCTTTGATTTAATCGAACCCTTTACCTTTATTGTCTCATCTCCTTTGTTTTTTATGGTGGCTACAAAAAGAAAGCTCCTCTCAAAGGGCAGAACCACAGTATGCTCAACTGCATTTGTAACAATCTCAACAGAAGAACTATCTTTTATTTTTTGGGCTTCTGTTATATTGAAAAACAAAAGCGATGATAAAATTACTGCAATCAAAAGAAAACAATTTAAATTATTCATATGTTTCTGAATCCTCCACATGTTTTATAGTTATTCTATTTCAATAAAAACAGGGAGGTTGCTTAATCTTATATTTGAATCTTTAACTATTTTTTCCCTCCCTAAAATATCTGTGACCTTTATTCTACCTTTTATTTCCTTTGGCAGGTTTCCTCCCCAAACTACATAAACAGGTTTTCCGTTAACAAGGAATTTATATTGCCCTTCCCCTAATCTTTCAACCGATGAAAATTTGTCTACCTTACCCACCATTGTTTTTAAGGCATAATAAGAAGGGGTAATTCTACATTTTTCTGGATTAAATAGCTTTAGGGAGAACGTATCTAATAAAAACCACCCCAATCTCCATCCAAGTTTACCTTTTATAATATAGGCGTCTTCACATTGGACTAATGAATTTTTTCCTAACCCATAGAAAAATCTTTTTGTTCCTGCATTTAAAGCCTGAACAATCATCTTGACCATATATGCTGCTTCTTCTTCCATCCTGATATTTTTGTCTTTAGCTTCGTCTATTTCCTTTCCAAAAGTATTTCTTTGATGCTCATCTTCTTCTCTGATCACAAGTTCAGTTATCCATATAGGCAAATCTATATTATGTTGAACCATGAATTCTTCAGTGCTCTTTAAGTGTAAATCCTTTGGATTCATGTTTGTATGAATATTAAGAATATCTGTATACTCTTTCCCTCCAATATCCATAAATTCACCCCATACTATTTCTCCCTCACCTAAGAATTCTCCAGCAATCCCCCCAACAAGAACCTTTGCCTCAGGGTCAGCTTTTTTAATTGTAATATAACTTGTTTTTAAAACCTCAAGATAGTCCATATCTGTCTCAGACACATAAAAAGCCGGATGTTCTCTGGCTTTTGACTTCTCTGGAGACAAATTAACCTCATTAATAATTTCCCAATATTTTATAGGATATTTCAAATTCGGCATATCATCTACTCCGTCTCCATCGTAACGCTCCACTAATTTTTGCAGAAACTCTTTGTATTCTTCCATATCGCACGGTTTTCCTCTATATCTTCCAAGCATCGGAAAGTTAAACTCTACAAAATATGAAGGATCCATTCGTTTATGACAATTCTTCTGATCCCAATCAGCGTATGGCCAAATAGTTACTAATAATGCCACATTGTGCTTTTGCATTTTTTTAACAAAACTATCAACATTCCACCAGTAATAAAAATTATTTATCCTTTCAATATCTCCCCATATAAAAGGTCCGGGGTGTGGTCTTGCCCAATGAATACCAATATCTTCCATAAAATATAAGTCTTCAGTTGGAGAAAGAAACCCAAAATAACTTTTATCGAATTCCTTAAAATTCTCAAGATCAAGTTTTTGTCTATTACCATAAAAATTCCCAAATAAAAAAATCCCTACAAAAATAATCCCAATAATCATTAAAATTAATAATTTATATGTTTTCATCATATAAAATTTATTAATCTGTTATAGTTTTGTAGGGAGATTTAATCCAAAAGTTTTCAATAAATAATATAAATACACTCCATTTTTCATTATAACAAAATAATAAAATACTAACCTTTCGGTTGCCGCTTTCCTGTTTCTTAAATAATAGTGGAGTATACAACCAAGCTCAAACTTATTTTATCAAAAATTCTTGAGAAAAAGGTTAAAAATTATTTATATCATCTTTAACTTTTCTTATTAAACGCATATACAGCAGCGGCGACCATTACTGTGGAAAAAACAACGAGAAACAAAGCGTTGATATGGATTGGGTATAAAACAATGTTTTGTATAACTTCAGGGGCAATTTGGGTATTCAGAATAATTTGCCTTAAAGCGTCTACACCATAGGTAAGCGGATTAATATTGGAAAGCACAGACATCCATCTTGGCACCGCAGTAAGCGGAAAAAATGCTCCTGAAAGAAAAAACATAGGGAAAATAAACACTTGCATAAGAAGTCCGAAACTTTCGGTTGTCTTCATAAGAGAGGCGATAAGGAGTCCTATGGCAGAAATAGTAAAAGACAAAAGAAGTATAAAAATGAAAAGCTCTGGAATGATGGCGAGATGAATATTAATACCAATAAAGGGAGCAAGAATTAACAATATCAGAGCCTGAAGCGCAGCAATGGTGGTGGCTCCTAAAGTTTTGCCTATAGCTATAGCAGTGCGCGAAACCGGCGCGACAAGAATCTCCTTCAAAAAACCGAATTCTCTATCCCAAACAGTTGAGATACTGGAGAAAAAAGCGACCCCCATGACGCTCATCGCGATTATACCAGGATACATAAATTGGGTAAAATCGATTCCAAAGTTGCCTTGGGCAAGCGTTTGCTTAAGTCCCGTGCCAAAAATAGCCAAAAACATCAAAGGCTGAAGCAGAGTTGAAATAATCCGTGTTTTATTCCTTATGTAGCGGATTATTTCTCTTTGCCAAATTATATAGATTGTTTGAATAAAATTCATAATTTTATTTATCTACCACCCCGCATGCGCATTTGTTCACGCATACGATCTTTTGAGGACGCTTCTTTCTCTCTAATAGTGCAACCTGTTAATAAAAGAAACACATCATCAAGCGTGGGCTTTCGCAATTCTATAGAATCAATCTTAGTATCAAGTTCATTAAAGAGACGGGACAAAAACTTTTCTCCGTCTTCAACTTCTATCTGCAGTGTTTCGTCTTCTTCTTTGATTTTTCTTTCATATCGTCTTTCAAGTTCCTTTTTAAGTTTTTGTTTATCGTTTGATTTGATACGAATAACATCTCCGCCTACCTGTTTTTTAAGATTCGCGGGAGTATCCATTGCTACTATTTTTCCATAATCAATAATTCCAATTCTATCGCAATATTCTGCTTCGTTCATATAATGAGTGGTCATAAAAATTGTTATATTGCGCTCACGTTTGAGTTTCAGGATATATTCCCAGATGTGTACGCGAGTTTGTGGATCAAGCCCCAAAGTCGGCTCGTCCAAAAAAAGTATTTGCGGATAATGAATAAGACCCCGCGCAATTTCAAGTCGTCGTTTCATTCCCCCGGAAAATGTTTTGATGATGTCTTCTCTTCGATCCCACAAATCAACAAGCCGCAAAACCTCCTCCATCCGCTTTTTGTATTCGGTTTTGGGTACACCATAAAGTTTTGCGTGGAAGCGAAGATTTTCTTCCGCTGTTAAGCGGTCGTCAAGAGAGGGATCTTGAAAGACAAGCCCGATTGATTTTCGTACATTGTCCCTTTCGGTTAACACATCAAAATTATTTATTGTGGCAGTACCTTCTGTGGGAATTAAGAGCGTTGAAAGCATATTAATGGTCGTGGATTTTCCGGCACCGTTAGGTCCGAGAAAACCAAAAATTTCTCCCCTTTTTACTTCAAAGGAGATATGATCAACAGCGGTAAGACCGTTGAATTTTTTGGTTAGGTTTTTTGCCGCTATAATATTCATATGAAGCTATAAACCCCACTAGAAAAGGTAGGATTCTCTAATAGTGTAAGTGAAGAGCATCTTATAATCACAGAGGTCAAAAAGTTACACTTTAACACCTTCCAGATTTTAACTTTCTCAAAAATCCATTAGCCTAGTTTTTCACTGAAACAGACTTATCGGGTATTGCCAATTATAACTTTAATTTTAATTGGATTAATTGATGTGGTTATATTTTTATTACTTACTTTTTTTAATGATTTCGCGAATCGTATCCAATCAACCGGCAAAATGCGAGGCAAATTGTTCAACCTTTGACAATTTAGAAAATACGAGCATATCGTATCCCATACCAAACGCAAGGAGTTTATCTCCCTTTTTAATACCCATTGATTTATGAGCTTCTGTGGGAATAACCACTTGGCCTTTTCCGTCAAGTGTGGTTGTGCCGTAGAATTGCTCGCCATTTTTTTCCTTTTTTGTCATAGCGCTAGTATATATTATTTTAATTAAACATACAAGTAGGAAAAGTACAACTATTAGTCTCATTGTATATTTATATTTTATTAATATCAAATCTTCCTTATTGCTGAAAAAAAGCACCGTCCGTCCAGCATGCGGGCAAAAAATTATTCCTTTATTGAAGAAATTTTTCTAACCTCCCAAAAAGAAAATAGAAATTTTTGCAGGTTTTGCTTGGCTTGCGAAAGCTAAGCTGAACCGCTGGATGGGTTAAGCCGCGCCGAAGGAACGGTAAACCTTACCTTTTTCTCAAGAATTTTTGATAAAATAAATTTGAGCTTGGTTGTATAAAACCACACCAGAATCTGATTTTATGGCTTTTTCCAAGCCCAGAAGTCAGGTTTTGGTGGGCGAAACAGGATTCGAACCTGTGACCCCTGCAATGTGAATGCAGTGCTCTAACCACTGAGCTATTCGCCCAACAGTATCTTGTATTTTCTTAACTTATCAAATTTTCTTTTATTAGTAAATAAAAAAGGCAGTTGCTCTAAACTGCCTCTCAAAAAACTAATTGATTCTCTATCTCCTTACAAAACTCAAAAGGAGACTTCACTGGAAAACCTTTTCTATTAAACCGGCGTATTACTTTTTCATTGTTCTCAACATACAGAATATCAAAATTTTTATTTAGAAGCTTCTCAAGAAACTCCTCCTTTCTTTTAGTAGATCTTAAAAACCTTCCTACACAATAACACCCGCAATCTATTCCTTCTCTATTCAACCACCTTTTTAACTTTTTCTCTAAGAAATAAGGGCGAGATGAAAGAACAATTAACTTATATCTGTCTTCAATCTTTCGAATAATACTTAGCATTTTCTTGTTCGGGATTGGTTTTAATAAAGATATTAAAACTTTTACTAAATAAGGAAGTATTAAAATTTTTAATAGATTATCCCTCCCTCCTTCAAGTTTCGTAAAAACACCATCAAAATCAAAAACAATAACAATCTTCTTCATCGTCCCATCTCTTTTTTGTTTTAAGTTCTGGCTTATTTTACAATAACTTAAATAAAAAGTAAAATACTTTAAGAGATATTAATCTTTTCTATGAGAGTTTTTGAATTCCATTTCAATCCAAAATTAGAGATAGATGTGGTTTTTGATAGTTTCTGCTATGAACCAGAAAACATTTACGAAAGAAAAATGGGAAGTCTTTATATGGTTGGACTTTTAAAAAATGTGCTACCCAAAAATGTCAAGCTTGTAGAAAGGTTAGCAAAGACAATTAAAGACAAGTTTTACCGCTCCACCCTTTTTACCTCAGAAAAAGCATTAAAAGAAAGTTTAAAGCTAGCGAATGAATTCTTAGAAGACCTCAGTCAAAGAGGAGATGTAAGCTGGCTTGGAAATTTAAACTTCACTGTGCTTTCTCTTAAGGATTTCAAACTTCATTTTGCAAAAGTGGGAGATATAAAAATATTAGTAATAAGAGAAGGCAAAATAATAGACATTGACCAAAAAGTAAAACTTCCAGAAATAGAACCGTATCCTTTAAAAGTATTCAGTAATACAGTCTCTGGAAAATTAGCAGAAAATGATTTGATACTAGTAATGACCAAGGAAATATTTGAGCTATTTCAAAAAGAAAACTTACTTGAAGAAATTGCTCAATTGTCTCCTTTCAATGAAAAAGGATTCAAAGAAATTCTAAATGAAAAACAAAAGTTATTCTCTAATATATCTGGAGTTTTATTGGCTATCCTTCTTATCAAAGAAACCTTTTCCGGAAAAAAAGAAACTATAGAACCGAAAACCTTAAAAGAGTTCTCTCTTAAAGAAGCACTAAGTCCTGTTTTGCATTTTTTCAAAAAATCTAAAACCTCTTTTACTGATAAGTTTTCTTTTCTTATTAAGTTTAAATTAAAAAAGCCTTCTATCTCAAAACCTAAAGTTTCTCCTGCAAAACCTGAAATAAAAACTAAACTTAAATTCCCGCAACTAAAGATTCCAAAGATTAAATTCATCGAGAATATATTAAGTTTTTATAAAAAGAAAAAAGAAGCTTTTTTATTCAATAAAAAATTGGGGCTGGTTCTTGGATTAATAATTGTACTCTTGATTGGATTTTTCTTTTCTCAACTTGAAGAAAAGGAAAAAATAAAAATCTATGACAAAGATTTAAAAGAAATAAAAGAAAAATTAACTAAAGCTGAAGGAGTGCTGGTATTAAAAGAAACGAACCCTGAAGTGCTTCAGCAGGCAAACCAACTACTGCAAGAAAGCTGGAAAAAGATATCCTTATTATCAAAAGAAACAACAGGATTACCAAGAAATTTTACTAGTCAAGTAGTTTCTTTGAAAAATGAAATCTCAGAAAAATTATATAATCTCAATAAACTACAAAAGATAGAAAATCCTGAGGTATTCTTTGAGTTTAATAGAAAAATATTTATCCCGCACAAACTTTTAGTTTCAAAAGAGGGCATTTACTTTTTCAGCCCTTATACAAACAATATTTTCTTTTTGAAAAACGACGGAGAAAGCAAAATAATTAAAACAGAAGAAAAAATCCAATCAGCTCTCTCTTTAGAAAACTATATCTTATTTTTCTCAAAACCCAACAAACTGCTTATTATTCCAACAAAATCTGTATTAGAAAATGAAACTGAGAAAAACTTTCTTAAGCTTTCTCTTGAAAAACCATATCCTGACTTTTATTTTGCAGATGTGTCCTCTTACAAAAAAAATCTTTATTTTCTCGACAACAAAACGGGCCAAATAATAAAATATCCTTTCTTGGGCGAGTCAAACTGGGGTTCTCCAGTTTTATGGCTAACTCCAAAAACAACAAAAGCAATTGGAGTCAAATCAATTGCTATTGATGGATCTATCTGGATACTGAATGAAAACACAATCTATGAATACTATTCAGGAAGTCTTAAAAGAACTCTTGATTTTACCCTCTTCCCTGCTCCAAAAGATTTCTCTAAAATCTTTGCATACTTCAATCTTCCATATCTTTATGTCTTAGAACCTGGACAGCACAGAATTGTGGTTTTGGACAAATCAGGACAAATTATAAAACAATTCCAAAGCGAAAAGTTTGATAATCTCTTAGATTTTGGTGTATCCTCAGACGGCAAAACAATCTATCTTTTGAATGGACTAAAAGTCTATAGAATTGAACTATAATCAGTTTTTCTTCTCTCTTTTTAGCTTCCTTTTTTCTGCTCTCCTTTCTCTTTTTTGTTTTTTTATTTCTCTTCTTCTCTATTCCACCCTTCCCTATCTCATACGCGTTAATTTCGGATATCGAAAGTTAACGCGTATGAAGAAAATCTTAGGTTATATAATTAAATGTCATATAACTAAAGATTGTATAACCATACCCCTTCATCTCAATAAGTTGACAGAAATAAAAATTTATTATATAATTTGATATCAAGCACTTTAAAAAGGGGGTGATAAAATATAATAATAAATTTAAATACCCCAAAAATATTGGTGAAGTTTTACTTCACCAACGAAAAATTAATTCCAGGGGGAATAAAGTTAGTCCCGCGAGCTGAAAAACTAATAGAGCTAAAACACATCCGGCAAGGGGGGGTGGAAGCTATGGAAAAATTTCGGAAAGGCCGTGTGGACACGGCCAGCAAGTGCGAGAAATTCAGAAACATTGATTTAAAAAATATTTGGGAGAATCTCTCCCAAAACTTCAAAATCAGTGATATTCACATTTTTTTTCAACAGAGAAGTAATGGAATGAAAAAAAATGTGATCGTTGTCACCTTTCAAAAAACTGACAACAGAAGAAGGGTTAAGAAATCATTAATAGACGAAATTCAAAAAAATTTCGTCTATCATGGAACTTGGGGGCTAATATATTATTGGGAGAACCCCAATGGCGTAAATACTTTAAATTGCCTGAAAAGGCAGCCAAGAACTAACTAATTCCCCTCTTTTTTTCTTTTTGTAGAGACTTAAATCTCGATTTTTTTATTTTGGAAGCTTGAAAATTTCCTCGCCTAAGATTTTTTTAACTTCTTCTACAGAGCCAATGCCGAGCTCTTTTTTGATATCGTATTTTTTTAAATCAACCCATTCTGGCAGAGGCAACCCTGTTTTAATCTCAAAAAGATTCATCAAGAAGGTGGTAGCATAACTGCCTTTTTCTAAAATAAAACTTAAAATTATTCCTTCTGGCAAAATTTTATATTGAATTTTTTGTGGGAAAACCCTGCTTTTAATAAATCTTTTTTTAAAAACAATAAAACGGAAGGGTTTTATATTTTCTGGAAAATTTTCTATTTTATCTTTTTCTATCCAAAACCTATAAACCTCTCTATCCTTCAAATCATTACTCAAAAGAAGAGGAATCTTTTTGGGTAATCCCATCTTTTCATCTAAAGAAAGTAAAAGATTAGCTAAATAACTTGTGTAAGCATAAATCCATAAAGCAGTCTGGTCTTTAATAAAAATTAAGGCTCCCGTAAAATCACCTGGATGCTTCTTTAAATAAGAAACCAACCGTAATTCATTTCTAAAAGTGTAAGGAAACTCTTTAAAAATGCGTTCTACTTCTCTCCAATTTCGTGAAGATTCTGCTTCTTTCCGTAATTCAGTTATTAAAGGAATCCCCTTTACTCCTTTATCAAATAAAAAAGAAAAAACAGCTTCCTCATATTTTCCTTGAAAAATTAATTTTCCAAGAATATGACTTAAAAGACGTGGGGTCCCAAATCTTTGAAAATGATAAAAATTCAAAAAACCTTCCTTTTCTATTCTCTTCAGATTCTGAAGAACTATGTTCTTGTTGGCTTTCCCTCTGGTTCTAATAAAAATAGTAAACCTGTTACCATACATTTGACCAGGCTGTATCGAACCTTTCCCAAAAGAAAAATTAGTCAAGAAAAAATTAGGAAAAGATAAACCTTTTATCCTCTTAAAGGTCTCTAAATCAATATTGGGAAAAACTATTCTTTGAGAAGTTAAAGCCTTAACATCTTTAAGGCCAGCATAACCAATTTTTTCAGATCCTATGTTCAATTTTTCTGATAAACTAAAAATAGCATCTGAAGTAGAAATTCCAACTTTAATTAAATTAGTATAAAGACTGAAACGAGACAATGGCGGTGCTAAAATTTTTTTATCCTCCTTTGGCTCTATTTCTGATAGTTCTTTATCAAGAGACAGCTCTTCCACAATAAAATCATAAAAATAAAGTCGAATGTATCCTTCTAAACGCTGTTTGAAAGGAATATTAACTCCAATATGAGAAAGAAGTTCTTTCTCTGGAATTTCTGGAGAAATAAATAATTCAGGATTTGTTTCTTTATAACTCTCGAAAACTTCTCTTTCTTTTTCGAATAATTTACGCAAAGAGATTTTTTTCATTATTTTAATTTATCACATCCAGGCAAAAAAAGAACTCTTTTGTGTAACAAGAGTTCTTTTTTATTAAAATATACTTATTTTTACTTCAGTTCAACCTTGGCGCCTGCTGCTTCAAATTTCTTTTTTATCTCCTCAGCCTCTTCTTTCTTAACATTCTCTTTAACAACCTGAGGACCGGAAGCTACGGCATCCACCAAATCTTTTGAATCTTTCAAGCCCTTTTGAGTGGCATCTCTTACAGCTTTAATCACTTCTATCTTTTTTGGACCTACATCAGTCAAAACAATATTAAAGACACTCTTTTCTTCTGCTGGTGCGCCTCCGCCGGCCCCTCCACCTGCTGGAGCAGCTGCTGCTACTACCTGAGGAGCGGCTGAAACACCAAATTTCTTTTCTAAAATCTTTACCAGCTCTGCTAAATCCAAAACACTCATTTTTTCAATTTCTTCAACTATCTTCTTAAATTTCTCAGGAACCTCAATCTTCTCTTCTTCTGCTGGTGTTTGTTCTTTTGTTTCTTCTTTTTTTGCTTCTTCTTTTTTTGCTTCCTCATCAGCTTGAGGATTTTTAGTTTCTTCTGCCATAATTTTTATTATTATGTGTTTTTAATTCTGCTTAAAACATACAAAAGACCTTTTAAGTTATATTGCAAAGCTCTTACAAAATTTGACATTGGAGAAGAAATACTTCCAACAAGTTTTGCCAAGAGCTCTTCTCTTGAAGGAATTTGAGCTAAAGCTATAAAATCTTCAGCCGGCCTGAATTTGTTTTCAAAAAATCCTCCCAAGATTTTCAAGTTAGGATTTTCTTTTGAAAAATTATAGACTATCTTTGCTGGAGAAACCTCATCTTTAAAACCAAACACCAATGCTATTTCTCCTTTTATCTTTTCTAAATCAGCCTCAAGCCCTGTATCTTTTAATGCTAAACCAATCAGTGTTTTCTTAACCACCTTAAATAATCCCTCTGTCTTCTTTAAATTCTGTCTAAGCTGAAACATATCTTTTACCTTTACTCCAGTAAAATCAACAAAAATCAGGGTTTTTTGTTTTTGGAGATTTTCTTTTAACTCTTCAAGTATTTTCTTTTTTTGTTCTTTTGTTTTAGCCATTTTCTCAAAAAAGATTAAATATAAAATAAAAATCTGTGTTTTACCACAGACCAGAACTAAGAATATACAAAATTCTTGTTTTTAATATATTCCTAGGTAGGATTTACTTTCTTTAAAAGCCGAAGCTCTTAAAGAAAACCTACTGTCTGTGGAATACTAAAGTATATATTTTTACTCAGCTCCTGTCAAGGCCTTCACTGTAGCTTGTCCAAACTCTCTGGCAGCCCCTGGACCATTTGCAGTAATAACACTTCCATCAACAACCACAGGAGCATCTTGATATAAAGCTCCTTTTTCTTCTAAAATCTTTATTGGTTTTTTATCTAAAGCAGAACTCCACACTGTAGCTTTTTTCCCTTCCAAAGCTCCTGCTTTTGCTAAAATAAGAGGAGAAATGCAGATTGAAGCTAATATTTTATTCTCTGTGATTGCTTTCTTTATCACTTTATATGAATCTTCATTGTCTAAACTCGAAAGACAACCAGGACCTCCAACAAAAACCACAGCATCAAAGTCAGCGACATCTATTTCTGAAACTAATAAATCTACATCAGCCTCTCCTCCCTCAGCTCCAATAGCTATCCCTTTTTGGTTTGAGGCAGTTTTTATCTCAACTCCAGCTCTTTCCAAAATATCTCTGGGAATAAAATACTCAGGATCTCTGAAGTCCCTGAAAGCAATAATAATTACTGCTTTTTTATTTTTTATCTCTTCCATAAATTTTCTCTCTTAATACTAATAACAATTAATAGACACTATTTCAAGTGTTGAGCTTTTGCAATATTATGTTCCTCTAATGTTTTACTAAAAATGGTTTCTCCTTCTGGGGTGGAAAGATAATACCAATACTCGCTATCTTCAGGATATACGGCAGCTAAAATACTTTCAAGACCAGGATTACAGATTGGGCCTAAGGGCAACCCTTTATATTTATAGGTATTAAAAGGTGAATTTATTTGTGTTTCTTCTTTTGATACCTTTGTACTTCTTTTGCCGGTAATATATGTTATGGTCGCATCAACCTGCAAAGGAATGTCATTTTTTAATCTTTTCCATAAAATGCCAGAAACAAGTTTTTTATCTTGCAGTGTTCTAACCTCCTTTTCCAACAAAGAAGCTATTGTTACTATTTCAAAAATTGTTTTTTCCTGCCTTTTTATTTCCTGCCTTAATTCTTTAGTTAATTTCTTGTCAAAATTATCCAACATTTTTTTTATAATCTCCTCAATCTTCTGTTTATTGCTTAAGGCGTTCTGTTTCTTAATATAATATGTGTCTGGAAAAAGATATCCTTCGAGACCTATATTCTTTGGTTTGTCTCTTAAAAAGTCATACTTGAAACTGAAATCTACTGGTTTTGGAAGATCACTAGAAATAGAATAGTCAGCTGCAGGAAAACCAGCAACCTCAAAAAATTCCTCTGCCTGAAACATTCCTTTATTTTCAAAATACCATCCAATATCTCTTAAATTCCAACCCTCTAAGATTCTTATAGTATGCACCACTATATCTCCAGATACTATCTTTTCTTCAATTCCTGCAATATTCATTGAAGGACTCAAAAGATATTCCCCTGCCTGCAACTTAGTTTGAGCGCCTTTTAAAAAAACAAAGAGATTAAAAAGATATTTATTTCTTATCAATCCTTCCTTTTGCAAATTTTCTGAAATCTCAAAAAGACCTTCCCCCTTTTCAATCACAAATAATCTTTTTTCAGTATCAGAAGGTTGCAATGGTAAATATATCTCTACCCAACAAAAGAATACAAAAACAATAAAAATAAAAAATAAAAACAAAATTAGCTTTTTTAATATGTGGTTCATATTCTATGTTATCAATGGAACAAAAGCAAAGCCATAATGCTCTTGTTCTTCAAAATCTCCTTCTCCTTTTTTAGTCAAAACAAAAATCGAGGATTTAACCGGAGTCACAATTCTACCTCCTATCTTTAATTGATCCTTCCATGCCTGCGGAATCTCTTGTGCTGAAGCTGAAGCTAAAATATTATCAAAAGGAGCTTCTTTTTCATATCCCTTTGAACCGTCTCCACAGATAAATTCTGCTATTCCTTTCTCAACAAAATTATATTTTGCTACATTTCTTTCTCCAAACTCCTTAAGTTCTGGAATAAGCTCTATTGCAATTACTTTTCCTCTTTCACTTTGCGGTTTAACATTTCCATTTTGACTTACTATATGAGCCAAAAGGGCTGTTGTCCATCCTGAACCTGAACCCACATCCAATATTTTATCACCCTGTTTTGGGTTTAATTGTTCTAACATAAAAGCCACCACTAATGGCTGAGAGATTGTCTGACCATAACCAATTGGCAAAGCTTCATTCAATTCAGCCAAACTCTCAATATCTTCTCTTTTAAATACTGAAGCTGACAAAAAATCAGCCCTTTTAATTTCTTTAAAGGCCTTTATTATTCGTGGGGTTTTTAACCACCCATTTTTAATCAAATCATCAATTAAAGCCATTATTAAATCAGCGGAAATTCTCCTTTTCCGCAAAGTTATTTCTCTTCTTTTGTAGGATAAAGAGAGGATTTCTTAATAATGATTTTATAGATGTTTTCGATAAAATCACCTCCTGCGTAACCCACAATAAAACCTAAAGCAGGACTAAACATTCCTTCGAAAGCAAAACCAAGATTCTTAATAGCTGCTGCGCACAATAAACCTATGATCCCTGAAAGAAACACCATTCCTGAAAAATAAGGAAGGTTGAAACCTACATTTTTATAAGAAAATTGGTGTTTAATAAAACCCACCAATCCTCTTACAGCTCCTCCTCCAAAACCTGCAATTAAAATTTCTAAATACATATTACCATCTTAATAAAAACTCATGATATTTATCTCCTTTGAAGGTGCACTTTGTTTCTTCACAGGTTCCTCCTCCTTTCAAAATCATTTTTAGAGCAAAAGTAAACTGACCTATCATTGTCTGACAATGAAGAGGATGAAGTGCAAAATTCTCCAGTCTTACTATTATATATCTATCTTTCTTGTTCAGCTCTACCACTTTTAAGTCTCCTACTGTAAAATATTTCTTCCACATTATTTGAGCCGCACCAAACGCTCTTTCTAAAGATAAAAAGCTCTGCAAGAAAAGCCGAATAAAGATGGAAAGCTTTACATCAAACTGACCCACCTCTCTGAAATCCTCATCCTTATAACCGAAAAGTCTTTGGATGCACAACAAAAGCAAACCCCACAGTCCTAAAGGATAGAATTTTGCTGTGCTCACCTCTTTAAAGGTCAAAGGATGACCTAATTCTTTCAAGGTATCTTCTAATTTCTTTAATCCGTCTTCCCCTTTTCTGTCTCTAATATATTCTAATTCAGCTTTCAAAGCCACACCTCTTACCTCACCTTTAATATTCATTAGTTTCTCAACTTCTTCTTTTGAAATTATTTGTGCCATTTTTAAATCTTATCAAAAATCTTGAACAAAAAAAAGATTTATTCAAACCTTCTTAAAGCATCAACTGGTTTTAGAGCTGCTGCTCTTTTGGCTGGGAAGAACCCTGACACACAACCCACAAAAAAAGAAAATACTAATCCAAATAATATAGTAAAAGGTGAAATAGAAGCTTCCAGATAAAATATGGGGTGTATTTGACCTACAGCTTCTATTAACTTTGCCAATCCCAATCCCGGCACCACACCTCCTATTCCGCCAATCAGACCAATAATACCAGATTCAATCAAGAATATTATAGTAATGGTGGAGTTTTTAGCTCCCACTGCCTTTAGAATCCCAATCTCTCTTGTCCTCTCATGAACAGAGGTATACATTGTGTTCATTATGCCTATTCCTCCTACAATAACTGCTATGCTGGCAAAGCTTATAACAGCTAACTGCACCACACCCATAATGTTATTGATAATTCCACTCACCTTTTCGCTGGTCAGTACTGAATAAAGCGCTTCATCTTTTCCTTTTTTTCTTTTTTGTGTTCTCAAAAGATTAGCTTTTATGCTCTTTGCCACCTCTTCACTGGAAAAACCAGGCTTTATCTTAGCTAATACCTGATCAGCACCTTTTCTCTCTCCTGTTATCTCACGAAAAATTCCCACATCCAGATGTATCAAGGAATCATCTGTCTTCTGCCCTATTGAACTTAATATACCAACTATTTTATAATCTCTGCCTTTAATACTAAGCTCAGTGCCTATCCGCATTCCTTTAAAAATGTCAACAGGCACTAAACTGCCAACCACCACCTCTCTTTTACCCGGAACAGGCCATCTGCCTTCCTTTAAAGACATTCCCAAGTCTTCTTGATATATTTCTAAGAAATTTTTCCAATCAGCTCCTGAAACTAATACAGGTTTGTTTCTACCCTCATACCTAACACCTAATCCTTTATGAAGAATTGGAATTACTACATCCACTCCTTCTGTCTTCTTTATTGTTTCTAAATCTTTATCTGTAAGCTGCAAATGTCCTAAAAAAGCCGTAAAGAAATTAGTAGATTCTCCAGGTAGAATCACAATTATATTCTTGCCTATCATTCTCAATTCTTTGCTTATTGTATTCTTTAATCCCTCACTTAAAGAAAGCAAAGAAGTAATCAAAAATACACCAATCACAATACCTAATATTGTGAGCCAGCTTCTAAGAGGTCTTGTTCTTAGGTTTCTGACTGCTATTTTGAAGTATTCTTTAATAACCATTGTAAAGAGTTTACTCAAACCTCCTTAAAGCATCAACTGGCTTTAGGGCTGCTGCTCTTTTGGCTGGGAAGAATCCTGACACACAGCCAATTAAAAAAGAAAAACCCAAAGCAAAAAGAATAATAAAAGGGGAGATTTCTGCCTTTAAATAAAACATAGGATGCACCTGACCAAAGGCCTCTATTAGTTTTGCAAGCCCCAGACCTGGCAACATCCCTCCTATTCCGCCCATTACACCAATAATACCGGATTCAATCAAGAATATTAAAACTATTATAGACCGTTTAGCCCCCACTGCCTTTAGAATCCCAATCTCTCTTGTCCTCTCATGAACAGAGGTATACATTGTGTTCATTATGCCTATTCCTCCTACAATAACTGCTATGCTGGCAAAGGAAAACACAGCAAACTGGACTACTCCCATTATATTATTAACAATCCCGCTTACTTTTTCATTGGTCAAAACAGAAAATGGAATATCTTCTCCTTTTTTCTTTTTTTGAACCTCTAAAAGATTGGCTTTTATCTCTCGGGCCACCTCATCTGTTGAAAATCCTGGCTTTACTTTGGCCAATATTTGAAGCGCACCTTTCCTCTCTCCAGTAATAGCCCTAAAGATATCTATATCTAAATGAATAAAAGAATCATCTACCTTTGAGCCAAAAGAATTTAATATTCCAACTATTTCGTATTCTCTTCCTTTTATTCCAATCTTGCTCCCTATTTTCATATCTTTAAAAACATCTTCAGGAAGCAAACTGCCAACCACCACCTCTCTTTTACCCGGAACAGGCCATCTGCCTTCCTTTAAAGAATAGCCTAAATCTTCTTGGTATATTTTTAAAGAATCCTTCCAGTCTATCCCTGAGATTAATACACTTTTTCTCTCACCCATATATCTTACTATTTCTGTCTTATAAACCATTGGAATTATAGCTTCCACTCCTCTTGTTTTTTCTATTGTTTTGATATCCTCATCTGAAAGTTTTAATCCACCCAAAAAAGAGGAAATAAAATTATTTGCTTCTCCTGGCACTACTATAACAATATCTTTTCCTATCATTTTTAATTCTTTAAGTATGGTAGATTTTAATCCCTCACTTAAAGAAAGCAAAGAAGTAATCAAAAATACACCAATCACAATACCTAATATTGTGAGCCAGCTTCTAAGAGGTCTTGTTCTTAGGTTTCTGACTGCTATTTTGAAGTATTCTTTAATCATAAATATTACTTTTTCTCTTCCCAAAGAACCTTCTCATGAGCTTTGTGGTTTGAAATCAATTCTCCGTCTTTTATATTTATTATCTGCTCAGAATATTCTGCTATATGGGGATCATGAGTCACGACAACAATGGTATTTTTTTCTTTTTTATGAAGATTAATTAAAATTTCCATAATCATCTTCCCAGTTTTCGAATCAAGGTTTCCAGTGGGCTCGTCAGCTACAATAATTCCTGGTTTATTTGCAAGAGCTCTTGCAATAGCTATTCTCTGCTGTTCTCCTCCTGAGAGCTCAGAAGGTCTATGATAGATTCTATCTCCCAAACCAACTGATTCAAGTAAAAATTTTGCTCTTTCTCTTCTCTTTTCTTCTGAAATCCCCTGAAAAAGCATTGGAATCATCACATTTTCTAATGCATTAAGATTAGGCAAAAGATTAAACTGCTGAAACACAAAACCAATCTCCTTGCCTCTTACTTGTGCTAACTCATCTTCTGAAAATTTAGAGGTATCCTGACCTTTAAAAAACACCTTTCCTTTTGTTGGAGTGTCTAAAAGACCGATGATATTCAAAAGAGTAGATTTACCAGACCCAGAGGGGCCTAAAATAACTACAAAACTACCTGGATCAATCTCCAGGTTTATGCTCTTCAAAACTGTAAGACTTACTTTCCCAAGTTTATAAGTCTTCCAAACATTATCCAACTTAATAAAAGATGACTCTTTCATAAACACCTTGCTATTCTACAACTACCTCTTCTCCTTCTTTTAATCCAGAAACCACCTCTACTAAATTATTGCTTCCCTCCAACCCTATCTTTATTTCTCTTTCTTCTATCTGCTCTCCTTTAAGAACCTTTACTATATACCTATTGTCTCTTTCAATAATTGCAGTATCAGGAACTACCAATACATTTTCCTTTGAAGCAGTTTTTATTACCACATCAGCTGTCATTCCAGGTCTTATTTTATCTTTAAAACCTTCTTCTCCACCAAAAACAGATTGAGTAGAGGTTTCAAAATTAATGGAAACTTCATAATAAACAACCCCTTCTATCATCTTTTCAGCCGGATCAATTGAGACTACTCTTCCCTTCAAAACTTTGTCAGGAAAAGCGACAAGGGATATTTCTACCGGATCTCCAATCTTCATTTTTGCCACATCCTCTTCATATATATCAACCTCTATCTTAAAAGGATCGTCAGGCAAAAGAGTTATTATAGTGTCTTTTAAAGCTGTCTGGATTATTTCTCCCTCTTCATTTTCTATCCTTACCACCTGTCCGTCGAAAGGACTTTTAAGTATTGTATCTTCTATACTTTTTTCTAAAAGTTGAATCTCAGCTTCTGCTTGCTTCACCTGAGCTTGATATAAATCAATGTCTTCCTGTGTGGGAGGAGCCAATACCCGTGCCAATTCGTCTTCAGCCGCTTTAACCTGACCCTCTGCTGAATCTACTTGCGCCTGATAAGTATTGATATTAATAGTGTTTGTAAGTTTTGTAGAAGAAATCGCCTGCTGAGTATTTACCACATTTGTCAAAGCTGTGTTGATATACCCTTTATGGGTATCTAAAGAACTCTTATCGGTGGCAGATACCACATTTTTATAGGAAGGAGTCCCACACATATTTCTTATCACTTCTAAAGCATCGAAAGTGGTGTTTAATGCGTTATTCATTTCAGAAAGAGCTGTATCAATATCATCATAACTCCCAGTTTCTTTTGCAATATCTAAATAAGACTTAGCATGATTTAAAGCATTCTGAATCTCTGTTTTACTTTCTCTCACCTTATTCCCTTCTTGGTCTTTTGCAAAAAAATAATTTGTTTGAATAAAGTCTGCGGTATTAAAAGCATTAAATATCTTCAACTTTGCATCGTCTAAGATATTTAATGCATCTTCATAAGCTGCTTTTAAATTCTCTTCGCCTTGAATTTTTATATCCTCTAAATTTCTCTTTGCAGCTTCAAGAGCAATCTTAGCATTATCTACATTTGTCTGGGCAATCTGAATCTCTTCCTGTGTTGCTCCTTTTAATAACTTATTCAATTGAGCCTGAGCTAATTCTAAGCTTGCCTTTGCTTCCTTTAATTGAATCTTCAATTTACTGTTTTCTAATTTAGCCAATATATCTCCTTTTTTAACTTTCTCTCCAACCTCCACATAAATTTTTTCAATTATTCCAGGAGAATTAAAGCTCAAATTTACCTCTTCACCTTTTTTCACTTGCCCTGTTTCAGACACTTCCTGAATCACATTCCCTCTCACCACCTTCACTAATTCAAATTCAGGCTCTTTTTCTTTAAAGTACAGGGTGTAAACTACAGCAGAAATAATAGAAATAATGATTAAAAAAAATATAATCTTTTTCATATTTTTAAAAACTCAATATTCTGTCATTGAAAATAAATAACAGAAAAGAGGAATTAATTTAATTATTTTTAAATTCAGGAGCTTTTTTTGGTTATTACTTTATACCAATCAGGATAAGAAGTAATACCTTCAAACACAAGTCCGCTTAAAAAACCAATTATCATCTTATCTATCCAAAGAGAATTGTTTAATATCAAAAGAAAAACTAATCCTATCAATCCCATTATCCAATGATGGAAATGAAACTGATAACTTCCCACATTAAAAATGATAGAGCTGAGTTTCGAAGAAAGAAATTTAGCAAAAAAATAACCAAACACAGCACCTAAATAAATCCTTAAAGAAATCAAAGCTAATGGTATCCCCAACAGAATCTTTACTTTATTAACCTCCAGTTTTTTCATAATCAAGTTAGAAATTTGCCAAAAGTAGCGTTGTGTCTTTAATAAAGGATTGCAGGGGCGGAGGGATTCGAACCCCCAGTCTACTTCTTTTGGAGAGAAGTGGTTTGCCAATTAACCGACGCCCCCATTAAGAAAATACAAAATTCAAAGCACGAAACAAGCACGAAGCACGAAAATCTATTTTTTGGTTTCTTTATGAAGCGTGTGTTTTCTGCACCACTTACAGAATTTTTTCAATTCTAACTTCTCCCCTATCATTTTTTTTGACTTGTGGGTGTAGTAGTTAATCCTTTTACACTCAGTACACTGCATTTTTGCGAATGGTTTTTTTCTTTTTGCCATATATTCCTAAGCCGATGGCCAGACTCGAACTGGCGACCTACTCCTTACCATGGAGGTGCTCTACCAACTGAGCTACATCGGCATACTAAACATTACTTTCAATTATAAATAATGTGTGGGTGGTGAGGGACTTGCACCCCCGAAGTCCAGAGGACGCTAGTTTTACAGACTAGTGCGATTGCTGCTCCGCCAACCACCCAAATTCTATATTTGCCTTCTTTATTTTAACCAGTTTACCCTATTTTCTTTAATATATCAATACTAAATATTCACTTTTTTATCACCTTTGAATGCTTCTCACGCCACTCTTGGATTTTCTTATGATTTCCAGACAAAAGCACTTTTGGAACCCTCCATTTTATTCCTTTTTTAGGTTCGAAAATCTCAGGTCTGGTATATTGAGGATACTCAATAAATCCTTTTTCTTTTGTGACCCGTTCTTTCAATAGTTGAGGTTTTCCCAATACTCCTGGAATCAATCTTGCTACTGTCTCTACTACTACCATTGCAGGCAATTCTCCTCCCATTAACACATAATCCCCTATTGACAACTCCATATCTGCAATATGCTTTGCCACTCTTTCGTCCACTCCTTCGTATCTACCACAAATCAAAATAATATGATCAAGCCTTGAAAGAGAATGAGCAATCTTTTGGTCAAAAACCTTTCCCCTTGGTGTAAATAAAATCACTTTTTGTTTTCTTTTTGTCGTTTTTTTAAGCCTTTTTATTTCTTTTACTGCTTTGAAAATCGGCTCTACTTTCAAAACCATTCCTATACCTCCGCCATAAGGCCTGTCATCAACTACCTGATGGCGATCTGTGGTCCATTTTCTAAGATTGTGAACCTTAATCTTCAACAATTTCTTTTTTTGAGCTCTGTCAATCAAACTTGCTTTAAAATAGGAATCAAAAATCTCTGGAAAAATTGTGATAATATCAAATCTAATCATAAATTAAATAATGTTTGATGTTCAAAAATATCGCTAAGAGAAAACGATGCTATTAATTATAGCATCGTTTTCTCTTAGAGTAAATCTAAGTGTGATTTACAGCTTTAAATCCTCGAGCTCTCCTCCTACTTTTTTTTCTCCGGATTTACCTTCTGGTTCTTCGATCTTTAAATTAACCCTAGCGTGGTTTTTAAGACCGACGATTCGAACCAGGTTTCGGATAGCTCGAGCAGTAGATCCAGCCTTGCCGATGATCTGACCCATGTCTTCTGGGTTTACCTTCAAAGAAAGTAAAACCCCCATTTCGTCAACTTTGCGATCAACTTTTACGTCATCTGGGTGATCAACCAAGGCTTTTACAACGAATTCAAGAAATTCTTGATCGGCTGGTGCTTTTGCCATAGTATCGTACAAGAAATTAATCCAATTTTCAGTAGCCCGACCTTTGCGCCTTTGTCTCCTTCAATCATACGGAGAACGGCTAAGCTGAAATAGCTACTACTGATATTTTTATTGATAATTGACAAAATGTCAAGTAATATCTCTTTTTAAGGAAAGGACTGGAGGAGATTGGAAAGTACTAAATTTATTAAATAAAAATTTTACTTTTCTCCTCCATTCCTTTCCCTACCATCATTTGATGGCTCAGGAAAGGAGAGTTTTAGAACCCTTACGTCGCTTACGACATCTATATTATAGCATACTATCAAAACTTTGTCAAAACTTGATGAGGTTATAAAATAAAAACTCAATAAAAAAAATTGAGTTTTTAAAAATATTTATAATAATACTTTTTTTCTCTTCGCCTTTTAAGAAAGATCGACGCTAAAGTTATCCATGTATTATGTATCGAATGTAATAAAATTGAACACCAAAGATTCCAAGTAAGAATAACAGAAACACCATATATAAACCCTCCGGTGGTGGAATTAAAAAAGCTAAGAATCTTTGCTGCAAGGTTCTTCTCAATGTCTTCTGAGTCGAAAACATGAGTAACACCAAACAGTAGTGAGAGAATAATCAGTGACAGAATCGCAATCGAAGGGAAAAAGATAAGAATGAGAAGTAAAGGTCCTCGGAATATAAACTCTTCTAATAGTGGGGCTAAAAAAATCCCCACTATTATTTTTTCCAGACTACTAAGATTTTCCTTGGTCTTCGCTTTAAAGCAAATCCCAAGGATAATGAAAAAAAATGAGAAAATACTATCAATTAATAACAAAAATAAAAATAAAATTTTCTCATCACCTCATTCTCTTTTTTTATTTTGTTTTTTAAAGGACTATAAAATAAATATACCATATTTTATATTTTTTGTCAAGGTCTTCTTGGATAGCTTGCGGAGGCCCGTCCTCCGCAGATTATTAACGCAAGGATTTTTGAAATGAATAATTTGTAAAAAAAGAGCAGTTGTAACAACTGCTTTAGTCTATATTCCTTAAAACAATTATATTTTATTTACTTTTTTCGCTTTGGCAAGATTTTAAGATCCTCTATACTATTTCCAGCCTTTTCAACCCTTTTTCCAAAAATCTCCACGCCCTCCTTCCAAGAAGTACTAGTCACAAGTACTGAAGAGGTCAATTTAGCTTTTTGTCTAAGCTCTTTTTTTATCTTCTGAATTTGAGTAGAAAGTTTTCTTATAAGAAAAGCAAATATCTCAACTTCTTTTGCTGAATATTTGTCCTTTGAAGGAATAAACTCTTTAATCCCTTCCTCTACAGCCCGAAAAGAAAGAGGGAGATAAAATACAGGAATTTTCTGCAACTTTGCGACTTTTATTTTTGGTTTCCCTGCTTCTGTTTTGACTTCAAGTCCAAAATCTAAACAACCTCCTCCCCTAAAATTCATATCTAATATCTTTCTTTCTTTCTCTCTTAATCTTTTATCTTCATATTTAACTGTAACTTCATCAATCGCACACACTACTCTGCCTGTTTCTTTGTCAATTAGAATATTATCTAAGTGGTGAATAACATCATCATATTTTGATGTCCTAAGCACATAAAAATCCTCAAGAAACTTACTAAAAAGGGCTGTTTTAAGCATCTCAAATTGCTCCCCCCTTGTTTTTATTTTTTCTTCTTCTGAGCTCCACTCATGCTCAGTAAGTATTGCCTTTCGTTTTTCCACCAAACATGCTTTTTTATATGCCCTTTCTTTCAATGGATAAATTTCTCTAAAATAAGGGGAATTATAATCAATCCTATTCTCTTCATCTACAGGAAATCCTAATTTAGATAATTCTTTTGAGCTCTGTTCAAGAAACTTCTTAAGGCTCTCCAATTTTTCTCTAAATTCCTTGTTTTCATTAAATCCTGACTCTAAAAATACTTGCTCAGTTTTTAGCCTTTCTCTAAATCTCTTGTCTCTATATTTTTCAATATTTATCATAATTTTATTTATTGTATTTTCGAAATAAATTTAATTAAATTTTCACCCCTTCTATGATAAATTTTATCACCATCATATTTATTAAGCAAATAAAAAAGCAGATTTATTCTTCATCTTTTGATCTGCTTTAATAGATGTTTAAACTCTTTAATAGTTGATATTCTTGCCAAACTAAGCATTATTGTCTCTAGTCCATCTAATATTGTTTTAAGATATTCAAATATCTCTTGTGCCTTCTTTTCTTTCTGCAAATCTCTTTCTTCTACTTCTGTAAAAGAAAATACGATCATTCTCCCAATGAGACGGAGGATTATCTTTACAAGATTTAACAGCTCTGAGGAATCGTTCTCCAAGTCTAAATCATCCAAAAGATTTCCCATATCTAACCAAATATACAATTTAAGTAAGTCAACTTTCAATATTTTTATATAAGATTCTACAGTCTGTTTTAATTCCTTACTTTCTCCAGCTTCTTTTTCAGTAATTATCGGGGTTTTTATTATCATTTATTTTTCACTTTTTAAAATGCTGGTATTCTACTATAAATTTTATTTTTAAAACTGTCAACAAGAATTAATTCAAAAATAAAAAGGGGTAAGCCCATTAAGTTTGATTTAAAAGATGTGCGAGGATATACCCCTTATTCCACTTTTCTAAAAATTCTCCCCAGTTCTCTGATGGTATTTGAACTCTTCCCGGCACCCTTCCTTCTATTCCCTCTGGAAGAAAGTCTCTCAGATCTATTTTGCCTCTCCACGCTGGTGGAAGTTCCACACTTATTTGGTCTCCGAAGTGTCCTTTTGTACAAAAACACAAAAGGACATCACCAAATATAGAAATAATTTCTCTTTTTAAAACACTAAAAGAAATCTTTTCCCCTTGATTTATAATCTCACGAATATCACAGAAAGCTATTTTACCCATCATTAGTTTTACTTTAGATACTAAATTTAATGTAAACCTTTCTATCTCTCTTGTTTTTTCTAGTACTTTTCTATAAAAATCTACAAAATCCCCATCTTTCTTTCCCGATAACCAATTGGATATCCGCTGATAAATCTCTTGTTTTTTCTTTGAATATCCGACAGGATCATAGGAAAAATAAGGCACCAAATTAAATGAATTTTGGATAAACTTTCCTACCATAGAAAGAGTAAAGATGCTTCTGTCAACACTTGGACTCCCATCTAAAATATCTGCATCCTGCTCCATCTTTGGATATCTTATGCCTGCTCCTTTCAAAAAAGAAGTAAATCCATCGAAATCATCATGAAAAAAAACTAGATCTATTTTTTTATGAAACCACTGATTAAAAGAAACTAGACGAGCACAAGAAGGATAGTCCTCTCTTGATACAAATTTTATCTCTGCTCTCTCTATGCACTCTATAGCCTGTATATTCTCTCTCATCTCTTTGAAATTTGAATGCTTTTCATCTAAGTGGTGGTCGTAAAAAATAACTAATTCATGTTTCTTTTTCAATAATTCGAAAATAAAGTTTCTTATATCATCACTAGGAGCCAAGTCTACAAAGGCCAATCTGCATTTCTTTTTTTTATCTAAAAACTTGAGTATCTCTTCTTTTTCTTTTTTTCTTATAAATGGATTGATTGCAAAACCAAGAAGATTACCTACACTAATCTTTATCAAAAACTCACCCATTTTTCATTTTTTAAATTTTTTAATGTACATTTATCTATTCAGTAAAACAACTATATAACAGAAATAACAAAGAGTCAACAAAAAAACAAGACGACTAGTCTTATTTTTTGTTTATAATATTAAAAATTGAAAAACTCTTTTATTTTGACTCTCCTTTAGACTCGTCTTGTATCTTTTTTGTTTCTCTCGGAGATTCTGTCTCTTTCTGTTCTTTTGGACCTTCCGTCTTCTCTGGCTGTGCGCCTGCTTCTATTTCTTGCGACTGTTCAGAGGCTTTGGCTTCTTTATCAGCTGGCGGATTCTCCTTTATCCCCTCTGTTTCTTCCTTCTTCTTTTCTTCTTCCATTCCTTTCGCTTCTTTCATCTCTTCCTGTTTCTTCTCTTCTGGAGACGGTTGGCTTTCTTCAGCTTCCTTCCCAACTTCCTCAGCTTTTTTCTTTGGCTTTTTGTGCTTCCTAATCTTCTTTCCTTCAATAATCTTTTCTTCAACCAACAAATTATAAATTGTTTCTGAAGGTTTAGCTCCCACTGAGATCCAATAGTTGATTCTTTCTTTTCTCAAAACCTTTTCTTTGGTCAAAGGATTCCAAAAACCAACCTCTTCTACAAAGCGGCCTTTATTAGCAGCCTTTCTTTTATCGATTACAACGATTTTGAAGGAAGGCTGATTCTTTTTACCGACACGGAAAAGCCTTATTACTAACATAAAAATAAATTCGAAATTCGAAACTCGAAATCCTAAACAAGCTCGAATTCTCTAATGATTAAATTATAAAACTATTTTGAACTTCTAATTATTGCACCAAAAATATTCATCAATTCTGTAGCCTCATCCATTAACCATTTTCTTTCTTGAATCAAACCGTGATCACTATCAATTTCTAATAATTTTAACCAATATCTAGATTCCTTAGCTTCCTTTCTGCAGATTTTTATTCTCATTCTAAAATCTTTTTTACTTAAAGACTCATTTGCCTCAATATAATTAGCTCCCACAGACCCTGAGGCTCTTATTAATTGTTTTTTATCTTCAAAATTACTTATTGTTTTGGGAATCTTCTTTAAAAAATTCCTAATATTTTTGGCAAACTTATAAGTCCTCTCTTCTAAATCGTACTGCCTATTTGTTTTTGCCATTAATAAATTAAAGAATTGTTTCGAATTTCGGATTTCGAATTTCGAAATTTTCTCTATTTTTATTCTACCAGTTTTTGACTTCCAGAGCTTTCTCAGCTGCCTGTTCCTCTGCTTCTTGTTTTGAAGAACCCTCACCTTCTGCTATTAATTCATTCCCCAAAAAAGCACCAATCACAAAATGCTTTGCGTGGTCAGGACCCCACTCTTTTAACACCTTATAAGTAGGAGTTACACCTATCCTTTCTTGTGCTTCCTCTTGAAAACGAGATTTTGCATCTTTGTAAAGACCCTTTTCGATAATCAATGGCAATTCCTTCAATAAATGCTTTTTAATAAACTCCTGACACACCTTGTATCCTTTATCAAGATAAATGGCTCCAATCACTGCTTCAAAGGTATTGGCTAAAATATATCTCCTTGCTTTTCCTGTTTCTTTTGATTCTCCTTTTGAAAGCAACAAGAAATCATTAAACCCAAGCTCACTTGCAATTCTTGACAATATCTTTGAATTAACCAAAGCGGCTCTCCAGTTCGTCAATTCTCCTTCAGATTTATCAGGATACTCCCTGTAAAGACTCTCTGTCACAACCAATTCCAGCACAGCATCGCCTAAGAACTCAAGTCTCTCATTATGAGATAAATGAAAACCCGGATTCTCATTTAAGTAAGAACGGTGCACAAATGCCTGAATCAAAAAATCTTTATTGTTAAATTCAATATTTAATTTTTTTTCAAGAACTGAAAAGTCTTTCACTTAATTCTATGACTGGTAGTTAATAGCTAGCAGCTAAAGTACGCTCAACTATTAACTATCAACTACCAGTTAAATAATATTGTCTTATTTTTTCTTTTTTGTTTCTTTTTCCTTTTTCTTTTTCTCTTTTATTTCTTCTTTCTTCTCTTCTTTTTTCTCCTCTTCTTCTATTTTTGGAGAAATAAGCTCATATACTGTACCAAGCACTCCATTGATGAATTTCCCTGAATTCTCTCCTCCGAATGATTTTGCTAATTCTATAGCCTCGTTTATTGCAACCTTTGGAGGAACAGCTTTCTTATCTTCATACAGTAGTTCAAAAATCCCGATTCTCAAAATATTTCTATCAACAATTGAAATCTGATCAATGGGCCACTGAGGAGCAGCTTTTTCGATAATAGCATTAATCTCTTTTAAATGCTCTACCACCCCTGTGACAAGCTCCCAGACAAAGCTCTCATCTTCCAAGCCAGGACCAAATTCTCTTAAATTCTTTTCAGTGATTTCTTTTAAATCAGCTTTTTTACCAGAAAAATCCCACTCGTAAAGCGACTGCATGGCAATACTTCTTGATAGATGTCTCGAAGCCATAAGATTATAAAATACTAAACATTTAAAATACTAAATACAATTAATATTCTATATCTCCTATCTTCTTGATAGTTCTTTCAAACTAAGAGGTTGTTTCTTTTTTTCTTCTTTTTCTTTTGCTTTTATTTCTTTTTCTCTTTTCTTCCTCTCTCTCTTGTCTAATTTTTCAAGAACATTAATTACCTCTTTTCCCTTATAATATCCACAAAAAGAACAAACTGTATGGGGTAAAATAAACTTACCGCATTTTGAGCATTTAGTCAAAACAGGCTTCTTTAAAAAAATATGGAGCCTTCTCTTATCCCTCCTTGATTTTGTTGTTCTCTTTTTCGGAACTGCCATAAATATTTACATTTTGAATTCTTCAATCTATAAGTGTACGACAAATCTTATAAAAATGCAAGTGAAAAAGTTTCAACACTCTTTCACTGGCCTAAAACTCCTTCTGTGAACCTTGCAAGGACCATATTTTTTCAACATCTCCAAATGAAATCTTGTCCCGTACCCTTTGTGCTTTAAAAATCCATATTGAGGATATCTTTTCTCGTATCTCTCCATTATCCTGTCTCGAACCACCTTTGCAATTATTGAAGCTGCTGCACAGGAAAAAACTTTGTTGTCAGCTTTTACAATTGATTTTTGAGGAATCTCCAAATCAACCTTCATCCTTCCGTCTAAAATCAAAAAATCAACATTTGGAAATTTCTTTCTTAGATTTATTACTGCCCTTTTCATTGCTAATTTTGCAGCTTCTCTCACGTTTATCCTGTCAATAACTCTCTCTGACACCCTGCCTATCCCCCATTTTATTTGAGGATGTTTTATTAAAGCCTTATAAAGCTCTTTTCTCTTTTTTGGAGACAGCTTTTTTGAATCTCGAACCTCTCTTAATAAAATCCTAAATTCTAAATTTGAAATCCAAAATCTAGACAAATGAAGTGGTTTTTGGCGCTGAATGTTTGAATTTTGATATTGTCTAGAACTTTGGACCTTAACTCCGGGATTTAAAACTACTGCTGCTGCAACAACAGGACCTGCTAAAGGTCCCCTTCCTGCCTCATCTAATCCAGCTACCCACTTAATTCCCTTTCTCCATAACTTTCTTTCTTCTAAAAGGTTGGGATATTTCATTTTTTAATTATATTGGTTTTGACAAAATTTAAAAGATTCCTTAGAAATAAATAGAAAAATTAAAAACTAAAGGCGGAAACCTTGAAATCAAATGAAGGATTTGTAATTCTAAAAAAAGAAATGCCAAAAAAAATTGACAAACTTACATATAAACGCAGGCTTTTATTGGAATGTGAATGTTGCAAAGAAAGGTTCTATCTTACTGAAACAATGACTATATGGGGAAAGCAAGTTTTTCCAAGCTCCTGTCCCAACTGTAAACTTCCCTATTCGCCTCTGAAATTAAAATTAGCAAAGCAAAAACCCATCACCAAAAAATAGCACTTTTAAAGGAGGGGATAAAAATTACCCAAAAAGAAATTAAAGCAGCACCTTCTTTTCAAGAAATTGAAAAAGGAAAAACAGAAAAAGCTATTGAAATCCTTCTTAAAATCTTTGATTCCGGAAAAAAGAAAGGCAAAAAAGACAAAAGATGGATAGAATACAACCTTATTCATATGAGAAGGGTTAAACCGGAATATGCAAACAGAATCTCTAAATTCAACCTGGCAGGCGAACTTATCTTTCAAATCGACGGAAAGACGATAAATAATGCAATGGATCAATTAATAGGAGAGTTTTTAGAGAAAGGAATAAGCAAAGAAATAGCATTGATAGATCCTGGAAGATTAAGGAGATTTCTAAGATTAGAGCTTCCAGTAAGTAAAACCACCATTAAGAGAACGGCTGAATATTTACTGAAAAATAAAAAGACATTAGAAAGAGCTAATAAAAAAGAGGGGTTGAAGATTCCTATTAATTCAGTATCTCTTTGCAATAACCCTGAAACATTAATAGAAAAATACAGAAAAAAGAAGCAAAATACAAAAAGTCAAAAAAGCTGATTTCTCAGCTTTTTTTATTAGCTTTTCTTGTTTTTTCTCAGATTTTTTATTTCTTATCATTATTATCCCATACGCCTTAACTTTTGATATCCGAAATTAACGCGTATGAAAACTTTATAGAAAAATCTATTAAAAAAATTAAAAAATACAAAAGAAATCAAAAAAATCTATAAAATTTGACTTGGGGAAAACTAAAAAGTAAAATGAGGTAAGATTGAAAGCCAAAATTCAGCTCCCTAAAAAGTGTAAAATTCTAAAAATAAAAACTTTTAAAAATTGGTGTTTTGCTTGCGCTAATTTTTATTTGAACTAAAATACAAAAGACAAATTTACGAGCTTATTTTTTATATGTCAAAATTCACCCATTTACATGTCCACAGCCATTATTCCCTATTAGACGGACTTCCTAAGATTGATGAGCTTTTGGATTACACGAAAAAACTCGGAATGGATTCTGTAGCACTAACTGACCACGGAGCACTTTATGGTGCTATTGAATTCTACAAAAAAGCAAAAGCGAAAGGAATAAAACCAATATTTGGATGCGAGGTGTATATGGCTTATGAAAGCATGTATCAAGAAAGGCCGAATATTGACAACACAAGATATCATTTAGTGTTATTGGCAAAAAACGAAACGGGATATAGAAATTTAGTAAAATTACTCACAAAAGCTCATTTGGAAGGCTTCTATTATAAACCAAGAATTGATGAAGAATTATTGGCTCAATATTCCGAAGGACTCATTGGACTTTCGGCCTGTCTGCAGGGAAAAATTCCTCAACTCATTCTTGCAAAAAAAATAGAACAGGCAAAAAAAACTGCTTTAAAATATCAAGAAATCCTTGGCAAAGGAAATTTTTATTTAGAGCTCCAGCATCACCCCAATATAAAAGAACAAAAACTTGTAAATGACACTCTTATCTCTTTTTCAAAAGAGCTTGGTATTCCTTTGGTGGCTACTAATGATTCGCATTATCTAAGACCAGAGGATGCAGAAGTACAGGATATCCTAATGTTAATCAACACAGGAGCTGATCCCAATGATCCAGAAAGATTAACAATGAAGGCTGATGACTTCTCTTTAAGACCGCCGGAACAAATGATTGAAGATTTTAAAGAGGTTCCCCAGGCAATAGAAAACACCCAGAAAATAGCAGAACAATGCAATTTTGAGTTTGTGCTCGGCAAAACTAAACTTCCTCATTTTGAAACTCCAAACAATAAAACTCCCGATGAGTATATCAAAGAATTGTGTATAAAAGGAATAAAGAAAAGATATGGAGAACACCCAAAAAAAGAGGTGTTAGAAAGATTAGAGTATGAATTAGGTGTAATAAAAAAGATGGGCTTTGCTTCTTATTTCTTGATTGTGCAGGATTTTGTAAACTGGGCAAAAGAAAAAAGAATCGTAGTAGGTCCTGGACGGGGCTCAGTAGGAGGATCTTTGGTAGCTTATGCTCTTGGCATCACAAATATTGATCCTCTAAAATATAATCTTCTGTTTGAGAGATTTTTAAATCCAGCCCGCGTGTCAATGCCTGATATTGATTTAGACTTCACAGATAGAAGAAGAGACGAGGTTATAGAATATGTTTCTGAGAAGTATGGAAAAAATAGAGTAGCCCAAATCATTACCTTTGGAACAATGGCGGCCAGAGCTGCAATAAGAGACGTGGGAAGAGCTTTGGGTTATCCTTATAGCTATTGCGATAAGGTTGCGAAAATGATTCCTTTTGGCCACACATTGGATGAAACCCTGGCAAAAATTCCTGAATTCAGACAACTTTATGAAACCGATCCTAAAGCTGAAAAATTGATAAATTTTGCAAAGAAATTAGAAGGTGTTGCAAGACATGCTTCTACCCACGCCTGTGGTGTAGTTATCTCAGATACTCCTTTAGATGAAATTGTACCTCTGCAACACCCTACACAAGACGACGAAGCTATTGTTACTCAATATGAAATGCACTCAATAGAAGATTTGGGTCTTTTGAAAATGGATTTTTTGGGATTAAAAAATCTGACTATTATTGAAGATACATTGGCACGCATATATGCAGTCCAGAATAAAAAAGTAGATATTGAAAATATTCCTCTTGATGACAAAAAAACTTATCAATTACTACAAAAAGGAGAGACAATTGGTGTATTCCAGTTAGAGTCTGGTGGATTTCAAAGATACCTCAAGCAATTAAAACCTACAGAATTTGAAGATATTGTAGCAATGGTTGCGCTTTACAGACCAGGACCAATGTCTCTTATTCCTGAATACATAGACCGAAAGAAAGGTAAAAAGAGAGTAGAATATTTACATCCAAAGTTAAAAGAAATCTTAGAAAATACATATGGAATCTGTATCTATCAAGAACAATTGATGCTGATAGCTCAGAAATTAGCAGGATTTAGTCTATCTGAAGCAGATATCCTAAGAAAAGCTGTGGGAAAGAAAATAAAATCATTATTAATGGAGCAAAAAGAAAAATTAATACAAGGAATGAAAAAAAATGGAATAGAAGAAAGAATTGCCAGAAAGATATGGGAATGGATATTGCCCTTTGCAAGGTATGGATTTAATCGAAGCCACAGCTGTGCATATGCTACTATTGCCTACCAAACAGCATATCTTAAAGCCCACTACCCTATTGAATTTATGGCAGCCCTGCTTACCTCAGAAAAAGCTGATGTAGAAAGAATTGGATTTTTGATTGAAGAATGCAAAAAAATGGGAATTGAGGTTCTACCTCCAGATATCAACCAAAGCTGGCGAAACTTTACAGTAATACCTGGGAAAAAACAAATACGCTTTGGATTATTGGCTATTAAAAATGTAGGTGCAAATATTGTAGAGGCTATAGTGCAGGAAAGAAAAGAAAACGGTTTATTCCAATCTATAAGCGATTTCATCTCCAGAGTAAAATCAAAAGACCTAAACAAAAAATCTTTAGAAAGCCTTATAAAAGCGGGAGTGTTTGATAAACTGGCTGAACGAAATCTGCTTTTATACAATTTAGAAAAGATTTTAAATTGGAATCGAGAAAACCAAAAGATAATAGCTTCAGGGCAAAAAGGTCTTTTTGACAATATGAAAAAATATAATAATCATATCCATTTAGACCCAATAGAGCCTGCCACAAAAAGAGAAAAGCTTGCATGGGAAAAAGAACTATTGGGTCTCTATGTCAGCGCGAATCCATTAGAAGACTTCAAAGAAGTTTTACAAAAAAAAGCAACCAAAATCGCAGACCTCAAACCAAACTCAATAAACAAAAGATTCATAATCGGAGGCATTATTTCAAAAATCAAAAAAATTATCACTAAAACCGGAAAACCGATGCTGTTTATGAACCTCGAGGATCTATCAGATAAAATAGAGGTTATTGTCTTCCCTACAATGATAGAAAAGAATCCTACTGCCTTTAAAGAAAACAAAATTGTGTTAGTGGCAGGAAGATTAGACAACAGAGGAGGAGACGCCCCGAAATTAATTTGCGAGAATATCGAAGAAATTATGGAAGCTTGATATTGACAAATTATTAGGTCTTTCTACAATAAAAATATAATGATCAAATTCACAATTACAACCACAACTACAACTACTACCTCTTTTTAGGGGCTGGTTTAGAAATTGAGAAAATTTTTAAACTAGCCTCTTGAAAAAGAGGTTTTTTAATAAAATAAGAAAAATAACCAAGGAAGTTTTGTAAAATTTAGCCATTGAAATTCATTTCGAGGCTAAATCTCAAAATTTCTTTCACAAACATGGCTAAAATTGAAACAATTCGCCATTCATTAGCACATATAATGGCTTGGGCTGTCCAAGAATTATATCCAGGCGTTAAATTTGGAATAGGGCCTGTGATACAAGATGGATTCTATTATGATTTTGATTTCCCTAAAGGATCTCTGAGCTCGGATGATCTGCCAAAGATTGAAAAGAAAATGAAAGAACTTCTCAAAAAAAATGTTTCTTTCAAGAAAAAAAAGTTGTCTAAACAGGAAATTAATAAAATCTTCAAGAAACAACCATATAAATTAGAACTAATAAAAGAATTGCCTAAAGGGAAGATAACATTTTATGAATCAGGGAGTTTTATAGATCTGTGCAAAGGACCTCATGTCAAAAACACAAAAGAGATAAACCCCTCCGCTTTTAAATTAATAAAGGTGGCTGGAGCTTATTGGAAAGGAGATGAAAAAAATCCAATGCTGACAAGAATTTATGGGATAGCTTTTAAAACGAAAAAAGAACTAAATAATTATTTAAAAATCAAAGAAGAAGCGGAAAAAAGAGATCATAGGTTAATAGGTCAAAGATTAGAATTATTCTGTATTGACGAAGAGGTTGGAGCAGGACTTCCAATATGGCAGCCGAAAGGAGCTTTGTTAATAGAAATTATTAAAGATTTTATGAAAAAAGAGCTGGAAGCAGAAGGATATCAATGGATAATCAGTCCCCATATTGGAAAGATAGATCTTTGGAAAAGGTCAGGACACTGGGATTTCTACAGAGAAAATATGTATTCACCAATAAAGATTGACGATGAGCAGTATCTAATAAAACCCATGAACTGTCCATTTCATATAAAAATCTATAAATCAAAGATAAGGAGCTATAGAGAACTGCCTATTAAATACGCTGAGTTTGGAACAGTATACAGATATGAAAAATCAGGAGTTTTGCATGGCCTCACAAGAGTAAGAGGTTTTACTCAAGACGATACTCATATCTGGTGCATGCCAGAGCAATTGTTTGATGAGGTGGAGAAACTTTTAAAACAAACCATAAAAGTCTTTAAAATATTCGGCTTTAAAGAGTTTGACATTTATTTATCAACAAGACCAAAAAAATATGTAGGAACTGAAAAAGGATGGAAAAAAGCCACAAAAGCCTTAAAGTATGTATTGGAAAAAGAGAAGCTGAAATATTCTGTAGATAAAGGAGGCGGAGCATTTTACGGACCAAAGATTGATATCAAAATAAAAGATTCTCTTAAAAGAGCTTGGCAGTGCACAACCATTCAGATTGATTTTAATCTTCCTGAAAGATTCGATATGGTCTATATAGATAAAAAAGGAAGGAAACAAAGACCATTCATGATACATCGAGCTTTATTGGGTTCTATCGAAAGATTCTTGGGAGTGTTATTAGAAAACTACGCAGGAAACCTTCCTTTATGGCTGGCACCTGAACAGATTTGGGTAATACCAGTAGGTGTAAATAATAAAAAATATGCCAAAGAAGTAACAGAAAAGCTAAAGGAAAACAATTTTAGAGTGAAACTTAAAGATGAAAATGAAACCCTGTCTAAAAAAATCAGAAATGGAGAAGTTCAGAAAATCCCATATCTCTTGGTTGTTGGAGACAAAGAAATGAAAACAAAATCAGTAAGACCGAGAAAAAAAGGAAAAGACTTAGGACAAATCAAGTTGACACGATTTATTGAACAAGTGAAAATAGAAGTAGAAAAGAGAAAATAACTCAAGATACGAAGGTTAAATAGTAATTAATATAATATTTATTATAAATTATGGAAAAAACATCTAAATTTATCTTATTCTCGGTTATAATAACTCTTTGTCTATCTGGAAGCAGTATTCTAGCGCAGGACACATCAAATGAAATAGCTACCTCAAATGAAGCTACTACATCTGAAGCTAATATCCCGCCTATGGAAGAAGTTGCTTATGACGAAAATGTAGAACCTGAAGATTTGGAGGTGGGAGATCCTAAAGTTCTACCTGACAATCCTT
>Ga0190360_1000171_pt1 | contig 36907 bp, 32 predicted proteins | sample 48721834_MG_FD_161271 | JGI IMG/M metagenome (GOLD analysis project Ga0190360, IMG submission 161271) | Hydrothermal vent microbial mat bacterial communities from Southern Trench, Guaymas Basin, Mexico - 4872-18-3-4_MG | ecosystem: Environmental > Aquatic > Marine > Hydrothermal vents >...
TACGAATCCAACCTTCACAAATTTTTTAAATATAAATTAAGTATAGTAGAATTTTTAAAAAAGGTTTATAGAAATGAAAAAATAACCTTAAATATTACAGTGTTTGGATTGGATAATTTATTATATCATTCAATTAATTATGAGAAATTATCAAAAAAAGTGAGAAGTTTATTACAAGATGTTGCAAATTTTTTTTTCAGTGAATTATCTATCTAATTTATTATTAACTCGTGGGATAATGGAGGAAATAATCAAATTCGTGGCTGGGGAGAGTCTTGTGGAGGAGATTATTCTTGTAGACGAGATTATAGATGATCCAGTTTTTTAGATTATAACATTTTTTTAAGAGATTTTTAATTATTATAAAATAAGAAGTTATCCATTTATATTTTTTAATATCTCTTTAATTTTAATTTCAAGTTCAAGTATTTTATTTTTTATAGTTTTCCATACTATTTCTATATCAGTACCAAAATATCCATGAATTAATCGATCTCTCATTCCTGCGATTGCTTTCCAATTTATTTCCGAATAATTATTCTTAATTTCATTTGAGAGATTTTTTACTGCTTCTCCTATTATTTCTAAATTTCTTAAGACAGCATCAATTGTTTTTACATCTTTTTTAAAATCATCGAAAGTCATAGATTCAATATATTTCTCTATTTTTATTATAGAGTTCAATATATCCAGTAAAAATAATTTTTGTGTTCTATATATAAATAATATCCCGCAGAATATATGGCTTTATAATTTTTTTAATAGCATTAGGTGTAATTATTTCTACTTTAGCCCCTAATAAATTTGACAGAAATTCTTCTAATTCAAATAATTCGAAAAAGTCAATAGGTTCTAAGAAATTTACAAGTAAATCAATATCACTTTCTTCTGTTTGTGTATCTCTTGAATATGACCCAAATAAACCAATATCTTTGACCTTATATTTCTTTTTCAACAAATATATATTTTCTCTTAAGATTTTTAGAATTGTCTCTTTATTTTTCATTATAAGATACCCAATACATTTTCAACTAGCTTATACTATGTTAATTTATCATTTAAAGAATTTTTAAATAATAGGTTAAATTTTTATGAATTTTAGTCATTAATTAAATGACCAATTAGATTGAATGTTGCAAATTGAAAGTCAAAATTTAATAATAAAAAAAATTCAAAGTATTTAAAGTTTCATAATAACCACAAATTTTAAAAATTAATTAAAATTAACTTATTATTAATAATATAATAGCACTTAATAAGCTAATTTTTGCAATATTCTTATTTTCAGCAGCGCTTATTATTATTAAGTCATTATTCCTAATGGTTTCAAATTTTTGTTTTAATTCATTATATAATTTATTGAAATCTCTTTTAATATTAAATTCATCTACCCCTAAAATTATAAAATTATCATTCTTGAACAATAATGAAGTGATACATTTAGCTCCAAACTTAATTGCTTCATCTCTTAATTTTATTCCTGTCCCGACCATATTCAAAAAGTTTCTAATTTGAAAACCATAATTGAAAGGATACATAGTCAATTGTTCGGCGTCATTTAATTCCTCAATTTCAATAATATATTTCTTTAATTCACTTAAAAGTACACTACCTTTTTCTGTTATTTGGCTACCTCTTTTTTTGTAAGTTGAAATTAACCCGGCTTCGGATAATCGTCTTAATACAGTCCTTATTGATCCTTGACCCAACCCAATTTTTTTGCCAAGAATATAACGCCCTACCGGCTTTTTAACACTAGATAAATAATCTAAAATAAGGTAAAAATGGGCTATAGAAAATAAGTATCCGGCACCTATATGACTACATAAATTCTTTAATGTCTCCAATATAAATCGTCCAAGATCGCGTTTTTAATGAAAAGTAGCTTTTCATATATTAAAAATTGTTTTTATTTTTTATAATAAATATTATCGATTTATATTATATTCTTTTTTATTATGTAAATAAAAGATTTTGATTGGATATGAATTTTGTTAAAAATTCGTTATTCGTTTATATTCTCTTTTACTATGTAAATAAAAGATTTTGATTGGATATGAATTTTGTTAAAAATTCGTTGTTTGTTTATTTTTTATATTATTTTTTTTTCTATTTTTAATATGAAGGGCAATTTTAATAATCGGTCTATTTAGCATTAAAGATTTTAATTGACATATTAATTAATAATTGTTTTTAATTAAATAATAATAATTATTTTTCAATCAATTCTATGAAAAAATTAAAAAACAGAACAATAAAAAAAATTATCTATTAAATACAGAATTTAAAATAAAAAACAATTATATTAATCTAAATTTGATTGTGTAATTCTAAAAATTGCAATTCTTTAGATTTATTGAATTTTCTATAGAGAATCTCGTAAAATTAATCTAAGAAGGTATTGATTTCGACAAAATTTAAAAGTTTTTGTTTTTTCATTTAAATTTCCTCATAGAAAAATACACAAGAAACAAAAGAAGAGTGGTAATTGTTAGAATATTCTTCAGTCGTTGGGGATTTAGTCGGCTACCATAGCTCAGGAGATAAAATTGTCGGTCTTCTCTATGAAGAAATGTTGGGAGAAAGGACAGCGTCCGAATTTACATAAATATCACGGGACGCTGTAGCCGATTTAATGAGGTCTATTCTGCCTGTTTTATATGCCGTGAGTGCAGTTAACCCTTGAGTAATGATATTAAAACTTATAAAAATGAGGGCATTTTCCTTGCCCTAGTTTGGTATGTGCGTCCGTTGATAGACCACCTTATACAAAGAAAATATGTGCTCTTCACTTGTCCGTATGGAATAAATCTCTTTTCCGGTCTTAATCACCTTTAATTTGGAGGACTTTTTCCACTTGAGAATGGGGATGAACCCATGACCTGCTACCATCTTGGAATTCTTGTAGGATGCGCCCGTTCCGCTATCCATTAAAAAGTAGGTGAAGGGTGGGTTTCTTGCTGCCATATATCACCGATATATTTGCCTAAAAGCATGTTTATCGTTCTGACTTGCTTTAATCACATTGTAATAAACAGTGAGACTATATTTCCAGTCAATTATTGGTGATTCGGTATAGCTTGAACCTTTATACTTTCCCTTCACGCAGATGCCGCAATCATGACCGGATGAACTTATAATTTCTTCTTGTTTTAGCTCGCCGCAATTATTAATAAAAGTACCTGCCATCCCAAACGCCTACCTGGTAATCCGCTAGCCCATATTACTCGAATTACTTTACTAGTAAGCCGTGAAATCCCCGTAAATTAACTGAGCCAATAGCAGTCACAAGTCGTCCATAGTTGCGGACACTGGGCACCCGCTCATTTTCCAGTTCGAATGCGGAAAGTAAATTATAGTCCGATTCAAGGTCATGTATCCATTGATTAAATTTTACCTGCCCTAACTTGCAGCGTCCAATCTCCAGTTTCACGATATCTTCAATATAGAAACTGCCAAATATTTCTTCCTGCTTGTACGTTAATTCGAGAATATTCCAAAATCGAAAATTATTCAATAAAAAGAGGTCTTTGAGATAGCCATCTGAGATCTCGAAGTTTCTAAGTGCTTCAATTTCTGCCCATGTCAGCTTTCCTGCCATAAATTCTCCCGGCTGAACCGCTGGAATTTTTGTTCGATATGGTAATTTAAAGGAGCTTGAAGCGGATACTCTCTTTCTTTTCATAATTTTCCATCCAAAATCTTCTAACTTTTTCTGGCCGGCCCTAGTCCCCTCTTTTTTTCCTTCTTTTTCACCGTACGGAACTTTCGGACAAAAATTTGGGTAAATTGATCTCTCCCACGTTTATTGTGTAAATCAATGAATTTTACATTAATTTTTCCGAAATAATCATCAATCTACATCTGTACCTAGCGTCTTCCTTTTTTTATAATTATGAGCATTTCTCTTGCCTAATCTTCGCCAATTCATGGTTATATTGTAGAGTAATGGCACTTACAAATGTTTCGTATTAAATATAAATCAACTAGTCTGTATGGTAGAGAATATTGCCCAGAATTCGGCATTCACATACGTTTAAATAGAGATAAGTAGAACATTTTTCGGATATTAGAGAAAAATGAAAAATATTATCTTGCATAAAATTTTAAAGTAATTAGGTAGGCAAGAATCTTTTGTCGAAGAAATAAGCTTGTTATTTTAATTTCACGAGACCTTCTATAGAAATATTTAAATATTTAAATAAATAATTAAAAATGTTGAAGCTAGGTTAGGGTAGCCTAGGAAAAAAGTGAATATGAAAAAAGTGAATATAATTAAAGAAAAAAGTAAATAATAGAAAAATCAGAACGATTAAATGATGTGTAATAAAATGAAACAGCGAAAAATAATTTTACTATTAATAGCACTATTATTAATATTTCCTTTATCTGTAATAAAAGTAAATGCAAATTATGCGAATAGTATAAAGACGAATCAAATATATTCATGGAAAATTACAAATATATCTGCAGGTCTAATTCAATATTGGGATTCAAATTGGCAGTTCAGGGGAAATATTAAGGCAAATACAGGTCAGATTGTTTATTTTGCTATATCCAGTATAAAAAAGGATATTGAAGGAAATTTTGCCATGGGAAACATGACTATAAAAGATAATGATACAAGTATTGCATATGTGTTAATATTAGGATTTGGAGTTTGGACAAGGCCATGGAATCCAGGTTTAATATCCAGTATTAATTGGACTGAAGAAAAGTCTACTGCAAATAATAGTATAAATGCAACAGCCGGTGATATTTTAATTATCACAAACAATAGTAATAAAATCAAATTCAAATATCAACAAGGTAATGGTGGAAATCAGAATACTACATTAGTTTATGATATGAATACAGGAATTTTACTTGAATGTTATACGGAAATAAAAATATCCAATGATTATCATTTAGGACTTAAATTTATTGGAGTTACAAATATTACAAATATAGGAATTAGTCCATGGCTATTCATGATATCTGGAGTTATAATCGTAGTTTCAGTGGTCTTTATTTTTAAAAAAAACATAATAATTGACCAATTAACAAAAAGAAATTAGTTCTAAAAAATTTAATAATTTTTTATTTTTTTTATTGGATCGGATAATTATGAATATGAATAATGAGAAAAATGTTATGAAGGAAAATGAAAAGGATAATCTGATAATAAAAGAACCATCAATAAAGAGTAAAAATTTTAATATAGTGCTTATTGCAATGCTAACAGCATTATGTATCTCAGTTAGTTATATATTATCTCCATTAGCAAATATTGAATTAATGTCATTTATAATTTTTATTTCAGGTTTTATTTTTGGGCTGACAGTAGGTATTGGGGTAGGGACAATGGCATCATTAATTTATTATGGATGGAACCCATATGGCCCTAGCAACCCGCCAATTTTTATAGCTTGTGTTTTATGTATGGTTTTATTTGGAGTCATTGGAGGGATCATGAGAAAAAAAGACAATGATAAATTGGAATATTCTGCTTGGAACGTTTATAAATTTGGAACTGTGGGTCTATTATTAACATTATTATTTGATTTGACTACAAACATTATAACGGGGTTTATTTTCTATGGAGGAAATGTCATTATAGCTCTTGTTTTAGGTATTCCATTTCTCTTAATTCATACTATAAGTAATACCGCGGTATTTAGTGGACTTTTAATTCCTGTTGTTAATGCAATTAAAAATTTAAATCAATTCAATAAAGTTTAAAATGAGAAATATGACAAAATTTTCAAGTTATAAAAAACGCAATAAGAGTCTAAAATTTTTCATATTTAGTTCGATGTTAATAGCCCTTTTATTTTATGGTGGAATAAATAGTTATAAAATATTTTATTTTAAATCAAATAATTTACAAATTAATACATTGTCCGTTGAAAATATTACTGTTATTTTTAAGTATAAAGACACTTTATTATTAAATTGTAGTTTAAATTTTACATGTAGTCAAATTTCTGTTTTTAATGCTACAATTAATGCATTAGGAGGGATAGAGCATATTAAGTACAACCCCGATACAGGATGTGGGGTGTTCATAAGAGATATGGAAATCAATAATACATGGTACAAATTATCATCGAACAAGTTTTGGTTGTATTGGGTAAATGGTGAATTTGCAAAAGTAAGTTGTTCAAAATATAATTTACAATCTAATTCGATAATAGTTTGGGTATATACAGATAATTTTCCATATACATCATCGACAGACCAAGATTATTCCGGAGAATTTCTGATCTTTATAGTAGTGTTAATATCAATTTTAATTGGTATAGGGGTTTTGGGAATTATAATTAAAAAAAGATTTAGAAATAACGAAGTTTAATTTTTAATAAATTTAGAAAAATAAATTTAATAAATTTTTAAAGTACCATTACAACTTTTCCAGTTTTTGGGTCAATATAGACAGTTTTTACGCTATCTTCTGGGATTCCAATAGTAGTTTTCATAGCTTTTACCGAAATTAGACCTTCTTTTATATCAGCATCTTTTAAACCTTGAAGTTTAGGGGTTTCCTTCATAATTCTTTCCACTTCATTTTTGTCCAAATTTCGAACGGTAATTTTTGCATCTGGATTTTTCTCAATAAAATCTTTAAAAACATCATTTGCTTTTGCATTTTCAATTATAGTATCATTATCCATTTGATTTCACCAAATTTTTATATAACTAATAATTTCAAAAGAAACTATTAATTCATTAACTAAAGATATTTTTTATTTTCGATATTTAAATAATATTAGTATTTTATAAAAATTACTAAAAATTTTTGAGTAATTTAAATTAAAAAATAAAAAGATTGGTAGTTTATTCAATTTTAACTTTATCCGGATGGGATTTAACATATTCTAGAATTAATTCAGCCGTTTCTAATCCACTTTGAGCAGATAATTCGGTGCCAATTCCTATAGAACCTGTATCGGCGCCTACAATATATAAACCTTCAATAGGTGTTTCAGGTTTAGGTCTATTTTTTCCAACTTGTCCAACTGATTGAGCAATACCGACCATATCAGACTCGAATCTACCAGTCCATTCTTTAATATTATCGCCTACAGTTATATCAATAAATATTTTATGCTCATATACACCAGGAATATATTTTTCAACTGCTCTAAGGTTATAATCGATCCAATCATCGAGGTGTTTACTATTTATGGCGCAAGGTCCAATCGCATTAATAAGTTGCATTCCAGGCGGTGCAAGAGATTTGTCCATATTACTTGGGATTGTAATATAATAAAGCCCTGGTCGATCGGGGACAACATCACGAGCCTTAAAATCAAGAATTTCACGAAAACTTAGAGATTGGGGAATAACAAGAATAACAGGAGAATCAGTTAATTTTTTATCAACACCAATTTTTAAGCTGACTACCCCGTAATCGCGTCCACCTTCGCTATAAATTAATTCTTTTACTCTTTTTATATAGTCTTTTGGAAATTTATCTTCTCCCACTAGTCCTAAAACTGTTTCCTTAATACCCGCATTACTAACAATAATTGGAGCTTCGTATTGAGTTCCATCATCCAATTCAATAATTTTGTTATAATTATCGACAATAATTTTTACTATTTTAGCGTTAGTTTTGACTATGCCATTATTTTTTCGTACTACATTGGCGAATCCATTACTAATTGCTATTGAGCCACCAATTGGATAACCAGTATTTCCAGCCTTAAACCATTTAGACAAATTACGAATCGAATCTCCTGCCGATGCACCGGGATATACTTTTCCTTTATGTTCAATAGAAAAGGGCATGTGGACGTTCATCATTATACAAAGTGAATGTAAAATATAGAGTAATTTTTGATTAGAAACTAAAGAATTAACCCATTCATCAAATTCAATATCATCAAGAGCATGAGATTTTCTTTTAGTTATAGAAAAAATAACATCAAATACTTTTAATATACCACTCATTTCTTCGTCAGTAGCGCCAGTTGCTCGTTGTAAATCAGACATATTACTCGGTTGTAGAAATGGAGGTAAAGGTGCACCTATAGGTATATCATCAAGAAATCCTAACGGTGGATTTTCAAAAGTTGGGTGAAACCATCGAATAGCATCAGGTTCACCGCATTTTTCTAAGATTTTTCCAAACGGACCTTTTTCACAACGACAAAAATAATGGACATATTTGTCAATAATCCATTTTTCGCCATTTACGGTTTTGGTATAGGAAGTACATCTTCCACCTAAAACGGGGTTTTTCTCTAATAAAATAGTTTTTAGGCCTGCACTTGCTAAAATTGCAGCACAGCCTGCACCTCCTGTCCCGGATCCTATAACAATAACATTAAATTTCTCGACCATTTTACTTCACGATTTTTTTATTAAGACCATTAAAATTTTATTACGTTAAAATTTAATACTTTAAATTGGTTATTTAGATTAATTTATATTTATTTATTATTCAATTTTGTATTGATTAGTATTGCAATCTACTGAATTATTTTCCAGTAAAATTTTTACATTTAATTTATTAATTTTTCACCTAATAAATATTTGAAATAAGGTTAATATTTTAATAAATAAGTCATAGTTATTCATTAAGAATCACTTAAAAATTTGAAATAAATAAAAATTAAAAAATGAGTTATTAATTTTACAAATTAGGTAAAATTAAGGATGAACAAATGTCGACAGGTGCATTAATAAATAAACTACTTGAATTATATGTATCAATGTTCCCAATTAAAGCAGCTGCAGTAGTAGATAAAGATGGACTAATAATTGGGTCAGTTTTAAGTCCGCAAGTTAAAGCCGATGATTTAGCAATAGGGGCAGTTACTACTTTAATTCAATCAGTAGCCGAGAGGATGAAAAAGGAATTAAAAATGACTAGTAGGTTTGGGACATCAATAATAGATACAGAAGATGGCAAGGTAATTTTAGTAAATATTGGAAATAGTGGCTCTTTGACGACCATTGCCGAATTAACCGTAGATACTGATTTAATTTTGTCCATTGCATATATTGTTGTGGAAAAATTAGTCCAAATAATTGAGGACGAAATCTATGATATTGAAATAAAATTACCCGATTTATCTTCAAAAACGCAAAAATATTCATATAAAATGTGTATTCTTGGAGATGGTGGAGTTGGGAAAACAACTCTTTTGACAACATTTATAAAAGGTATTGACAGGTTTAAACAAGATTATAAGGCGACAATTGGAGCAAATATTATGAGTAAAGACTATAAATTAATGGAAAATCTTGTCGTCTCATTGAATATTTGGGATTTAGCTGGACAGTTTGATTATTTTTATAAAAGTCGTCAATTATACTTAGCAGGAAGTCAAGCTATAGTACTTGTCTATGATGCAACTCGACCTGAGACTTTTAATAATATCAAAAAATGGTATGATGAAGTAATTAAATTTGTAGATAAAGATAAAGTCGAGTTTTTATTAATTGGAAATAAAATTGATTTGGAAGACCAAATAAAAATTACTTATGAACAAGGAAAAGAATTAAGTAAAACGCTAAAAATGCCATTTATCCAAACATCCGCAAAAAATGGTAATAATGTAGATAGAGCATTTGGTTCACTTGCATATAATTTGATCAAAAATATAAAGTGATGAGGAATTAATATATAATGGATAATTTTAGAGAATATGAAGTAATGATCCCAATTTTTAATGTCGATGAAATAACTAAAAAGTTTATTAAAAACGGAGCGAAAATAATTAAGCAAGTTTATCAAATTGATGAATATTATGATTATAGACCTTTAAAATTGTCCAAACAAGACGAACTTCTTAGAATTAGAAGTGAATTTGATCAACAATTTAAAAATTTCATAAATGGAGAATTTTCATGGAAATCAAGTAGAAGAGGGGTCGAAAAATTTTATGAAGTTAGAGATGATATTTCAATTACTATTAATAACGAGAATAGTTTAATTTTACTAAAAAAGTTATTAACAAAATTAAATATTGAAATAATAGCAAAATTGGAGAAAATTCGAGACCGATGGACATTAAATTATAAAAGTAATAATATTGATTTTGAATTCGATAAAAAAATTATTGCTATGGGAGCTGGCAAGCCAAAAAAAGATATTGGATCATATCTTCAAGCTACCATTGAAACATCTGAAAATATTTCTGATGATTATGCTAAAAAAATTCTATGGGATGTCCTAGAGTCTAATTTCGGGTTTAATATTAAAGATTTTGAACCAAGGAGTTATATTGAAATATTTTTAGGCGTTAAAAAACCTTTTAAAATTTGATCATAATCTATTCAAACTTTTTTTATAGATGATATTCGAAGATTAAATAAATATTATTTTTTGACAAAATTCAAATAGGTAAACTTATTAGAAATATAAATACCCCATTCCATTAAAATATATTATGAGGAATAATAATGGGAATTTTAAAGAATTCAATACCGGATGAAATTTTAAAAGCATTTGACCAAAAGTATGGTTTTTCTTTACTCATAAAAGGGGATGCAGGGACAGGTAAAACTACGTTTGCACTAGAAATTTTAGCTCGAAAGCAAAATGCATACTATATTTCAAGCAGAGTTACTCCTATGTCATTATACAATCAATTTCCTTGGATAAGGAATATTCCAAAAGAAAACATAATAGATGGGACGCAAATTGACCTACAATATACCGGAATTACAAAAAAGGAAGCAATTTTGAATGCAGTCAGATTTAGAAATATACCGGATTTTATTAAATTAATCTATCATAAAGCTGAAGAATCAAAAAACGGTGAAAAAATAACAATTGTAGTAGATTCATGGGACGCAATTTTAGGTGCAATAGTCCAAGAGTGGGAGAAAAAGAATTTACCAGGTAGTAATGAAACTATTTTAGCTGAATTAACTAGACAGCTTAATATAAATCTAATTTTAATAGTTGAAACGAACGAGAAATCATTTTTAGACTATATTGTGGACGGAATTATCACAATGGAAAAAATTGAATTTAATTCAAGGAGAATGAGAATTTTAACTATTGAAAAATTAAGAGGAATTACTATCAAAAATTTTAAATATCTTTTTACTTTGAAAGATGGTAGGTTTCATTGCTTTACACCAGAATATAGGATATTTAAGTTAATAGATAAAATAAAGATTCAACCTAAAAGTTTGAAAGATAAATTAAATACAGGTATTAAGGATTTTGATGAATTAATTGGTGGAGGATTCCCATTAGGGTCTAAAAATATATTTATCTTGGGAGAAAATATTGGTAAGGATTATTTGATATTACTTAATCCATTAATAATTAATCAAATTGAAAATTATAAACCAGTAATTCATATTCCTTCATTTGAATACAACTCTTCAAACATCAACATATTAACAAAAATAACTAAAAATCCAAAAATTTTTGATTATTACAAAATATTTGAAAAAAATTCTCTGGATGATCAATCTCCTAACGAATACAAAAAACAAGAATCAGACTTAATTTCTAATGTTAAACAATATTTTCAATTATGTAAAAAAGATGAAAAAACGCCAATTCTTTTTATTTATAGTATAGATATATTAGAAACAATTTATGGACATGATTTATTATATAAAAATTTAGTAAACTTATGGAATGATATCAAAGATATTCCTCATGTAGAGATTATTATAATAAAGTGTTATCAAAAATCTTCAATTGAACTCACGTATTTGGCAGAATATTTGTTTAATATTTTAAAATTTCAAGATAATTTAGTCCTTTATGGTAATATACCCAATACAGGACTTTTTTGCGTGGAATTGGAAGATTTAGAAAAAACTAAAACTAAAAAATTAAAGTTAACGCCAATATTATAGAAGGGGTTATTAAAATCAATGAAAAAATTTTTTAAATTCAAAAAAAATTTAAAAAACGATAAGATTTAAGTTTTCGAATTAAAATTTATCGGAGATTTGTTGAGGTCGATGAATGGAAAAAGTAAGGATTGGAAAAATATTATTATACTATTTGTTATAATAATTTCTGTGATAATAATTTTTTATTTGCTTGAATATTTCAATATAATAAATCCAATTACCGCAATCCAGCAATTTTTAATTACTATTTGTATTTATATATTAATGCTTAGCATCACTCTATTTTTTGTTAAGAAGACAAGTTCTTTTAAAATTATTGGGCTTAATAAAGAAAATGTTCTTAAAAATGTCGGAATTGGCGTTTTAGGTTCATCAGGATTTTTAATTGCATCATTACTCTTTGGACACACTCCCATCTATCAAATACAAGAACTTTTAATTTTATTAGTATTAGTAATACTTATTGGAATTACAGAAGAAATTATATTTCGCGGTTATATACAAGCAAAATTAAATAAATATTATAAATCAATTTTTGCGATTTTAATATCTTCCTTGTTTTTTGCATTAGCGCATATGCCTAGAATGTTATTTGAATTAGGATTTTTAGGAATTATCGGTATGATTTCATACACAGTAATTGGTCTAATATTCGGTTATTATAAAAGGTTTTTAAATAATTTATTGGGTATTATTATTCTCCACGCATTTTGGGATTATTGGATTTTAATATTTGTTTCAATAAATAATATTTTTTCACTTCCAGAACTTGAATTGTTAAATTTATTAATATATTTATTAACAGCTGAATTGCTTTCCTTCGGTCTTTTATTACTAGGGTTATTTTTAAGTTGGAAATTCATTGACCATACAGAATTTGATTTTTATGAATTAAAAAAGATATTAAATAATAGGCTTAACAAATTAGAAAAAAAGATAACATCTTTAAATTTAAAAGTTGAAACATCTCCAGAAAATCAAAAATATAAATTTGAAATAAAATTAGATGAACATTTAAAAAATAAGTTTAAAGAAATTCTGGACAAATTATCGATTGAAAATATTAGAGAATTAAAAAATCTCTATATCTATGAATCCAAATTAAAAGTCCTTTTATTCAGATATTATTTTGCTACTCCTGCCTTAAAAACAATTTTTGAACGCAAAATAAGATATTTAAAAAATAAATTAAAAATAGAAAACGAAGAAAAATTTGATTTAAGTAAGATTAATGACGATTTTGATTTAGAAAATATATAATATAAAAAAAAGGATAAAATTCAAGATTTTATCAAATATAAATATCATTTTTCTTAATAAACTTCATAATCAGCGTCTACTACATCATCTTCTTGTGTGGCACTTGCTTGTCTTGAATAATCGTCATCGGCATTATATTCTCCATTGTTATATGAATTTTGTTGCTGTTCATATTGATATGGATTTTGATATCCTTGTTGGTAATTTGTTTGTGTTTGATATATTTTCTGAGATAATTCATGCATTATATTAGTCAAGTCGTCCATTGCATTTTTTATTTTATTTATGTTATTTCCTGAGATTGCATTACGTAAGGTTTGTAATTTAGAGTCGATTTTGTTTTTTAATGGTTGGTCAATTTTGTCAGCATTATCCTTTAATAATTTTTCAGTTTGATAAATTAAGCCTTCGCCTTGATTTTTTATGTCAATTAATTCTTTTCTACGTTTATCTTCTTCGGCATATTTTTCTGCTTCTTTAATTTTTTTCTGGACTTCTGATTCGTCCATTTTCATACTTGATGTTATAGTTATAGCCTGTTGTTTACCAGTACCCAAGTCTTTTGCGGAAACGTTTAAGATTCCGTTAGAGTCTATGTCAAAAGTTACTTCTATTTGGGGTACTCCTCTTGGAGCTGGTGGTATACCCATTAAATGAAATTTACCCAGAGAAATATTGTCTTTAGCCATTGCTCGTTCTCCTTGGAGCACATGAATTTCAACACTTGATTGATTATCAGCTGCAGTTGTGAAAATTTCACTTTTTCTAATTGGAATTGTAGAATTTCGTTCAATTAATTTTGTAAAAACGCCACCTAATGTTTCGACTCCCAATGATAATGGAGTTACATCTAAAAGTACAATATCGTCAACTTCACCTGTTAGAACACCTGCTTGTATTGCTGCACCCATTGCAACACATTCCATTGGGTCAATTCCGCCTTCAGGTTCTTTTCCAAATATTTTCTTAAATCGTTCACGGACACTTGGCATTCTAGTGGGGCCTCCAACTAAAATAATTTTGTCCACTTTTTCTTTTGTTATTCCAGCGTCTTTTAATGCCCTTAAAATTGGTCCTTCAAGTCTCTTTAAAACAGGTTCAATTAATTCTTCAAGTTTTGCTCTTGTCAATGACATATTCAAATGTTTAGGTCCATTTGCATCAGCAGTAATATAAGGTAAATTTATCTCAGTTTTTAATGTATTAGTAAGTTCTATTTTCGCTTTCTCAGCGGCTTCTCGAACTCTTTGCATTGCCATTGTGTCTTTTCTTAAGTCTATACCTTGTTCTTTCTGGAATTCACTTACAATATATTCAACTATCAATTTGTCCATATCAGTCCCGCCTAATTGTGTATCACCAGATGTAGCCTTAACTTCAAAAACGCCATCGCCCATTTCCATTATTGTTACATCAAAAGTCCCACCACCGAGGTCAAGAACCGCAATTGTTAAATCAATGCCTTTTTTATCGAGGCCATAAGCTAATGTTGCAGCAGTTGGTTCATTTACCAATCTTTTTACTTCTAGACCGGCAATTCTACCGGCATCTTTAGTAGCCTGTCTTTGATTATCATTAAAATAAGCAGGAACAGTAATCACAGCACCCGTAACCGGTTCACCCAAAAATGCTTCAGCATCTTCTTTAATTTTACGTAATAACATCGCACTTATTTCTTGGGGAGTATATTTCTTACCATCAATAGTAATAGTATAATTAGTCCCCATTTTTCGTTTAATGGCGGTAATAGTCCTTTCAGGATTGGAAATTGCCTGTCTTCGGGCAGGTTCTCCAACAAGACGCTGCCCATCTTTAGTAAATGCGACAATACTTGGAAATGCTTTACCATATAAAGTTGTGCCTTCTGCTGACGGAATAATTACAGGTCTTCCGCCTTGTAATACAGCTGCTGCTGAATTTGAAGTTCCTAAATCAATACCTATTATTTTACCCATTTTATATCATCTCCTTAATTATTTTTGATAATTTTAACACGGGAAGGACGTATAATTTTTCCATTTAGTGTATATCCTTCCTCTAATTCTTCAATAATCAAACCATCTGGAAAAGACTTGGTAGATTTTTCGACCATTAAAACCTCATGTTTATTAGGGTCGAATATCTCTCCAATACATTCAATCGGTTTTACACCTTGCTTTTCTAAGATTTTTCTAAAATTCTCTAGTATTAATTTTAATCCTTTTTTAATTGCTTCAATATTTTTATCATGACTGTCCATTGAATTAATAGCACGTTTTAAATCATCATATACTTTTAAAAACTCAAGAATTATCTCTTCGTTTGCAAATTTTATATATTCCAATTTTTGTTTTTCCATAAACTTTCTATAATTCTCTAATTCAGCTTTTGCTCGATAATATTTTTCTTTATAATTATCTTCATTATTTTTATCGATTTTTTCTGCCAAATCTTTTTTATCAGATGGTAATTTATTTGTTTGCATCGTAAAATCCCTATAATTTTTTCTTCACATTTTACGGTAACAATTTGTGTCTTTTTTTAAGATAAATATATAAACATTATTTATAAATATTCCGAATAGAAAATTTAATAATATATTTAATAATTTGATGATAGTTTATATTTCTATCAAATTTTGGGATTATGTTTGGACATTCAATTAAATTAGAAATAAGAAAATAAGTATAGTTAAAAATAGATCTTTATTAAATTAAAAATACAAAAATTCGACATTATATTTTATTCACAATTGATAATTATTATATCTATATTTTTTTAGATAAACTTATTATCATTAATATCATTTTAAAAAATTCAGTAAATAAACACGCAATAAATTTATTAAAATCGGATAAAAGTTTACTTCTTATTACAATTTTAAAATATAATTTATTATGTTAAGGTCTAATAAAAAAAATTTAGGTAGATTTTTTCTCAATTTTTTCAACCTTTTCTCTAATTGCATATCTGATAAACTCAGGGACAGAAGTAAAACCTAAATCTGCCCTTTCTTTAATTATTTTATCAATTTTCTCAATTAGAGGTATAGGTAATGAAACTTGTCGATATCCGCGCTTCTTAAGAATGATTATTCACCCCATTATAATAATTGTATGCCATTTTTAATTTATTTTGTTATTTTGACGTAATAAATTTAATAACGACTTTAGATAGATAGTATAAATATATTATTAATTTAATAATACGCCATTAATTTATAAATATTAATTTTTTAAAAAAATTTTCCTTTATTTTCATTCAATAAAAATGATTTATTATGATATTTTGAGTACTGACTTTAGAGAATTAAATTAATATAGAAAATTTAATAATTATAAAAGAAAATTGCCAAATTTAGAAATAGATTAATTTATTGTAATTATTGTCGATTTTTTTTTTAGAGATTAGTTTCAACATTTCTTTTTTACGATTTAGTAGAAAATTAATCAGATTTTAAATAATATTTTAAGTTATTTAAAAACATTTATCACTTTAAAATTTTCTCAATAATAAATTTTAAAATCTTTTATAGGATTCTAATAAAATAGACTTTTTCTTTTCTATCGATAAAATTATGTGATTTTTCTTACTTAAGTTTGTTGATTTATCTTACATAACAATTTTTTTAATAGGCTTATTTTAAAGTTTTTTATTTAAAATAAACCAAAATATTATTTTTTATTTTATGACTAATTAATATAATGATAGAAATACAGTTATTATTGAATTTACAAACATCTTATTTATGAAAAACAATATTTGTAAAAGGATTGATGATTTATATTAAGGAAGAAAATAAATAAATTAAGGGCATTATATAATATAAAAATGAAGGAAATAGGAGTAATATATTAGGAGTACAAAAATTTTAAAAAACGTAAATAGGAGCTTACTTAATCAAATTGCAGTTTTTATTCAAAAAAGTTTAAATTTTTTAAATTTAATCATTTTTAAAATAAGTAAATCCTTAACTTCATAAATAAAACAAATTTAAAGAATGAACATTATATAGACCGGATTTAATAAGTTTAGATGATTTTTTGCAACAAAATTATTATAATTGCAATAAAAAATATAATTTTTAAATTTAGTTATTTATGTTTAAGAGATTTAAATAAAGGATAATTAAAAATGGCATCAGAATTACTAATAAATAATAATACAAATATAATTTGTAATAAAGAATGCGATAATTTTCAGTGTTTTTTATCTGAGCATTTTAAATCATTAATGAGCAGGGACTATATTAATGAAACATTAGGATATGCCAGTAAAGAGATATATAAATTAGCATTAGAAAATACTACGCCAATTAAAAGAAAGAAAAATTTAGTAAAAGTAAAGGAGTTATTAAAGGAAATAAATAGAAGTGAATTTCTTTATAAAAAAGGTAATAATAAAATATTAATTACTGCACCTCACGCAACGTGGCATTATAGATATACGTGGGGTAAGAATAGAAAAAAGTTGGGTGATTGGATAAAGTATGATGATGTTAATACTGGTCTAATTGCGTGTTATTTAAGTAGATATTTGGATTGCCATGCTTTGATCCAGATATATACTGCTTGGTTAGACCCTAATTTTTACAGGGAAGCTTTATTTCAAGAAAAAATGAGAAGTATTTTAAAAAAGGAGAAAATAAAGTTTGTTTTAGATGTCCATGGCTTATCAAGTGATAGAGAAGCTGATTTTGATATTATAGATCTTTTTGGGATGGCATTAGTACCATTTAATGCGTTAAAATTCAGAAAATCATTAAAAAAAAGGTTAGAGCAATTTGGATATGAGGTAGGAGTGAATAGGTATTTTAACGGGGGGCTCACTTTACCATTTCAACATACAATAGTAAAGGAGGTTTCTCAAGAATTTCAAATACCATGTATTGAGTTAGAAATAAACAAAAAGTTCAGAAATATTCCTGGAGAAATTATAGATAAAAAAGTATTAAATGTTTTATTTAATTGGTTAAAATCAGATGTCAATAAGGACTTAAGGTAATTAATTTTGGATAGCCCAATATCATTGATATTTCCAGTTTTAGCTGCAATATTTTACGGTTCACAATACATTCCACAAAAAAAGTTGTCTAAAGTAAATACAAATAATTATAATTTATCGATGACTTTTGGAATTTTAATAACAACTTTAGGGTTTTTTTCTTGTTTATTTTTAACGGATCAGACTTTAAATTTTATTCCAATTATTTTTGCGGTTATAGGAGGGATAATTTGGCAGATGGGGAATGGATTTTCTTTAATTGCTATTGAAGCAATAGGGATGAGTAAAACAGCAAGTTTACTTAATTTGGTATCAATATTTTCTTTTATATTTGGGCTATTTTTTTTCTCTGAAGAGGTAAATGTATTAAAAATAATAGGGCTACCAATAATAGTGAGTGGAGCAATAATAATAACATTAACAAGGAAGGAAGATACTAAGAAATTTAATTGGAAGGGGATAGCAAGTGTTATAATTAGTGCATTTTTAATAAGTATTTTTAATGTGTTTTCAGTTGAATCAATGGCATCAAGAATATATCCAACAATCCCTTATTTTACAGCAACCTTTTTTTTAAGTGTAGGAGCAGTTATAGGTAGTTTATTATCTAATTTCAGAATTAGAAAAATAAAAAACTGGGTATACGAAGGAAAGAAATTTCATTTATATGCGTTATTGGCAGGTTTTATTTGGAGTTGTGGTATATTGTTGACCTCATATACATTAGCTAACTATGGACTCAGTTTTGGAGTTCCAATAATTCAAACAGTAATGGCTATCATAAGTGCGATATGGGGGATTGTTTATTTCAAGGAAATTAATGATAAAAAAAATATAATTCAATTTTTTATTGGATTGATTATATCAATTGTAGGAATTTTTCTTTTTGGAATTTCATAATCTATTAAAGTAATAAAGGGACCATACAGCCAATTTATAAAATAACAATTGTATAATGATAGTTTTAGTATTTTAAATATATTATTCAAAGATATACATCAATAAAAATAAATAAAATAAATAAAATAGAGATTATTTTTTGAGTCCAGCCCCAAATTTTTCAATTTTATTTATAATTTCCATATCAAGACGTTTAACGCAATATGCAATAATTGGTACGATACAACTACATGTCTGACAGTCTACCCAATCGCCCATTACGCATCGTTTTTTCTCCATATTAGGAAAATATGAAACGATTAAATCATTATCTAAGAATACGCATTCATGGATATGCTTTTTCGTAAGGAGGCAGTCAGTCATCATTTTTGAATAAATTACAAAATCAGGATATTCATCAATAATATTATATATATCACGAATAGTTCGTTTCAGTTTATCACCTTTCAATAATAAAGGGTCATTCATGGTACCAGAATACAGCATAAAAAAGATGCCCGAAACATTTGCTTTAATTGCATTTTCTACAATTTCATGTACTTGTTTGTAATTAGAAGTCGATAGAGTTGTTGAAATAGTAACCCTTGGATCATTTTCGATGTTTTTCATAACTTTATGATAAATTTTAGCGCCTCTAATTTTATTATGAGTTTCTTCATTTCCATCAATAGAAACCCATATAGTAGCTCTGATATCTTCAGGAATTTTAATTATACCATTAGTTGCGATTTGGATTAAACCGAAAGTTTCATAAGCATCGCGAATGACGTTCATTCTAAGAGTGGGTTCTCCACCAGTTATTGCAGCTGAACCAATTCCTAATGAATGGTGATATTTAAAAACATTATGCCATTGCTCATCTGACAATTCCAAAGGTTTAGGATTTGATGCCCTAAAATAGCAATGCTCGCAATTTAAATTACAATGATATGTGATATCATAATTCACAGCTAAGGGAATATTGGTTATTTTATTTTTCAAATATTTAGCAATAAGGTTTAAACCACCTGCAAGAATTACTAATGGGGTTGTCATAATAATGCCACTATATTTTTGATAATAATTAAAAAATTTAATGTTTTTATAATTTACGATTAGTAAATAGAAAGTAATAATAATATTAGTATTTTTTATAGGAGTAAAGATAAAATTTTCTTAAGATTATTGGTATATAAGGTATAAGTTGCATATTTTTTTAAAGAAATATCTTTTGGATTGATAGCAATGGAAAGAGGAGTAATTTGAAATAATCTAATATCATTTATGTTGTCACCTATTGAAGCCACTTTATCGATTGGGATATTTTTCTTAATAATATATTGCTGAAGGACAACATCTTTATTAAACCCTACTTTAACTTTAATACCTTTGAGTCGATTATTTTCATCGAAATATAATTCATTTGAAATGTAGTTATCAAAATCTAAAATCTTTTTAAAATATTCACAAACCATTGAAATGCCCGAGCTAATAACAAGAGTTTCAATATTTCTATTTTTTAAAATTTGAATCGTTTTTTTTGCTCCTTTAAAAGGTTTTATATTATTATAAATTATTTCTTTTAGTTTATTAGATGTTAGGCCTTTATTTTTCCATAGATTAATGTCTAGTTCAGCCCATTTAAAATAATCTATCTTATTAGAGAAAAAAAGATCTGAATTTATTTTTGCTTCCTTTTCAACGCCTAATTTCGAATGAATTAGACCCCAAGAATTGTGTTCTTTAGTTAAAGTACCATCTAGATCAAATACGACTAGTTTTAAATCATTTTTAATGGTCATAAACATTCATTCTTTATCTTTTTATTAGGTTACGATTTATTATTTTATCCAGAATTATTAATTATACCAAAATTATTAATTTAAATAAATATTTTTAATTATGAAAACATTGTTATATATTTATAAACAATTAAAAATTAAACAGAAATTTTATAAGGATTGGAAAACTTATTTTTAATACTTTTTATTGAATTCTTTTGAAATTTTTCAATAAACAAATTATTTTGGATAAGTAAAATGCCTTCAAGAAGTAGAAAGAAAAAAAGTAAACATTCTCATAATTCACAAGCACCAGTTAAGATTAGAGTTGCAAATAAAGAAGATGGAGAAGTTTATGGTGTAGTCCTACAGACATTAGGAAATTCAAGGATGAAAGTTTACTGTTTTGATGGAAAAATAAGAATAGCTAGAATAAGAGGTAAATTGGTAAAACGTATGTGGATTCGAGAAGAAGATATAGTAATAGTTTCTCCATGGGAATTTCAAGATAATAAAGCAGATATTGTATATAGATATACGAGAAATCAAATTTCATGGTTGCAACGAAAGGGGTATATTCCTGAAAATTATTTAGAAAATTTAATGGACAAAATTTAAAAGTTGAATTTTTTTCAATTTTAACATTTTTAAAAATTTATTTTTAAGTAATTTTTCGAATTCTTTAAATATATTTAATACCAATAATATTACATATTTTGAATATAATATTGCAAAATATATAAAGAATAATTATTTTTTTCCTTAGTTTATCATAAATTTAATTAAATACAGGGCGTTGAATGGAAGAGAATAAAGATATAGATATTATAGATTTGCATATATTAGAATTGTTACGCAATAATTCGAGAATGCCATTTGTAAAGATTGCAGATGAGCTTGGAATTTCTGAGGGGACTGTAAGAATTAGAATAAAAAAGTTGAATGAAAAAGGCGTTATAAAGCAGTATACTATAATTAAAGGTAATTCAAATTTGCTTAAAACAATAATTTTTCTCAAAATAAACCTACAATTCATCGAGAAAAATTTGGAAATTTTGAAAAATATCGAAAAAATAGATTCAATTTGTGAGCTTACGGGAGAATTTAATTTAATGTTAATTGGAAACTTTAAAGGGATAGATGATTTCAAGAATTTTATTTGGAACTATATAAATTCATTAGAAGGAATAGAAAAAATGAAAACAACAGTTATAATAAAGAAATATAAAGACGAATTAAACCCGAGACTTATTTAACATTTAATTTAAGTATTTTGATACATATGGGCCATCTTTTTTATAACCAAATTTAAAATAATATTCTCTAACGCCAATACCACTTATTATAAGAATTTTCTTTACATCAAAATCGTTTTTTGCGATCGATTCAGCAGTTTCTAACAATTTAGTGCCAAATTTTTTATGCTGCCAATTAGACAGATATGGATAAATTTTATTATCAATTGGGACTACGCTTCCGTAGATATGAAGGGCTCTTACAATTGCTGAGTTTTTTTCAGTTATTTCAGGTCGGAATGCTTTTTCAGAAGGAATGCGTAATCTAAGGTATCCAATAAGAATATGTTTTACAATATCTTCATAGGAAAGAAAAATTTCAATTCCATTTGAAGCTTCATATACAGTTTTTATAAGTTTAATATTTTTTGAGTCAGGAATACGGTTCTCTTTTAGTTCTACAAGGCCAACTTCTCTACACCTAATACAATTACATCGTAAACCATTATTTTTCAGGTTTTGGTGGACTAATTCTCTAAGGTTACTTTTTTTTACACCAGCTTCAATATATTCTACAGGAATATCTCGTTGGACTCTTTGGATCCGGATCCATGGAGGAATTTGCGAAAAAGCGCTACTCAATAGATTAATTGTATCGTCAAGTGGATATGGTTTATATTTGCCCTGTTTCCATAAATCATATAATTTAGTGCCTTTAATTACAAGACATGGATATACTTTTAAAAGGTCAGGCTTAAATCTGGGGTCAGAATAAATTGTTTTAAATATATCTAAGTCCATTTCTAAATTAGATCCAGGTAAATTTGGCATAATATGATATAAAACTTTAAATCCGGAATCTTTGAGTAGTTGAGTGGCTGTAATTACATCCTCAATAGTATGTCCTCTTTCCACCAATTTATAAATTTCATTGTAAATAGTTTGGACGCCCAATTCAACTCTCGTTACTCCAGAATTTAATAAAAAATTTATTCTATTTTTATCACAAAAATCAGGCCTTGTTTCTACCGTAAAACCAACCAATCTGTGTTTGGAGTTTTCACATCGTAAGATTACATTTTCCAACGTTTCATTTTTTAAATCGAGTTTTTTTTTGGACTCAAAATCTACTATTGCAGCCAGACTATTTTTTATAAAATCAGCTTGATACTCAAAACTACGAGCAGGAAAAGTCCCACCCATAATTATTAATTCTATTTTAGAGGTATCATGCCCGATTCCTTTTAGTTGTTCAAGTCGTTTAGAAACTTGTTTATATGGGTCGAATGAATTTTGAATTCCTCTTCGGGTTGCAGGTTCAAAACCAGTATAACTTTGTGGTGAATTAAAATGAGAATTAGGACCTCCTGGACAATATAGACATTTACCATGAGGACACGGGTATGGTTCAGACATAATAGCAACTACTACTATACCAGATATTGACCTAACTTTTTTTATTTTTAAGAAATCAACAAGTTTTTCAAATTCCTCTTGAGTTGCATAGAATAAAATATCTGAATTTTTTGGAATAGGGACATTATTATATTTTTTTATTATTTTTAATTTTATTCGATTGATATCTTTTATTTTCTTAAAATCAGAGACCTGTAATAATTCATTTATAATTTCACGACAACTCTTTTTAAATTCTAAAGTATTTTTATCAGCGGAAGATAATGAATTGCTCATTAGTAAAAGACCAATTTTATTAGTATTTAATTTTTATTTACGATAGATTTAGCATCTTCAATCCAATTTTTCAATTTAACAATAGATTTAGTAGGAATAATTTGTACCAAATCATCAAGTGCACAATTTGAAAGATCTTGGACAGTATGGATACCATTATTAACAAGAATACGTTCGTCTCTAACACCAAGACCTTTAATATCAGTTAGTTTAAATTTAGTACTATGAAGTAATTCTTGTCTATTTTCTTTATTTTTATTAGTACTTATTTCGTCAATTGAAATTAGACCTTTATTTAATAAAAATCCGATCTCTTCAAAAGACAATTGAATATTTGATTTATGTTTTTCCAACAATTCTTGAGCGCGTTGTAATTCTATTTTTACAAATTTTTCTCTTCTAATTATTTTTTCTTTTTGTGATATTTTTTCAAGTTTAGCTTCGATCTCCTTTATTTCCTCAAGTTTACTGTCATAACCTTTTCTGAGTAATTGTACATCCTTGATTTTTTTAATCATTTCTTGATGTGCATCATCACTAATTTTTTTAATTTCATTTATTTTATCGTTATATTCCATCAACTTTTTATGATGTTCATTACCAAGCTGGTATAATTCGTCCATACGGGTTTGAATTTTTTCGATTTCAGGAATTAAATCGACCATTAGCTTATGATAATGGTTTGCGGAAGTTCTAAATTCATCTAAATTTTTAATAAGTTCATTTAATTCAAGGTCTATTGCTTTTATATCTTGATATTCGCTATTATTATTAATTTTTGCATTTAATATTTCAATACGTTTTACTAATTCTTTTTCTTTTTCAAAGTCCATTGATTCTGTTTGTAATTTCCAATCTAATTCTAGAATTTCGGATATTATTCGCTTCATTTTTCCGGAATTTTTTTTCATCTGCTTCTTTTGGTTTAATAATTCGTGAAATTGATTCTTGAATTCTTTATATAAAATCCATTTAGAGTCGCGTTCAGCTTTATATTCGGATATTTGTGTACGAATAATGTTTCGTTTTTCTTTTAATTGCTGAAATTCTTTATTATATGAATCGCGTAAAATTTTTTGCTCTTTAGCTTTTTCGATCAATTTACTAACTATCTCGTTATTGTCATCTCGAATTTCCTTTAACTTTCTAATTTCAATATCGTAATTTTTCTGCATTTCCTTGTTTAATTTTAAAGCCACTTTACACTTTTTTAACTCTGCTAATAGTTTTTCTTTTGTTTTTTTTAGATCGGATTCCATTTCCGCATATTTACCTCGAACCAATTGCTGGAAAAATATTTTATAATTGCAGTAATCATTTTAATTTAAATATATTTAACCTAAGAATTGACCTTTTTTATTAAAGAAAAATTACTGATCCTATAAATTTAAATTGATATATTCATTAAAGAATTATTATTATATTCATATTTTTAAATATTTTAATCATTTTGTATATTCTAAATAGAATAATAGTAATGATTTAAGTAAATAATATTATTCATTAATTTTTAAATAGATATAATTTTGGTAAAAAAATGGGCAATATAAACAATGACAATAATTTAAGTAATTTAAAAGAAAAATGGAAAGAAGCTACACGATTTGAAGGATATGGTCATGACTATTATTATATAAAAGAATATGAAAAAGCGTCTGAAAGTCATCTAAAAGCTTCGGAGATTTTTAAAGAAATTAGTTCAATTTCGAAAAATGATATGAAAATAAGAGCAAAAAGGAATTATTTTATAGAATATGGAAATTATTTGCAATGTAAGGCATCTCACCAATTTTATACAGTAAAGAACTATAAAATGGCTCAGGATTTATTTGAAAGAGCAGCTGAACAATTAAAAGAAGCATCGAAAATAAAGACAGATAATTTAAATGACAAAAAAGAATTAGATATTTTAAATATGAATATTCATTTTTTATTGGAAAAGGCATCAATTGCAAAGGCATTCTATCTTATTAATAAAGAAATAAAAGATTATAATGAATTAATTGAGCAATTTAAATTAGCTTCAACACATGACGATTTAGAAGCGGACTTTGCTGCTCAAGTAGGAGATATTCAGAGAGTAAGCCGGGCTAGAGCTAGAAAATATTATTGTGAAGGGCAAATATTTAGATTTAAAGGAATGATGGCACTTCAAAATAATGAAATAAAGAAAGCAAAAGAGTATTATCTTCATGCAAGTGAGTTTTTTGATAAGAGTAGTAAATTAGATAACGAATGGGACGAATATGAAAAAATGGCTAAAAAAATGTTAAATGTTGCTAAACGATTAAAGGAATAAATGAAAATTAATCACAAAAAACTGGTTTTCCGATATATTTTTGCAGAATTTTAATAGCACAGTATTTACCACACATAGTACAGGGTTTTATAGGTTCATCAATACTACTTTTAAGATTACCTCTTGTATAAACAGCTTTTGCTTTTTCGCTATCAATTGCAATCTCAAATTGTTTTTCCCAATTTAAATTTGCCCTGGCTTTTGCCATTTCAAGGTCCCAATTTGAAGCTGATTCGCCTCTTCTGATGATGTTTGCTGAATGGGCTGCAATTTTTGTTGCAATTACACCTTCTTTAACTTCTTCAACATCGGGTAGTCCAAGGTGTTCAGATGGAGTGACATAACATAAGAAGTCAGCGCCAGACATTCCTGCAATTGCACCACCAATAGCGCAAACAATGTGGTCATAACCAGGAGCGACTTCAGTGCAAATAGGGCCTAATACATAAAATGGAGCGCCATCGCAAACTGCCTTTTGAATTTTCATGTTATAAGCTATTTGGTCCAGAGGTAAATGCCCAGGTCCTTCTACCATAACTTGTACATTTTTTTCCCGAGCTCTTTTGACTAGTTTTGAGATAGTTAATAATTCTTGAAATTGAGCCCAATCAGAGCCATCAAAAATTGTTCCAGGCCTTAGACCATCACCAAGACTAATAGAAAAATCATATTCTGAAGCAATTTCTAGTAGATAATCAAAATTAGCAAAATATGGATTTTCCTTTCCATTATGAATAATCCAAGCAGCTAAAAATGTACCACCACGGCTTACCATACCCAGTTTTCTTGGATGTTCTTTTAAGTTTTCAACTATTGATCTAGTAACTCCGCAATGAATTGTCATAAAGTCAACTCCTGATTTTGCATGGTCGATAATTATATCAAACATATCATCCTCGGTCATTTCAACAATTGCTTTTTTATTATTAATCGCTTTAATTCCAGCTTCATAAATTGGAACTGTGCCTATAGGTACATTAACAGTTTTCAGAATAAGTTCTCTAGTTGCTTTAATATTATCACCTGTACTCAAGTCCATTATAGTATCTGCTCCATATTTGACAGCTATCTTGGCTTTTTCAATTTCTTTATCAATATCGCAGATATCTGCAGAAGTTCCAATATTTGCATTTATTTTTATGTTAAGGCCTTCACCAATCCCGATCGGCGAAACATTTTCCCTAACAAGATTTCGGGTAATGATAACTCTACCTTGAGCTATTCTCTTCATCATTTGCTCTACATTAACCTGTTCTTTATCTGCTACAAATTCCATTTCTTTTGTAATAGTATGATTTTTTGCTGCCTTCATTACTGACATTTTATATTACCATATTTTTCGAGAAATTTTAAATTAAAAATACTAATTTATCACAATTAATATATATATATGCAAAAATATTAATTATATTAATTATTTCCTTCCATTACATTTATAATTTATTAGTAAAAGAACATAGTGAAAAAAACTAAAAAGAAACATAGATAGGGAAATATTTTCCAATAATTTAAAAATCATATTAACTAATCCTTTAAAAATTAGTATCACATAAGATAAGTTTTTTAATAGATTATTAGCACAAAACTTTAAATAATTAAAAATATTTTTTAAAATTTGTAATAAAAAATGGTGTTTTAAATAATGAGAAACAAGCCTACTAAGAATACCAAGAATGACAAATCGTCAAAAATAGTAAACCCCTTGAAAATATTGAATAAATCAGTTAATAATAAAATTTTAGTAAGGTTGAAGGATGGTCGAGAATATATTGGACGATTACTTGAAACAGATATTTTTATGAATTTAGTTTTAACAAGTGCGGAAGAATTAGAAAAAGATACAGGTCGTCCAATTTCTAAATATGGGGAAGTTTTTATTAGAGGAAATAATATCCTTTTTATAAAGCCAGATTATACTGAATTAAAAAGTGGGGAATACTAATTTTTAATATTTCATGGTGAAGCGATTTTTCTTCAGAAGCCAGTTTTAATAAAAATGGAACTTTTAAAGATAAAGTTCCCGATTTAAATTTCTTTATTAAATTATAAATTATTTAACTGACAGCCCGCCAATGTATTCCCAGTTCATCAGCAAATTTTTTAGCATCTTGAACTTCAGTATTAGTTGGAGTTCTATTAATATCTTTAAATTTATTAGGATATCTTCTAACTAGATGTTCTGGGTGATATTGTGCCATTATATTTACTAGAACATTAGGAATATTTTTGGAGATCCATTCTAAAATAGGCTTAGTGCAACATTCTAGGTGATTTGGCATTACTAAGTGTCTAATAATTATTTCACCTTTTGATTCATATATAATTTTATGATTTCGAGTTATAATTTTCCAATAATTTTTTGCGTTAGATAATCTTAATGCGCAGTCGTCATTTCCATATTTAAAATCGGGTAGCCAAATATCAAAAAGGTCAGAAATTATTTTCATTGTATCTAAAGAGCAATAGTGATTAGAATTCCATAATTGAGCTACATTGACATTTTGATATTTCATTGATGAGACAATCCCATAAGTGTGGGCTAGAGGGCTTACATAATTTATATTTTTTGCTTTTTCGTCCCTAGCCAATGAATTAGCATAAGCTGCTAACTTTTTAGGGTCTATTAAACTGCCTTCCTGAGGATTTGTGGAAATATCGTAATTCTGACAAAATACACAAGAAAAGGTACAACCTGTGAAAAAGATTGTCCCAGAAGGGATAAGTGGAGCTTCTTCACCAAAGTGCAAATGTGCCGAATATACCCTACCGAACTTACCTATTCTACAATATCCTTTTTCGTTATTTATCCTGTTAACATTACAGTTTCGCTCGCATAAATGACAATTTAACATTATTCTCCGCAATAGTTCGATTTTTAAATCTAAATAAGAATATTTTTGATCTGAAATATTATTTTTATTGCTAAATTCTTCAAGATAATTCCCACGAACTATTTTAGAAAAGATTTTTTGATGTATTTTCCACAAATTTTCAGAACTGGAATTTTTTAAATCAATATTAACGGGTATTTTTTTAAATATTAAATATCTTGCTAATTTTTTGCCTTTTAGAATTGCTCTATAATTATAAAAAATCTTTTTTACTTCATCAAACTCCCATACTGACCTCGCATCAGGACGAATTAATCTCCACATTTCTAGTCATTTTTTTATTTAAAAGAAGGATTTTATTCTAAATATAAAATTAAAAAAAGATATTTAAAAAATTTGATATAAAATTTGAAAAATATTATTCAAAATCAAGTTTATTGGGGTCATCTATTGTAACTGGATGACTATATCCGCATTTAGGACAGATATATTCAGTTTCTTTCATTGTTGCACCACAATTTGGACAATAATAAGCTATACTTGAACGCTGTTTTTTACTTCTTTTAATAATAAATCGATATACAAGATATGTAGAAATTCCACAAATGCCAATTAGTCCAAATATCATAATAACTGTAAAATAAATTGGAGAACCAATTGAAACTTGAGCATAAGTATAACTATTATCATCAAATTCGCCATCTGAATCTAATAATAAAATGATGATAATACAAGATTTTGGAAAAGAATAGGTCTCGTCCAAAATTTGTGATATTCCATTATATGGGAGAGAGATTTTCGCTTTAAAAGAACTTCCGTCAAATGGAATTTCTGTACTCCATAATGGCTCATATAGATAAGCATAAAAGCCAATTGTAAAATAACTAAAAATTATTACATATGCATGCATATCTGAGAGATTACTTTCAGAGTCAGACCCAGAAATTTCTATATTAAAGCCTACGCCATAGAAAATAGGAGTTGGAAGAGAGTTTTGTAATATATTAAAAGAAATTCCATTCAATTTTGAACTAACTTTACTGATATGAGGGTATTTATCATTAATATAAAAATGAAGAATTTTGTGTAAACAAGCAGAATTACCCTCAGAATCAATTATTTCAAAGAAAACATCATAACTCCCAGCGGGAAAAGAATTGTCTGGAAAAATTATTAGAGAATAATTAGTTTCAATGGCATTTTTTGTAGTCAGATTGTTCATCTTTAAATTAAGATATTTTATATTATTTCTATAAGTATCTATTGAATTAATATACACATTAACACTAGTAGTATTAAGGTTTAAATTGGTATTTTGAATTGTTAAATTAATAACTATTCTATCAACATCTCGATAAACATCATTATTAATTTCATCACTATAATCTTGTGAAGTTTCCCACCTTGAAGTTTTCAGACTATAATGAACTATTTTTGGTATTGATTGAGTAGTATTAAAATAAGATATACCTACACCATTACCAAATGATAAATTTTCAACTGTAACATTTAATTTGAAATACCCAATTAGATTTGTGCTGAAATTTAAGGTATATGCGCCATTACCAATATTATTAATATTTGTTAAATTAGATGTAAAAATAGTATCCCAATGGGTAGAGTTATAATAGAAGATATGACAACTTAAGTTCTTACCAGGTATTAAATTATTAACCACCTTATTTGAGTTTGGGTCAGATATATAGAAACTAATTTGTGTGGAATTATTTGTATTCAATTCTAATATAGACTTATTTACAATTGATTCAACTCGTAATTCCCTTGAATTCGACTTCTGAGACCCATTTAATAACCATTTAATTGTTTGTAATGCCAATTTTTGGTTATTTTTTTTACTGATCAAATCATCATAAAAAAGTCGTTCCTCACCAAAACAAAGAATTTTATGATAATTTGATTGATTATAAGCTGCTATAACAGGTTTTGTAGTGTATTGCGCAATAGTATAAGCCTTGGAACTGTTCACTTCCAAGCCGACTCCAGTTAACCAAGTAAAATTTGAGATACCTTTTGTAATTGGGTGAGTTATAATATTTTTGATATACATATATTTGTAATATTTTAGCATTCCCATGTCATAAGACATCTCAATATTATTTTTTGTATAATTTATTCCCACATTTAAATTGATTAATAAATTATTTAATGATTCGATTGCTGTGGAAGGATAATAATTACCTAAAATCAATATATTTCCACCATTATCCCAAAATTTTTTAATTGCAAATATTTCATTGTCTGTGAGTGGATTTTCAATATCTGGTAAAATTAGCAGGTCATATTGACTTAAGGAAGGATAATTAATAAGTGAACTTTTAAAATCAAGGTCAATTTGGTTATTTAATAATAATTTTGTGAAATTATAATAATTTTCTAATGCGGTATCGCCATAATCAGAATTATGATAACAATCAAAATATATTCGACCTTTAGGGATTCTGATATTAAAACTTAAATTTACTTGATCTACAATTTCATTTGTATCATTATTTTTAATTAATATTAAACCATTATATACACCGGGTTGAATTACAATCGGAAAATTAAAATCGATTTTTATATCGGTAAATTGTGAACTTGTGGACATTATATATAAGAAACTATTATTTTTTGAAATTTCATTTGATGTATAAGGAATCAAAGATACAAATTCTGAGATATTTCCAATACATCTTACTGAATAATTGGCCTTTATACTTGAGAGAAATATAATATTATCAGAGTAATGATCGCCTGGAAACATTGAATAATCAAATGGTGGTATGGGCAGATTTTTTGGAAGTACTGTAGTTATATTAAAATTTGGAGCAGAATGAAGTAATATTTGATAACTTTTATTTAGATTGATCCTACCAGCCCCTTCAATATTAGAAGTATAACCCAAATTATCAGCTCCTTTCATCAATGCGATTCGAACAGTATATGGGTTCAAACTTGGAAAAGCTTCTAGCAAAAGAGCTACAGCACCTGCCACCATAGGGCAGGACATACTTGTGCCACTCAATACCATATAATTGTTTGAATTACGTCCATATACATATTCGCCCCGTAATTGCATAATTTTACCCAGTAAAGAGTCTTTTGCAGCTGCTGAAAGGATATTTTTACCGGGAGCGACTACATCTGGGTCTACATATCCTTCTGAAGTAGGGCCTCGACTGCTAAAGTCAGTAATTCTGTCTTCTTTATCCGAAGCGCCAACTGTTATTATCAAACGAGCAGATGCAGGAGAACCAACGGTAGAATAAAATGGACCACTATTCCCAGATGAAGCTACAACAACTATCCCTTTTTTAGTTGCATTATCAACAGCTCTACAAATAGGGTGATCAGGGTCGGATGTACTAAATCCCAAACTCATACTTATAATTGAAGCTTTATGATTAATACTCCATTCTATTGCAGCAAGAATGCCAGAGAGATATCCAACACCTTGTTTATCAAGACATTTAGCATTTAATAATTTTGCATCAGGTGCAATTCCAGTTATGTTATAACTTGGAGGAGATGAAACACCTGTTCCCGTGGCAATCCCCGCACAATGAGTACCATGACCATCATAATCATTTGCGTCCTCAACTTCATCAGCATCAAATCCATAAGCAGTTGTAACAAAGGATACTTGCGCAAGCATCTTTCCTTTAAGATCACTATGAGAGAAATCAATTCCAGTATCGAGTATGGATATATTTACACCTTTCCCAGTATAAGGAATTGCTCTAGCTTTAATAGTATCAGCACATTGTTCTAATTGAAAAATATCTTGATATGAAATTGATTTTTCTACTTTAGACAAGTTGATTGAAAATTTCTCATTTTTATAAATACCTACAACGGAGCTTAATTTTGCAATTTTAAGTATATCTTGTTTATTTGCATTACAGAAAATTGCAGAAATATAATCAAATAAAATAATAGGAGTTTTTTGACCACAAATTTGTATAATATCCTCCTTAGCTTTATTTAAATCGGTATTTTTCTTAAAATTAATAATTATAGGGTTATTAGAATAGAATAATGAAAATTTATTAAATTTAATTTTTTGATTAATTAAGATGTTTTCATCTATAGATGATCGTAATTGATAATAATTAATAAATTGGATTAAAAAACTAATACATATCAGAAAACAAATTAAACTTGCAAAAAATATCGATTTTTTAATGTGCATTTTCTTAATTCCTTTAATTTTTAAAATAAAAATTATATAAAAAAATAATTGAATTTTAAATTATTAACCTTTTGTAAAAAATTTGTACAAATTATATTGTTGTATAGAATATCACTTCAAAGCAGTTAAAATTTTTGGGTTAATTCCTGGTAAGGTCGCAAGATATTCTTTACGTTCTTGCTTTAACTCTTTGATTAACGTTTCAATTTGTTTCTCAGTATAATATTTTTTGGGGTCATATTTAGACATGTCCACACCATCAACATATTCTGGGATAAGAGTCCCAAAATAATGTTCAGGTACCCATTTAATACTATTTCTTGCGATTCCTCTGATTATATTAGCCATTTCGTCTATGGGTATTCGTTCTACAGGTCTTTTTATTATATTCCGACCATGTTCATCTTTTTCTCTAATTTCTCCGATTCCACCAGTATTAATTTGATAGCATTGTACCTTATTAGTGGGCAAATTCCGAATCATATTATAAAATATATTTACTTCTTCTGCTTTATCTCCAACAATGAATGGATTAGTACCAACTATTCTAATAGACTCTCCGGCTCTTCTGGGGTCGCTCCCGCTCGTATGAATGGATTCCCCGAGTGCAAAAGCTAAAGCAGCTTGTTCAAGAGTTAATTTTGAAGCTATCGGTATAATAGTATTACGTCGTGTAATTAATAGAATAATTAATCCGTCCAATTCGGATACTGGAGGCAAGTTAACTGTATCATGAATTGCATCACCAAAATCAGTTCTTTGCATTATTCCACGTCCATTTCCCGTCAATGTTTCATCAAAGAAATAAACATCTCCTTTATAGTCCACCATTATGTTCTCGAATATAGTGGTCGGTTTTGTAACAACGCTATAGATTAATTTTTGAATTTCTGGAGATATACCTTCAGTTTTTAAGAAAAATCCGCGCTCAGTTCCAATAATAGAGCCATCTTTTCTAATTGCAACAAAATCATCTTGTACAATTTCAATCCCTTCTCCAGGTAGGTCTAAGTTGTGGGTATGGCATGAATGTGTTGTTTTTCCAGTTGCAGTAAGGCCAAAAATTAAAGTGCTGTATTTTTTAATTTTACCAGTTTTTGAGTCTCGCGCTTTAATTAATTTAGCTCCAGCGTGTAAACCGAGCATCCCTTGTTGTTTCGCGCACCACATAGCCATTCTTAGAAAGCCTTTTTTAACTTCACCGTAATAATCACTACCTAAAATAAATGTAAGACCAATTTCTGGAAAGACCAATATTTGACGGTCCATTTCTTGCCATTCAGGAATGTCAACTATATATAAATCAGGTCCATTTGCTTTAACGTCTTCAGGTCTAAACAAGGATTTATCAAACATATAGGATAAATGTACCATTTCTTTTCTGTGAATTGAACAGAAAAAAGTACATTTAGGCGTAAAAAATTCATTATTACCCATTATTCTATCAGTAACTACAAAGGCTCCTTTTTCTAAATACTTTAATACATCGTTAATTGTTTTAGGTAGTCTTAAAAATAACTCCTTTTGCACTTTAGTTAAATTTTTTGCCCTGACCTTTTCGCTTCCAATAACAATAGTTAAATTAGCACTTCTATTCTTAACAGTAGATACAAAATTATAACTACCCCATTTAGTTTTTGTGCCATAAACTTTTGCCATACGTTCAAGTTCTTCTGGAGATGGATTTGAAACATTATTTTGGTTTCTTAAATTTTTAACCCTTGATAGAATTTCATCATAATTAATTTCATCTATAATATTTTTTATGTCCATATCTATCGGAGATTCTTTAATATCTTCTCTGAAAAATGCAAGATATTCCTTTGTTTCAATCAATAATTGAATCCAACGTTGTATTTCGAATATTGAATGGGCGGTATTTACTTTATAAGTGGCTGCATATTGACAAATTGTACTAAAGAATTTTGTCCTCATATTAATTCTTTCTTTACTTAAGACGAGAGTATGAGGATTGAAAAAAGGAGATTTTGCTGATTTTAACATCTCTAATGCTTTTTCTGAATCAATCCTTGCACCAATGGTTTCATCATCTGGGTCATTATATAATAATAAAATTACTTTTATTCGAGTTGTATCAATGTATTTTTCTTCGCCACCAATCCACCACGGGTCTAATAACATAAAACCTTCGTTGCTTTTACATTTTTTACTTAGTATTTTTATTCGTGGAGAAATTGAGATTATTTCATTTTTAATTAGTAATTTTCGTTCAGAACTTAAAGTTGAAAGGCGCCCACTTGGACCACCAATTCTTTCAAGATAAATCCAATCAACTGAATGAAGCCTAGCGAGATTAGTTTCAAGTAGTAAAAAAGAATGTGTCGAAATTCCAGCTCCTTTTTCACCCATAAAGACAAAGCCATCACCATTAACATCAATTAATGCTCCACGTATAAAGTGCATTTGATTTTGTTCCTCAGAAACATCTTGTACAATTCCAAGTGTAACAGATCTAAGAGTATAATAATCAAGTATATTAAATAATATTGCAGTTTTTGTTTCTTGATTATAAAATATTCCAGGATCTGTATCAAAAATACCAGTTACTGCATAAATTATTCCATGTGGACGTATTTCTTCGTCAATTTGATGTGTTGGATAAAAATTATCCCTAAAGAATTCATCAAGAACGGAATCGTTTGTTATTAATTTTATAATATATCCATTAATACTGACACTCCAAACACTTGCTTCATACCCAATATATCGATTTACAAGTTTAACTAATTCTTCTCTTTTTTCTATAGATATATCGAAATCCGTATTAATAAAGTAATCACTATCTTGACTCATTAATATCAAACCGCATTATATCATATATTGATGACAAAAATACAAAAAAGATTACGTTAGGATAAGCTAAAACCTAAATCATTTAAAATTACTTTTAAATATTTCGATCATTTTTAAATTCAAAATAAAATTTGATTCTTTTTTTAATAAATTTCTTTCGATCATTATCTTTTTTTTCTGATGATTATAGTACAACAATCATCGCCTAATGGTATTGCTTTATCGAAAAAAACCTCATATTCAGGGTTAATTGAAGAGATATATGATGAAATTGCGCTTAAACATATTGTATTACAATTTAATTTTTTCCTGTTATATGATGGCCTTTTTTTTAGGATTTTTTGCCAATAACATGACGTAAAAGTAATGTTTGCTGTAGAATCACTTGTTTTATTTATTTTAATTTTAGTCAATGTAAAATACGACCCAATATCAATTAATCTAAGTATATCATCAAGGTCATTTCCTTCTATTTTAAATATTTCAGAAAGTTCATGACTGTCGATTCTTGCAATATCAGACCAAACTTTCATACTAATTTCAACTGCTTTCTCAAGGCTACAACATTTTTCTACTTCGCTAAACCAAATATTATAAATGTTTAATTCATTTTTCATAAAAAATTTTAATAATTTATCTTCTTTTTTTAATGAACGCATTTTCTTACTCTCTTAGATTCCATTATTTAATTCAATATCTAAGTCATTTATCTTTGCATTAATCATTTTATCTTTAATAAGTTTATCGTAAATATTCAAAATTATACTACTATGAATATAAACTCCACCAATAAAAGATTGTATTCCATTAATAAAATTTGACAAGTTTAATGAATTGACTTTTTTTAATTCCATTAATATGTCAATCAGATATTTTTGCCAATTTGGTTTAAAGTGTTTATTCTCTAAAAATCCACAAAAAATTATAATTATAAAGACAACCGTAGGTAAAATTGACCAATAACCTATGTGAAAACTATAAGAATATAAAAATATTACAGTATAAATGGTAACAACAATTGTCAAAATAATTAAAATTACTTCAATTAAAAATTTATTTTTTTTATGTTCGTCCAATTCTTTTATTAGTTTTTGAATTACTTTTGAATTTTCCAAATTACTCAT
>Ga0190360_1000173_pt1 | contig 36612 bp, 29 predicted proteins | sample 48721834_MG_FD_161271 | JGI IMG/M metagenome (GOLD analysis project Ga0190360, IMG submission 161271) | Hydrothermal vent microbial mat bacterial communities from Southern Trench, Guaymas Basin, Mexico - 4872-18-3-4_MG | ecosystem: Environmental > Aquatic > Marine > Hydrothermal vents >...
AGGCTCTTCGGTGGGGCTGGGACAGGTCTCACCAACGAGGAGAGGGGAGAGGCCCTTGAGGTAGCCTTAGTCCTCCTTGTTGAGGAGGCCCTAGAATCGGATGCCTTAAAGGGGGAGTTGAAGCAGAAAGCCATGGAAGTTCTAAGGCGCCTGCCTCGAAGCCATCACTACCAGGAGGAGAGTGGCGAGGGGTTGTGTCCTCTCTGCGGTGGGCTTATGGGAAGGCTTGAGGATCTGGTGAATCTGGTGGCCAAAAGCGCCGAAGGGGTTGAGTTCAGTACGTTTCAGATAGGCACACGAGTGGCGGAGGACCTTAAAGAGAGGGAGGAGGCGCTTTGGAGGAAGTACTCTCTGGAGGCTCCTGAGCCCATAGGGCGGGAGATCAACAGAGAGGTGGGCAGGATGTTCTCTGAGATTACGGGTAAGGAGTTCAGCAGAGAGAGGCCGGAGGTGGTCTTTATACTGGATGTGGAGCTCTTCGGGGTGGAGAGGGTTATATCCCCCCTTTTCATAAAGGGGAGGTACCGCAAGCTTGAAAGGGGCATACCGCAGACCCGTTGGCCCCATAGAGAGTGTGGGGGGAGGGGATGTGAGAAGTGTAACTACACGGGAAAGCAGTACCCCACGTCCGTTGAGGAGATTATTGGGGAGGTGATGAAGGAGGCATCCCAGGCGACCAATTACAAGCTACACGGCATGGGGAGGGAAGATGTAGATGCGCTCATGCTGGGGAGGGGAAGGCCCTTCGTGATGGAGCTCTCCTCCCCCTTGAGAAGAAACCTAGACCTGAGGGCTCTTGAGAAGGAAATCAACCGTAGGGCGGAGGGTGTGGTGGAGGTTGAGGAACTTCAATACGCCTGTCGGGAGGATGTCAGGAGGTTCAAAGAGGTGAGGGGACATAAGACCTATCGGGTGAGGATAAGGTCCCTAGGAGGGGAGCTTGATGAAGAAAAACTTAAAAAGGTATTGTCCCTTCTGCCCTCCTCGCCCATACGGCAGCGCACGCCAGAGAGAGTGAGGCACAGGCGGGCTGACCGGGTGCGGGTGAGGAGGGTGTACAAAGCGGCTCTGGAGGAGCTGGAAGGGTCCGAAGCCACGATAACCTTCGTGGCGGAAGGGGGTCTATATATAAAAGAGCTGGTTCACGGGGATGGCGGCGGCACGACACCCTCTCTCTCATCCGAGCTGGGAGTCCCGCTGGAGGTGCTTCAGCTTGATGTGCTGGACGTGGCGGAGGAGAGCCCCAAGGAGGGATGAAGGATGGTGAAGAGATCAAAGGGGTTCCGGGTAAGGACACGCCGGACACTCAAGAAATCGCCCCGGAGAAGGGGCATGCCGCCCATTACGGAGTTTCTTAAGACCTTTGAGATCGGGGAGAAGGCGGCTATAGTGCTTGAGCCCTCATCACATAAGGGGATGCCCCATCCCAGATACCATGGACTTATAGGAGAGGTTGTGGGAAAGAGGGGAAGGGCCTATCTTGTGAAAGTGAGGGTAGGCAAGAACACCTATAAAACGCTCATAGCGAGGCCTGAGCACCTCAAAAAGGTTCCCAGGCAGTGACATTTAACTGAAAGGTTTTATAAAGGACCTGAGGATACCTTCACTGTGTAGATGCGGGAGGTGTTGGTTTTGAGCGATGATGACAGTTATCTGACGCCAGCAGAGGTTGCTGAGATTCTGAGGAAGGTTGTGGAGGAGAGCCGTGAAAAGGGGGAGGAGGAGACCTTCGAGGTCCGCGCCACCTTGGAACACGTTGAGAAGATCAAAAGGCTGGGGTCGGAGCCGGCAGGGAAGCTCATCTCCGAGCTCCTCAAGTTCGAGAGAATAAACCCTATTCATGCTTACAAGATAGCGGAGCTAATGCCCCGGGACGAGGCGGAGCTCAGGCCCGTTTTTGCAAAGGAGAGGTTTGAGCTCTCGACAGAGGAGCTCAAGGAGATTCTTACAGTTATAGATAAATATAGGGAATGAAATATACTTCTTTACCTGTAGCAAAGCCGGAGGGTGCAGATGGAAGAATTCGCCTATGTGCTGGACTATTTACCACAGGGACTTCCCGATATGAAGAAGTTCCACAGGGAGCCGGTAGTCTACGCCATAGGCGAGAGCGAGTTCAAAATCCTGGAGATAGCACCTCTGGAGGACGCCGATTTCACCATCGGCGAGAGGATATATGTGGGCAAGGAGAAGGAGAAGAGGGACAAGGTCAGGGCTGTGAAGAGGAGGGTCTCCTACGATGAGCTCACCCACGCGGCCAAGGAGGAGCTGCCCTACATACTTGAAGAGATCGTCAGGAGAGAGGAGGAGAAGTTCGTGGAGTTCTTCAACACCGCCCAGCCCATAACGACCCGCCTCCACTCTCTTGAGCTTCTCCCCGGACTGGGAAAGAAGACCATGTGGGCTATCCTTGAAGAGCGGAAGAAGAGCCCCTTTACATCCTTCTCGGACCTGTGCGAGAGGGTCCCCACCCTCCGCCATCCCGAGAGGCTGATTGTCAAGAGGATCATACAGGAACTGGAGAACACGAAGGAAAAGTACAGGCTTTTCGTGAGGTGACCTCGTCCTTCAGGAGTTCATGAGGCGGTAGAGGTCCCGGGCCTTTTTATCACCTATTCCTTTCACTCTTTTCAAGTCTTCCAGCGATGCTGAGAAGACCCCCTTAAGGGTGCCAAACTCGTCAAGTAGCTTCTGAGCGGTGGATGAGGATATATGGGGAAGCCCCTCCAGAACGAACCTTTTCTGTTCCTCCACAGTCATACCCCCTCTCTTCCTCCTAAGCGGGGGCGGTCCCCCCTTCTTTTTGCTCATTCTCTTCAAGGTGGCGGCCAGAAACAGGGCGGTCTCCCGGGGGCTTAAGGTCCTTACAACCGCCACACCCAGGTCCACCACGATGGAGGAAAGGGCCCCCCAGAGAGCCTCATCTTTCACCCCTCTCATCGCCACCTCTAGGTCTCCCTCCACAACCAGAATGGGCTTAGGGTAGCTCCTCCTGAGCTCTTTCAACTGGGTAAAGAGCCTCCCGTCCAGAAGAGAGCTGACGAAATCCGCCGCACTTTTCCTCTCAACTACCACCTCTTCCGAAAGCAGATAGTCGCCTTCGGGGAGCGTTGTGGGTACGGGGGATGTTCCGAGCTTTCGCAGGTGTTCTGCAACAGGGGAGGAGAGCTCCCTGTGGTCAACCCAAATCACCAGACTCTCCACCTCTCCCTCCTCTCCCCCAGGGCCTCCCCCCTCTTTTTTCCCCTTCTGGTCCGTGGCGGAAGTTATAGGAGACAGTCCTCCCCCCTTCTCCCACCTCCCCTTCACGCGCTCCTCCTCCGGAGGCGGGGAGGTCATACTTTTCTTGGAGTCCCCCACAAAATCGACAAGAGTGAGCTGCTCTCCCCCGGGCGTGTCCACCTTCCCCGCTCCCTCTACCATCTCTTTCCCTTCAAAAGCCGAGGGGACACCTTCCTCACCTCCCTCCTCCCCCTCGTCTGAGGTCTTCTCCTGCTGAGATTTAAGAAAGAGGTCGCCCGCCGTGGTGGTGTAATCCTCAAGGAGTGTGCTCTGCTTCAGGGCCTCTTTAAGCCTCTTCAGGTGCGCCTCCATTCTTTTCTCCTTTTTTATGGAAGAGAAGAAATAGGCTACATCCCTCGTCTCCCTGGTAATCAGTATCACAACCCTGCCCATCCTCGTTCTCCCGGTGCGCCCTCTCCTCTGGATTGTCCTTATCTCCGAGGGAACCGGCTCGTAGAATATGACCAGGTCCGTGGAGGGTATGTCGAGCCCCTCCTCCGCCACCGAGGTAGCTATAAGGACGTTGTAGTAACCCTCCCGGAACCTCTCCACGATCTCCTTCTGCTCCCTCTGCTTCAGTCCTTTGTCTCCCCTCCTTGACGCCTGCCCCACGAACCTCACGGGCCTTATCCTCTCTTCTTCGAGGGAGGAAAGTCTCTCGTAAAGAAGGGAGGCGGTGTCCCTGTACTGGGAGAAGAGTATTATGCGGGAGTCCGGTTTCTTTTCTATCTGCTCTCTCACGACGTTTATGGCGGCCTGCACTTTCGGATGGTCCATATCCTTTATGGCTTCCGCAAGGTTGTAAGCCCTCCTGAAGAGCTCGTTCTTTACGATGGCTTTGGCGGCTTTGGAAGCGGAGGGGGAGTAGGCCTCCTCCACCAGGCGGTCTAAGTAGTGGAAGAGGGCCCCCGGGCCCTGGGTCTCTGCCAGCTCAAGGGCGTGGGAGATTTTGAGTGCCTGTGCGTGGAGGCTAGCGGCGTGATAGAGGTGGGGTGGGTGTTTTTTCCCTCCCTGAGCCATCATCCTCCTTATGCGCTTTCCCACCTCAACGAGCTCCTTGGTGGAGGTCCTCTTGGGGTTGTATATGAGCCCCATCTGGGCCATCTTCATGCAGTAAGACCTCATGAGTTCCTCCAGGGTGTTCTTCACCACCCGGAGGGCCTCGGGGACGTCCACCTTCACCCAGGTGAGCTCGAGATCCTGGATGTAGGGTTTCACATCCGGGTCGTTACGGGTCCTTATCTCCACGTGGTCTATACCCAGGTTCGTGCAGACCTCTATAATTTTCTTTTCATCCCACCCGGGGGAGGCCGTGAGCCCCAGAGATAGGGCCTCTGGCCTCTCAAGAAGGTATCTCCTGGCTATGGGGACGTAGGCGTAGTTCCCCACGGCACGGTGCGCCTCGTCAAAGACGATGAGGTTCACTCGTTGAAGGTTGAACCGTCCCGCGAGAAGGTCGTTGTATATCACCTGGGGCGTGGAGACTATCACAGCTGCGTCTCGGTATTTCCTCTCCCGCTCCGCCGGGGGGACCTCCCCGGTGAAGGTGACCACCGGTGAGGCGAGAAGGAACTTCTTCAATGTATCAGCGTGCTGCTCTACCAAGGGTTTTGTTGGTGCTAGGAAGAGGATAAGAGGACCCCTCTTGCGGAGGGTCTCCGCTATGACCATGAGGGCTATGACGGTCTTTCCCAGGCCGGTGGGTATGACCACCAGAGTGGACCTTTGAGAGGCTCTCCTAGCTATGTTCACCTGAAAGGCCCTGGCTTCTATTGCATTCGGTTTTATTAAGGGGTGCTCTATATACTCCACAGGGGAAGATTCATCCTCATCTAAATTAGTCTTTCCCCCCGGGGGGAGCGAAAGAGGAGGTATTGTGATGGATTTCTTCGAGGTTTTAAGGAGAAGAAGGAGTATAAGGGTTTTTGAGGCTAAGGAAGTGGAGGAGTATCTGCTCGAGAGGCTGCTCAAGTATACCTTTTTCGCCCCTTCGTCCAGAGGTAGAAGGCCCTGGCACTTCGTAGTTGTTAGGAACAGGAAGACGCTTGTGGCCTTGAGTCGGGCGAAGAGGGGTGGGGGTGCCCGGGGGCTTGAGGGGGCCTCGGCGGCCATAGTTGTAGTGGCGAGAGAGAGGGAGAGCGGGGTGTGGATAGAGGACCTCTCAGTGGCATCCACCTACCTTCTTCTCATTGCGGAGGCCCTAGGGCTTGGCGCCTTCTGGATACAGATTAGGGGGAGGGTGAGGGAGGATGGTGAGCCCAGCGAGGAATATGTGAGGAGACTCCTTAAGATACCTGAGGGCTTCAGGGTGCTTTCAATAATCGCCCTTGGTCATCCGGGGGAGGAGAAGGACCCCCACACAGATGACGAGTACATGCCCAAGAGGGTGCATCGCGAGGTGTGGTAGTGGGCTCCAATGCCGCCCAGGAAGAGCGGCCGCAGAGCCCCCTCTGTGATGCCCTCTGCACCCTTTAGGGAGCAAAGTTTAAGTAAGGAAAGACTTTAAGCAGCCCCCGGGCTGGTTCAAATGGCGATAAAACCCATAAACATGCTCAACAGCTCCTTGGGAAGTAGGGTGATAGTAGAGCTTAAAGGGGGGAGGCAATATCGAGGGGTGCTGGATGGGTTTGACCCGCACATGAACCTTGTCCTCAAAGAGGTTGAGGAGTATAGATATGACACCCTCCTCCGCAGGGCCGACCTGGCGGTGGTGAGGGGTGACAACGTGATATACATCTCACCGTGAAGGGTGGGTGATGGAGATGAGCAAAGGGACACCGTCTAAGGGAAAGAGGAACAAGCGCGTTCACATAAGATGCCGCAGGTGTGGCAATCACTCATATCACGTGAGAAAGAAGAGGTGTTCTTCCTGCGGCTATGGTGCGAAAAGCAAGAGGCGCTCCTACAGCTGGGCGAAGGAGCACTGATCACTCAAGGCGTTTCAGAATGCTTTTCTCTGCGCTCTCCTCTTCTTTTCTCTTCATTCTTATCTGGACTACCCTTTTTATGCCCTTTATTGGGTAGTGGTGCATCTGGCACTCGTTGCAGAAGAAACTACCCTTCTCCACGTCGAGCTCCATGAGGGAGTCGCAGACTGGACAGAGGGGGAGGGCAGCCCCAGAAAACCTTCTGTTGCACTTAAGACAGAGAAAGTTCTCCTTCTCGTATACGACGAGGCCCCCTTCTCTTCTCCCTTCCTCCCCAGCACCCTCCCCCCCCAGCCTCTCCAAGGGTATCATGGGGGTGTGGCACAGGGGGCAGAGCATGAAGGGGCCAAGGCTCTCAAGAGCCCTCTCTTTCAGCTCCTTTAATGCCCTCTCGAACTCCTCCTTCCTTTCCCATTCCCTCTTGAGAAGCATGTTTTCTGGGGGGATTTTGAGGGGGACCCCTGCCGGGGCTGTGAAGAAGCCCTCCTCTCCCCTCACTGGGTCTATGACCAGGGCGATGGAGAGGGGGAAGGCTTCTGCGAAGGTGCTGTGGGTTTTTATATCCCGGGGTGAGAGAAAGACTCCAAAGCCCGGGTGGGAGTGGTACCACCCCACAAGGGAGTTTCTGGCCCCCTCCTTTATAAGCTCCTTAGCCGCCCAGGCAACCGCTCTAGTGCTCAATCTCACGCGGGTTTTCATCCGATACTGGGGTCCTGTGTAATGCCCCACAATCCTCACGGTGTTGAGCTCGGCACCCCCCAGAAGTAGCCCTATAACCTCTTGAGAGGAGGAGGCGGCGATTTCCCTCATCCTATTGAGCATTCTCTCGCTGACTATCAGAAAAACAGTGTCCGCTGGAAGGTATTCCCTCTCTCCGCCCAGGACGCGCTCTATATCACTCCCCCCTGTCCCAGATGTCCTTGATGACCCTCACCTTTATGTCACTCTCCCCCTCCCTCCCTTTCAGGCTGAGAACGTCTACCACGCCGCTCTTTCCGCAGCTGGGACAAACCAGTTTCACATATCTGCTGGGGGCCGAGAGGGGATCGAAGGGGAAGGTGCGCCCGCAGCTTGTGCACTTGAGCTCTACCGGTCCGCCTTTGAGCTTCCTCCTCCAACCTTCAAGAAGTGAGTAATCGGTGGAGACCACCCACTGGCGTGCCTTCCATGTTGTCACCAGGTCAAGGTATGAGTAGGCCAGGGTCAAGGCGGCCAGGGGAAGGATAACTCCCAGCAGGATGATGAGCTCCACCCGGGCCTCGCCGTATTGATTTATGTCGATCTCGGCGGTGTAGTCGCTGAAGTAGGCACGGAGGAAGATATATATGAAGAGCAGGAGGATCGCAAAGAGGGCTCCGTCTCCTGCGAAGCGGAGCCTTTTGATCCACTGGAGCTTGCTGGCCATCCTGCCACACCTTCCAACATATTCAAATTGCAGTTAAGGTTTATAAACTTTGGGTAGAAAATTAAGGACTGGAACAGATGAAGCAGGAGGGGTTTCTCTTTATTCTCTCCCTTCTCACTTCAAGCCTGGGGAGGTCCATATAGATGATTTCACCGATGACATTCCTGCCCATCAGATGGTCCTTCACCTGCCTGAGAAGTAGCGCGGCAGCTATCGGGGGGACCAAGGGGCCAGAGGGAGCGTGCTCCTCCCCGGGGGCGGTACAGGAGTCCTTAAGCCCCACCACCTCCCCGTAGAGCTCTTCGGGAACGGTGCACGCAAGACAGGGCCCAGGGGGAATGGATGCTTGCACCCGAATCCTCTCTCCTTCGGTTCCAACGTCAAAGAGGGGTGCATCAGCTCTGTAGGCCCGGGAGGCGAGATAGAATCTGGCATCCACAACGTCCAGACAAGAGAGTATGAGATCAGCCTCAACGCTCTCCCATCTGAGGGTCTCCACAGCTCTTTTCAAGGTTCTCACATGCACCCCGGGGACCTTCTCCCGCAGGATCTCTGCTAAGGCGTCAACCTTTCTCATCCCAATGTGGTCCAGCGTGTAAGGGGTTCTATTCAAATTGCTCATTTCAACTCTGTCGGGGTCCACAAGGGTGATCCTCCGAAAGCCCATCTGGGCGGCGAAGAGAGCGGCGTAGCTGCCTGTGGCCCCCACCCCCACCACGGTTAGCTTGAGCCCGGCAGCCTTTCCCCTGAGACCAGGCCATAGTCTGTCCTGGCGGCTCCAGAACTCCTCGGGGTCTAAAGAACTATCCTCTTTCCGCATCGTAAGCACCTGCCCTCATTTCCTATGATCAGTACGTCGTTTGAGCACCCCGGGCATTTGACCCACCTTCCCGTGGGAGGTCTGTGGAGGGGAAAGCCGTACATGTAGAGCACCATGGCCGCCTTTTTGCACCTTTTGTTGGGGTAGGCGGAGTAGGGGTTGGGGTCCTGAAGGAGAAAGTAGAGCCCGTTGATTACTGCAGATAACCTGTAGGAGGGTCTCCAGCCCTTTCCGAGAATGGAGAGGCAGACCTTTCCCCTCCTTCCCGGGATTATGTTGGGGTGGTCTATGTCAGTGAGCCATGTGACGGCTGGAGGTCTGAAGGGATAAAGGTATCCCACCTCTATCTTCGCTCTGTGCCACTTCACGTACTGGGTGAAGGGCCATACACCCTCTTCAGCCAGCTCCTGGACCCTTCCTCCCTCCGCCCTGAGACTCACCTCGTAGAGAGTGGGGCTTGAGGAGGTCACCCGAGGGAAGTTCTTCAGAATGTACTCCCTCTCCTCCAGAAGGAGCTCTTCGTCCACCAAACTACCCTATCCCCCTATGATGTCTAGGGGCATAAGAGCCAGGGTGGCGCCATCCTCTATCCCTAGGGCCTTCAAGGTTTTATGCTCTTTCAGCACCTCCCCGCCGTACATCAGAGCCATATTGTTGGGGGGTATGCCTTCGGCGGCGCAAACCTCCCTTTTCACCTCTGCGAGGGTGTGCTCAGGCTCCGTCTCCACCTCAACGAGGCCGGAGGAGTATCCAATTGGAAGCTGAACGTATATTTTCAAGGTCTCACCTCTTGACTGGCATATATGGTGTAGATAGTTTTTTTACTTAAGCCTTCTCACAACCCTCAAGGCGTCTTCCAGCCTGTATATGATGGGCACGGTGGGATCCTTTGGAGGCTGCTTCTCCCCTTCAGCCCATTCAACGGTGAGTACTCCGGTAAGTCCTGTCGCCCTCGCCCCCTCCACGTCTTCCAGCCAGCGGTCTCCCACCATCACCACTTCCCGGGAGGGCTTCACCTCCATCTCCCAGAGGGCGTGAAGGAAGGGCCTCCTGTGTGGTTTCCTGTACCCCAGGGCTCCCGAGACGGCCACTGCACTTATTGCTTCTTCAAGGGAGTTCATCTTTAGAAGGGTGAGAATGGTCTCTTCGTCCGGGTAGTTCGTCACAACCCCCAGTGGGAACTTCTCTGAGAGAGATTTCAGGAACTCTATCTTGCTGGGTGGGATCTCAACGCTTCTCACGAAAGCCTTCCGATGCTCCTCAATCCAGATCTCTTCATCCTCCGGTTCTATCCCGGTGGACCTGAAGAATCTCCTGAGCCTGCTTGGCAGGTCCTCGTCCTTGTAGCCCCTCACAGCGGCCCTCTCCCCATACTCCCTCACAAGCTTCAGGTAGAGGTCCACATAATCCTCCACCGCCTCAAGCTCCACCTCCCAAGTTCTTTTCCTCACCCCCATAAAGAACCTCCTCAGGAAAAGCCTTGCCTCACTCTCCCTATAGGGAAAGACAGTTGAGCCCAGATCAAACAGGAAAGCCACAGGTCTCATTCCTCCCCCTCCAGAAATCCCTTCAGATGCTTCCTGACCTGGTGGAGGTCTAGGTAGGGCACATGAGGGATCCCTTGCTTCTCCGCAAAAGCCTTGAGGTATCCCCTGGCGTAGAGGAGGTCCACTGTGTCTGCCACACAGAAGTCCGTGGTGGAGTCCCCCACATAGGCCACGGGTCCCAGATGTCTGAACGCCTTCACTATCCTCCTTTTGCAGGTCCCGCAGCGATCACATCCCTCCCACATCCAGAGGGGCTCCACTTCAATATGCCCCCTAACGAAGCGACTTCTGTAAGAGAAGATCATATCGGGATGAAGTCCTTCCCTTTCCAGTATGTATTTTATGTAAAAATCCGCCCCCTCGCTCACTATAATCCAGGGAATCTCCACCTCCTTCAGATAAGCCACAAGTTCTTTGAGCCCCTCCCGGAGGTGCACCTCCTCATCCAGTGCACTAAGAACCTCCTCCGGGGTGGCCTCAACCATTCTGAATTGCTCCGAGAGGGCCTTGTGGACCGGAACCTTGAGAGTGAGTGCCATCTTGTCCCACTTGCGCCAGTTACCTCTGGCAAACCTTCTGAAGATCACCTCCGTCACATCCTTGTCCGTAGCCGTCCCGTCGAAGTCCATGAGCAGGGAAAGTTTCATCGGGTGGGGGAAGGGGTAGGCCCGTAATATTCTTAACTGAATGCCGTGAGCTTCAAGAGTTCACAGCTTGACATTTTCATCGCTAATTTTATAATGGACCCCCTCATTTTTGCTTCACAGTTGAAATAGAGGGCCTCTATGCTCAGCCTCACGAAGAAGCAGATATTGATTATTGTGGTAGTATCGCTGATCCCGCTTCTTCTCACAGCCATGGTTATATCTCTTTCCATGAGGAACATGGAGGAGGACTTCTCCAGGTTGAAAAAGGATTATTCCGAGGAGATAAACGAGGAGAGGAGGGAGGAGGTGAGGCTCAATTACCTGAGCGAGAAGGGCTGGCAGCTGAAAAGCGCACAGGACACAATGCTTGAGAGAACGTGCGGTCTTCCCGAGAACTATACACTGATCCTCACCGGAAGTGCCACCCGGGAGGTCCCTCCTAACCCCATGAGCGGGAATTATCTGTACCGGCTTGAGAACCTGAGCGCCTCCTTCAACGCATCTGAATTGTACCTTAACGGTGAAGGGGCTGGGACGTTCCTGGGCACCTTTGAGATAAGGGGTGTGTTCAGCTTCTCTGGAAACATAAGTGCTAGAGTGGAGGGAGTTGGTTACCTATTGAGCGGGGGGTCTCCACTGGCGGGCGAGCTCCTTCAGAACGTCTCCGGCTATGTGGAGGGACAGCTCGGCACCCATCTGTGGAGCCTCTATAGCCCCATACCGGATGCTTTCATAATGGGTGGGGGGGAGCTGAACATAGAGGGCAGCGTTTACGGACATGTATCGGGTGATGTGGACCTTGAGGGGTTCACAGGATACATTCTGAGCACCAACCCCCTTTCACTTCCGGAGGCGGTCGACCTCTCACCGAGGCTTCAGAGAGTCTGTAAAACCGCTCAGGAGCTCGCGGCAAGCAACGTTCTCCCCACGGGAGAAGCAGAGCTCCTTTTTCCCTCGCAAGGGGGTCTTCTTCCCCTGAACCTCACCCGCCCCTATTTCGTCACACTTCTCACTGGCCTTGACGAGTGGAACTCGCAGCCACACGGGGGATTCATCTTACCGCCCTCCTATCTTTATCCCACATCCACCTGGTACATTTTGGCTAACATCACATCCTCCGAGGGGCTACCCCCCATTGCATTCAAGCTCTCCTGTGAGAACCTCTGTCGTTATATGGAAAGGAACCTTCCCCCGAGGTACAGGGCACTCCCTGAAGAACCTCTGGATTACTACAGTGATAGGGGGTACACCCTGAAAAGAACCGTTGAACTCTCTGCGAACATCTCCTGCTCCCTTATGGAGAGCGGGAACGACTCCCTCTGGATCGTACACACCAACACCTCCATCCGAGGGAGCCATCTGGTGACGGAGATCTCCCAGGAGGAGCTGGAGGGGGTTCTTCCTCCCCCGGGGACCCGCTTTACCTGGAGGCTTGAGGAGGTCTTCGAAAGTGAATGGGACACCATGAAGAGGGTAAGGCTCTACATTATTGTCGGCATAATACTATCTGCGGCCCTTCTTATGGTATTCTCCTTCTTCGCTGGAAGGCGCCTTACCCAGCCCCTCACTCACCTCATTGAGGGCACCCGGGGCGTGGAGAAAAAGCTGAAGGAGCTTAAAGAGGAGGATGTGGTGAGGAAGGGGGTCAGAATTGAGCCTCTGCAGAAAAACGAGACGCTCTCAACGGGCGACGAGCTCGAGGAGCTGGTGGATGGGATAAACTCCGTGATTGAAGCACTAAACTCCGCCTTCAGCTCCTTAAGCAAGGCGACGGCGGATAGGGAAAAGGCCCTGCGGAGCCTGCGGAAGAGCTACAGGGCCCTTCTTGAGACTGCAAGGGGACTTGAGAAGAATGAGGAGGAGATGAACCGCTTTCTGGCCAACATCTCCCACGAACTGAGAACCCCTCTGCACATCATGATAGGCCGCCTGGAGTTGCTGAAGAAGAAAGGCCCAGAGGAGCTGGACAGGTTTGTGGAGGTCTTCTCAAGGAACCTAAAGAGGCTTCAGCTACTCTTGGAGGATCTAATGGCTGTCTCGATGATAGAGACTGGAAGGATCGCCCTCCAGAGGAGGGAGGTGGATCTGGTGGAGATCACCCGGGAGGTTGTGGAGGTGATGAGGGAGGACGCTGGAAGGAAGAGCATGGCAATCCTTGAGAGCTACGGGGGGGAGGTGTGGTGCAGTGTGGACCCGGGAAGAATACAGGCGGCCATAAGAAACGTTCTTGACAACGCCATAAAGTTCTCCCCTGAGGGGTCCAAAGTGCGGGTTGAGGTGAGGGGCGGTGAGAGGTGGGCCGTGGTAGCCGTTGAGGACTCAGGCCCCGGGATACCCCGTAGGGAGCTTAAGAGGGTATTCCGCCGGTTCTATCAGGTGGACTCCTCATCCCGGAGAAAGGAGGGGGGAATGGGCATGGGCCTCTACCTTGTGAAGAACATCATTGAGATGCACGGCGGACGGGTGACCATAGAGAGCAGGGAGGGCAGGGGAACAAGGGTTGAGATATTCCTGCCGAGGGGTGAACATGAAAAGAATACTTATCGTGGAGGATACCGTTGAGATAAACGAGATTTGGAGAGAGGTCTTTGAAGACGAGGGCTACCTGACCTCATCGGCCTACGACGGGGAAGAGGCCATGAGGTTGCTCGCCGAAGAGAGCTTTGAGCTGGTGATACTGGATCTGATGCTCCCGGGATTTGACGGCTTCGACGTTCTTGACTTCATGCTTCGTAGGGGGATTGACACCCCCGTTATTGCCGTGACCGGGGAGGTCATTGAGGATGCCAGAAGGAGGCTCTCCTCCTATCCCCAGGTGAGGCAGTTCCTTTTCAAGCCCATTCTTCCATCAGAGCTTCTGAAGGAGGTGGAGGAGATTTGGGATTGAAAGCTCCCATCCCGGTTGCCCTCTTCACCGCTCTCCTTCTGCTCATCCAGGTACTGCCGATACACCACTCCTCAGGGGAAGAGGGTTTGAGGCAGACGGAAACCAGGGGAGAGACCGTATGGTCAGGCAATATTACCATAACGGAGGACACAACCATCCCTGTGGGAGAGACGCTTCGGATCATGCCGGGGGCCCGGGTTACCTTCACCAGGGGAGTGAGGCTTGACGTGTACGGGCCCCTTCTAGCCAAGGGTACCCCGGAGAGGCCCATAAGACTTGGGGGTCCGGAGGAATGGGCTGGCGTCTTCCTCCACTCAACCACCGCAGAGGTCTCCCACCTAATTGTGGAGAATGCGAACTGCGGTCTCTCGGCGGAGAACTCCCGGGCGGTGGTCAAGAACTCTACGTTTTCAGGTTACGCCTTCCTCTTCAGCTCCACCACGGGAGCTACAATAAGCTGGGTGAACTCCACCTTCTCCTCAGGTAGCGTCTTTGTAGACACCACCTCCAGCGCCCAGGTGAGGTACTTCCTCCGTGTAGGGACTGTAGATGTTATGTACGGCCCTCTTGCCTCCTCGGAGGTCATCCTCAGGCCCACTTCGGATGGAGAGCCCCTCCGATTTCAGACCGATGAGAATGGAACTACGCCCCTTGTTGAGGTTGTCGCCCTGACTTTCTCCAGAGGGATGATACCCCAGTCCTTTGGGTATACTGTAGAGGTGAAGGTGCTTGGAAGCACTTGGTGGTATCACCTCTACACACCCTCCGAGGAGGGCAATCTGATTCGGACCGTGGCCTCTCACATCCCCCCAACACTTCTCAACTTCTCGACATCCGTTGTGGTGGAGGAGGACACTCCTACTCTCATACCCCTTGAATTCTACACCCCGGGGAACCATTCGCCTACTTTCCAGGTGAGCACTACAAGTCCTTTCGTCTCCTACGTTGACGACCCACCCACACTTTTCATATTTGCTCCCACACCCTCTTCGCTGGATGGGGAGGTGAGGTTATGCGTCTGGGACGGTTTGAGCTGGGGGAACTACACCCTTCAGATGAGCGTGAGGGAGCGGAACGACCCTCCCGAGGTCTTCCTCCCTTATCCGAGCATTGTTATAAACCCCGGGGAGGATGTAATACTTCCAGTGAGTATATCCGACGAGGAAACCCCCGTCGGGCAGCTTTTCGTCACTACATCCCTGCCATGGGTCACCTGCGATTCAGAGAACGGAACGATCCTTCTTGAAGCACCGGAAGACCTTATCCCCGCCCTCCTCTACATCAATGTCTCGGACTATCTAAGCGTGGAGAGTGCAGCGCTTCTCATCACTCCACCCCCTCTCTACGGTCCCCCGGAGCTGTTAAAAGAGCTTCCTAAGATATCTCTTGAGGAAGAGGGAACGGCCAGCCTGAACCTGAGCAGCTATTTCAGGGACCCCTTTGGATTCGAGGTGGTGGGGACCAGGGGAGAGGTGGTCTCCTGCCAGCTGGAGGGTTCGACCCTTCTGGTAGAAGGCCTCAAGGACTGCTGGGGTGAGGGGGAAATATATTTGAAGGTCATCGGGGAGGGGGGAGGGGTGGAGCTCTACACCCTGGAAGTCGCGGTGAGCCCTGTGAGCGACCCCCCGGAGCTTTTGAACCCCATCTGTTATCCTTCCGATACCTCCGTAGGCCTCTACACATTTGAGGTGACCTACCGGGACAGTGACGGGGACAGGCCACGTCTGCTCTCCCTTATACTGGACGGGGAGGAGCACCCCCTTGAAGTACCTCGAAGACCTTTGGACTTCTCCGGTGGGGTCAGGCTCTCCTTCGGCATCCGCCTCCCTGAGGGAAACCACAGCTTCCTGTTCCGGGCGATAGACCAGTGGGGAGAGGAGACCTCAACTGAGGTGCTAGGGGGCATCAGTGTGGGTGAGCATTTCACAGAGAGGTGCTGGGAGGGAGGAGCAGTTCGGGCCCGCTACCTAGGACAGGGCCCAGGGGAGGTCACCCCGGCCCTTGACAGCTCTCCCCCGCCCCAGGCACGCATTGGGGCCAGGGTCTACCTTAATATTTCATTGATGCTTGAGGTGAGGGGCGAGCTGGATGTAAGGAAGTTTGATATTATCATAGACCTTTCCCAGCAGGCATTAGGGGATGTGATCATTTCAACTGCGAAGGCCTACCTCTTCAACGGTGATATTCCGGTTGACATTCCGAGCGATTACTCCTCCGCCGAGGGCAGCCTGACTCTCCACCTCACCGACCCCCTCCCTTACAGGATATACCTCTACGCCCTGCCCTCCTCCAGCAGAGATTCTGATGGCGACGCCGTCCCTGACCTATGGGATCTTTTTCCCCTCGACCCATTGGAGTGGAGAGATAGCGATTTGGATGGGGTAGGGGATGTGGAGGACCCCGACGACGACAATGATGGCTTTTCTGACGAAGTGGAGATAGCGTGCGGCAGCGATCCCCTCTCCTCACTGTCCGTTCCCCGGGATACGGACTCCGACGGCGTGCCCGACCCCCTGGACGAGGACACTGACGGGGACGGGATGCCAGACCGCTGGGAGGCGATGAAGGGTCTTGATCCTTTCGACCCCTCTGATGCCGATGAGGACCCCGACGGGGATGGGGTGACGAACCTTCAGGAGTACAGGAGAGGGGAGGAAGCCTGGAGCAGTGGAGCTAACGGAGTGGGCGGTTATGGATGGGTATCTTACGTCCTATATGCTTTGGCGGCTCTGCTGGGAGGGCTTGTTGTCTATACCTTAAAGAGAGAGGGGTTCCTCGGCTAATTGCTCAGGGTGAATTAGAAGGCTGTGAAGCGTCGGTTTTAGAAAAAACATATTTAAGGGAGTATAGGTTTTAGCTGCTTGGGGCCCTAGTTTTTTAAAGCAGTATAAAAGGAGGTGGCCATTTGTTAGAAAATAAAGAATCAAAGGTGAAAGAAGAGGAGATTGCAGAAGAGAAGAAGGGGGAAAGTGAAAAGAAAGAGGAGGAGGTAGAAGAGGGGGCCGGAGAGGGCGAGAAGGAGGAGAAGGCGGAGGAGGGAGAGGAAGAGAAGGAGAAGAAAGAGGAGGAAGGCGAGAAGGAAGAGGGAGGGGAAGGTGAAGGGGAAGGGAAGGAAGAGGTAGAGAGAGAAGAAAAGAGGGTGGAGAAGGAAGAGGATGAGACGAGCATCTTTGGGCTCGATAAGAATATAGCCGCTTTAATAGCATATGCCGGGATGTTCTTCACTGGGATATTAGTCCTTATTCTTGAGAAGAAGAACAAATTTGTCCGCTTCCACGCTATGCAATCTGTCGTTATATTTCTCTCCGGGGTAATAATACTGTCAATTCTGGGATGGCTTGCCTGGCTGATCTGGCCTCTCCACATCATAGTGTGGTTGGGTGGTCTTCTCCTGGTTATGGCGTGGCTTGTGGGAATGTTGAAAGCATATACTGGGGAGTACTTTAAATTCCCTGTTGTGGGGGACATTGCCGAGAATCTGCTTAAGAGTGGGAAAATATAGAGGAATAAGGTGGTTTTAGCCCCTTATTCTTTTTTCAATTTTTCATGTTTCTTTTTAGACAACTCTCTTTTTTTTCCATTGATTAATATATTGGTGGGGGCACTGGGATTTGAACCCAGATCAGCGGGTATCTTCTACGCATCGCGAACGTGAAGAGCTCATCGCTCCAGTTATTCATCCTATGGGAGGACGTCTCCTCCCATCAGCAGACCCGTTGTCAATCACGCGTAACTGGAGCCCGCGATGCTGCCTGGTTACACCATGCCCCCACACCCATCTCACCGGTGGCATTACCTCTGGCGACGGTGCTGTCTCATCATCCTCCGCATGCGCTTCTTTCTCCACTTCCAGCGCATCTGTCCTCGCTTTTTCCAGTTCCTTGAGCTTCTTTTCATGAGGTCTCTCACCTTCCCTATGCCACCGGCACGGTTTTTTAAGCGGACTCGCGGGGATTCGAACCCCGGATCCCCAGCTTAGAAGGCTGGTGCCCTGTCCAGGCTAGGCTACGAGTCCACGGCCGGCTGTTTCCAGATAAAGGGGGAGAAGAAGGTATATATTAAATCTTACGCTTATGTTCTTACCCGGGGATGCGATTGAAGGAGACTCAAGAGAGTCTTCAAGGTAGGCATCTGTATGCCTCTCTCACGACCTCTCTCCACGGGCTTCACAAGTATAGAGTCAAGTTCAAGCTCCCTTCCCGCCCTTAAGTCCGAGAGCATGGATGTAGCCCCTCCTCCCATGCGCACCGTAGCCTCTATCGTTTTGTCCACGACGTCCTCATTCATCTCAATTCCCTCTGCCCTAGCCAGTGAGAGCACCTCCTCCGCAGCACTTCTTACAACCTCCAGAGCGTGAGGGTTCTTCACTACCTCCCCTATGCTAAGGTCCAGGAGGGCGGTCACGGGGTTGAAGGAGGCGTTCCAGAGGAGCTTCCTGTAAATCCAATATTTTATGCCGTCACTTACGCTGCACTTGATCGGTGTTCGATTTATCTCCCGGGAGAGCTCACCTAAAGCCCCCATTTTCTCCTCCGTGGGCCAGAGGGATCCGAGGTAAAGCCTTCCCCCAGAGTGGTGGAGGAAGACCCCGGGCTGGGGCCTCTCCGCCGAGATGTAGATGACCCCCGTGGAGCACCTCTCCTCCCCGAAGTACTTCTTCAGCACCTCTTCGTTTCCCAGGCCGTTCTGCAGGCAGACGTGGAGTGAGCTCCGGGAGGGGGTGGATCTGACCATCTCGGCCGCGGAGGGGAGCTGATAGGACTTCGTAGCGTACACTACAACATCGTACCTCTCCTCCACTTCCTCTGTGCACCTCACATTGACGCTTATCTCTGCGCTGGGTGTCCTCAGCACCGCCCCCCTTTCCCTTATTCTTCTGAAACTCTCCCCTCGGGCGATTAGGGTGACATCTGCCCCCGAAAGAGTGAGGTATGCTGCCAGGGTCCCGCCCACGGCCCCGGCGCCCACAACGGCCAAAGAAGGCATGATATCACGGGCCAATAATTAATAAGTAGGTGTTACTTATAACATTTTGCGGTGAACAGAATGTCACGGCTTATCTGGCGGGGCACGCTCATTCTCTTCCTGATCACACCACTCCTCTTCAGCGCCCTCCATAATACGCCTGCCAGAGGCTCTCCCACCCGAACCCTGCTTGAGGAGATCCCACCGGACACGGAGTACCTCATGGTCTATCCCCGGGGGTGGGCTGAGAACCTCCAGCCTCTTGTAGTTTGGTGGAACAGGGCCGGAATCAGAACTGTGGCGGTGGAGTATGAGAGCGCTGTGGGGGAGGGGGAGGGTAGGGACCCTCCCGAGAAGCTTCATTCCCTTATTTCGGAGGTCTATGAGAGGGGCGGAGGGGCCCTGCGATATCTCCTCCTAGCCGGGGACTCCGAAGTCATACCCACCCGAGAGCTCTATGTGGGGGAAGTGGGAGAAGACCTGGATGAGTTTTATCCTTCCGATATCTACTACGGCAGCCCTGGGAGCAGTTGGGATACCGACGGGGACGGTATTTATGGTGAAGAGGGGGAGTGGGACTTCTCCCTTCCGGTTATGGTCGGGAGGTTTCCTGCCTCCAGTCCAGATGAGCTCTCCAGGATGGTCAGGGAGGAGCTGAGGTATCTGACGGAGCCGCAGGAGGGCAACTGGAGCAGAAGGGTTGTCATGGCGGGGAGCCTCATGGACCCGCCCAACAACCCCAACCTCTACGAGGCTTATAAGGACAACGCCTTCAAGGCACTTAAGGAGACTGAGGTCTTCATCCCCACATATATGAACAAAGTGGAGCTTACAGACTACCCTTATATGGAGGGGGGGAACTACACACCTTCTGTGGACACCTTGAACCACACTAACCTCATCTCCTCTCTCTTACCCGGCGCCGCCCTCTTTCTCTTCGCCGGCCAGTCCTTCTACGCAGACAACCCTCCTCCGCTCGATAACTCCCTGGCGGAGTACTCCGACCCGCTGGGGTATTCTCGATACTCCTTCTATCCCCTCCTCACCTACTTGGATGGAGAGAACCTGACATTCAGCGTGAGAAGGCCCTTCGCCTATATTTCGTCCTGTGATAGCGGGAGATTCACCGAGGAGGATGACACCAACCTTGAGAGGCTGCTTCTTACCGCCGAGGGGGGATTCTCAGGGATTGTTGCCTCAACTGGGGTCTCCTACAGAGGAGAGACCCTCAACGGCTCTTTCGGCAACTGGTGGCTCTTCAAGGAGTTTGTAAGGAGGCTATTTCAAGGCCCTCCCAGACCTGCTGAGGCCCTATGGCAGCTGAAGAGGCACTACTTCGCCTCCATATACCCTTCATGCCCCTTCCCCGAGGGGGTGGTAGCCAACCTCTACTCCTACGTCCTTCTGGGAGATCCCGCCATGTGGCTCTGGCTGGGTGACATAAGGGAGCTTGAGGTGAGCTGCCCCTCCTACGTGTACAGCGGAAAGAGCACTGTTGAGGTGGAGGTGAAGGACGGTGTATACGGCACACCGGTGGTGGGCGCCAGGGTAACCCTGTATAATCCTGTGGACGGGGAGTTCTTCACGGCCCTCACGGGGGAGGGGGGGGTGGCCTCTCTCGCAACGGAGTTCAACCTAACCACAGATGTGGTCTACCTGACAGTGACCCGCGAGAGCTACAGGCCCTACATGAGGGACAACATCACCCTCAAGGCCCCTCCGGCGGATCTTTATATAGCCGGGGTGACCCCTCCAGAAGGCCTGGTTGAGGGGAGGGTGGGTGTGTGGGAAGTCGCCGTGGGGAACTCCGGCACTAGCGCCGCCCCAGGGTTCACCCTGGAGGTGAGCGAGAGGGGGGTAACACTTCACAAATCTTCCCACGGGCCCCTACCCCCGTTCGGCACAGTCACTCTCAGAATGAACCTCTCTCTGGCCTGGGGCTGGCACAATCTGACATTTGAGGTGGAGTCGCTGGGGGAGGAGGGGAATACCGAGGACAATACGTTGAGTGTCTCGGTTTATGTGGACAGTCCCCCCGTAGCCCTCCCCGGGGTCCTCTTCCGCACCGAGGAGGACTCACCCCCTATCTTCTGCCCCTTGAGCTCCATAGTGTACGACAGAGAGACCCCCCCGGAAGAGCTTACACTGGAGATAACCTACGTCACTCCCCCGGGGGCAGTGGTGGAAGTACTGGACAACGGAACGGTGATGGTAGCCCCGCAGACGAACCTCTCCGGAGAGATACGGGTGGGTTACGCCGTGAGCGACGGCCTGGCGGAGACCACAGGGGAGTTCTCAGTGATAGTCTCCAGAGTAAATGACCCGCCCAGAATTCTCAATCTGAAGGAGACCTACCTCCTTCCCGGTGGAAGCCTGTTCACGCTGGCCCTTCAGGTGGAGGATGATGGACCGCCGCCGCTGACCTTCTCCATATCCCCCTCTTTCATACCCGTTGATTCCGAGAGCGGCCTTATCTCCTTTGTTCCCTACGAGAACATGAGTGGCATATACCGGGTAAATATAACGGTCACCGACGGAGGGGGCCTGAGCTCCTCCGCCTACACCACCTTTATAATATCCACTGAGGAGTCCCGTCTGAGAATAGACCCCTCGCTGGTGAAGCTCAGAGCGGAGGTGGGAAAGAGGACGGTCTATCAGGTGAAGGTGTTCGGGGCTAGGAGGGCGAACCTCACCTTCAGCGACGACACGGATCTCTTCGATATAGATCCAAAAAGCGGCCTTATAGTATTCACACCGACGAAAGAACAGAAGGGCCTTCACTGGGTGACTATTGAGGTGAGAAACGACCTGGGGGAGAGCGACAGCAGACTCATCCTAGTGGAGGTGGTAGAGGCGGAAGAGAAGGAGAGGGATCTAGCACTAATTCTCCTGGCTCCTATAGCAGTCCTCGCGGCGATTCTGCTCTATCTCCTTATAATGCCCCCACACCCTCCTCACCCAGAGGAGTGATCATTTAAGGACCCTGAAAACGGAGTCCAGTATCTCCCCGGTTCTGTACTCCACAACAGCTATTACCTCGTCTCCTAATTTGGGTTCTATGGTCTTTCCCACAAGTGATAGGGCCTTCCTTTTTAGGTCCTCAATGTCCACCACTGGGAGGTCCGTTTTCTTCAGGGACTTCAGGAGGTCCTCCCTGCGCGGGTTCACTGCCACCCCGTGGTCCGTCACAACAACGTCTACCGCCTCCCCGGGTGTTGTAATGGTGGTCACCCTCTCCCTGATTACTGGAATCCTCCCCCTTATAAGAGGGGCGGTTATGATTGTGACCTCTGAGCCCACCGCTGCATCAGTGTGACCTCCCGTGCCGTGCAGGAGGTAGCCGTCGGAGTGGGTGTTCACGTTGACGTTGAAATCCACGTCTATTTCAGTGGCACCTAGGAAACAGGCGGTCTGCTGGTGGGTTATGGCCCCACCGGTGTGGGGGTTTCCGAAGTGGTGGTGAGAGACCTCCATGTGATTAGGGTTCTTGGTGAGGGATTCAATGGCTTTCAGGTCGAAGGCCTGGGCGTCAAGGATCGCCTGGAGGGTCCCCTCGTCCAGCATCCTGACCACATACCCTGTTGTGCCCCCCATGGCAAAGGAGGCAACAAGCCCCCTCTCCTTGAAATAATCTCCCAGGAACTTCACCACTGCCAATGAGGTCCCGCCGGCACCCGCTTGGAAGGAGAAACCGTTCTTTAGGTATCCAGCGGCCTCTAGAACCTTTATGACTCTGCGAGCCACCATGAGCATCCTGGGGTCGCGGGTTATCTGCGTCGTTCCCCAGCCTATCCCCTCGGGGTCCCCGATCCTATCCACTTTTGCAACCACATCAACACATGTTGAGGGGATGGATATGGGGGTGCAGGGATAGGGGACAATATTATCGGTGACAACCACCACCTTTCTGGCGTACCAAGCGTCGGCAAAGGCGAATCCCGCCGCACCGAAGGCGGAGGGGCCTACAGCACCCGTCATGTTCCCCGCAGGGTCCGCAGCAGAAGCGGCGAGGAAGGCCACATCTATTACGACGTCCCCCGCCTCTATGGCCCTTGTTCTTCCTCCGTGGGTTCTTAAGACCACGGGATGAGGGAGAAGCCCCCCTTCGGAGGCGAACCTCCCCAGGGGGCCGTTGAGACTGCCTTCAATCCAACTTATGGTTCCGTCCTCTATGTAGGGGATGAGGTGTTCGTGCACCGGAAAGAGTGCGGAGGGAAAGATTTTGATGTCCCGGATGCCCATACGGTGGATGGCATCTACCACAGTGTTTACCACTAGATCTCCGTTTCTCAGGTGGTGATGAAACGATATGGTCATCCCGTCGGAGAGCTCCACCCTTTTTATGGCATCCTCTATTCCCTCCACCACTTTGTTCTCCCGGGGGGTGCTGAACCTTAGGGGTCTTCCTATACCCTCCTTTTTGACTGGCGGTGTATGAAGGCCGCTATAGGGCCTCACCTCCCTCCCCTGGGGGAGGGCGGTTGGTACGGGCCTGCCGACAGAGTTTAACACGAGTTCATCCCTCTTTACGGGCTTACCTTTGCGGGGCATGGGGACACCGGAGGGCTAAAGTGGGAGGTGGAATAAAAAGATTAAGAAAGTATCAGCGAATTTAAGTTGTCTGAAAAGTTTAAAATAGAAAGTTTGAAATACGACAACAGTCAAGTTAACTGAAGCCTTTGGAGTGATGGATATGAGAGAAGCGAAGTTTTCCGGCTCAAAGACCAGACGGATACTGACTGGAGCTGTTCTTATCACCCTTGTTGCAGGGGGCTTTCTTACGCCCTCCCTACTCACCGAAGGGGTTGAGTTCTCCCCCAAAGAGGTGAAGGCATATCACGACGCCTCCTTCACAAGGGAGGCCAAATGGGCTAGATCGGGCGAGACCCTCCACATCCGGGCGGTGAACTCCACATCAGGATCGACACCCTCCGCAGGGGATTACCTCTACCTATATGTCAATTCCACATCCAACGCCACAGGTTTTGCTCTGAACCTCACTTATCAGTCCGATTACTATTTCACTTGCAACCTTACCCTGGGGAATACAACAAACTCAACTGCGGGGAACTACACTATAGAAGTGGCCCACGGGGATAGCGTCTATCTAAGGAATAACACCAACCGGAGCGTTATCTATTATACAATAAAGATAGACAATCAGCCCCCTCAGCTTGACGTTGATGTTGACGGGTGGGGGTTTGTTGACCAGGACCGAATCTACCTTCTGAAAGACGATGTGATACGGCTCTCCCCAAGCGACACAGACTCCGGGGTACACACCACCATGTACAGCTGGGACGGGGGGAGCTACAGCGAATACAACGAGACCACAGGGATAAAGGCCCCCGCAGCAGCGGGGAGGCACATTCTCCGGGTCACGGTTGAGGATGAGGCCACAAACGTGGCTAACTTCACCTACACCGCCTGGACATCCATCAACTGGACAGCGGGCAGGGTGATTCTATCAAACGAGACTCTCTCCTACACCAACGCCACTATCTTTGCAGGGAACCTGACGATCTTAGGTTCATTGAGGTTGAGGAACTGCAACCTCATTTTCGTGGGTGTGGAAAGATGTCTTGAGGTGCTGGATGGAGGCTTCCTCGGCATAACAGACTACGACGGCTCCCCCTCCACTGAGGGAGACATCTCAAGGCTCCTCCCCTCCCCCGGCTCCTCCTTCACCATCTCCTACCTTGCTGGTTCGAAGGGATGGATGAACTCAACCGAGATAAGAGATGCGGGCGTGGGCGGGAGGGCTATCTACGTGGCCACATCTCTAGATATGGTTCATGTAAAGGCGCATCTCAGAGGTGAGGTGATGCTGGATGGCGGACAGGTGAGGGTGGAATCCTCACATTTTGAGGTTTTGGAAGGCGAAAGGGGGCTCTATTACGAAGGTCACCACCGGACCTTCTCCTCCCCACTCTACATCGGGAACTCCACTCTTTCCGGCTCTACGCCCTATGGTCTTATTATGAAGAACCTGAGCGTTGAGAGGGTATCCTCAACCCTCCGCTACAGCGGCTTCACCTCAGGAGAGAACAGAACTCTCTCCTATGTCAACACCTTTGGAACGGGAGAGACCCTACAGTTCAGCTACATCTTCCCGGAGCCCGGCGGGGCCCGCGGTGCGCTCATTGCCAGCTCGGACCTTCTGAACTGGGTAACGCTCTACAACCTCACCCCCACAACGGAGTGGAAGGTAGTGGAGCTCAACATGTCCGCCTATGCGACTCAAAACCTTGAACTGAGGTTCTACTTCAACGCCCCTGTGAATTACTCCGGCTCCGGCTACTACATCACCGACCCGGTCATCACAACTCCCGGCTGGGGAATGGGCATAATACCCTTTTCCGGGAACTTCACTGATATACCCTCTACACTGAAAGCCTGCCGCATCAACAACATGAGCGTCTCAGCGGGGGAGAGGGTCTCGGCAGCATTTGTCAACTCCTACGCTACGGATGTGAACGGACTCCATGTTGACGGGAGAGAAACGGGAGCGGTGGAGCTTCTAAACCTTACCCTCGGCGATGTGGATGTGCGGGACAGCACCCTTAAGGGAAATCCCACGCAGACCCTTTACGGCCTTACAGTGGTGGGGAACCCCGAAAGCACCTTTGACCTCGTAAGATGCAGGATATCAGACGTGGATGATGACGGAGGCTACCTGGTCAGGATTTTCGGTGGAAATGTGGTGCTGGAGGTGTGCGCCCTCAATGACTCGCAGGAGGGCGTATATCTTATGGATGGCTCATTGAGACTGCTTGGCACATCCATATATAATACGACAGGTACCGGACTGACGGTGATCGCCCCCTCCGGTGATTACAGACCCTCAGGAAGAACCCCGGTGGAGGTGAAGGACTCAGGGTTCTTCAACATAGGCTCTTCCGCGATCCTCCTGGTAGCCCCTCCCTATGCAGAGGGCGGCGGGGTTAGGATAAACAACACTTTCCTGGTGAACATCTCCTCGGAGAAGCAAGAGCCGGTGGTCATCTGGCAGGACCCCTCTATAACCTCCTTCAGAACGGTCATTGAGGATCTGACAATCAGAGACTCCAGGGGTGCTCTTAACATCTCCTCCCCAGTGGGAGCGGATATTACGGGCCTGACGATAGCAAATTCAAGCGGCCCCGGGGCTAGATTCGGGGGAGGAGGGGTTTTCAACATCACACGCCTTGATGAAAATAGAGTCTCCAGGGCCCTTTATCTGGAGAGGGACACAACCCTGAACCTGGTCACAGCCACGATCCTCAACACCGGAGAGGGAATTGTCCTTGAAGACTCCTCGGCGGCCTCAATAACAGGGCTCACCTTAAACGGCTCTGGAGGGGACGGCATATGGGCAGGTGAATCCTCATCGCTCAAGGTCACCTCCTCTACAATAGCCGGTTGCTCCGGTACGGGGATAGTGGCTGAGGAGGGCACCGAAGCGGAGTTGCTACAGGTGCACGTAAGCCTCTGCGACGAAGGTGTGATACTGGACGACCCCATTGTTGCGAGAATCAGGAATGTGTGGACTCAGGATAACAGCGGGGATGGCTTCCGCCTCATCATGGGAGATGTCCTATATTCTCATTTGAGCGGCGGGAGGCTTGAGCTTGTGGACGGAATCCACTCCACAGATAACGGCGGCCACGGGATACGCCTCATACGAAGTGGCAGCCACGCTTTCACCTTCGTACTTAAGAACTTCACACTCCACGGAAACCTCCTCCCAGACCTCAAGGCTGACGGGGGTGTGAGGGTGCATCTTCAGCCCGTCACAGCTTCCTTTGATGGTGCCAGGATGCAGTTTAATGGAAAGCTTGAGGTTATGGATACTGTATACCTCCTGGTACGGGATCTCTCCGTAGACTTCTTCGGGGAGGACTGCGGTGTCCTTGTGGAGAGCGGGGGCTTCCTGAATCTGCAGGGCGCTGCAATAAGGAGCACCACCGCCGGGGAGCCCTACACCTTTGAGGTATACGGAGGAGCCCTTCTTACAAACAGCTATTTCGGAGGTGCTGAGAGAATCTATGTTTCTGGCTCCGACGTTTTCACCATGAGGGGGTGCAGGGTTGATGCGGTGGAGGAGGGGCTACACCTCCTGAGGAGCTCTTTCACTGTGGAGAGAACGTCGGTGAGCGGTGTGGACGCCGGGATGACCCTCATCTCCTCCACAGGGACCATCTCGGACAGTGAGGTAACGTCCAATTTCGTAGGCATACACCTGAGAGATGTGGGAGAGGGAGTGAATATTGAGGGAACGCTCATCGAGGGCAACGTGTATGGGATAAGGGTGGAGAGCTCAGGTGAGTACCTCGTGAACATCTCCCGATGCACCTTCTCAAACAACGAGGTCTCGGACTTAACTGTAAGAGCCTCAACACTCACCGTTTACTTCTCCCTCATAGACGTCCGGAAGATCGCTGTTTTGGACTCCTCCTCGAAGGTATATGTTTACTACGGAGTGGACCTCTACCTCTACGATGAGGTGGGCGGGCCCCTTACTGCAGATGTTGTGATAGCAGATTCCGGCGGAGTTGCGCGCTACTCCTCCACGATTGAGGGGAGCGAGCTTGATATACCGCTTCTCGCCTATACGGTCACCTCAAGCGGCCCCTCGAGCTCCCATCAGCCCTACACCGTGACGGTGACCACCTCCTCCGGGGAGAGCGCCGAGGAGGAGTTAACAGTGACGTCACACACTGTTCTTGGAATCACCATAAACGGCGCGCCGGTCCTCATCAGCGGTATGCCGACGATATACATGAACGAGGACGAGAGCGCCCCGGGCGTGCTGAACCTCCTGGACTACGTTCAGGACAGGGATAAGCTCCGCTTCAGCGTCACCGGGGGGGAGCACATAGGGGCTGAGGTGGATGACGAGGGAATGCTCAGCCTCTACCCGCTTGTAGAGAACTGGTATGGCACCGAGACCCTCTCTGTGAGGGCTGAGGATACATATGGTGCCTACGTGGAGTTCACGATCACCGTGATTTGCCAGCCCGTCAACGACCCGCCGGTCTTAAGAAACCTCACAATAATCCCCCGCTACCCCGTCACGGGGGACACACTGACGGCCAGTATGGTCTTCTACGATGTGGACGGAGACCCCGAGCCAGAAACCATCTTGATACAGTGGTACAGAAACGGCGAGATGGTTCCCCGCTACTCTAATCAGCTCCAGGTCCCCGATGTCATGGCAGGGGAGCGGTGGTACTTCGAAGTCCGTGCGTGGGACGGTCACAGCGCATCCGAGAACGGCTACGGTGAACTTTACCGCTCCGAGGAGGTCCTTGTGGGCAACCATCCGCCAGTTGTTAACAGTGTGAGGATAGTGGAGAGGTCCCCCACAACGGAGGAAGACCTTCACGTTGTGGTAGAGGACTTCTACGACCCCGACTCGCCTGTAGTGGAGTTCAGAGTACAGTGGCAGTATTTGGATGAGGAGCAGTGGGTTACTCTGCCGGTTATGGGAGAGGCTCTTCCCAGCTATTATACCTCAAGAGGAATGAGCATAAGGGCCATTGTGAGCGCATTTGACGGCTTCGGCTGGAGCGAGGCTGTAGCCACCGAGAGCGTTACTGTGGTGAATACTCCTCCTGTGATCCTAGAGGCTGTGTTTGAACCGGAGAGGGCCCTGCAGACCACTCAGAAAATAAGGGTGAGAGTGGTAGAATGCTATGACCCCGATGGGGACTATATTGATTACTACTATACCTGGCGCATCAATGGGAGGGAGATCTTGAGCGGCTACGACAACCACACCCTCTCCAAGGATGCCGCCTCCTTCTCATCTGGAGATATCATCTCCTGTGAGATAAAGCCCGCCGACCCCTACGGCTTCGGCCCTGCCTATACTTTGGAGATCTCCGTGGAGCCTGTGGACACCGACGGCGATGGTCTATTTGATGACTATAATGGGAACGGCAGGAACGACGGAGCTGATGACACTGACGACGACGGGGATGGTTATCTGGACGAGTGGGAGGAGTTCATGGGAACAAACCCACTAGACCCATCCTCAAAGCCAACGGACACCGATGGCGACGGTGCCCCCGACGGCGACTCTTCCAATAGCCAGAGCTGGATGGACACCGATGATGATAACGACGGTTTCCTGGACTCCAACGATGATTTCCCACGCCTGGCTACTGAGTGGAAGGATACGGACAGGGATGGTATCGGTGACAACTCCGACACCGATATTGATGGTGATGGCATCCCCAACTGGAAGGACTACGACCCCTACGATCCATCAGTATGGAAGGCCCCGGTGAAAAAGGAGTCAAAGGCGTTTGAGTACATGATCGCGTCCCTCCTCCTCTTACTCCTTCTGGTGATCCTTGCAGGGGGGTATCTCCTCTACACAGGAAAGATAAAGCTCCCCGTGCAAGGCGAGGTAAAGGCCCTGGGAGCACCTGAGGCCCCAAGGCCCTCATTCGGCATCCCTGAGGAGGTGGAGTTCGAGGCGGAGGAGGAACTGGAAGAGGAGGCAGAGGAGGAGATCGAGGAGCTTGAGGAGCTGGTTGAGTGCGGGATGTGCCACGAGCTGATACCGGCTGACAGCAAGGTCTGCCCCAACTGCGGTGCGGAGCTGGTGGAGGACTGATCACAGGAGAAGTTCCTCCACCGAGAAAGTGATGCTGAACTCCCTCTCAGCCCAGTGTATGAACCTCACAGCATCTTTTACACTGTCTGGCCGTCCCACCAGGGCGGCGCTTATACCCTTGACCAGCGCCAGATAGGGCACCCCGACAGGGGGAAGCATCTGATGTCCCTGAAGAAGCCCTCTTCCCTCAAGGTGCTTTAAAAACACCCTTCCTCTCTCATCTAAGGGTATAAGAACCCCGGGGGGGGACATCTCTTTCAGCCTCTCTAAAAGCATCTTTGCCTTCCCCTCTTCGAAGGTGTAGGAGGTGAGTGATACAAGAAGAAGCTCCCCGGGGGTGTGCTGCAGTATTCCTTCCAGACCTTTAAGCCTCACCAACTCTCCCCTTTTTGAGTCCTCAACGACCACTCCCTCCGATCCCATGTGCTCTTCTCCCCCCGCCATAAGGAAGCCTCCTTCCATGAATAGGTTCACCCTCTCCCCTTCCTTCAGATCTCTTACGGCTATTGCCTCCACCACCTCAACTGTGTTTATATTAACCAGAGCTTCGTGGAGGAAATCTCTCAAATCTTCTATCCCCCGCTGGAGTCGAAGAACGCCCAGCTCTGTCAAACGGTACCCCCCCGCCTCTCGCCTTATGAATCCCGCCATCTGGAGGTCTTTAAGGTAGTCCGAGGCGGCCTGGATGCTTATGCCCAGCTTCTCAGAGAGGCGCGAGGCCTTGAGGGAGGGGTCCCCCGCAAGCTCTTTTAGGATAATAAGCGTGGTCATCTCCTTCGTCTCTCTTATCCTGCGAAGCCCCTCCATCTCACTCCCCCCTGAACCTCAGCTCCAAGGTGGAACCGGTCTCCCTCCAGAGCCTCCGCAAAGCATCTTTGTGTCTTTTCCCATCATCTGTGACCACCTCCTTTATTACATCCTCCAGCCCCTGGGCGTAACCGATCTCCTCCGGTGAGTAGCTCCAGGAGGAGTACTTCTCCAGGGAGAACGCTTTGATGAAGGCGTAGACCGCAGCCCTCGTTCTTATGTCCGTTGTCTTGAGCTTTGATAATACCCTTCCCACCCCCTCTGGGCCCCTTGCCATATACGCAATGGCGAGCTCCCGAGCCACCTCAATCATCTCCGGCGGGTCCACTGGTTCAGGGAGCTTCTTCCTGAGATTCTTCTCTCTTATCCTCTTCATACCCTCCTCTATCATCGCCCCGGGGGTGTAGCTCTCTAGGGAGAGCTCACTGAATATCTCCTCAGCAACCTCCTCATCTCCCAGGACCTTGGCAAGGGCCCCCCGCCCCCTCTCCTTCCAGAATCTCCTGAGCACAGCGATGCTACTTAGATCCTCCACTACAAGAGGTTCGCTGACCCCCTTGAGCACCTCCGCAAGAAGCTCCTTCTCCTTCCCCGAAGCGCCAAGGGCTTTGAGAAGCACCTCAGGGTCATCCCCATAGCAGACCCCCCTCGCGATGAACACCCTTCTCTTCGTCGACTTCAGGTTCTCCTTGTAGGATTCCTTGCTCCTCTTTATAAGGGTGAGGTCATCCATCTCCCCGGAGATGTAGTCGATGATGGATGGGAGAGTGTAGTCTACCTCGGGGCACTTCTCAGATCTCTTCACCGGGGAGACCTGAACGCTTACCTCCACCTCCTTCTTCAACTTCTTCTTCATGACCACCCTGCCGAGACGATGGTAGGAGTTCCCCCCTATCTCCCTTATACACTCCTCGCAGATTCCTATAAGGAGCCCACCGGCACTCCAGCTGAGCCTTATATAGGGGTTCTCGGAGGAGGCGAGGTCCTCAATCTCACCTGGTTCAAGGTGAGGGCAGTGCAGGACGGTGCGCCCCTTCCCCCCTCCGCTTTTTAATTTGCCCTCAAAGGCCTTTGAGATGCTTCTTTCAACATCCTCGTTTATCTTGGGTGTTCCACCTGAGCAGAGAAGGGCCCGTTCGGTTATGAACATGGTGAGCCCCTTCTTTCTGACGTAGTCCAGGTAACCCAGTGCCTTCAGGGGGGGTCGGTCATAATACTGGACGGCTATCATCATGTTGGTGGGGGCCTTCCCCCTCTGTACGTAGCCCACTTCTCCTTCCGGAGTTCGTGCCAGGGCAAGGTAGGGAATCCTCTCCTCATGAAGTATCTTGAGGAAGCCCGCGAGGGCCCTAGCCATCTTGTCTCCGCTGCGGGAGAGCCTCTCAAGTGCTTCTGGGTTATCCGCCTTCTCGGCCACTTTCCTCAAGGCCCTCTTCATCTTCTCAAAGGGACACCTCGAGCACTCCCCCATGCAGGTGGGTAGAAGTAGATATGGGTCACCTTTAAGCTTTCTCGCTTTCTTCCGGAGGTCCTTCTCTAGTATTTTTGATGTGGACTTCGCCCTAAGCCTTATCCTCAATCCCTTTGAACGATCTGCCATGGACGGTTAATCAGAATATTATTATAAAAAAGTGCCCGGAGGGAAGGCACTTCAAGGAGGTTCGGAAACCAATAAATACGGGGTTTTCATATCCGAAAACGGTGTTTTCATGTGGCCTCCCTGTAGCGGTGTGAACGACCTCTTCCTCCCTGAGGTGAGGGTGAGGGTTTCGAAGATTCTCAGTGAGAGGGGCCTCTCCCAGCACCAAATAGCCTCCCTTCTCGGGGTCACTCAGACGATGGTATCCCGCTATCTGAGAAAAGAGCCCCAGATCCTGCTGGAGCCTTTGGAGAGCCACGCACAGGCACTGGCCCTGGAACTCGCGGAGTCCTTAAGGAGAGGTGAGGGGGATGATGTGAGGGTGAAGATGATATGTAGCCAGTGCATGGAGCTAAGGTCCTCAAAGGCCTTCTGCCCGCTCTGTTCGGTGAAAGATAGCGCCTCGTGCATGGCGTGTGTGGAACTCCTCACTGGGAGCAGGTTCGCCGAGAACGAACGGGTGGTCCAGGAAATCAACCAGGCGGTGCATATCCTCAACCGGAAGGATATCTCGTTCCTCATTCCGGAGGTGAGATCCAACATAGCCATGTGCCTGCCCGGGGCTGAGACCCCCCTGGATGTGGCCGCAATCCCCGGGAGGCTCGTTCTCCTAGAGGGAGAGCTCAAAACCCTCTCCCCACCCAGATTCGGATCCTCCCGCCACCTCTCGAGGGTGCTTCTCTCCGCGAGAGAGGTTGACAGCCGCATAAGGGCGGTCATGAACCTGAGGTGGAGCGAGCGGTACAGGGAGCCCCTTGAGAGAGCAGGCTACGGGATTAGTTATCTCAAAAGGGAGGTGCACGGAGAGCTTCCCGGAGGGTGTGCCAAGGCCCTTCGGAAGGGTACGAGGTTCCTTGTGGACCCGGGGGGTTTCGGTATAGAGCCAGCTCTATATGTCTTCGGGGAGGGTGCAGTGCAGGTAGCTCTCACAGTCATCGCAATAGCGGAGCTTATAAAAAAGAAAGGAGGTGAGTGAAGTGGAAGATGAGGCATCAGCGGTGAGAAGAGGATGGGTGTTAGCAGTGCTGGTCATAGTGATCGTAGCAGTGGTGGCAGGCTCGGCCTACTACCTGTTTTTAAGGTCAGGTGGAGGTAAGAAGGCGGACCTTGTCATATACGCTTACGACAGCTTTGTCTCCTACAACCTTGCCGGGGCCACCATCCATAAGTTCGAGGAGATGTACGGGGTGAAGGTGGATGTTCGTACCTACGGAGACGCGGGATCCGTTATAGCGCAGGTCATCGCCGAGGGGGAGAAGACAGAGGCGGATATCCTCCTCGGTGTGGACAACTCCTACCTTGCCAAGGTGCTTAACGCAGACATTCTCACTCCCTACAAGCCTCAGAACATCCAACTTGTACCGGAGCATCTCATCTTCGATGAAAGCTACCACGTCATCCCCTTTGACTACGGTTACATTGCCATAGTATACGACACCGAGACCATAAGCGACCCTCCCAGGAGCTTTCAGAACCTCACAGAGGAGAGGTGGAGGGGGAAGCTTATCGTGGAGAATCCCATATCATCCTCCACAGGGGCAGCGTTCCTCCTGTGGACGGTAGCCGTCTACGGGGGGGATGGTTTTGATGATTTCTGGAGAGACCTGAAACCTACGGTTCACTCCGTCCAGGCGGGATGGGACACCGCCTATGAAGCTTTCCTAAACGGAGAGGCCCCCATGGTGGTCAGCTACAGCCTGGACACCGCCTACTCCGTGTACTACTACAACGATACCAGGTACCGTGCGGTGATCATGGAGGAGGGGGGATATGCCCAGATCGAGGGGATGGGTATTGTGAAATGGTCAAAGCACAAGGACCTAGCCCAGAAATTCATTGAGTTCGCCCTGACGGAGGATTTCCAGAGGGAGATCCCGCTTAACAACTGGATGCTCCCAGTGAACCCCAACGTTGAGCTGCCGGAGGAGATACAGCAATACGGGGTGTTCCCGGAGAGAAACCTCACAATTCCAGCGGAGGATATTGCTGCCAACTTTGACAGCTGGGTAGAGACCTGGCAGGAGATCATGTCATGAGAAAGACCCCCTGGAGCTGGAGGGGGCTGGCGGAGGGACTAGCACGACTACCTCCCCTGGCCCTCTCCCTTCTTTTCATCACGGTCTTTGCCGTCCTGCCTCTTGCATACTTTCTCAGCAGGGGCTTTTCCTCAGGTGAGGGCCTACTTGAGCGCTTCCAGTATATCTTCTCCAGCCCCTACTACAGAGATGTAATGTATTTCACCCTCTGGCAGGCTACACTCTCCTTCCTTCTCACTGTTATTCTCTCCCTTCCCATGGCACACCTGATGGCCCGCTACAGCTTCCCCGGCAAGAGAGCGCTTCTCTCTCTGACCACTGTTCCCTTCATTCTTCCCCCCATTGTGGTAGCGGTCGGGTTCTTCAGCCTCTTCGGCACGAAGGGTTATCTGAACCTCTTTCTCAGGGAGACCCTGGGCCCTGGCTACTCCCTCAACATCCTCTACTCCTGGAAGGCTATAATCCTAGCCCACGTCTTCTACAACTTCTCCATAGCCCTCAGAATGATCTACTCCCGTCTCACCCAGATAGACGAGGAGCAGGTGCTCGTCGCTAGGTCGCTTGGAGCCACACCGTGGAAGGCTTTCCTCTGGGTGACCCTGCCCCAGCTCCTCCCCGCCATCCTCTCTGCTTCCCTCCTCGTCTTCATATTCTGTTTCATGAGCTTCGCACCCGTCCTGATCCTGGGGGATGGGGTCAAGAACATAACCTTGGAGGTGGCTCTCTACAGAAGGTACTTTTTCTACCAGGACTACTCCACAGGGGGGGCCCTGGCTGCACTGGAGGTGCTGGTGGTACTCCTTGGAACCTACCTCTATCTGCGCTTCTCCTCACTCTGGCGAGAGAATATTCTCATGGGCCCCGGGGAGACGAGTGGGGGTGTCCGCTTCAGGGAGGCCCCTGTCTCCCACAGAGCCATGCTTCTCCTCTACCTCTTTTTCTCCCTCTTTCTGATGGTGGGGCCGCTTGCGGGTGTGGTGGTCAAGTCGTTCCAGAGCGGTCTAGGCTCAGGTGGGGCCTTCACACTTAACTGGTACAGGAGGATATTCTCCGGCGGGCAGTCTCCTTTCATAGGTGTCACCCCGATAAGCGCCATAGCAAACTCTCTTATTTTCGCCCTCTACACCGCCCTTATCACTGTTCCACTGGCGGTGCTCTCCGCCTACTCATTAAGGGGCCTTCCCTCCCGCCTCCGCTCCGCCCTTGAGCTCTATATGATGGTTCCCCTGGGGATATCTGGGGTGGTCCTTGCCCTCTCATTAAGGGTCTTTTACCTCAACTACTACGACCCCCTGACCTCCTCCCCCCTCATCATTGTCATAGCCCACAGCCTTATCGCTTACCCCTTAGCACTTCGCATACTCTCCACGGGCTTAAGCAGTGTAGATGAGAGCCTGCTGGAGGCGTCAAGGAGCCTAGGAGCCTCCCCTTTCAGGACATTCACCCATATTGTCCTGCCCCTGATCAGACCCTTCGTCGCTGTTGCCTTCCTCTTCAGCTTTGCCATATCCTTAGGAGACTTCGGTGCCACCCTAGTGCTCTACCGTCCCCAGTATACCACAATGCCCATAGCCATCTACCGCTTCATCTCTGCAGGTAGGGATTTTGGCTCCTCCTACGCCTTCTCGGCAATCCTAATCTTCATAGGCTTCCTCTGCTTCTATTCCATAGACCGGCTCCTCAGGTTCCAGGGAGGACGAAGGTGATGGTGGAGATAGAGCTTAAAGAGATACACTTTACCTACCCCCGGGCGGATGAGCCCACGCTGAGAGGGTTTAGCCTGAGGCTGAGGGAGGGAAAACTGACCTCCCTCCTCGGCCCCTCTGGAGAGGGCAAGACCACGGTCCTTAAGATCATCGCCGGCTTCCTCAAGCCCCACAGGGGAATGGTGCTCTTCGACGGTGAGGACGTCTCGGGGCTCCCCCCTGAGGAGAGAGGCCTGGGGATCGTCTTTCAGAACTATGCCCTCTTCCCCCATATGACTGTTTACGACAACGTTGCCTTCGGGCTGCGCATGAGAGGCTGGCCTCGCAGCAAGATAGGGAAGAGGCTCTCCGAGGTTTTGAAGCTGGTGGGCCTTGAGGGCTACGAGAGAAGGCTTCCCCGGGAGCTCTCCGGCGGAGAGCAGCAGAGGCTCGCCTTAGCAAGAGCCCTGGCACCCCGGCCGCAGGTGCTTCTTCTGGATGAACCTCTCTCCGCCCTTGATGCAGCCTTAAGGGGCGAGTTGAGGCGGGAGATAAGGAGGATACAGCGCGAGATCGGTGTAACAACACTTTACATAACCCATGATCAGTCCGAGGCCCTCTACCTCTCGGACCACGTTGCCATCCTCCTTGGCGGGCGGGTTGTCCAGGAGGGACCTCCGGAGGAGGTCTACTTGAGGCCCTTAAGCCTTCAGGTGGCCAGATTCCTTGAGATGGAGAACCTTCTCGATGGCAAAGTTGTCAGCGCCCGGGGAGATCAAGTAGAGGTTGAGGTTCCCGCCCTATCCCATATCAAGCTCAAGGTCTCCACGAAGAAAAACATTGAGGGGGGGGCGGAGGTTGTGGTAGGCATAAGACCCTTTCACATAGAACTGCTAGGAGAGGAAGATTGCGGGAAAAACATCCTCTCCGCAGAGGTCAAGGAGATTGAGTTCACAGGAAAGGACTATTTAATCACATTAAGGGCCGGTAGCGGAACCATAAAGGCTAGGACGACCCCCGTACAATATGACAGGATAAGGAAAAGCATCGAGAAGGGCAGGGTGGCTGCCCACCTTCCCGAGGACAAACTGATTCTCTATCCCGCAGAAGAATAAAAGGATATTTTCAAAAAATACCATAATAAAAAAAGCCCCCGCATGGGCGAACCAGCGGGGGCCAGAACTTTACAGGGGCCTTTTTATCTACATCCACGTTATTCCATCATTATCGGTATCGACGATGAGTCCGCTTGTGGATCCGCCGTCTGCCCCGAGCTCGTTGCCGTCCATGAGCCCGTCATTATCGGTATCCCAATCGTTGGGGTCGTATCCGAGTTCAGGCTCAAGGCTATCAATGAGT
>Ga0190360_1000175_pt1 | contig 36491 bp, 38 predicted proteins | sample 48721834_MG_FD_161271 | JGI IMG/M metagenome (GOLD analysis project Ga0190360, IMG submission 161271) | Hydrothermal vent microbial mat bacterial communities from Southern Trench, Guaymas Basin, Mexico - 4872-18-3-4_MG | ecosystem: Environmental > Aquatic > Marine > Hydrothermal vents >...
GTGAAGGTAGGTCCTCCTGGAGCCGTCCTTGTTTTTGTAGGTCTTGGTCCTGACAAACACAGCACCTGCATGATCCCACAGTCTTTCCCATTTGTCAAGACCCAAAAACATCAAACGCAGCACTACACACTGGGCCCGTCTTCGGACGAACACCGCATGGTTAAGCCATTTTTGCCCCTCGACAGCCGGATTCAGGGCGAGGAAGTGTCAAAGTCGGGCTTGACGGAACGGAGCCGCGATCCTTGGCAGTCCAGCTTGACAAACAGAAGGTTTTGAACTAAGCTTAGCTAAGCTAAACTAAGGAGCATAGGCTATGCGGATCGTGAATATGCACGAGGCAAAGACCAAACTTTCTAAATTGGTAGAAGATGTCCTTGCCGGGGAGGAGATAATACTGGCAAAAGCCGGAAAACCCCTCGTTCGGCTCGTTCCTTACGAAGGGCATCCCCAGCCCCGCAAGCCAGGCCGTCTGAAAGGAAAAATAAAAATTGAGCCTGACTTCGACCAGACTCCCGAAGAAATCATAGCGGCCTTTGAAGGAAAGGAATGAGGCGTCTGCTCCTTGATACCCAGGTGTTCCTTTGGTGGCTTGCGGATGATCCTTCGTTAGGTAAGAAGGCGAGGGCGGCCATCGCCCATCCGCTAAATCAAATATACGTGAGTGCAGCAACGACTTGGGAGATTTCCATCAAGAAGGCCCTGGGCAAGTTGGAGGCACCCGAGGACTTGGAGAGGATCGTGGAGGAAGAGCATTTTTTAAAACTTCCCATTACGTTACGCCATGGAGAGACGGCCGGACGATTACCCCTATATCATCGGGATCCCTTCGACAGGATGCTGGTAGCACAGGCTATGGTCGAGAACCTGACCATCGTCACTGCTGACCGACGATTTTATCGATACGGGGTGAAGATACTTTGGGCGAGGTAGGCAGGACGGTTGAAGATCGCGCTTCCCTGCAACTCTGGGACCCCTCGGCTTGCGGGACTTTACACAAATACCGCCACTACCTGATCAACCCTGAACCCAAGACCTAAGGGCTCCCGCCTCCACAAAAAATGAGTTGTTTGACAGAAAATCTGGATGCCTTTATGATGATTTACGGCCTTTTCCGGAGGAGATATGGGCGTTAAAGAACGTTGGGCGAGGACCAAACCCATAAGGGGTTCCCAAGAGGAGGTGTTAAGGTCAGTGCTTGCCATCCTCAGGGCCGACGAACGGATAGAGATCGCTTACCTCTTCGGTTCAAGGGCGAAAGAAGAGGCCCCTGAGGGCTCCGACATAGACATCGCCATATTTACCTCCAAAGATGTTACCTGGGATGATTATTATCGGATCTATGGCGATCTGACCAAGGCCCTCTATTCCGATAGGGTTGACCTCGTCTGGCTCAACCGAGCGGACCCCCTCCTGAAATTCGCGGTGATAAAAGAGGGGATGGTCCTCTTTTACAGGGACCCAGATGCATTGAACGACTTCGAACTGAAAGCGAAAAAGGAGTTCTACGACCACGTGATTTACCTCAAGAAACACAGGAGCGCCTGAATGGTCTACAGGAAGGCAAGCCAACGGAAACGCCTCGAGAAATTGAAAGCGTATTACAGCGATCTCAGAGAGATGAAGGTAAGCTCTTACGAAGAATACCTAAAGGACAAGAAGTCGAGATATTCCATAGAGCGCCTATTGCTCCTGATCGCTGAGGCGATCCTCGACTTCTTGGATCACCTCCTCGCCTCTCAGCACAGGGTGGTCAGCGATAGTTATGAAGAAATCATCGAGAACGCCCGCAAATACAAGGTCATAAGCCTTGATCTTTACGACAGGCTCAAGGGCTTAGGGGGGTTTAGAAACGTCCTCGCCCATGGCTACTTGAAGCTCAACGATCAGGAGGTCTTCAAAAACTATCAAAAGATGTTAGAGATCGCCGACGAGGTCCTCGCGGAGTTCGAGAAGACCGTTTAAACCCCCTCCGCCGTAGCCCCCAGAAGCTCCCCTTTTGCATCCCTGCCAAAATCCCAAGAATAACGCCGTTCTGAGGCCGCAAAATTTTCCCTTGACAAGCTGGGAGTACTACTATATATTGGGGTTTAGAAGCTGATAAATACAATATATGGAGGTTCTGGCATGCTTTTTGCCATGCCTGGAAAGATGGAAGATCCGACCGAGATGGCCCTCTTCGTCCGCACCTCGGAAGAGGCCCTGGAGGGCTGGGACAGACAGAAGATCGTCGATGCCCTGCTCAGGGAGACCTACATCGACTACGACACCGCCGATGAGATAAGCCGCGAGGTCGAGGAGGCCATAAGGCGCTCCGGCATAAACACCATAACTGCCCCCCTGATCCGTGAACTGGTCAACGCCCGGTTGGTGGAGCGGGGCCTGGAGAAGGCCCGCAGGCAGCACACCCGTCTGGGGATGCCCCTTTACGACGTGGAGCAACTGGTCCTCCATCCCAACAAGGAGAACGCCAACGTCCCCCATGGACCCGAGGCCACCAACCTGACCCTGGCCGAGACCATCAAGAAGGAGTACGCGCTCCTTTCGGTCTTCACCCAGGAGGTGGCCGATGCCCACATGAGGGGGGACATCCACATCCACGACCTGGGCTTCATCGACCGGCCCTACTGCTCGGGTCAGTCCCTGTAGTACATCAAGAAGTTCGGCCTGAACCTCCCCAACGCCATCTCCATCGCCAGGCCGGCCAAGCACCCGGAGGTGCTGCTGGCCCACATGGTGAAGTTCGCCGCCGCGCTTCAGAGCCACTTCGCCGGGGCCATCGGATGGGACGCCGTCAACGTCTTCTTCGCCCCTTATCTTGAGGGGATGCCGGATCGTGAGCTCCGGCAGCTTGCCCAGATGCTGATCTTCGAGTTCTCGCAGCAGGCGGTGGCCAGGGGCGGACAGGCCATCTTCACCGACCTGAACCTCTACTGGGAGGTGCCGAAGCACTTCAGGGACGTGGAGGCCATCGGCCCAGGGGGGCGCCCGACCGGAAAGACCTATGGTGAATATCAGGCCGAGGCCCAACGCTTCGTCCGGGCGCTCTTCGAGGTCTACATGGAGGGGGATGGCGCTGGAAGGCCCTTCTTCTTCCCCAAGCCCTTGGTCCACATCACCGAGGACTTCTTCAAGACCCCTGGGCACGAGGAGTTCCTGGATCTGATATGCGAGGTGGCCTCCGAGAAGGGCAACACCTACTTCGTCTTCGACCGGGGGGAAACGGCCAAGATCTCCGAATGCTGCCGCCTGAGCTTTAAACTGGACGAGTCGGACCTCGAGGACGCCCGTCACCCCTGGAAGATGCGCTATTGCGCCCTTCAGAACGTCACCATCAATTTGCCGCGGATCGCCTACCTCTCCGAGGGCGACACCACCAGGCTCTTCGATAACATCACGCGCTTCGTGGAGACGGCCGTCGAGGCCCACCTGCAGAAGCGGGCCTTCATCGAGAAGCTCCTCTCCCTGGGGGAGCGGGGGCCCCTGGCCCTCCTCACCATGAACCAAGACGGCGAGCCCTACCTCCGCATGAGGAGGGCCACCCACCTGCTCGGCATGGTGGGGCTCAACGAGATGGTGAAGATCCACACCGGCCGCGAGATGCACGAATCCAAAGAGGCCCTGAAGTTCGGCCTCAAGGTGATCGCCCACATGAAACTGCTGGCGGACAAGATGTCCAAGCGCCACGGGATGAGGTTTGTGCTCGAGCAGACCCCCGCGGAGTCCACCGCTTATCGCTTCGCGCGCCTTGACCTGAGGTACCATTCGCCGCTGGCCGGCCACGTGGTCAAGGGCGACATCTCCCGCGGGGAGATCTACTACACCAATTCCACCCACATGAACCTCTCGGCCCCCCTCAACCCCATAGAGCGGGTGAGGATGGAGGGGCTCTTCCACCCGCTGATAGAGGCCGGGGCCCTAACCCACATTTGGCTCGGGGAGGCGAGGCCGAACGCCAAGTCCCTCGCCAATTTCGTAAAGAAGGTCTTCCGCCTCACCCAGAACGACCAGATAGCCTTCTCCCCCGAGTTCACCACTTGTATCGAATGCGCCCGTACGGTGAGGGGGTTGCTCGAACGCTGTCCCTACTGTGGCTCCGAGGAGGTGGAGGGGATCACGCGGATCACCGGCTACTTCACCAAGATCTCCAGTTGGAACAAGGGCAAACTCGGGGAGCTCAGGGACAGGTTCAGGAACCAAGGTCTCTTCAAGGAGGAAGGTCCAGAAGTCGCCGCAGCCATCTAAAGGGAAAGGAGGGAGAGGATGGGTCGGGTTAAGATCTTCACCACCAGGCGTTGCCCCAAGTGCCCTCAGGCCCACAAAGTGGGCGAGCTGCTCAAGGAGCGGGGGGTCAAGGTGGAGTTCTTCGACCTGGAGACCCCCGACGGCCTGGCCGAGGCGGCCTTCTACAGCGTGCAGTCCACCCCCACCATCCTGGTCGAGGACGACCATGAAAGGGTCCTGGCCCACTGGATAGGCTGGGTGCCGAGGCCCGCGGAGGTGGAGGAGGTGGTCCAGGTGCTGCACCGGCCGAGGGGGATGGAGATAGACGCCGAGGGCGTCCTCAGGGTGTAAGCGGACATCCCCTGTCAAGGCCATGGAAAGGCTGAGGATAAAGGGGTTTCTGGAGACCTCCTTTCTCGACTGGCCGGGGAAGGTGGCAGCGGTGCTCTTTCTGCCCCGGTGCAACTTCCGCTGCCCCTTCTGCCATAACCACGAGCTGTGCCTTCAGCCTGACCGCTTCAAGGACATCCCCCTGGGCCACATCCTTTACCGCCTCGAGGAGTTCAGAGGCTGGGTGGACGGGGTATGCGTCACCGGGGGGGAGCCGACCCTCCATCGGGGCCTTGGGAGGCTGCTCGAGCGCCTGAAGGCTATGGGCCTTGGGGTGAAGCTCGACACCAACGGTTCACGCCCCGAGGTCCTGAAGGGACTGCTGGAAGAGGGGCTCCTCGATCACGTGGCCATGGACGTGAAGGCGCCCCTGGAGGAGTCGAGTTACAGCCAAGCAGCAGGGGTGCCTGTAGACCTCGAGAAGATCCGCCGGAGCATAGAGCTCCTCATGGAAGGAGGAGTCGATTACACCTTCAGGATTACGGTGGTGCCTGGTCTCCATTCGGAGGAGGACATCCTGCGGCTGGCCGCCCAGCTCCGGGGAGCCAAGGGCCTCAAGCTCCAGAACTTCAACCCTCAGGACCCCATGGATCCTTCCTTCAAGGGGATCCAGCCCTGGACCGAGGAACGCCTGAAGGAACTTCAGGCACAGGTGGACGAAGCCATAAAGGTTTAGCTTCCCCCTGACCCCCCTTAAGCTCTATAATTGATGCCGTGAAAAGGCTGATCCTCCTGCTCGGTTGCGCCCTGGTCCTGTTGCTCTTCGTCTTCTTCAGCCTCTTCCCCATCGAAGTCGAAGGCCTGAAGAGGAAGATAGAGACCGAGGCCTCCGAGAGGCTCAAGATAGAGGTCCGCCTGAACCGAGCCCTCCTCTACCTCGGGCCGCTGCCCCGGGTGCTCCTCGAGGGCGTCGAGCTCCAGGGGCCAAAGGGGACCTACCTCGCCGCCAGAGGGGTGGAGGTTCACCCCGAGATCCTCCCCCTCCTCAAGGGACGACTGTCCCTGAGGAAGGTGACGGTGAGGGCCCTTGAGGCCGAACTCCAGCTGGGCAAAGGGGGAAAGGGGGCAGGAATTCCAGCCCTTCGGGACCTCGAGATAAAGGGGGCGGTCATCAGGCTCAAGGTAGAGGGGCAGAGGGAGAGGGTCACCCTTTGGCTTGACTCCGCCCACATCAAAAGAGGGAACGGAGAGCTCAAGGTCAGGGTCCTGGGGAGGGGCTTCAAGGTCGAACCGCTGGGGGTGAAGGGTGGACGATGGCAGGGGACCTTCTCCGGCCAGGAGCAGAGGTGGCGCTGCAGCATCGAGGGGGTGGAGGTCTCCTACCCCGAGGCCACCCTCTCTCTGAAGGTCGAAAGGGACCAAGGGGGATGGGGCCTAGACCTCAGGGCCCAAGGGGTGAAGGTGGAGCAGGTGCGAGAGGTGGCCCTAAAGCTCAACCCAAAAGCCACGAGGAGGATCTTCGAGATCGTCCGGGGCGGCCAGGTATTGGATCTGCGGGCCTCGTCCTCCGGAGGGACCCCTCAAGAGGCCTTGCAGCTTGAGCGAATGGAGATCCGGTGCAAGGTGGCTGGGGGCAAGGTCCACGTACCTGCAGGCCCCTTGCCCCTTGAGGGGGCAAAGGGGGAGATGGAGATAAAAGGGGGGGTCCTCTACGTCAAGGGGGCTGAGGCCCGCCTGGGTAGCTCGGTGGCCCACAACGGAAGGCTCAAGCTCGGCCTCAAGGGCAGGGATGCCCCCGTCGAGCTTGAGGCCGAGGTGAAGGCAGCTGCCGAGGACCTGAGGAGGTATCTGCCGCGCCTCATCAAGGTGAAGGGCCTGAGGGACTTCATCGGGGATCTGAAGGAGAGCCGCGGCTGGGCATCTGGAGAGCTCAAGGTCTCCGGAGGCCTCTCGAGGCCCAACGTGGCCGTAGAGGTGAGGGCCCTTGACCTCAGCCTCAAGCACAGGGGGGTCCCCTGGCCGGTGACCCTGAAAGGGGGCAGGATCTCCGTCTCCGAGGAGGGGGCCCTCTGGCGCTCCGTGAAGGCGAGCTTCGGGAGCTCCTCCCTCGAGGACTTACAGGGCCGCCTTTCCTTCGAAGGGAAGGGCGAGGTGGAGATAGAAGGGGCCAGGGGGACCCTCGCCCTTGAGGACATCCTTGGGCGAGGGAGGCCCATCGAGGCCCTCGAAGGACTGGGGGCAAAGGGCCGATTGCACCTGGAGGACCTTCGACTTAAGGCCTCCCTCATGCCCCTGAAGTTAAGGAAAATCGGCCTGAAAGGGAGGCTCCGCCAAGCCCTCCTCACCCACCCTTCCCTCCCGGGACCCCTTAAGGTCCTCGGGGCGGAGATAAGGGTCGAAGAGGACCTCCTCAGCTTCTCCTCCGCGGCGATGGAGTTGCTGGGCTCGAAGGGGAGACTCTCCGGGGAGGTCCCCTTCGGGGGCAAAAAGGGCATCAGGCTCGCCGGGGAGATCTCCCTGTCCCCGGAGCTCGCCCCCTGGCTCTACGATACCCTCGGCCTCCCCCCCTACCTGCGTCCAAAGGCCCCTTACCTCTTCAGGGTCGAGGAACTGAGATGGGGAAGGGAGTGGGCCGTCAAGGCTGAGGCCTCCTTCCCCAAGGGGGTATCGTTGCGGATAGAGGGCGAAGGGACCAAGGGTAGGCTCTCCCTGAAGGGGATTCACCTCAAGGGGAGGGGCGAGGCCCTCCTATCCCTCCAGAGGACGGCAGATTCCCTCCTGTTGTCCTTCCGGGGGGAGCTCCTCGGGGAGGACTTGGGGAGGGTCCTCCCGGTGGCTTACCCTCCGAAGGCATCCCTCAAGGGAGACCTCCTGATCCGCTCCGAGGGAAGATCGAAGCAGTTGCGGGGATGGCTCGAGGTCAGCTCCCTGCCCCTGCCCCTCCACCCCTCCCTGCCACCCCTGGTCATCGAGAAACTGTCCCTTCAGGGCACCGGAAGAGGCCGCCTGCGGGTGAAGGAGGGGCGGCTCAGGGCGGGCCGCGATCTGCTAAGGGGGTGGGGGACCCTGGAGTTGAAGGGGAAGGACCTTTCCCTGCAGCTCAGCGTCCGCTCCAAGGGCCTCGACCTCAGGCCGTGGAAGGCCTTGCTCAAGGGGAAGGCCGCAAAGGGCGGCCTGCGCCTCGAGGGGCGCATCTCTTGGAGGGTGGGGGCCTTGAGGCTCGGCAAGTTCACCCTTCGGGGGGCTCAAGGCACGGTGCACCTGAGCAGGGGAGGGACGAGGGTGGATCTACAGCGGGGGCGGGTCTGCGGCATCGGGGTCAGAGGAGTCCTCTCTTCCACAAGGGGGCTCAGCAGCCTCGACCTCACCCTTGAGGCGGCAGAGGCCCCCCTGAGGGAGACCCTCCGTTGTCTCGGGGGGAAGGAGGGGATGGCCGACGGGACCTTCCTGCTGGAGGCCAAGCTTCGGGCCAAGGGACGGAAGGATCTGCTGCGGGAGTCCTCCACGGGTTCCCTCTACCTCTTCTCCGCCCAGGGGAGGATATACCGGTTGACACTGCTGGCCCGGCTCTTCTCGGTCCTCAACGTGATGGAGATGTTCAAGGGGAGGTTTCCCGACTTCACCGGTGAGGGCTTCCCCTACGATCGCCTCGAGATAACGGGTCGCCTCAAGGACGGCCGCCTCACGATCCAGGAGGGGGTCATCGAAGGCCCTGCCTTGAAGATCTTCGGGGAGGGGACCGTCGACCTCCCAACGGGCAGACTCGACCTGGTGATGCTGGTCGCCCCCCTGAGGACGGTGGACACACTGCTCAGCCGCATCCCCCTGGTGGGTCAGGTCGTCACCGGCAAGAGCAAGACCTTCCTCTCCTTCCCCTTCAAGGTCGAGGGCCCCCTCCAGGACCCCAAGGTGACCCCCCTGCCCCCCTCGGCCATCGGCAAGGGGCTGCTTGGGGTAGTGAAGCGGACCCTTGAGCTCCCTTTCAAGGTGATCGAGCCCGTGTTTCCCTAAGGGCCGATCCTCCTCAGCGACAGGTTCAATCTTGTTGAATCTTCATCCAGCGTGCCTTGGGCCCTCTGCCCGAACAACGGACCTTGCCCGCCGCCTTCATCCTCCCCAGGAATCGCCTGATAGCCTCTACAGGCACATGAGGAAAGGCCTCGCGGAGCTCTCCAAGGGTAAAGGAAGGGGGCAAACGGGGAAACTGCTCCATGAGGGCGAAGATGAGGTCTGAATCCCTACTTTTAGGGACAACGGTCTCCTCGAGATCGACCCCCTGCACGGGGATGGACTCGGTTGACTGAAGAGCGACGGCCTCGAAAAACCGCCGACACCATTCATTTGCCCCCTTTCGGCTATGGGCGAAGACGACCTTCAACCTGGGGTGCATGGCGGAGATCTCGGCCAATGCCCGTGCCACAAAGGAAGGGGTGTAATGATGGAGCCTCTTTGGATCCAAGAAATCGCCGTAACTGGACTCGATCACTAAGGCATTTTGCGGATAGACCTCCAACTCGCCCAGGACTTGATGGAAGGCATCCCATCGCCCCAACTCCGCCAGCAGGTTATCGAAGGTCTTTCTTTCCACCACCGCCAGCAGACCTTTCCCGCCGGCCAAGGCGTAATCCCCCACCGGCAGATGTGTCCTCTCAACACGACACCCGGGGAAGCGCCATGGATATTTCTCATCGATGTCCACGTAAATCGTCAACGGCGGGCCCTTCCAGGGACCTGTAACGAACCTCTTCCTGCTGGTCCTGAGAGATTGATGAGTGCGCCAGAAGATCTGCTCGTACTCTCCCTCTTTCGTCTTGTAGGGCTTCTTCAAGAAGAGAAAATCGCATCGCTTATTGACCCTTCTGTCGAGGACTACCGCGAGCCTCTTGCCGTAGCGTCGCAATGAAACCACGGGCACCCTCTCGAACTCTTCGCCACCCCGCCCCTGGCCGCTATCCCTCAGACAGAAGACCTGCGTGCCGGCACCAGGCCATACTGCCTGCACCTTCAGGGCAAGCAGGACCCTATCCTCCTCCAGGATCTTGAGCCTATAGGGAAACCTCTTGCCCCCGATCCGTTCCAGCACCCACCATCTTCTCCTCCCCATCGAGCAAAGATTAGCCGTCTCAGCATCGAAGGACAAGCCTCAGGAGTGCTCATCCGAGGTAGAAATCTCGGATATCGGCATTGGGGACCGAGGGCCAGAAATTGCAATCCCAGGGGCTTTGATCTATCATCAGGTCGGAAGGAGGGGCCATGTTCGACAGGGACGAGATCCTTGAGGCCATAAGGAGGTTTCACATAGAGGCCGAGCGCCACTTCTACGACCTGTTCCTGGAGGCACGCAGATCCTTGACCCTTCGGGGGTGGCAACCGCCGGCGGACATCTTCGAGACCGAGAGGGCCATGGTCATAAGGCTCGAGATCCCAGGGGCCCGAGAGGACGAGGTCCGGATCACCCTCTCGGAGGACCTGCTCACCGTCTCGGGGGTGAAGCGGGACGAGTACGAGGGCCCAGGACGCAGGTTCCACCAGGCCGAGATCACCTACGGTGAGTTCTCCCGAAGCTTCCGCCTCCCCTGGAAGGCGTCCTCCCAGGACGTGAGGGCGGTCTACAAGAACGGCATCCTGACCATCACCCTCCACAAGCCCCCTCCTAAGGAGGTCAAGGTGACGGTGGAGCGGGAGGAAGGCGGTGACTGAGGAGAGGAGAGAGGGACAGGGGCCCGCCCAGCCGCCTCCCCTTCCCACCGAGGGCCCGGGACAGCTACCCCCGATCCCCCAGGTCCTCCCCCTTCTGGGGATGGAGGACACGGTCATCTATCCCTGGACCGTCGTCCCCCTCATCCTGAGGGCGCCCAAGTTGATCAAGGCGGTGGACGCCGCCATGGCCGAGGGCAGGATCGTCGGGGCCTTCATGCTCAAGGACAAGGAGAAGGAGATCCCCTACGAGACGGGCTCGGCCGTCTTCATCCACCGCATGCTCAAGTTCCCCGACGGCTCGATGCGGCTGATGGTCCAGGGGATGGCCAAGCTGAGGCTGAAGGCGATCCAGGAGAGGGAGCCCTTCCTCAAGGGGGAGGTCGAGGTGGTCGAGGAGTCCGAGGAGAAGGACGAACGGGTGGAGGCCCTGATGAGGGCCGTGGTGGGCCTCTATCAGAGGATGATCAGCCTCACCCCTTACATCCCCGACGAACTTCAGGCCGCGGCCATGAGCATAGAGGAGCCCATCCGTCTGGTCTACTTCATCGCCACCATGGTCAGGATGAAGCCGGAGGAGCGGCAGGAGATTCTCGAGATCGAAGGGGCCGAGGAGAAACTGAAGAGGATCTCGGCCATCCTGCAGCGGGAGATAGGGCTGCTGGAGCTCGGGGCCAAGATCCAGTCCCAGGTCCAGGAGGAGCTCTCCAAGAGCCAACGGGAGTACTTCCTGAGGGAACAGCTAAAGGCCATAAAGAGGGAACTGGGCGAAGAGGACGAGGTCCAGATAGAGATCAAGGAGTTCAGGGAGAAGATCTCCGCTGCCAACCTGCCGGAGTACGTGCGCAAGGAGGCCGAGCGCGAGCTCAGCCGCCTGGAGAAGCTGCCGCCCGCCTCTGCCGAGTACGGGGTGATAAGGACCTACCTGGAGTGGCTCGTGGAGCTGCCGTGGACCAAGACCACCGAGGACAACCTGGACTTGGAGCGGGCCAAGAGGGTGCTGGACGAGGACCACTACGACCTCCGGGAGGTCAAGGAGCGGATCCTCGAGTACTTAGCCGTCCGCAAGCTCAAGGCCGAAAAGGGCGAGGCCCTTCGAGGCCCCATCCTCTGCTTTGTAGGCCCCCCTGGGGTGGGCAAGACCTCCCTCGGCCAGTCCATAGCCCGGGCCCTGGGCAGAAAATTCATCCGCATCAGCCTGGGGGGGATGAGGGACGAGGCGGAGATCCGCGGCCACCGCCGCACCTACATCGGCGCCATGCCGGGGGCGATCCTTCAAGCCATCCGCCGCGCAGGGACCAAGAACCCCTTGTTTATGCTCGACGAGATAGATAAGGTCGGGGCCGACTTCCGGGGGGACCCGGCGGCGGCGCTGCTGGAGGTCCTGGACCCGGAACAGAACTCGACCTTCAGGGACCATTATATAGACCTTCCCTTTGACCTCTCCCAGGTCTTCTTCATCGCCACGGCCAACATCCTCGACACCATCCACCCCGCCCTGAGGGACCGGATGGAGGTGCTGAGGCTGCCGGGCTACACGGAGGAGGAGAAGGTGATGATCGCCCGGCGCTACCTCATCCCCAGGCAGATGAAGGAGAACGGCCTGGAGAGCGGAGAGGTGGCCTTCTCGGACGAGGCCATAAAGAAGATCATCTCCTCCTACACCCGGGAGGCGGGGGTGAGGAACCTCGAGCGAGAGATCGCCCAGATCTGCCGCAAGATCGCCTATCGGAAGGCCCGGGGGGAGTCGGTCGCCCTCATCATCACCCCGGAGAACCTCAGGGAGTACCTGGGCCCCGAGAAGTACTTCCCCGAGGTGGCCCTGAGGACCGCCAAGCCCGGGGTGGCCACGGGCTTGGCCTGGACCGAGGCAGGAGGGGCGGTGCTGTTCGTGGAGGCCGTGAAGATGCCGGGCAAGGGCAACCTGATCCTCACAGGCTCCCTCGGGGAGGTGATGAAGGAGTCGGCCCAGGCGGCCCTGAGCTACATACGCTCGAAGGCCTCCGAACTCGGCATAGAGGATGAATTCCACAAGTACGACATACACGTCCACGTCCCAGAAGGGGCCACCCCCAAGGACGGACCCTCGGCAGGCATCACCATCGTCTGCGCCATCGCCTCGATCTTGAGCGACAGGCCCGTGAGGAACGATGTGGCCATGACCGGAGAGATCACCCTGTCGGGGACGGTGCTCCCCGTAGGGGGGATCAAGGAGAAGGTGCTGGCCGCGAGGTCCGCCGGGATAAAGCGGATCGTCTTGCCGGAGAGGAACAGAGGGGACGTGGAGGAACTGGGGGAGGACCTCAAGGAACTCCGGCAGGAGATGGAGTTCCTGTTCGTGAAGGACGTGGACGAGGTCTTCAGGATCGCCCTTGCTTCTCAACATGAAATCTCCAAGGTATGAAGTTATTACTCGATTTGATGTACATAACGTACAGTTTATAGAACGACTCCAGCAAGAGGGAAAGCGATGCCTAAAGACAGAGAAAGTCCTTTTACCCCTGGGCAGCCCGCTCCACAGAACCTATTCGTGGGCCGAATTGAGCAAATTAGGCACTTTGAGAAGAAGATCGCCCGTGCAGGACATGGACGGTTGGAGGTAGTGTTCCTCGGCGGAGAGCGGGGAATTGGGAAGACATCCTTAGCTAAATTTGTGCGCTACGTAGTCGCTGAGCGTGACCACCAGATGGTGGGACTGCACTTATTGTTAGCAGGTGTAACTTCACTCCGCGAAACGGTGCGACGGACATTCGAAGGACTAGCTACCGAAGGTATAGCAACGCAAGCTCCTTGGTACCAACGTATCAAAGATTTCTTCGGTGAGTATGTAAAGCGAGTGGACTTATTCGGTGTAGAAGTGCAGTTTAGACCTCCTGAAGATCACTTACAGGGTCTTGTGCACAACTTCCTGCCAGCAATGCATAATCTTACCCAACGCCTCCAAGAGGAAGAACGAAAAGGTATTTTCTTAATCTTAGATGACATTAACGGATTAGCTGGCTCTGTAGATTTTGCCAACTGGCTAAAGAGTTTTGTAGACGAAGTTGCAATCTCCCAAAAGTCTTTACCTATGTGTTTAGTTCTGGTCGGGTTAGAAGAGCATAGACAAACACTTATCAGATTACAGCCATCCTTGGCAAGAATTATTGACCCTTTAGAAATACACGCTTGGTCTGATGATGAAACTCGCAAGTTTTATCAAAAAGCCTTTTCTGAAGTCGAAATTGACATAGAAGACAAGGCGCTAGAGACCATGGCCTACTTTGCAGGAGGTTTACCCGCTGTTGCTCACATCATCGGGGATGTGGCCTTTGACTTAGACGAAGACTATTATATCGATGCCACTGAAGCCAACAAGGCGGTTGTTATTGCCGCCGACCAAGTTGGGCGCAAGTATCTTGAACCGCAAGTGCTTTCAGAACTCCATAGTAAACGTTATCGCAAGATTTTACGGTGGTTAGCACAAGCCCCCTATGAATCCCGCTTCCGCCGTAGGGAGGTTCTACAGCACCTAAAAGCAAAGGGAATGCGACAAGAAGCACAAGTGTTAGATAACTTCTTGCGTAGGATAGAGCGCTTGGGGGTCATCAAACGCGATCCTGAGGGAGGACGGGGGACTTACCGATTCACTAAGGACATATACCGTCTTTATCTGCTGCTCGAGGCAGCTCGGGCAAAAGCAGAGGAAGAGGAAATGGAGATCGAGGTGCTGTGACTGAGGTCACTGAGGCTTCCTGAGCACCCTCCCCCTCAGTTGCCCGCAGGCGGCGGAGATGTCCGCCCCGCGGCTCTCCCGCAGCAGAGCCGTATAACCCCTCTGGAGCAGCACCTCCTGAAACTCGAGGACCTCCTCGGGCCTTGGGGCCCTAAAGGGGAGCTCAGGGGCCTCGTTCAGGGGAATGAGGTTCACCTTGCACCTTATCCCCCGCAGCACTTCGGCCAACCGCAGGGCGTCCTCCCTCGAGGCGTTCACCCCGTCGATCAGGACGTACTCAAAGGTGATCCTCTCCCGAGCCGGCAGGGGCAGGCGGCGGCAGAGCTCGAGCAGCTCCTCCAGGGGGTATTTCCTGCTTATAGGCATCAGGCGGGCGCGGGTCTCCTGGTCTGAGGCGTTGAGCGATATGGCCAGGCGACACCTCACCCCATCTGTGAAGAGCCGCTCAAGCTCGGGCAGCAGTCCCACCGTGGAGAGGGTGACCCTGCGGGCCGAGAAGTTCAGGCCCAGATCGTCCTGGATGATGCGGATGGCCTTCACCACCTGCTCGTAGTTGGCCAGGGGTTCCCCCATCCCCATGAGGACCAGGTTGGTGATCCGCACCTTCGAGGGGAGCCTCTCCCTCACGGCCATGACCTGTCCCACGATCTCGGAGGCCGTGAGGTCCCTGGCGAGGCCCTGGGCGGCCGTCACACAGAAGCGGCAACCCATGGAGCAGCCCACCTGGGTGGAGAGACAGAGGGTGAGGCGGTCGGCCTCGGGGATGAGGACGCTCTCGATGCAATGACCGTCGTGGAGCTCCAGGAGGAACTTCCTCGTGCCGTCCCTGGAGACCTCCTCGGCGATGACCTTCAAGGAGGGGATCAGGGCACGCTCTGCGAGCCGCCCCCGGAAGGATCGGGGCAGGTCGCTCATGGAGACGAAGTCCTTCACCCCGTGGTGATAGATCCAACGCATGATCTGCCGCCCCCGGAAGGGCCGTTCCCCCAGGGACTGCACAAAGCCCTCCAGTTCCTCCCTCGTCATCCCCAGGAGACCGACTCTCTCCGTCACGTCCTCCTCCACCACAGGGTCCCGTCCACTGCCGTCGAGGTGACCTCTCCCCGCCCTCGGAGCTCCTCGAGCAGGCCGAAGACCTCCCCGGTGAGCAACAGCCCCCTGAAGCCCCTGGCCTCGGGATCGAGTTCCCTGGCCAGTTGCGCGGCGGTACAAGGACGGCCGAGGGACTCCAGGAGTTCGGCGCCGTGGCGCCTGCAGCGCAGGATCACCTCCCTGACCCTTCCCCTCACGTCGGAAAAGGGGGGACCATGGCCGGGAAGGACCTCGCTGACCTCAAGCCCCTCCAGCCTCCCCAGGGCCTTGAGGTAGTCCCCGAGGCCCGCCCCCCTCTCCCCGAAGGCGGGGCCCGAGAGCCAGGTCTCCATCTCAGGGGGCAAGAGGGTGTCCCCCGAGAAGAGGACCTTTCGGCCCTCCTCGTAAAAGGAGCAGCTCCCCGATGTGTGGCCCGGAGTGGGGATCACCCGGAATCGAAGGCCGTAAAGTTCGAGCTCCCCCTGGGGCAGGGGGTCTACCTCCCTCACCCTCGCGTAGAGCCTCCGGAAGGCCTCGAGCCCCTCCCATATCTCGTCTATCTCCTCCCCCAACCCCAGCAACCGCCAGTGACGCTGCACCTGCTGCCTTCGCATCTCGAGCTCTTGGACCGCCCCCAAAAGGACCTTCTCCCTGTCCCTCTCGTGGACCATGATGCGCGCTCCATAGGACCTCTGGAGGAAGCCGGCAGCGCCGTAGTGGTCCACGTGGCCGTGGGTCAAAAGGACGGTGATGGGTGTTGTGCCATAGGGGACCAGGACCTCCTTCAGCAGGCCCTCTGTGGCCCGAGAGGGATAGCCAGGGTCGATGAGGACGAGCCCTCCCTCCCCTTGGATCAAGTAGGACGAAGAGATCGGCATCTCCTCCAGGGGAGAGGGCACCTGCAGGAGAAAGATCCCCGGGGATACCTCCTCGACGGAACCCATCCCGAAAGGAAGATAACACCGGAAGGCAGCGGCCTCAAGGCCGCTAAGGGGAGACCTCGATCAAGTCCTCAGGGGCAGGGGTCAGACTCCTCAGCCCCCTTTGGGTCACCAGGTAGGTGTTCTCTATCCCCACGGCCCCCTCCCCGGGGAAGACCATCTTGGGCTCCAGGGCCACGGTCATCCCCTCCTCCAGGGGGTAGTCGTGACCTTCGGCTATGAAGGGGGGCTCGTTTATCTCGAGGCCGATGCCGTGGCCGATGAAGCGGGTCTTGTAGCCCTCGGGCCCCATGAAGTAGTTCTCGTAGCCGAGGCGCCTGGTCACCTCCCAGCCCCTCTCGAAGAGCCTCTGACAGGAAACTCCGGGGCGGGCCAAGGCCACCACCTCGGCGAGGATCTCCCTTGTGGCCGAGAAGGCGTCCTTCAGCCTCTGGGGGAGTCGCCCGATGCTGAAACAACGGGTCTCGTCGGCCTGATAGCCCCAGTAGGAGGTGCCGAAGTCGATCAAGATGGGCTCGTGGCGCCCGATCCTCTTGGGGCTCGCCCCCATGGGGTAGGCAGGCGAAGGCCCTAAGCCCCCCATGGGGGCATCTATGGAGCTCAACACTGCGCCGCTTGGACCGCTCAAGACGTGCCAGCTGTGGGCCTCGGCGTTGAAGCCGCGCATCCTGATGTATTCCTGGTGGCCGTGGGCCATGGCCACCAGGAGGAGCTTGCCGGCGAGCTCCAGCTCCGTCATCCCCTCCCGAAGCACCCTCGGGACCTCCTCGTAGACCCGTCGGCCTATCTCCCCTGCCCTCTCCATCATGGCCACCTCCCAAGGGGATTTGCGCCTCCTCAGGTGGAGGATGAGGGGGCTGAGGTCCTTGAAGGTGCCCGCCGGGAAGAGCCCTTGGAGGCGCCGAAAGAGCCCCACGGGCACCACATCCATCTCCAGCCCGATGACCTCGGGGAGCCGTCCCGTGTGCCCCCTGATGAGGTCGGGCAGCTCCTTCAGGGAGCTGTAGGGGAGGACGAGCTCGAGGGGCGACTCCTCCTGGGCCCGCGGTGGATGACGCCTGATGAGCAGGAGCTCATGGGAGGGGTCGAGGTACAACAGCCCATCCTGCATGGTCCCGGTGAGGTAGAAGAGGTCCACCTTCTGAAATACCAGGGCCGCCTCGATGCCCTCGGCCTCCATGCGGTCCCTGAGGGCAGCGATCCTACCGAAGATCTCCTCCTTCATCGCCCTTGAGATCGATGAGGGGGACCCGCAGCCTCTCCCTGATGATGAAGCCGGCCAGGTCGAAGACCCTTTCGACCCGATCGACCACCTCGCCATCGCTCGAACAGACGACCCCTCCGAAGCCGAGGATCTCCCGCTCCGGCACGGGCACAGCCCGGGCCTCACCCTCGAGGCCCCCCTGCGCCATCTTCAGCCTGAGCCATGAGGCCAGCTCCCCGCTGCGGCTGATGGGGGAGTCCAGAAGCACCAGGACCCTCCGCACCCCCCACTCCTTGAGGGAACCCAGTATCAGATCCACCGCCTCCTCGGTGCTCCCACCGGGGCGGAACCCTCCCGAGACTCCAGAGATATCCCTTACCAGGCCATCGTCGGCCTCGAGCACCACCTTGCCCTTCAGGCCGCTCTCCAGGGTGATGAGGACGTTGTATCCGTCCAGGGCCACATCCTCCCCCTGGAGCCCCTCGGGACCGATGAGCTTCTGCCTCCTCCTCTCGGCCACCTCAGGGACCATCACCCCTCGGCGCAACACCTCCCTCCACTCCTTGGGCAGATCGTACCTGTTGCCCACCAAGGTGAGGGAGGCCTCCCGGGGGTAGCCCCGGGACAGCAGCCAGCGGAGGTCGGAGGCGGCCCTGCGGAGCCTCTGAAGGGTGGGATTCATCTCCTCAACCTCACCAGGACCCAGCGGAGAAAGCGCGGGTCCAGGGGTCGGGATAGGTCAAGGTGACCGAACTCGGCCACCAGATCCCTGAGGACCCCCTCGAGGAAGCCCCTGGCGCCGTTGCGGTCGGCCTCTGAAAGGGGGGCCAGCAGATCCTCGAAGAGAGCCTCGACCTCCCGTCGGAACCCCTCCTTGAGCTCGGGTCTAAGCCTTTGGCCCTCGGCCTTTAAGGCCTTCCTCAGGAAGGCCTTAAGCTCCTCGGAGGACAGCGGCTCGAAGCGAAGGGTCCCCCCAGTGGCCCAGCGGGCCAAGGAGGTGACGGTGATGGTCTTGAAGGTCACCTCCTTGAAGCGCTCCGGATGGCAGCCCTGGAGGTCCATGGCCCGCAGTTCCTCGGGCCTGAGGCCGTAGAGGTCGGAGTGGAGCCTCGACAGGACCACCACCTCCTCGAGGACCTCCTCCACCCGGCCGAACTCCTCCAGGTCGCGGAAGGTCCGGTAGCGGGAGCTGGAGGGGTCAAGCAGCCCCTCGTAAAGGAGGGGCTTCTTGAGCAGCAGCCCCTCCACCACCTCCCGGTGGGGACTGTCCAGGAGGTGCAGGTCCTCTTTGCCCTCGGGGAACCAGGGACTTGACCGCAAGATCCTCTCGGTCCTCCTGCGGAGCCTGAGGGTGAGGCTGAAACCCACCTGGAAGATCTCCTTCAGGTAGAGCCTCCTCACCCCCCGCAGGCCCTCCCTCGGGTCCCCCCTTGCCAGATAGCCCAGGCCGAGGTTCAGGTAGTCGTAGACCCGGCCGAGGAGCTCCTTGACCGCCTCCACGTCCGATGGGTCTATCCCCTCCGCCACCATGGCGCGGTTGCAGAGGTAGACCAGCTCCCCCTTGAGCCAGTCGAGGCCCTCCTCGGAGGCCATGGAGAGGACCTCCCGCAGGAAGGAGTCCGATGGCAGGGGCATCAGATAGAAGCTCGAGCCGACCTCCCCCCAGCGCTTCATCTCGTCGTCGGGGCCGTAGACCTCCTTCATCCCCTGCTCTATCCTGACCATCTCAGGGTCCACGTAGCTGTAGATCTCGATCACCTCCTCGAGCTCCGGGAACCCCCTGTCGGCCAGCCGCCCCTGACGCCACCTGAAGGCGAGCTCCTCCACCTCGGCGGGGACCTCCCAGATCACCCCCTCCATCAGCCGGAGGTAGAGCTTGTGGTCGCCCCGGAAGAGGAGGTCCAGGAGCCGCATCAGGGGCTGTTCCGAATACCTGAAGCGGAACTTGATGAAGTACTGGTTGTCCAGGGTGAAGAAGTCCTGATCCATCTCCACGGCCTCGACTTCGGTGCCCGGCTTGAAGACCCGCAGGTGCTTCTGCAGGAAGGTCACCAGCAGCTCCTCGTCCAGCCCTCGCAGGACCTCCAGGACCTTCTCCTCGCCGCACTCCAACATCAGCTCGAGCCACCTGAGGAAGTCCCGGGGCTTTAGCCTGTCCCTCCGCCAGGTCTCCACATCCAACAGGAAGGCCATCTGCCTGGACGAGGCCAGGGACAGCAAGGCGAGGGCGTCCCTCTCCCCTATCTCCTTGACGGTGTAGTAGAACTCCTCCTCGGGCATCCGCTCCACCAGCCGGTGGGGCTCCTTGCTCAACAGGATCAGGCGCTCGCGGTCCCTCCCCCTCACGCTCAGGACCATCCCCATCTTCTCCAGCATCGGCAGGGAGTTAAACCGCCGCTCGGCCTCTACGGGGTCCCTCTCGGCCAGCTTCAGGATGGAGGAGGCACGCTTGAGCGTAAGATCTATGGGCTTTTCGGCCATCGCTCAGAAGAGGGCCAGGCTGGCAAAGGAGACCGAACCCAATCCCCTGGGATCTCGCCACTGACGGTAATCGAGGAGTTCCCCCCTGCAGGACCCGAGGACCTTCAGGAGGGCGTAGATGGGGGGCAAGCCGCAGATCCGCCGTCTGTCCCTCTCGGCCTTGACGTAGTCGTAGAAGCCCTCGGCATCACCCCTCTCCACATAGGAGAGCATCTCCCGGTCCTTCCCCCCCACCTCGACGAGGGTCCCCTCGTCCACCCGCAGGGGGTCGCCGAACTGGGGCCCTATGTGGGAGAGGTCGGCACTGGCCAGGAGCAGTACTTCCCTTCTCCGGAGGACCTCCCGTAGGGCCTCGACGAAGGCCCTGAAGGCCGGGTCCTCAGAGGGCCTGCTGTCCCCCTCCACATAATGGGCGAAGGACCGGCAAAGGATCGGCAGGATCTCGAAGCCATCCCCCCAGAGGTGCTGTAAGAAGAGGAGCTGAAGCTCGACGGTGTGCTCGTTGCGGTGGAGGAACTCATCCTCCAGGGGGTCGAAGGGGACCGCCTCCCTTATCTCCTCTACCAGGTCGCAGGCGGTCCGGAGGGCACCGAGGGGGGTCCTGAAGGCCTTCTCCGTCAGGGCAAAGGGCGCCTTCATGGGGAGATGGCATGTACCGAAGATCACCACCAGGGAGGGGTGGTCCCCCTCATCGGCGAGGGCTCGATAGACCGAGGCGTAACAGGGGCCACCGCGGCCGAGATCTATGTGGGGCGCCACCACCCCCCTCAGGCCGTCGAGCCTCCGGGGTGAAGCCTCCTCGAGGAACCCCTCGAGGTAGCTGCGGAGCTCCGCCGGGTCAGCGGGGTAACCCTTCCCAGCGAAGGCCGCCTCCCTCACCGGGGAGTCCTGCCAACGCCCCTTCAACTCCTGGAGGTGCCGCTGAAAGCGGGGGGTCTCCAAGAGGTAGTGCTCATCCAAGGTCCTGATCAGCTCCTCTATCCTCTCCCCGAAGATGATCTCACCGAAACGCCGCATGTAGGCCACCTGGAGGTCCCGGAGGGTGTTTCTGCCGTCCAGCTGTGCCGCCACGAAGAAGGCCTCCTCGGACAGGAGCACCTCCGGGGAGATCCCCCAGGGGTCCCTCAGGGCCACCATCCTCCCCCTGCCCGTCTCCACCGGCAGGGCCTCTACGGGGCGCAGCTTGGGCAGTTCCACGGCTTGGAGTATCACACAAAGGCCTCCAGGGGGTCAAGGAAGGGCGGAGAAAGGTTGAACTCCGGCCCCCTTCGTGTTAACTTCTCGGCCATGGCGAGGGAGGACCCTCAGGAGGCCTACGACTGGCTTCGGCGAGCCCGGAGCAACTTCCTCAAGGCGAAGACCTGCGTGGACGTGGAGGGGGTGGCCCTTGAGGACCTCTGCTTTGACCTCCACCAGGCCACCGAGTGGGCGTTGAAGGCCCTGCTGCTCTACCTTCAACGGACGCCGCCGCCGCTTCACGACCTCGAGACCCTCCTTGGACAGATCGCCCAGGGGGGGATCCCCCTGCCCGAGCTCGTGAAGGAGGTGGCCAAGCTGAACCGCTATTTTGCCCTGTCCCGCTACCCAAAGCTCCAGAACCCGGTGACCAGACAGGACTTCTTCGAGGCCCTCGACCTGACCGAGGAGACGATCCGCTGGGTGGAAGAGGAGATGGTTGACAGGGGGCGAGGGCGCTGATTATCCTTTTTCGGCGGAGGTGATAGCGTATCCAGCGAGTAGAGGGTAAGACCACAGGTCTCAAAGCGAGCGAACTCAAGGCCCTGGAGAGGATCTACCGGCGGAGGGTCCCTCCGAAGGAGATAATCAGCAGGGAACTGGCCCGTTACCTCACCGAGCTTTCCCACCGTATAAAGAGACAGATAGGTCTGATAATAGACAGGGGGGGGCAGATCTGCTTCGTCGTAGTAGGGGACCATCGAGAGATCGTCATCCCCGACCTCAGCCGCTGGAGGAGGGGAAAGGGCCGGCTGAGGGGCCTTCGGTGCGTCCACACCCACCTGAAGCAGGAACCCCTCTCCCAGGACGACCTCACGGACTTGGCGCTGCTGCGCCTCGACCTCATGGTCGCCCTGGGGGTGGACGAGAGGGGGTTGCCGGGCCGCCTCTGGATGGCCTACCTGCTGCCCCAGAACAAGGAGGGCAGCATCTGGAGGGAGGAGTCCTTCAGGTCCTTCTACGAGCTGGAGCTGGATTTTCAGGAGTTCATCTCGTCGCTTGAAGACGAGCTCCACAGGGATTTCTCCGCCTTGGAGGTGGACGGCAAGGAGAAGGCCCTTTTGGTCAGCGTCGTCCCCCGTGGGGACCCCTACCCCATAGAGGAGTCCCTGGAGGAGCTGAAGGAGCTGGCCCGCTCGAGCGACCTTCAGGTGATCGGCACCATCGTACAGCGTCCCAGGGAGCTCCACCCTCGCTACCTCATGGGCAGCGGCAAGGCCAAGGAGTTGGTGATCAAGGCCCTGCAGACTGGGGCCGACATCATCCTCTTCGACCAGAACCTCACCCCGGCCCAGGTCAACGCCTTGGCAGAGCTCACCGATCTGAAGGTGATAGACAGGACGCAGCTGATCCTGGACATCTTCGCCCGCCGGGCCCACACCCGTGAGGGGAAGGTGAAGGTGGAACTGGCCCAACTGAAGTACCTCATGCCCCGCCTCGTGGGGAAGGGGACGGCCATGTCGAGGCTCATGGGCGGCATCGGCGGCCGCGGCCCGGGCGAGACCAAGCTCGAGGTCGACAGACGGCGGATAAAGGAGCGGATCCATCGCCTCGAGCGGGAGCTTCGGGAGTTGGCCAAGGGGAGGTGGCAGAGGCGCTCCAGGCGTCGACGCAGCTCCGTGCCCATCCTCTCCATCGTCGGCTACACCAACGTGGGAAAATCCACCCTGCTGAACGCCCTCACCGACAGCCGGGTGAAGGTGGAGGACAAGCTCTTCGCCACCTTGGACACCTCAAGCCGCAGGCTCCGCTTCCCCAGGGAGCGGGAGGTCATCATCACCGACACCGTGGGCTTCATCAGGAACCTGCCCCCAGATCTCCTGGACGCCTTCCGTTCCACGCTGGACGAGCTTCAGGACGCTGACCTGCTGCTGCACGTCATAGACGTATCCAGCCCCCACTTCGAGGACCAGATGGAGGCGGTGGAGGAGCTGTTGCGGGAGTTGGACCTCGGACGCAAGCCCGTGCTGCGGGTCTTCAACAAGATGGACCTGGTGGATGAGGAGTTCGCCCAGAGGATCGCCGCCCGCTACGGCGGTGTGGCTGTCTCGGCCCTGAGGAGGGAGACGTTGCTGCCCCTTCTGGCCAGGGCCGAGGAGATCCTATGGGGTACAAGGATCGTAGAGGAGGTGGCCCTTGCAGGAGATCACAGAGGCGATAGAGGCCCTGAGAGGACGGTCCTTCACGGCTGAGTACGCCCCCGACAGGGAGAAGGCCAAGGAACGAATCCTTGAGTGGATCCCTCCGGGGGCCACCGTGGGGGTGGGGGGATCGGTCACTGTGAGGGACCTCGGGGTCCTCGAGGAGCTGGCCTCCAGAGGCTGCCGGGTGCTGGATCACTGGCGGGAGGACCTTCAGCCGGAGGAGATCGCGGAGATAAGGCGCGGTCAACTCCTGTCGGACGTCTTCCTCACCAGCGCCAACGCCCTTACGCTTGAGGGAGAGGTGGTCCTTGTGGACGGTGTGGGCAATCGCGTGGCGGCCACCGCCTTCGGCCCCCGGCAGGTGATCGTCGTGGTCGGGAAGAACAAACTGGTAAAGGACCTCTCCGCGGCCTGGCAGAGGATCAGGGAGAGGGCCGCCCCGGAGAACGCCCGCCGCTTGGGCAGAAGGCTACCCTGCACCCATGGGGGGCTCTGCAAGGATTGCCGTTCCCCCCAGAGGATATGCAGGATCTACTTGGTGGTGGCCTTCCAACCCGCCCAGAGCGACTTCAGGGTCCTGATCGTAGGGGAAGACCTGGGGTACTAACCGTAAGAGGGGACTGAAGGGGCCGTCTCCATGGCCACCTTCCCCGACAGATCGTTGTAAGCGCTCCGCAGACGCTGCGCGATCAACTTGACCAGGTTCTTCAAGAGGATCACCCCGTCCGAAGGCTCCCGTTCGAGGACCCTCTCCACCGCCTCCCGAGGGACCCTCAAGACCTTACAGGGGGCCATACACTTGGCCGTCGTGGCGTACACGTAGGGCTCCACCAACGCCGACAGTCCAAAGACCTCCCCGGGGTTGCTCACCATGAAGTGGACGCCACCGTGATCCCCCTCTGCGATGAGCACATCCACCCTGCCCTCTTCCAGTACGAAGAAGTTCTCGGCCTCCTCACCGCTCCGAAAGAGGTCTGCCCCGACCTCGCAGGACTCTTCCTCAGAAAGGGCGGCTATCTCCTCCAGGGCCCTCTGACTTACACCCTTGAAGAGCTCTGCCTCCTTGATGATCATCTCTTTCACCTCCTCCCCTTGGGATTATTGCGCATTTTTGGGATCTGTCAAGGGGCTTTTTTGAAAAACGGAAAAAGCTTTGAAAAATGCCCGTTTCTGCCGTATTTTTGCCCTTTGAAAAAATTCAAGGTAAATTATCGCCCCCATGGCCTTCCGCTTTCGGCTGATCAAAGAGACCCCCTGGGGGAGGGTCGGGGAGATCGAGACGCCCCATGGCAAGGCTCAGACCCCCCTCTTCATGCCCGTGGGCAGCCATGGGAGCGTGAAGACCCTGAGCCCGAGGGACTTGGAGGAGCTGGGGGTAGAGGTGGTGCTGGCCAACGCCTACCACCTCTATCTGCGGCCCGGGGTGGAGGTGATAGAGTCCCTGGGGGGGCTTCACGCCTTCATGGGCTGGCGGGGCCCCATCCTCACCGACAGCGGCGGCTACCAGATCTTCAGCCTCTGCAACTTCAGGGAGGTCCTTCCCGAAGGGGTCCAGTTCCGCTCCCACCTGGATGGGTCGCTACACTTCCTCACCCCTGAAAGGGTCGTCCAGATCCAGGAGGCCTTGGGGACCGACATCATCATGAGCCTGGACGAATGTCTGCCCTACCCCGTGGAGAGGCAGAGGGCAGAGGCCTCCGTGGAGCTCACCACCCGATGGGCCAAGCGGGGAAAGGCCGCCAGGCGCGGAGAGGCGGCCCTCTTCGGCATCGTCCAGGGCAGCGTCTACAAGGAGCTGCGTCGCCAGAGCGTAGAGGGGCTCCTGGAGATAGGCTTCGACGGATACGCCATAGGTGGACTGAGCGTAGGAGAGGAGAAGGCCCTGACCTACGAGATGGTGGAGTACACCTGTGGGCTGCTGCCCAAGGACCGTCCCCGCTACCTCATGGGGATGGGGACCCCCGAGGACCTGGTGGAGGGGGTCATGAGGGGGGTGGACATGTTCGACTGCGTGCTGCCCACCCGCTGCGCCCGCACCGGAGAGCTCTTCACCCCCTTTGGGAAGATGAACATCAAGAACGCCCGCTACAGCCGCGACCCCTCCCCCATAGACCCGGACTGCACTTGTTACACCTGCAGGAACTTCTCCCGCGCCTACCTGAGGCACCTCTTCCTGTCCAGGGAACTCCTTGCCTACTGGCTCAACACCGTCCACAACCTTCATTACTACCTGGAGCTCATGCGTGAGGTCCGTCGGGCCCTCGCCGAGGACCGCTTCGAGGACTTCTACCGCCGGTTTTACCAGAGGAGGACCGAGGCTTGAGATACAGCCCCTACCATGGTATCTTCATGCCAGCAACCGACGAGGAGGTCCAGTATGTTGGAGATAGCTCACGCCATGGCCCCTGCAGGAGAGGGAGGGGGAGGAGGGGGGTTTGCGGCCCTGCTGCCCCTCATCTTGCTCTTCGTCATCTTCTACTTTATATTGATACGGCCCCAACAAAAGAGGGCCAAGGAACACCGTAGACTCTTGGAAAACCTGAAGAAGGGCGATAAGGTCCTGACTGCAGGGGGCCTGTACGGTACTATTGTCAACCTCGAAGGGAACGAGGTCATCCTTCAGGTGGCCGACAAGGTCCGGATCAAGGTCAACCGAAACTACATCGCCGGACTGGCCAAGGAGTAAAGGAAGGACCTCCTTGCCCTGAGAGATCAGGGCCAAAAAGGCCGTGAGGAGGTGAAGATGAGGGATTACGAATCGATGGTGCTCCTCTCCCCTGACCTCACCCCGGAGGAGGCCAAGGGGGTTTTGGAAGAGATAAAGGGGATGATCGCCTCCGCTGGGGGGGAGGTGGTACGGGTGGAGGAGTGGGGACTTAGGGATCTCGCCTACCCCATCGAGAAGAAGACCAAGGCCTATTACTTCCTCCTTTACTTCCGCGCTCGGGCGACCTTCACGGCCGAGTACGAAAGGGCCTTAGAACTGAGGGAAGACGTTTTGCGTTACCTCACCATCAGGCTCGAGGACGGCATACCACCTGCCCAAGGGGAGGAGGCTTGTTCTACCTCAACCGGGTGATCCTGGCCGGCAAGCTCAGATCCCGGCCTGAGGTGAGGTACACTCAGAAGGGGAAGGCGGTGGTCTTCTTCACCTTACGTTTGCCCCCCTTGAGGGGACTGGAGATCCCCCAGGGGTCCCTCGAAGTGGAGGTCCTCGCCGTAGGGACGGAGGGGGAGAGGTGGGCCAAAGGGGTGAAGGAAGGGGCCAACGTCTTCGTGGAGGGGGAACTCTTCAGGAGGAGATGGCAAGACGAGACCGGCCCCAGGACCGAGATGGGGGTGGTGGCTCGAAGGGTCTCGTTGATCGCTACAAAGTAAGGAGGTAGAAATGGCAAGGCCTAAGACGAGGTACTATCCACGTAAGAAGTTCTGCCGCTTCTGTGCAGATCCATCCCTGGTCATAGACTACAAGAATTACGAGCTCTTGAAGAGCTTCCTCAGCGAGCGGGCCAAGATCCTGCCGAGGAGGATCACCGGCAACTGCGCCAAACACCAACGGCAGCTCACCAGGGCGATCAAGAGGGCACGGCACGTGGCCCTTCTGCCCTTCACCATAATCCCCGAGTAGGAGGTCCCCGATGGACGTCATCCTCATGGAGGACATCTCCCACCTGGGAAAGGCGGGAGAGGTGGTGAGGGTAAAGGACGGCTACGCCCGCAACTACCTCATCCCCAAAGGGTTGGCCCAGGCGGCCACCCCAGAGAACCTCAAGGCCCTGGAGCAGCGCCGGCAGTTGAGGCAACGGAGGCAGCAGCGGGAGCTGGAGCGGGCCAAGGAGCTGGCCGCGCGGATCTCGGAGCTCAGCTGCACCATCCGCAGACCAGCAGGGGGCGATGGGAAGCTCTTCGGGGCCGTCACCTCCGCCGACATAGAGGAGGCCTTAAAGGGCATGGGCCTTGAGGTGGACCGGAAGAGGATCGAGCTCTCAGAGCCCATCAAGGTCACGGGGGCCTACACCGTCCCCATCAAGCTCCATCCGGAGGTGACGGTGGAGCTCAAGCTCTGGGTGGAGAAAGAGGAATAGGGAGATGGCCGGGGAGGTCCCCTCTCCCAAGGTACCCCCCCACAGCCTTGAGGCGGAACAGTCGGTCCTCGGCGGCATCATCATCGACAACGAAGCCATGAACCGGGTGCTGGAGCTGCTGCGCCCCGGGGACTTCTACAAGGAGGCCCATCAGAGGATCTTCGGGGCGATGATATCGCTCTTCGAGCGGGGAGAGCCCCTGGACCTGATCACGCTGACCAACGAGCTCAACAGGTCCAAAGACCTGGAGAGGATCGGAGGGGCCACCTACCTGGCCCAGTTGGCCGACGCCGTCCCCACGGCGGCCAACATCGCCTACTACGCCAAGATCGTCAAGGAGAAGGCGCTGCTCAGGAGGCTCATCGCTGCGGCCACCGACATCGTGACCGAGTGCTATCGCGAGGGACAGGACATCGAGGAGCTGTTGGATCAGGCCGAGCAAGCCATCTTCAGCATCTCCCAATTCCGGGTCAGACCGGCCTTCTTCCCCATCAAGGAGGTACTGAAGGAGGCCTTCCGCTCCATAGAACGCCTCTACGAGAAGAAGGAACTGATCACCGGGGTCCCCTCGGGGTTCAAGGACCTGGACCGCAAGACCGCCGGTTTTCAGCCCTCGGACCTCATCATCGTGGCGGGCCGCCCCTCCATGGGCAAGACCGCCTTCTGCCTCAACATAGCCCAGTACGCGGCGGTGGAGGCAAAGGTCCCCACGGCCATCTTCTCCATGGAGATGTCCAAGGAACAACTGGCCCTGAGGATGCTCTGCTCGGAGGCCAAGGTGAGCGCCTCCAAGGTCCGCAGCGGCTTCCTCTCCGAGGGGGACCTGCAGAAGTTGACCATGGCCGCCAGCACCTTGGCCGATGCCCCCATAGTGATCGACGACACCCCGGCGCTGTCGGTCCTGGAGCTGAGGGCAAAGGCCCGCAGGCTCAAGGGGGAGACGGGCCTCGGGCTTATCATCATCGACTACCTTCAGCTCATGAGGGGCCGGAGCTCGGCCGAGCGCAGGGAACAGGAGATATCGGAGATCTCGCGGTCGCTGAAGGCCCTGGCCAAGGAGCTCTCCATCCCCGTCATCGCCATAAGCCAGCTGTCCCGCAGGGCAGAGGACCGCCCTGGCCGCAGACCCCAACTGGCGGACCTCCGGGAATCGGGGGCCATAGAGCAGGACGCAGACCTCATCATCTTCCTCTACCGGGACGAGGTCTACAACCCCCACTCGGACAAGAAGGGCATCGCCGAGGTGATCATAGGCAAGCAGCGCAACGGTCCAACGGGCACGGTGGAGCTCTCCTTCATCCCTGAGCTCACCACCTTCAGGGACCTTTACCGGGGCGACTACGAGGGATGAACCTACCCAACTCCTTGACCATCTTCCGGATCCTCCTCATCCCGGTCTTCCTCATCCTGCTGCTGTACGGGAGGAGGCAAGAGGCCTTCGGGGTCTTCCTGGCCGCGGGGATCACCGATGCCCTGGACGGGCTTTCGGCCCGCCTCCTTGGGCAGAGGAGCAAGCTCGGGGCCTACCTCGACCCCGTGGCGGACAAGCTGCTCCTGGCCACCGCCTTTGTGGTCCTCGGGGCCAAGAGGGAGTTGCCCCTGTGGCTCACCGTGGTGGTGATCGCGAGGGATCTGCTGATCCTGCTGGGCTTCGCCATATTGGTGATGGCCTCTTGTAGGCCCGTGGCCCAACCGACACCCCTGAGCAAGGCCACAACGGTCTCTCAGGTGGTGCTCGTGGCCCTGGTGTTGGCCCGGGAGATCCTCCCGTCCCTTATGCCGCTGGCCCCCTATCTGATAGGGCTGGTGGCGGCCCTGACCTCTGTTTCAGGGCTCCAGTACATATACTTGGGGACCAAGATCCTCGAGGAAGGAGGGTGAGCTATGTCCACGATCGTCGAAGTCCTGGCCAGGGAGATCCTGGACTCCCGAGGCAATCCCACGGTTGAGGTGGATGTCATCCTGGAGGGCGGCTTCCTGGGGAGGGCGGCGGTTCCCTCCGGCGCCTCCACAGGGGAGCACGAGGCCTTAGAATTGAGGGACGGCGACCCCAAGAGGTATCTCGGCAAGGGGGTGAGGAAGGCCGTCTCCAACGTCAACGACCGCATCGCCCCCGAGATAGTGGGGATGGAGGCCTTGGACCAGATGGCCATCGATCGGGCCCTGATAGAACTGGACGGCACCCCCGACAAGTCCAACTTGGGGGCCAACGCCATCCTGGGGGTGTCGCTGGCCTGTGCCAAGGCGGCCGCCGACTTCCTGGGCCTGCCCCTTTATCGTTACATCGGGGGGCCCTTCGCCCACCAGTTGCCCGTGCCCTTGATGAACATCCTGAACGGGGGCAAACACGCCGACAACAACGTGGACATCCAGGAGTTCATGGTGGTCCCCTGGGGTGCCGAGAACTTCAGCGAGGCCCTGAGGATGGGGGTGGAGGTCTTCCACAGCCTCAAGGCCGTCCTGAAGGAGAAGGGCTACAGCACCTCAGTGGGCGACGAAGGGGGTTTTGCCCCCAACCTGAACTCCAACGAGGAAGCGCTGGCCGTGCTGCTGGAGGCGATCCAGCGGGCCGGCTTCCGCCCGGGGGAGGAGGTGGCCATCGCCATCGATGTGGCCGCCAGCGAGCTCTACAAGGACGGAAAGTACGTCCTTCAGGCCGAGCAAGAGCCCGTCAAGACCGCCTCCCAACTCATCTCCTTTTACGAGGAGATGCTCAACCGTTACCCCATCTGTTCCATAGAGGACGGTCTGGCCGAGGACGACTGGGAGGGCTGGAGGGAGCTGACCGAGAGGCTCGGCCAGAGGGTCCAGTTGGTGGGCGATGACCTCTTCGTGACCAACGTCACCCGCTTGAGGGAGGGCATCCAGAGGGGGGTGGCCAACTCCATCCTGGTGAAGCTCAACCAGATAGGGACCCTGACGGAGACCCTCGCCACTGTGGAGGTGGCCAAGAGGGCCGGCTACACCACCGTCATCTCCCACCGCTCGGGCGAGACGGAGGACACCACCATCGCCGATTTCGCCGTGGCGGTGAACGCCGGCCAGATCAAGACCGGGTCCGCCTCCCGCACGGACCGGGTGGCCAAGTACAACCAGCTCCTGAGGACCGAGGAGGAGCTGGGGGAGGCCGCCGTCTTCCCCGGCAAGGCGGCCTTCTGGAGCGTAAATCGGGGCAGTTGAAGGTCTCTTTAGGGGAGATAGAGGACCGGGAGCGGTACTCCATCTCCTTCCCCCAGGAATCAGAGGCCCTGAAGGTCTCCCTGCGGGAGGTGGGGCTCCTTGAGCCTCTGCTGCTGCGGCAGACGGAGGAAGGCTTTGAGCTGGTCTGCGGGGCCAAGAGGCTGAAGGCCCTCGAGGAGCTCGGCCACAAGGAGGCAGAGGCAAGGGTCTTTCGGGCGGGGGAGCTTACCGAGGGGCAGGCCGTCCGCATGGCGGTGGCCCACAACCTCCCCCATGGGTTGAACCTGATGGAGAAGGCAAGGGCGGCCGAGCGCTTGGAGCGCTTGGGCGTCCCCCAGGAGGAGGTCATCGGGCGCTGGCTCCCGCTGATGGGCCTTCAACCCCACAAGGGGCTCTGGGCCAAGTTGAAGGCCCTGCTGCGGCTGCCCGAGGGGATCCAGACCTATCTGGTGGAACAGGGCCTTTCGCTCTCGGCCTCCTTGGAGTTTCTGCCCTTCGAGGCCGAGGAGCTCGAGGCCCTTGAAGGGATGCTCCGTTCCCTGAGGCCGGGGGAGAACAAACTCAAGGAGGTCCTGCGCCACCTCCTGGAGGTGAGCCGCCGGGAGGGCATCTCCGCCGCTTGCCTCCTCGAGCAGGCAAGGGAGATCTGGGACCAGAGGGAGAGGCCGAGGGTGCAGAGGCTCGAGGGACTGCGGAGGTGGCTCCGTCGGAGGCGTTACCCGCGGTTCTCGAGCCTCGAAGAGGAGTTCCGCAAGTTCAAGGCCTCCCTCCACCTCCCGCCGGAGGTGGCCTTCCACCACCCCCCCTTCTTCGAGGGGGAGGAGTTCAGGATAGAGCTTCGCTTCCGCGACCGCGAGGGCCTGAAGGAGGCCGCAGAGAGGCTCCTTCGGGTAGCCCGAGGCCTCGCAGCCCCTCCCACCGACCCCCTGCGCAGGTTCAAGGGGCTACCTTGAGGCCGCCCTCTACGTAGGCATAGGCGCTGTGGTTGTGGATGGACTCGAAGTTCTCCGCCTCCACGGAGAACCAGGTGATGTTGGGATCGGCCTGCAGCTTCGTGGCCACCTCCCGGACCACATCCTCCACGAACATGGGGTTCTCGTAGGCCCGTTCGGTGACGTACTTCTCGTCGGGACGCTTGAGGATGGAGTAGAGGTCGCAACTGGCCGAGTCCTCCACCAGCCTTATCAGGTCCTCTATCCAGACCAGCTTCTTGAAACGGACCCTGACCCGGACCATCCCGCGCTGGTTGTGAGCCCCATGGTCGCTGATCTCCTTGGAGCAGGGGCAGACGGTACTTATGGGGACGTTGACCTCGAGGCAGAGGTCGATGTCGGAGTGGTCGCTTGAGCCGTAGAAGCGGCAGATGTACTCCATGAGGCCTCGGGAGCCCGTCACCGGTGCCTTTTTCTCGACGAAGTAGGGGAACTCGATCTCCACGTGGGCACTTCTGGCCCTGAGCTTCTTCTTCATCTCCTCGAGGATCAGCCTGAGCTCCTTCAAACCTATCTTGCCCCGGTATCTGTTCAGGATCTCCACGAAGCGGCTCATGTGGGTCCCCTTGAAGTGGCGCGGCAGGTTCACGTACATGTTCACCGTGGCCACCGTGTGCTGGAAACCCTGGGACTTGTCGAGCACCGTGATGGGGTAACGCACCTGCTTCACCCCAACCTTCTGGATCTCCACGTTCCGGTGATCCCTCTGGTTCTGGACGTCCTTCATGGCTCCCTCAAATAGCTCGCCCCTGCCCCCTCCGACTCCCACACGGTCACCTTGTAGACCTCCACCCCCTTGCCCTCCAGCCTCCTCTGCATCTCCTCGAAGATCATCCGCGCCAGGTTCTCGGAGGACGGCTCCTTGTCCTGGAAGTAAGGCAGGTCGTTCAGATAACGATGATCGACCCCCTCCAGAGCTGCCCGCAGCTCCCTCTTGATCACCGCGAAGTCCAGGGCCATCCCCCCCGGCCCCAGGCCCTCGGAGCGCACGTAGACCTCCACCTTGAAGTTATGGCCGTGAAGCGCCTCACATTTGCCGTGGTAATTCCTCAGGGCGTGGGCGGCGGAGAAGGCACCCTTGACCACCAGCTCATACACCCACGGCCTCCCGAAGCACTTGGGCCAGGTCCCTGGCCTCGTGCTTCTCCTCCATGCCCTTCTCCTTGATGGCGTCGCTCATCATGGTGAGGCAAAAGGGGCAGGAGGTGACCACCATCCGGGCCCCGGCCCTCTGGACGTCCTCGAAGCGGGCGTGATTGATGCGGGTCCCCAGATGCTCCTCCATCCAGAAACGCCCTCCTCCACCGCCGCAACAGAAGCTCCGGCTCCGGGACCTCGGCATCTCCACCAGCTTGACCCCCGGCAGGGCCCGGAGGATCCCCCTCGGCTCCTCGTAGAGGCCGTTGTAGCGGCCGAGGTAGCAACTGTCGTGATAGGTCACCTCTATGTCGAGGGGCTTGGAGGGCCGGAGCCTCCCCTGGGCGACCAAGGAGCTGAAGAGCTCCGTGTAGTGATAGACCTCGAAGTCCCCGCCGAACTGGGGGTACTCGTTCTTCAAGGTGTTGTAGCAATGGGGGCACATCGTGACGATCTTGCGCACCCCATAGCCCTTCATCGTCTCTATGTTCTGCTGGGCGATGATCTGGAAGAGGTATTCGTTGCCGAGCCTGCGGGCCGAATCTCCGCAACAACCCTCCTCCACCCCCAGTATCCCGAAGCTCACCCCCGCGGCCTCGAGCAACTTCGCCACCGCCTCGGCCACCTTCTTGTTCAGGTCGTCGAAGGACCCCGCACAGCCGACGTAGAAGAGGTACTCCACCTCGCGATCCTCGGCCAAGGTCTTGATCCCCAGCTCCTTGGCCCAGTCGGCCCGGGTGTGCATCCCGATGCCCCAGGGGTTGGAGTTGTTCTCCATGTTTCGGAAGGCTACCTGTACCTCCGAGGGGAAGCGGCTCTCCATGAGGGCCAGGTAACGCCGGATCTCGATCAGCTTGGGAAAGGGCTCTACGAAGACCGGACACTGCTCGGTGCAGGCCCCACAGGTGGTGCAGGACCAGATGGCGTCCTCCTCGATCACCTCCCCGGCTAAGGCCTTGCCCTCCTCGGAGGACGGCTGCTGCTCCTCCACACCCCAGCTCCTCATCCTCTGAAGGAGCCCCTTGGACTGCTCCTGGAAGACCTCCCTGATCCCCTGGATCACCATCTTCGGGTTCAAGGGCTTGTCCGTGAGGTAGGCGGGACAGTTCTCCTGGCACCTTCCGCAGCGGGTGCAGGCATCGAGCTGCATGAGGTCCACCCAGCTCAGCTCCTCCACCCGGTTGACGCCGAAGGTCTCGGCCTCCTCCATGTCCTCGATGGGCTTTATAGCCTGGGGCTTAAGGTTGCGGAAGAAGGTGCTGAGGATGGCCGTCAGGATGTGAAGGAGCTTGCTCTGCACGATCACGGCCACAAAGAGGAAGGAGAGGGACAGGTGGATCCACCAGAAGACCTTGTGCCAGAGGAGGCTCCCCTGCCCCTGGGGGAAGAGGGAGGTGCCCAAGGCCCAGCCGAAGAAGGACCACCGCTCCCAGGGGGCTCGGGGGGCTTGCACAGCGATCCTGGCCCCCTCTACCAGGAAGCCCGTCACCACCAGGGCGAGCAGCAACAGCAACACGAAGAGGTCCTCTGGACGGTTGTCCAAGGCCCGAGGCCTGGTCACATACCTCCTCCAGAGGGCCAGAAGCAACCCCACGATCACCGCCAGGCCTGCCAGATCCAGGAAGAAGGAGAAGGTGAGATAGGCGGTCCCCTTCAAGAAGTGGAGGCCGCTGTAATGGTCGAAGGCATCAAGGGCCGCACCTATGAGCAACAGCAAGAAGCCCCAAAATATCAAAAGGTGCATGAAGCCGGGGTAGGCCTCCCTCAGGACCCGCCAATGGCCTATGATGTTGACCACTACCCCCTTTATCCTCTCGCCCACCCGGTCCCATCGGTCCTCCGCCTGTCCGCGTCGCCAGAGGCTCACCCGTTCGTAAAGGCTGTAGGCGAGGATGAGGACCGCTATCCCCATTATGAGGTAGGTGAGAAGACCCTGTCTGCCTATGTTCCAGAAGAGCTCCCTCGTCGCTTCCACCCTTGCCCCTCCTTGCCATGGGGGCCCGGTAGTCCGGGCCCCCGCTGTCTCATCTGCTGGCTAACCCTGGGCCTTGAGCTTACGGACCTCCTCGGTCAAGGCAGGCACCACCTTGAAGAGGTCATCGACCACCCCGTAGTCGGCCTTCTTGAAGATGGGGGCCTCGGGGTCCTTGTTGATGGCCACGATCACCTTGGAGGTGCCCATGCCGGCCAGGTGCTGGATAGCCCCTGAGATGCCACATGCGATGTAGAGGTTGGGGCTTACCACCTTGCCGCTCTGGCCCACCTGGTCGGACTGGGGTCTCCAGCCGGCATCCACCGCGGCCCTGGAGGCCCCCACTACGCCCCCTAAGACCTCGGCCAACTCCTCGAGGATCTTGAAGTTCTCGGCCCCCTTCATGCCGCGTCCACCGGAGACGATGATCTCGGCCTCCGTGAGGTCGATCTTGCCGCCGCCCACCTCGACGAAGTCCACCACTTCCAGCCCGATGTCGTCAGGTCCCACCTGGACGTCCACCTTTACGACCTCGGCCTTGCGCGACTCGTCCGCCTCCGGCAGCCCCAGTACGTTGGGCCTCACCGAGGCCATCTGGGGCTTGCGATCCGAGAAGACCACCTCCGCGTAGACCTTGCCGGCGAACATGGGCCTCTTGACCTTCAGGTTGCCGGCCTCGTCCAACCCGATCTCCGTACAGTCGGTGGCGAGCCCCACCCCGAGCCTTCCCGAGGCGCGGGCCGATAGGTCCTTGCCGTTGATGCTGGCCCCGAACAGGAGGATGGAGGGCTGCTCCTGCTTGACCAGATCGCAGAGGGCCTTGGTGAAGGCACCGGTGGTGTAACGGGCGAAGGAGTCGCCCTGGATCACGTATACCTTCTCCGCACCGTAGGCACCGAGCCCTGGGGCCAAGCCCTCCACGTCCTTGCCGATCATCACGGCGCAGAGGGGCTCTCCCTTCTGCTCGGCCATCTTCTTCGCCGCTCCGAGGATTTCATAGGCCACCTTCTTAACGGCCCCGTCCTTCACCTCCGTATATACCCATACGCCTGCCATCGCTGCACCTCCTTAGATCACCTTGACCTCTTCCCTGAGGGCCTTGGCCAGCTTGGAGGCCTTCTCCTCAGGGGTCTCCCCCTCGATGATGGTGCCTGCCTGCCTCATGGGCGGCAGGGAGTAGCGCACCACCTTCGTGAGGGCGCCCTTGGCCCCCACCTCCTCCTCGCTCAAGCCGAGATCGCCGAGGGAGACCGTCTTCAAGGGCTTCTTCTTCGCCTTCATGATCCCGGGAAGGGACGGATAACGGGGTTCGTTGAGCCCCTTGGTGGCGGTGAAGATGGCCGGAAGCGGTACCTCCAGTACGTCCATCCCTCCCTCCACCTGCCTGTGGACCCGGGCCTTCTTGCCGTCATCCACCAGCTCGAACTTCATGATGCCCGTGACGGTCTGAAGGCCCAACAGCTCACCGAGGATGCTCCCCACCTGGGCCAAGTCGTCGTCGATGGCCTGCTTGCCGCAGAAGATCAAATCGTAACTCATCCCCTCGATGGCCTTGGCCAGGGCCCGGGCGGTGGTGTAGGCATCGCCGTCCACGAGCGCCGGGTCGTTGAGATGGACCGCCTCATCGGCCCCCATGGCCAGGGCGGTTCTTATGGCCTCCACGGCCCTATCGGGGCCAAGGGAGACGATGGTCACCTTGCCGCCGACCTTCTCCCTGACCCTCAAGGCCTCCTCCACCGCATACTCATCATATACGTTGACGATGAACTTCACCCCTGTGTAGTCTATGGCCGTCATGTCCGAGGTCGGCCTGATGTCAGCCTCTGTATCCGGCACCTGTTTCAAACAAACTAAAATGTCCATCTCCTCCCTCCTTAGGCTTTGTGAATTATATCTCAAAGCCTTTTTAGCACACCGATGGTGACCAGTCAAGCACTGTAACCACTGTCCTGGTTCAAAGAGATGTGGGACAGTGAGGGAGAGTGTAAAATAGTGGGCCACCCCCTGTGGGTGAAGCTCTTTGGAGGAGGTGACCCATGAGGGTATTTGGTTTACAGAGGGGATTTTACCAGCTTTCCAGGATAG
>Ga0190360_1000176_pt1 | contig 36425 bp, 37 predicted proteins | sample 48721834_MG_FD_161271 | JGI IMG/M metagenome (GOLD analysis project Ga0190360, IMG submission 161271) | Hydrothermal vent microbial mat bacterial communities from Southern Trench, Guaymas Basin, Mexico - 4872-18-3-4_MG | ecosystem: Environmental > Aquatic > Marine > Hydrothermal vents >...
CCTTTTGCGGGCTTCTTGGAAGCCGCGGCTTGAGCTATTCCTTCACATAGGGCTGGCCATCGGCGGCCGGCATCTGGCCGCGCCCGACGACGCCCGCCAGGACGATCATAGTGGCCGCATAGGGCGCCATTAAGAGGAACTCCGAAGGGATGCGAACGCCGAGAATGGCCAGTTTGGAGGCCAGCGAGTCCGCGAAGCCGAAGAGCAGCCCGGCACCAAAGGCGCCGAAGGGATTCCAGTTGCCGAAGATCATCGCTGCCAGGCCGATGAAGCCGCGGCCGGCGGTCATGAACTCATCAAAGCGTCCCACCGATCCAATCGTGAAATAGGCACCCGCAAATCCCGCCACCATGCCGCCCAGAACCACCGCAATGTAGCGCGTGCGGAACACATTGATGCCCAGCGTATCCGCCGCCTTAGGGTGCTCCCCTACCGAACGATGACGCAGGCCCCACCGAGTATAGAAGAGACCCACGTGAAGCAACGTCAGCAGCAAGAACATGGCGTAGATGAACAGGTTGTTGTTGAAAAGTATGGGCCCAAGCAGCGGGATCTTGACCAGGCCCGGGATCGGTACCGGTTTGAAGATGCCGGGGTCGTTCAGTTCCTGGACGCGCTGCAGGAACTTGGAGGACACGAAGGCGGTGATGCCGCCGGCGAAGATGTTGATCACCGTGCCAGAGATAATCTGATCGGTCAGATACTTGATCGAAAGCACGGCGTGAATCAAGCCCAGCAGCGCGCCGGTGAGGATTGCGGCCCCCAGCCCGACCCATAAATTCCCGGCCAGACTGCCCACCAGCGAGGCCACCATGGCACTGGCGAGCATCATGCCCTCGATGGCGATGTTCACCACGCCCGCCCGCTCGCAGAGCACACCCGAGAGTGCGCCCAGCGTGATGGGAACGGATTTGTTCAGAGTGGTATTGAGCAGGCCAGCGAGGTTCATCGACTTCCCGGCCGCGGCCCAGGTCAGGAACCCGAAAATAAACAGCCCTGAAACCAGTCCCAGCAGCAGGTTGGTCCTGCGGCCGAATCCGCGCACGAGCTGAGCGCCACCGCTAAACGCGCAAAACAGGGCCAGCACGTTCAGTGTGGCGACCGTCGGCAACCGCCAGTCCGGCAGCCTTGGCTCGAAAGCACCCGGGACGAGATTGAAGGTGGTCGTCAATCCCGGTTCAACCGTGCGTCCGAAGAAGAACCAGATGGCCGCCCCGATCAGCAAGAACAGGATCCCCATCACACGCTGGCGGGTGGGTGAGACGTATTCGATCTCGCGTCGCAAAGCGGTGGTTGCCATGCTCAGTCTCCTCCCCAGCCCCGCACGAAGAAGCCCTCGCCCTCCTCAGGCAGCCGCAGCCGGTAGATGGTGCGGATGATGGCCGGTGCGGCGATAAAGGCCAGGATGAAGGCTTGCAGAACGGTGATGATGTCAATGGGAATCTGGGCTGCCACCTGCATGCGCGTGGCCCCGTTCCTGAGGGTGCCGAACAGCAGGGAGGCCAGCACGCAGCCCAGCGGATGGCTCTTCCCCAGCAGGGCCAGGGCGATGGCGTCGAAGCCATAGCCCGATGAGAACGCCATGGCCAGGTTGTGGTTCAGCCCCAGCACTTCGTTCGTCCCCGCCAGGCCAGCCAGCGCGCCCGACAGCGACATGGCCAGCACGGTGCTGCCCACGATCGTCATCCCCGCATATCTGGCTGCATGCGGGTTGGCTCCCACGGTGCGCAACTCAAATCCCCATTTCGTGCGGAACAGGAACCAATACACCAGCCAGGCCACCGCCAGAGCGATGAAGAAGCCCATATGAAACCGGATCGGAGGCCCGAAGAATTTGGGCAGCTTGGCGCTATCCTGAATGGTGGGGCTTACGGGGTTGAAGGAATCCGGCCTCTGCATCGGGCCATTAAGCAGCCAGTCGCTAAGCCGGAAGGCTATGTAGTTCATCATGATGGTGTTGATGACTTCGTGCCCTCCGGTCTTGGCCTTCAGCCATCCGGGGATGAAACCCCACGCAGCGCCCCCCAGCGCGCCCGCCAGTAGCGCCAGTGGGATGTGGATGATTGCGGGCAGCCCTGTAATCGAATAGCCCACGAACACCGAGGTGATAGCACCGACGAAAAGTTGCCCCTCGACGCCGATGTTGAATAATCCAGTTCGGAACCCCAGCGCCACTGCCAAGCTGGCGAAGATATAGGGCGTACTGGCGACCAGGCTCTCCAGGATGGGGTTGAACGCCCTTCGGATGGCCATGCTCTCGCCGGAACGGAGGGCCTCCACGATTTTCACCGGATCGCCAACCGAGCCTGTGAACAGCGCCGTATAGGCCACGCGGATCTCCTCCCAGCCGGCCCTGAGCGCCAGCAAAGGGGATTCGCTCCAACTGCTATAAACCGGCTCGGCGGTGAGCGCGATCAGGATGGCGCCCAGCACCAATCCGCTGAACACGGCCAGCAGTGGCACCAGCATCGTCTGCCACGCACGGCCCCAGAACGAAGCCTTCGGCGACGGTCCGTTGACCACTTCCTCCAGAAGGATCTCCCCGGCACCGGGCTTCCTGGATGGTTTCTTGTCTTCGCTCAAGGGACCCCTCGCTTATATCTCGGGTGATGCCGCGGCCTTCACCTCGGCTTCCGCGGCTTCCGGCGCCACGCCCGCCATCAGCAGGCCCACCTGCTCCTTGGTCGCCTCGGCGGCGTCAAGCATCCCCACGATCTTGCCTCGGTAGAGCACGGCGATTCGGTCGGAGAGCTCCATGATCTCATCCAGTTCGGGCGAGACCAGCAGTACGGCCGTGCCTTCGTCGCGTTTCTCCACGATGCTCTTATGGATGTACTCGATCGAGCCCACATCCAATCCGCGCGTCGGCTGGGAGGCCACCAGCAATCGGATCGGTCGTGAGAATTCGCGCGCAACGATCAATTTTTGCTGGTTCCCGCCCGAGAGCGAACTTACCGGCGTCAGGGGACTAGGCGTGCGGATGTCGAACTCGCGGATCCGCTGCTCCGCCGTGCGCAGGATCGCCTCCGGCTGCAGAACGACACCGCGGGTGAAGGGTACCTGGTAATATGTGTTCAGGACCAGGTTGTCGGCCACTGGGAATGGCAGCACCAGCCCATCGCGCTGCCGGTCCTCGGGAACGTGCGCGCTGCCCAGCTCGGTGATCCGCCGTGGATCGGCCCGGCTGATATCCTCCCCCTGGAAACGGATGGAACCGCTGAACGGCGCTTTCAGGCCAGTCACGGCCTCGACTAATTCCGTCTGACCATTCCCCTGCACGCCCGCGATGCCGAGAATCTCACCCGCACGGACTTCGAAGGAAACCCCATCGACGGCGACCTGGTTGCGCTCATCGAGCACCACCAGATCCTCCACTTCAAGCACCACTTCGCCGGGCTTTGCGGGCTTCTTATCCACGCCGAGCTTTACCGCTCGTCCAACCATCATCTCCGCCAATTTGGCCTGCGTGGCTTTCTCGGGCGTAGTGGTGCCGATCACCTTCCCCCGGCGAAGGACGGTGATGCGGTCGGCCGCATCCATCACCTCCCGCAGCTTATGGGTGATGAAAATGATCGACTTCCCCTGCTCGGCGAGCGAACGCATGATCTTAAATAACTCATCCGCCTCCTGGGGGGTGAGCACGGCCGTCGGCTCGTCCAGAATGATGATGTCCGCCTCCCGATAAAGCAGCTTGATGATCTCCACCCGCTGCTGGACGCCCACGGGGATGTCCTTGACATAGGCATCCGGGTCGACATCGAGATGGTATTGCTCCGAGATCCGCCGGATGCGCTCGGCGGCGCGCTCGCGATCGAGAAAGTCTCCATAGCGCAGGCTTTCCTCACCCAGCATAACGTTTTCTGTGACCGTGAAGACCGGGATGAGCATAAAGTGCTGGTGGACCATCCCAATCCCGGCGTGGATGGCATCGCTGGGTTCTTGAATCTCAAGGCTCTCCCCGCGCACCAGGATCTCCCCTTCGTCCGGGGCATAGAGTCCATAGAGAATGTTCATGAGGGTGGTTTTGCCGGCGCCGTTCTCGCCCAGCAGGGCGTGAATCTCGCCTGGGTTCAGATCCATGTCTATATGATCGTTCGCCAGAACACCGGGGAAGCGCTTAGTGATGCCGCGAAGCTCGAGCACAGGTTCCATGATCACCTTGGAAGCACTCATCGGGGGCTCTGTGTGGCCCATCGGCGTGCGGCGATTGTACCATGACCCGGAAAACCGGCCTACGCGGTCTTGCTCGAAAAGAAATAGCAGGGGCTGCCCATTTAGGGCAGCCCCTGGCCTCTTGCAGAGGTGCTCAAGTCGAGCGGCGTTGGATTACGGGTTCGCCGAAAGTTCGCCGGCGATGATTTTCGCCGCCACATCCTCGATCTCGGCTTTCAAGTCCGCCGGGACCTGATCGTCGAGCGCGTGGAAGGGTGCCAGCCCCACGCCGCCATTCTCGAGCGTACCGACGGTCACGCCACCCGCGAAGGTGTCGTTGATCACGCTCTCGATGACTTGCATGGTGGTGACATCCATGTTCTTGAGCACGGAGGTCAGCGTGATGGCCTCGTACTGCGGGTTCGTGAGCACCCAGTCGGCGTCCACACCGATGATGTAGACTCCGCCACGGTCCTCCGCCGCAGCTGCGGTTCCGAGACCCACCGGGCCGGCCACTGGCAGGATGATGTCGGCGCCCTCATCCATGAGCGACTCGCCCAGGTTGCGGCCGTCCTCCAGGCTCTCGAAGTTGCCTGTGAAGAGGCCGGTCTGCGCCTCCGGATCCCAGCCTAGCACCTGCACGTCGGTCCCATGGACCTCGTTATAGTAGCGGGCGCCCAGTGCGAAGCCGTCCATGAAGACGGTTACCGGCGGGATCTGGATGCCGCCGTAGGTGCCGATCTTGCCGGTCTTGGAGATGCCGGCGGCCAGGTAGCCAGCCAGGAAGGCGGCCTCCTGGGTGTTGAAGACCTGCCCAACGACGTTCGGGAAAGCCGGGTCATAGGCGAAGTCCACGATGGTGAACTTCTGATCGGGATTGGCCTCGGCCGCCGCGGCCGTGGCGTCGCCCAGCAGGAAGCCGACGGTGACGATCAGATCGCAGCCCTCCTCGATAAAGGCGTTGATGTTCTTCTCGTAATCCGTCTGTTGCTGGGACTCGAGGTACTTGCCCTCGACCCCAAACTTCTCGATTGCGTCCTCGACGCCCTTCCAGGCAGTGGCGTTGAAGGACTTGTCATCAATGCCGCCTGTGTCGGTCACCTGGCAGACCTTGATGGCCGCTTCGGGCTCCTCAGGGGCCTGCGCAGGCGCGCCACACGCCGCCAGCACAATTGATGCCATCAGCAAGAGCGATAGCAAGGCGAGACTCTTCTTTTGCATGTCCTACTCCTCCATCGGAATCGGGTTGGTGAAATGCGGCTAATGCATTGTGATCCGGCTACCCCCTCTCTCCACGACCCAGCGGTCTGTTTGAGGTATGGGTTCTGGTATCACAGGCGAAATCATAGCACGAGATTTCATCCCTTGCAATGAACTCCCATTGCTTTGCAAGGCGGCCATTCAGGCAACCCCCTCGCCGCCTTCCAGCTCGCCATAATCGAGTACCTCGCGCGGCTGCGAGCCTCTCTGGGCTGGCCCAACGATACCCTTGGCTTCCAGTTGGTCGACCAGCCGGGCGGCACGCGTGTAACCGATGCGCAGCCGCCGCTGGAGCAGAGAGATCGAGGCCCTGCGCATCTGGCGCACAATCGATACCGCCTCGTCAAAGAGCGGATCCAATTCTCCTTGTTCCTCTTGTTGGAGTTCCTCCCAGAGCGGGGCTTGCTTCAGAGGTGCGCCAGCCGGGATGCCTTCAGGTGGCATGGGCGGGCGCGTGGCCTCTGGCTCCTGATCCAGACGCGCAAGCCGCCAGTGGCGGATCAGGCACTGCAGTTCACTCTCCGAGACGAAGGCGCCCTGCATGCGAATCGGTGCAGCGGCGTCGGGCGCCTGGAAAAGCATATCACCACGCCCGAGCAGCCTTTCGGCACCGGGCTGATCCAGGATGACCCGGCTGTCCACAGAGGAAGCCACGGCAAATGCGATCCGGGCGGGGAAGTTGGCCTTGATCAGGCCGGTGACCACATCCACTGAAGGCCGTTGCGTTGCGATAACCAAATGGATACCCGTGGCACGAGCCAACTGAGCCAGCCGGGTGATCACGCGTTCGGTTTCGTCCGGCGCCAGCATCATCAGATCCGCAAGTTCATCGATCACTACCACAATGGTATGCAGCGGGCGCGCGCCAGCCGTCTCCATTCGCCGGTTATAGTCCTCCAGGTTGCGAACGCCCTCCCGTGAGAAGAGATGGTAACGCCGGTCCATCTCCCGTGACACCCACTGCAGAGCCGGCACCACCCGCTCCAGCTCGACGACCACCGGCGCCAGAAGATGCGGGATCCCGTTGTAATACGTGAGTTCCACCCGCTTTGGGTCCACCATCACGAACTTCAACATATCCGGCGTGTTTTGCAGGAGCAGGCAGGAGATTATGGCATTGACGCATACGGATTTCCCCGAGCCTGTCGTGCCGGCGATAAGCAGGTGCGGCATGGTCGCCAGATCGGCGGCAACCGGCTTCCCAGAGACGTCTTTGCCCAGCCCCAGCCGCAGGGAGGAGGGCAGCCGCTGGAAGGCCTCCGATTCCATCACATCCCGCAAAGCGACCAGGGAGACCTCGGTGTTGGGCACCTCGATGCCCACATAGCCCTTACTAGGCACCGGGGCTTCAATGCGGATCGATGGCGCTGCCAGCGCTAAGGCCAAGTCATCGGCCAGGGCCGAGATCTTGCTCACCTTTACTTTGGTCCGGCGGCCACCCCGGCCCTCCACGAAATCTGGCTCCACCCCGAATTGAGTGATGACCGGCCCCCGGTTGATTTCGACCACGCGCGCCGGGGCGCCGAATGAACGCAGTGTCTCCTCGATCAGCTGCGCGCGTTCACGATCGAAGGCCTCGTCGGCACGCCCCTTCGCACCAGGTTCCAGAACATCGTTGATCGAAGGCAAGTTCCATGAAGGCACCCTCTCGAGCACAACCTCCGGCATGGCTCCCCCTGGCCGAAACGCTTCCGCTGGGGTGGCTGATTCGGTTGCGGCGGCTGCGGGCTGGACTTCCACCGCCTCGACCAAGGGCGGCGCCGCGGTTTTCCCGGCCGAGGTCCGGCGCGGCCGAAGGCGTTCCTCCAGTCGGGCCAGCCCCCTTCCGACCGGAGCCAGCACATCGGGCAACGTCCAACCCGTGATCAGCATGAGTCCCGTGAGCAGCCAGCCGGCCATCACAAGCATCGCGCCTGGCATACCCAGCCCTTGAACCAGCAGAGCGAGCGTAAGACCTCCCAGGATCCCTCCGCCTCCGCCGTGGCTGGCGAGCGCTCTGGCCCGATCCACCTCGAGCGCACCCGCGAATCCATGCAGGCCCGCCAAAGCCAGCCATACCAGCAACACCACTCCGATTATCTGCTCGGGGCGCAGCGAGGGCAGCCGGTCGCCGATGCGGTGCAAAATTAGCCGCAGCCCCCCTGCCAGCAGGAGTAGCGGGGCCAGAAACACGCCCCATCCAAAGATCCATCGCAGAAAATCGATCCAGATCGCCGCCAGAGAACTGCGCTGAGGGGTAGCGAGCCAAACGAGCGTGAGGCCGCCTACCAGGAGTGCGAGCAATCCAAGTAGATCCCGCTTGCGCTCTTGCGAAGCCAGCGCGGCGCGCAGACGCCCACCCCGGGCGGCCGCCGGGGCGGCTTTCTTTCGGCTAGTCGCAGCGCGCCTGCTCGTTTTCGCTCGGCTACGGGATCCTGCCGCGCGCTTGCGGCTCTTCTGGGAGGTTTTCTTGGCCACGCGCGTCTCCAGGCGGCGCGATTATAGCATAGCGCCTTCGTCGCAGGCTCGCCGCCATGCTACAATCGGCCTCGTCATGAACTCCCTGGATACTCTTAGCCGGGTGCCCTTCCTGCGAACGCTGGATTCGGATCAACTTGCCTCCCTGGCAGCTGAGCTGCCGGTCGAACGATTTGGCCCCGAACGCTACATCTTTCGGCGGGGGGAGCGCCCCGAGGCGCTCTACATCATGCTCGAGGGCGAAGCGGAGATGTTGCGGCCAGCGCCTGAAGGGGGCGAAATTTCTGTGGGCAGGTTGCGGCCCCCCGATATCTTTGGCGCAGAGGAGTTGATTGTCCGGCAGCCTCGCCAATACTCGGCCCGCGTGACCGAGCCCACCGCCGTCATACGCTGGGAGCGGGCTGCGCTTCGAGCCTTCATGAAGCAACACCCCAAGGCCCTATCGTCCTTGCGGTTTCTGGCCGATAGTCAGCGTATGGCGCGCTCGATGGACTTCCCCTGGCTACGAGAAGGCGAGATGGTCTATGCGCTCACCCGCCGACACCCCTTTGTGCTTTATCAACGCCTTTCCCTCCCCGCTTTCCTGTTGGCCGGCACACTCCTGCTCACCCTCTGGGGTTACCTGTCGCAGGGTTCGTTGGTCCTTTGGGCTGGCTTCGGCCTTGGCCTGGCCTCCGGGCTGCTGGCTTTGTGGCAATGGATCGATTGGCGCAATGATGCCTTCATCGTCACCGACCGGCGCTGCGTCTGGCTTGAGAAGGTCCTGGCGCTTTACGATAGCCGCCGAGAAGCACCGCTCCACACGGTTCTCTCAGTCAGCGTGAGCACGGATATGAGCGGCCGGATGTTTGGATTCGGGGATGTGGTCATTCGAACCTACACCGGCAAGGTCATCTTCCGCGAGGTCCCCGAACCGGAGACCATCACCGCTCTCATCGAGGAGAACTGGCGCCGTCTCAAGGCCCAGCAGGAGGCCGCCGACCGGGAGGCGCTCATGGAGGCCCTGAAGCAGCGCCTGGCGGAGGAACGAGAGGCAGGTGGCGATGAAGACTTCGTTCAGGAGACACTCGCTGCCGCTCCAGAAACCACTTCCAGAAGACCGGGGCTGGACCGGTGGGGCTTTAAAGTAAGATTTGAGGATCGGGGTGTGATCACCTACCGCAAGCACTGGGCAGTCCTGCTCCAGGCCATCGCGCTGCCCTCTGGATGCCTGATCACATTGATCCTGTTGTTAGGGCTGCACCTCGCCGGCGTTCTGAATTGGCTTTCAGCGACTTCCGCCATCTTGGTCTTCGGCAGCGCTGCGCTGGGTGCCGGCTTGTGGTGGATCTACCGCTATGTAGATTGGGCCAACGACATTTACCAGATCACGGATGAGCAAATTATCGATGTCTACAAGAAGCCCCTGGGCCGAGAACGGCGGAAGGTGGCTCCGCTCGAAAACATCCTGGGCACCGAAGTGGACCGCAAGGGTTTGCTGGGCATCCTGCTCAATTATGGTGATGTGGTCGCCAATGTGGGCACCGAGCAGTTCACCTTCGAGGGGGTTTTCGACCCCGTAATGGTTCAGCAAGACATTGTGCATGCCCAGGAGACGCTGATGCAGCGCCGGGCGGAGAGAGAGCGGGCGAAACGCCAGGAGGAGATGGTAGAATTATTTGATATTTATCATGACCAATATTCCCCAAAACAGATCGATGGTGAGAATGAAGGATCGTTGAGCGATGGCTATTCGTAGGATTGTGACCCCCCCCAACCCTACCCTGCGCAAGCCGGCCCATAAGGTGAAATCCTTTGGAGAGCCGTTGCAGCGCCTGATCGATGACATGATCGAAACCATGCGCGCTGCGCCGGGCGTGGGCCTGGCCGCCCCACAAATCGACGTGGGACAGCGCGTCATCGTAGTGGAGTACGCCGAAGGCTCGGAAGAGGCTGACTCGGAGGTCAAGCCCAAACTCTACGCGATGGTCAACCCCGAGATCTTGCGCACCACTCGCGAGACGAGCGTCGGCCAAGAGGCCTGTCTATCATTGCCAGGCTACATAGGCGAAGTCGAACGCTTCGAAGGCGTGACAATCCGCGCCCAGGACCGCCACGGCCGTCCCATCCGCATGAAGGCCAAGGGCTGGCTGGCACGCATCTTCCAGCATGAGATCGACCACCTGAATGGTGTGCTCTACATCGACCGCGCCAGTCAGATCTGGCGGGTGGAGGAGGCCGACCAAGCGCAGGGAGTTCCCGTCGTCTGACCTGCAAACCATGGCGGCCGCCCCGCTTGTGCTAGAATGGCAGCCGCCATGCGCCTACAACGTCTCACGCTTGCAAACTTCCGCAACTTCAGACAGCTCGAGGTTGAGTTTCCCGCCGGTGCAATTATCGTCGTGGGGGACAACGCCCAGGGTAAGAGCAACCTGCTGGAGGCCATCCACTACCTCACCGGCGGCGTGCCCGCCCACGCTTCCCAGGATCGCGAGCTGATCCATTTCGATGCTTGGAAGCTTAGCAGGCCGTTTGCGCGAGCGGTGGGCGAAATTGAGACCCGCGACCAGGACCTGCACATCGAGATCCGTATCGTCATGGATCCAACTCATGCCAACAGTCGCCGCCTGCGTAAAGAGATTCTCATCAATGGCCAGAAGCGCCGCCGCCGCGAGCTCACGGGCCGCTTCAGCGCCGTGCTCTTCCTGCCCCATGACCTGGAGATGGTCGAAGGCGCGCCGGCCAACCGCCGGCGCTTCCTCGATGATATGCTTTCCCAGGCAGACCCCCAATACGCAGACGATCTGATCGAGTATGGCAAGGTACTCACGCAGCGCAATGCTCTCCTGCGTACCCTCCAGGAGCGGCGCGGCACCCCCGATCAGTTGGCCTATTGGGACGAACGGCTCTGCGAGTTGGCTGCCAGCCTGATTCGCCGCCGAGCCCACGCGCTGCTAGAGTTAGACCGGCTCGGGCATGCTTTGCATGGTGAACTTACACGCGAGAGCGAGCGGCTGCGTTTGATCTACAAGCCCCGACTGGCCCCGAACAACCACGCTGGCGAAGCGACTCCGCCGGCGGGCCTGGACATCGCGGCGGCCGATCTGTCCGCCTCCCTGCGCGCCAGCCTGGAGCGCCACCGGAGGCTGGAAATCCAGCGCGGCATGACACTGATTGGCCCACATCGGGATGATTTCCAGTTTCTTGCAAACGACGTCGACCTGCGACTCTTTGGCTCGCGCGGTCAGAACCGCACCGCCACGCTCTCCCTGAAATTGGCCGAAGTCGAGTGGCTGCATGAGCGCCTGCAGGAGTGGCCGCTCCTTCTGCTGGATGAGGTCTTGGCCGAATTGGATCTCTCTCGTCGCCAGGATTTGCTCTCCCGGCTCCGCGCTGCGCCTCAAGTGGTGCTTACGGCAACCGATCCAGCCATGTTCCCCGATGCCTTCCTCGCTGCCGCAACCCTCTGGCGGATCCGCGCCGGCGTTCTCAGTCCCTTTGCTACCTGAAGGCCATGCCGAGGCGCCCCTCCTGCCTGCCGGTTGACCTCTTTCCGATTAGGGAACCAGGGGGCGTTTGCCCGGGAGGCCTGGACGCCGGGGGTATTTCTCAGGCGTGGCCGCGGTCTTCTCCACCATGATCAAATAGCGGGGCTCTGCAACACGCGGAAGTTCAACCGGGATCATTCGCCGCACCTCACCACCCAAGACCGCCAGGGCATGCTCCGCCGAGTGGATCTCGGCCGGACCGGTGGCACCTTTCTGCAGCAGGGCGTAGCCTTGCAGCCTGAGCAGCGGCAGCAAGTATTCCAACACGACAGGCGCCGTCGCCACCGCGCGCGCCACGGCCCAATCGTAGTGCCCGCGATGCTCTTCATCCCGGCCCAATGACTCAGCCCGGGCGTGGATGACCTCCACCCCCTCCAGGCCCAAGACCCGCACAATATGCCGGCAGAACTCGACCTTCTTGCCGACCGACTCCACCAGCGTCAGCCTGAATTGAGGAAAGGCTATCTTCAAAGGCAGACCCGGGAAGCCCGCTCCGGTCCCCACATCTACGATATGTGCCGGCGGCCGCAGCTCGGAGATCATCAAGCAGGACAGCGAGTCCAAGAAATGCTTGATCTCGACCGCTTCAGGCTCAGTGATCGCCGTCAGATTGAAGCGCGCATTCCACGCCACCAGCTCACGGCCGTATAGCCTGAACGCCCTCAACTGCTTTTCGGACAGCTCGAGGTTCAGCAATTGCTCGGCCGCTCGGGCCAGTCCTTCGTAGCGATCAGCGAGGGGCCGCAAATTCATCCTGGAAGCCCGGGTGGACACGAATCCTCCCCACCCGCTTCCCACGCAGGTTGAGGAGCGGGCGCTCTCCGAATTCCTCCAGCGCGGATAAATTGTCCTTTGAGAGGGCGCCGAGAGCCTGCAGAATGGCGAGCGCAGCCACACTCCGCGCCCGCCCCGAAGGATCGCCATCCCAGACTTTCAGCGCCAGCCCGGCGGCTGGAGAGCCAGGCCCAAGCTCGCCTGCTCGAAGACCCAGGCCCTGGTAGCCCTCCGCGCCTCCCTTGGCAAGGATGCGACCCGCCCCTACCTCCATCAGCCGGGTATCGAAGCGCCCCGGCCCCGAGACCATATCAGGGTGAGCCAGCATGGCCTCCACTACATGCTCGCATGCCGTCGCCAAGGAGGCCGGGAGTCCCTCTGGCGACATCAGCCGGGCATAAGCGAGAGCCGCAGATCGCAGGGGGAGCGCAAAGGTGGGCGCCGAGCAGCCATCCACCCCTATATGAATCTCGCCGACCGTTAGATCGGCCATCTGCCCCAGGGTTTCGCGGATGCGGCGCTGAATGACATGCCCGGGGTCCAGATAGGATTCGATGGGTTCGCCGAGATGCAGCGAGAGTGCCAGCATGCCCGCGTGTTTTCCCGAGCAATTGTGGCGCAATGCGGTGAGCGGCTCGCCCTCTTGAATCAACCGCCTGGCTGTTGCGCGATCGTAGGGGCTGTGGGTGCCGCATTGCAGCGCAGTCTCCGAAAGACCCAGCTTCGCGAGCATCCTGCCCGCCACTTCCGCGTGGGCATCCGTCCCCGCATGCGAGGCGCACGCCAGCGCCAGCTCGCGGGGCCCGAAGCCGAAAGCATCCGCCGCGCCGCTTTCCACCAGAGGCAGCGCCTGAAAAGGTTTGGCGCTCGAGCGCATGAAGGTGACGCTACCCGCATCTCCCCATGCCTGGATCAGGCGGCCATCGGCGGTTACAGCAACGGCGACGACATGATGGCGGGATTCGACAATCTCCCCCCGGAGCGCTTCGACGATGAGTTCTTTGGCCATGATGAAAGCGTATCCTTGATCTGTTTAGGTGTCGGATCGTGGCTAACGGCCGCCCGATTCCCCCGCTTGGACCAAGTCCACCAACCCCACGCGTAACCTGGTCACCGCCATCTCGCGCCGGCTGGCGGCCACGGGGAAATCCTCCAGGAGTTCCTCCGCAAACCTCGCGGCTATCTCTTCCGGGTCATCCTCCTGCTGGAGTTTTTCAACCCGCTTCTGGACCTTGCGCAAGAAGCGGGCCATGGCATTGACATTCTCCCGCGATACCAGCCCGCCCCGCGCGCATACCATGCGTTGACTTACGAAGCCACCCTCCCGCAGATCATCCAATAGGTCGATCCAGCGTTCGATATCCGCCGTGCCCAGATAGGGAGGCTCTTCGATGGCCACAGCCTCACCGATAAAGAGCAACCCTTCCTCCTCGTCGAGCACCCACATGGCTCCAGGGTGGGGACCGGGACGATGCAGGAATCGAATCGCTCTCCCGCCTAGATGGAGGGTCATGCTGCGCGAGAAGATAATTGTGGGAACCGCCTTCTGCACCCCTGTGATGCGCTTCAATCGGTCCGCTTCGGCACCGATAGGGTGCACATTGCCCTTGAAGGTGTCGGACATCCCGAGTACTGCTTCGAGCGTGCGGTCCTGCGCCAGGATCGGGAGATCCACGACCCGAGCGCCCAGCACCCGGTCAGGAAATCCATCAATCAGAGCCAAGTACCGAGGGGAACCCAGCGTGCTCAACTGACCAAGCCACTCCCGCACATCCTCCGTTCGCAGCGGGCAGTCAACCAGCAAGATTTCCGAGTCTGAAGCCAGCGCACCGATCGTCAATCCGCCGAAGCGAGACTCGATCCACACATTGCGTGTGAGCTTGCGCATATCATCTCCTCGTTGTTTGATGAATTGCGCACCGATTATATCGGCAACGTAAAGTGGAACGTGGAGCCCTGGCCTTCCTGACTCTCCACCCAGATGCGGCCGCCATGGGCCTCCACGGCCAGCCGGCAGAAGGCCAGGCCCAGCCCGATCCCCTTCGGCCGGCTGTCGCGCGTCACTCGCGTGAATTTATCGAAGATGCGCTCGCGGTCTTCCTCGGGGATCCCGGGACCGCTGTCGCGGACGCTCACCAAGATCTCGCCATCGCGCCGCGCCGCCGCCACTGCGATCTGATCTCCGCTACGTGTGTACTTCACGGCGTTTTCCAGCAGGTTGATCAACACCCTGCGAATCATGTCCTCGTCCATCTCGATTGTGGGCAGGCCTGGGGACAGGTTCATGCGCAAGAGCTGTCCTTTGGCCTCGGCAGTGGGATGGATCTCCTCCACGGCTTCTACGATCAGCGCGCCGATTGAGGCGCGGGTCTTGGTCAAGACTGCCCGCTCGGATTCCAACCGGTTCAGGTCCAGCAGTGACTCTACAAGCCGCGAGGCCCGACGGCTGGACCGCATCGCGATGGAGAGCACGGATTGTATGGTTTCGTCTACGGGGCTTAGCGTGGCCTGCAGTACATCCAGGCTGGAAATGATATTCCCCAGCGGCGACCGCAAGTCATGGAAGATCATGGAGGTCAAATCAGTCCTCAGCTCGGCCAATTCCAGGCGCTCGGATATGTCTCGCAGGATCCACTGCAGAAAAGAGCTGGACCCGATGGCGATGCGCTTGACGTGCACTTCGACCGGCAGTAGCCGCCCCGAGCGGTGGATGGCGCGGCTGTCGTAAGAAAGCGTCTCGCCGAGTTCGAGGTTATCGAATCGCGCCGGTAGCTTCTCTTGATCGGCTTCGTGCAGGGTTTCGATCTTCCTGCCCAAAAGGGTTTCGCGCTCCAGGCCCAGAAAGCTTTCAGCGCGGCGATTGGCATCCGTGACCACACCCTCCAGATCGGTGATCAAAATGGTGTCGATGCTGTCCTCGAACAGGCTGGCGTAACGCTGGCGGGCGGTCTGGGTCTCCTCAAAGAGCTGCGCGTGCGCGATGGCGGTTCCCGCCAATCCGGCGATGCCCATGAGCAATTCGACGTGCTCAGGCGCTAAGGCCTCCCTGCGGGGATTTATCGCCTCCAGCACGCCTATTGTCCGGTCCTGCACGCGGATGGGCACACAGGCCAGCGCGCGGGTTTTGAATCCCAGGCGCTCATCTATCTCCGGGAAGAATCGCTCGTCGGCTCGTACGTCGCTTACGAAGAGCGGCTCCTCATGTTCCAGTACCCAGCCGGCGATGCCCTGGCCACGTTGCATGCGAACCCCAATCACCTGGCTCGCACCGCGGCCGCTTGCCACCCTGAAGCTCAACTCGTCCCCCCCCTCGTCCAGCAGCGCCAAGGAAGCCGCCTCCACCTCCAAGCTCCTCAGAGTTCGTTCGGTAATACGCTGAAGGACTTCCTCCAGGTCCAGGCTGCCGGTGATGGCCCGCGCCGTCTCGGCCAGCGCGATCATCGCCTGAACCCGCCGCTGGCTTTCGCTGTACAGCTGAGCGTTGGCGACGGCCGTGGCGGCATGGTCTCCAAAAGCCGAGACCACCTCTACGTCATCCGGGCCATAGGCGTCCACCTTATGACTGTCGACATTCAGCATACCGACCACACGATCCCGCACAATCAAGGGTACGCCGATCCAGCCCCGAACGAGCCGTGATTCCTCCAGGCCCTCAAAATGAGTCCAGGCCGGCTCTTTTTGGACATCCCCCACGACCACGGGCCTGCGGGTCTTGAACACCTCCACGCCAAGCGCATCGCTTGCAGCGGGGAGGCGCAACTCCAAGACGGCATCGTTGTCTTTGAAGCCCCGCGCCGCCACCGGGCGAAAATAGCCATCCTCGAGCAGGAAGATGCTGGCGCTGTCGTACTCCACCAGCCGCTCAAGCTGCTCCAGCACCTGCTGGAAGACAACCTGCGGTTCCAAGGTAGCGCTGATCGTGCGGGCGATCTCGCGCAATGTTGAGGCCAGTTCCCGGCGCTCCTGCTCCGCCCGGAAGAGACGAGCGTTGCTTACGGCGATCCCGGCCTGATCGGCGATGGCCGTCGCTAGGGCCAGATCCTCCTCTGTGAAATGGCTTGCCATGCGGCGCACTAGTGTGAGCGCGCCGACGACGCGGTCGTGGGCGATGAGCGGCACACTGATGGCCGAGCGGGGCATCCCTTCCTCGGTGTCCTCAGGGCGCTGCAGCCAGCGCGGGTCTTCGAGAATGTTCTCCACCAGCGCCGCCTGGCGGTTCTCCACCACCCACCCGGCCAGGCCATGTTCGTAGGTATCGCGCAGTTGCTCGGCGGTGTGGTCATGGACCTTGCCGGCGTAGGCAATGGCGCCTTCGGTCACCTCACCGCGCTCATCCAGCACCAGGATGCTCCCGGTCGGCGCGCCAACCGCTTCGAGCGTGAGTTGCAGGATGCGCTGCAGAAGCTCGCGCAGATCCAATTCACCCGTCAGCTCGCGGCTGATTGAATAAAGCAGTTCCAGCGAGGCCTTCGTCCGCTCTTTCACGAGTTTAATTCCGGCCTACCGCCTGTTTGAGCCCTGTGCCCGTATTGAAGAGCACAATACGCGCTTCGGCCGGCAGCCAACCCTCCTTCACAAGTCGTTTGAGACCTGCCCAGGTGGCTGCGCCTTCCAGGCAGGCCGACAGGCCCTCCACTTGCCCTAGCTCGGTGCGAGCCTCTTGGATCTCGACCTCGCTCACCACGACCCCTCGGCCTGTGCTCTCGCGCACCGCTTTCAAGACCAGCCTATCCGCAAACACCTTCGGCACTCGCAAACCATGCGCCGCCGTCCGAGGCCTGCGCCATAATGAAATGCGTTCATGTCCCTTCTCCAGCGCCCGCACCACCGGGGCGCAACCTTCCGGCTGCACCGCCACCAGCTTCGGGAGCGGACCTTCCAGCCATCCGAGCGCCTCCAGTTCCCTAAATGCTTTCCACATCCCGACCAGCCCGGTTCCACCCCCGGTGGGGTAGAGGATGACCTCTGGCAACCGCCACTTGAAGGCCTCCGCGAGCTCCAGCCCCATAGTCTTCTTCCCCTCCACCCGGTAGGGCTCTTTGAACGTCGCCACCCCGAACCAGCCCTGTTCTCGCGCCTGCTTCTCTGCCCGCTCCCCTACCTGATCCAGGAAGCCGGGCAGGCGCTCAAGCCTGGCACCATAGGCCATGACCTCCCTCTGATAGATCTCCGGGGCATCGGCAGGCATAAAGACGTAAGCCTGAATGCCGGCACGGGCCGCATACGCGGCCAGGGCGCTGCCTGCGTTTCCCGCCGTCGGCATCCAAAGCTCCCGCAGGCCCAATTCGAGGGCCTTGGCCACCGCCATGCATAGCCCGCGTGCTTTAAAGGTGCCAGTTGGATTGCGGCCCTCGTCCTTGATGTACAGATGCCTCAAGCCTAGAGCGCCCGCCAGCCGATCTGCCTTGATCAGGGGGGTGTCTCCTTCGCCGAGCGTCATTTGATGGCTGGGATCAAGCACCGGGAGCATCTCGTGCCAGCGCCAAATCCCGCGCGGGCGCGCCGCGAACGCATCCCGATCCAGCTCGCGCTTCAGCGCGGCCAGATCGTATTGGCAGAGCAGCGGCGAGACGCAGGCCGCGCAGATCGTCTGGGGTACCCTGGGATCATAGAGGCTTCCGCAGACCGGGCACTCCAGACTCTCGAGAGCGCTCATATCGAACCGAGTATAGCATAGGGAGGAAGCGGCCTTCTACATGACATAAGTACAGAATCGACCCGGAGAACTGCGGAGAATGTATCGGCCCCCGTCCAAGACGAGGGCCGCGGTTTGTCCGATGATGAGGCCCCAGCCTAGCTCTTTCTTCTTGGCTTCAATTCCTCTCGAAAGACGAGCGTGAGCGCACCGTTGACAATGCTCACAAGCAACGCGCCCAGCAGCCCCGCCCAGAAGGATTCGATCCGATAACCATACCCGCTGCCGATCCAGGTCCCGACCAGTCCGGTAAGCCAGAAGAGAGCCGCATTGATGATCAACGTGAAGAGCCCAAGCGTCAAGAGGATGAGCGGACACGTCAGCAGTTTCAACAGCGGCTTCACAAGTGCATTGACGACCGTGAAGATCAGCGCCATCACCAGATAGGCCCACCAGGTTTGGGGCTGAGCCTGGATTCCCTGAATCCAGCCTGTCCCCACGGCCAGATAGAGTGCGACGGCGTTGATCGCCAACCGCAAGATCAGCCTGTTCATACCCTATCTTTTCCCAGATCCATGTCCAATGGTATCACTCCAAGAAGATCTCCACCCGCTGACCTTCTTCCTCGTCCACGATGTCGACAATTTTGCCCATCATGCCACGGTCGAGCGCCTCTGCGAGATCTTCCATCATCGTCTCTTGCTCGGCGTCTGGAATGAAGCGGGCCCCCATGCGCATGCCCACATTGACCAGGCTGATCGGCAGATTCACCCTCACCGATTCCTTGCCCGTGCGCAAATCCTGTACTCGCACACGCAGCCAGCGAGGCCCCTGCCCCCGCTCGGCGCGGTCGGCGGCCTGTTGCTTCCCAAGTGCTGCGATCAGCCGGGCACCCTCTTCCGCGGTGATCTTGCCCTCTTCGATCATTTTTAGAATCTTCATTCGTTCCTCGGAGGACATCTCTGCCCACCTCCTCACTTATCCTAGGATGATTTCGACCCGCTCGCCACCCCAGGTCTCTTCGACTTCGACTTCAATCGGCTGTCCAAGCCGCAGCGCGTCGTCCAGGCTCCGCAACAGCGCATCCATATCGGCCAATTGGCGCGAGGGCGCCCATGATCGGAGCCTGCTGAGCACCCATCCAGCGCTCCGAAGCGGCAGCGGTAGGCTAAAGCGCAACGAGCGCGGCCAGCCCCGCTCTGCCAAATCGACCCTCACATGCACCCAGGGCGCACCCAACGCGGCGCCCATGATAAGGCTCCCCAGCCCCCCAATCAAGATCAACGGCCCGGCGCAGATCCACCATAACCCCCCTACCCAGCCCAGGGCGCTCCCGGCCCCGAGCATAGCCAGCAGGATGCTGAACACCTTCCACCAGCGACCCCTGTTCCTATCCATTTCTTGCCTCGGCCGCTCGCCATCGCCATTGCCACTGAGCCTGAGCTCGGCCTCCGCAACATCGATCTCGCCCTTTTCGAGCAAGCTCAGCACTTCACGGGCATTTCTCTTCGAGTCCATCGGTAAACTCCCGTCAGCTAATCCGCCGAAACTGGGCCAACATGCTGGGGCATCCGGCCGTCCTCAATGCCGATGACCGCCGGAACACTGAAAGTGACCAGCGCACAGACTACCGACAAGATCCCGGCGATGGCAAACCAAGCTGTCACTCCCAGCCAATCGCTCACGGGGCCCGCCACCGCCAACCCAAGCGGGGAACTTAACCCGACCAGGCTGCTGATCATCGTGAATACCCGGCCCTGGAGGCCTGGCTCGACGGTCGCTTGAAGAATGGCCGTGATCGGCCCGTCGACGAGTGGGATGGACACCCCGATGATGAAGACCCAGATCATGCCCAGAGAGAACATTCCACCCGGGGTCACGCTCAACGCGATCAACCCCAGCCCGAGCACCACCAGGCCGGCCAGCGTGGTGTAAATGCGCCGTCGGAAGCCGCCCCACACGCTCAGCCCTAAGCCCCCCACGACGAAACCCACGCCGGCTACGGACTCTATCCAACCTAGCTCGACCACGCCGCCCTCAAAATGCACGCGCACCAGCAGCGGGATAAGCGAGAAGGCGGGTGTCAGGGCAAGCTTGATGAGCAACACCACCGCGATCAAAATCATCATGCCTGGCCAAGAGCCGAGGTATCGAAGCCCAACCCGCAAGTCTTCTATCAGCGTCATGTCTCCCGCCTGCGACTCCGGCTGATCGGGGCGAGGCACGCGCAGGAAGAACAGGATGGTGATGGCCATCGCCGCCGTAATCACATCCACCATCATCACCCCCGCCATTGGCAGCCACTCCATGAGCAATGCACCCAGGAGGGGCGTGGCGATGCCGAGCGCGCCGTTTAGGGCTTGATTCATCCCGGAAACCCGGGAAAGTTCTTCATTGGGGACCATAAGAGAGGTTGAGGCCTGCATGGCGGGCCAGTGGAAGCTCCCGCCAACCGCTCGCAAGGCCATCACAAGGTAGATATGCCAGATGCGGGCAAGACCGAGGTGAAAGGTGGCTGCCAACCCAAGCGAGAGCAGGCCCACCATCGCATCTGCGATAAGCATCACCCTGCGCCGGTCCCAACGGTCGACGTAGACTCCGGCCAGCGGTCCGGCCAGGATCTCAGGTAGCAGCGCCGCGATTGTTGCCATGGCCAGTACAGTCGCCGAACCCGTCTCGCGCGTCAGCCACCACACCATGGCGAATTGCACGATCCGGCTGCCGATGAGCGAGAGCGCCTGGCTCGTCCAGAGGGCAATGAAAGGACCTCGCCATCGACGCCCGGGTACCCGGCTATCCGGTGCCTGTGAATTCACAGATCGATCCCCATCCATATCAAATCGCGTTGAGGCCTCCATCCCATTCTTCGCAACAGGTCTTCGACCTGCCCGAGTGGATAGTCCAGCACGTACTCCCGAGCCCGGGTGCGCGCTCCCCCAAGCGCCACGGCGAGCAAATCGCTCTCCGCACGTCCCCGGACGGCAGGCTCGACCACCAGGATCAGCCGCAGCGTTCCCGGCGTCGGGCCACAGCGGTGTGTAAGACTGCCCAAGATGCGCTCATCATCCACCCAAATCCAGTTGCGGGGCTCCTCCAGCCGGCCCAAGCGCTCAAGATGAAGCGGGCGGAAAAGCGCCGCGCTGGTCGGGTAGGGCCAGATTACCCCCTCAGGATAGAGGCGCCTCGCCAGCGCCCATTGCTGCCGCCACTCCTGCGGAAGGCGCGGCCGGACCTTCCCCGACTCGGCCCCTGGCAGCTTCAGGCGGCTGGCGTCGCCCCGCCACGTCCGCCTTTTCGAGAGCGTCTGAAAGCCCTGGCTGCGGTACAAGGCCAGCGCGGCCTCGTTGCCAAAGTCCACCTGGAGAATGACCTTCCGCCCGCCCCGCCGGCGGGCCAATTCGAGGCAAGCCCGAACCAAATCCCTGGCGATCCCCCGACCACGATATTCGGGCCGGACAGCGACGTTCGCCATGACCCAGCGCTCGGGGAAGCCCCTCACCGGGAGAACGCTGGCGTTCCCCACCACCTGGCCGTCCTGCTCCCACACATAGCCATAGGGGAAGGCCGCTGGTGGAAGCACCCACCGTCCAAGGACCGCCCCCAGCCATCCGGCCCGGCCGAAGAAGCGCATGCCCCGTATGAGCCGCTCCCCGGCTTCCTCCAGCCTTCCTGGAAATCCGATCTCGATCAGGCTCGCCAGCGCAAACATATCACGCCGCGGATCGTAGGGTCGTAGACCCCGCCCGCTCATCTGTGTGCTCGCGGCGATGGCGGCTGTCACAACTCCCCCTCCAAGGCTTGGAGGAGCCGCTCAGCTTCCTCCACACTGATCTTTCCCTGCTCCACCATTCTCAGTACAGTCAGCCGTTCCTCTTCCGACAGTTCACGTCCGGCTGATGGGGACGTGTCCCGGGAGGGACGCCCGGACCATGTGCGCCACCGGCCGGCATGCCCGCTCCTGCTACGCGGTCTGTGACTCGCCTTCCTGCGCGCTTTGCGTACCGCCCGGCGTACCCGCTCGCCGATGCGCTCCGCATCGAAGCCGTTTAGACCGGCACCCATGGCGGAGAAATGTGCCTCCATCTCCGCCAGCTTGGCCTCGACCTCCCCGAGGATGTCGCCTACAAAGAAGCCCGGGGGTTCTTCCTCGGTGGAGCCAAGGTGCAGAACCATATCCCCTCCGGCCCGGACCACAAGCTCTGCTTCCCCGCTCCCCAACTCGACCCGGACCCCATCATCTTCGGGTATGGCCTCGACCCCCGCGGGAAGATGCAGCTCGCCTCCTGGTTGGAGGCGGAGACGCACCGAGGCCTCACGCGGAAGCTCGAGGGAGAGATCGCCCCCAGCCCGGATGCTCGAGGTGGATCCCGGCTCCGGCCTCAGAGTTAGCATGGCATCCCCGCCAGCCTGGCAATCACCCGTTCCTCGGATTCCCCGCAGGAAGAGATCACCGCCCACAGAACGCAATCGCAGGTCGCCTTCGATCTCCAGCGCCACTGCGTCTCCGCCAACGACGTCTGCAGTCAGATCTCCGCCCAACTCCCTCGCGTGCAGGTCACCCCCCACCGTTTCGAGGGTTGCCCGGCCGATTCGCCGCAGGCTCAAATCTCCCCCGATCCTGCGCAGCAGCAACTCCCCCTCCAAATCGGTGATGCGCACATCGCCTCCAACCTCGCCCCCCTCGAGGCTCGCACCACTCGGTGCGAAGAGCAGGCAGCTCGATCGACAGACCAACCGCGCCCCGCCTTCGGTTCGTTCCAGTTTAAGGCCACCCTGGTCGGGGGCTTGGGCCTCCAGAATCTCGCCCTCGCGCCCCGCAAGCCGGAGATCACCACCTAGGGTCTCAATCAGGATCTTCGGCTCTAGTCCGACCTCAAGGTTGACGCGCTCCATCGCACTCCACCTCCTGCCTATCGCCTACTCGGTCTCCAGCAGCCGCATGGCTTCCTCAGAGCTAATCTTGCCGCTCGCCAGATCCTCCAGGATCTGATGCCGCTCCTCCTCCCCGATGCGCCCCGCCTCCGGACCAACCGGGAATCCCATCGCCTGGATGACCTCTGTAAGACGCGCCCGCAGCGTCGGATACGAGAGGTTAAGCTCCGGCTCCATTCGGCTGAGCTTGCCCTCGCAGCGCAAGAAGGTCTCTACGAAGGCCAATTGCTCCGGCGTCAAACGCCCCAGACGCCCCAGATCGAATTGACCCTCGATGGCCGTGTCACAGTTGCGGCACTCCAGTCTCCGGATCGAGAGCCGCTCACCACAGACCGGGCAAAGGGAGAGCATCGGGTTCATTACATCGCTCCTGGAAGGTTACAAGCGCTGAATCGCAATTCGTCGCTTTAGACATTCGCCTGCATAAGAGATTAAATTGGAATTAACTATTCTCAATTCATCTTACAGATATTCCGATATTTGTCAATACTTTCTTTTGATTTCCATAATCCGTCTTTTGAATTATTGAACATGGGCGGACGATTCGACACCGGGGCGGCCGCACGGCTGTATGAGGCAGCGCCGCGCCGTCTCTGATAGAATGAGTCCATTCCGCAGCGATGGGAAGGGGCCCATGGCCAAACTCTTCCTGCCCGGCCCAACCAATGTGCATCCGGACGTGCTTGCCAGACAAGCCCGGCCCATGATCGGTCACCGCTCTCATGCGTGCGCCGACCTCATCGGGCGCATTCAGCCCAAGCTGCGCCAGATCTTCGCCACCCAGAGCCGGGTTATGCTTGCCACCGCCTCCGGCAGCGGCCTTCAAGAAGCAGCAGTTCGCAATCTGGTAACCAATCGCCTGCTGGTCTGCACCTGCGGTGCCTTCGGCGAACGGTGGTTCCAGGTAGCACAGGCCAATGGCATCCCCGCCGATGCGCTCGAAGCCCCCTGGGGGCAACCCAACCTTCCAGAGGATGTGGAGCGAGCTCTTCGCCAGCAGCCCTATGATGCCCTGGCGCTGGTGCACAATGAGACCTCGACCGGGGTCGAAAATCCACTTGCCGAGATTGCCCAGCGGGCGCGCAGCCTTCGCCCCGAGATCCTTATTCTCGTCGATGCCGTCTCCTCCGCGGGCGGGGTGGAGCTCTTGACGGATACGTGGGGACTAGACGTCGTTCTTACCTCCAGCCAGAAATGCTTCGCTCTACCACCTGGCATGGCCTTCGCCGCGGTGAGCGACCGGGCATTGGAGAAAGCCCGGCAGGTCCCGCACCGAGGCTGGTATTTCGACTTCTTGCAGATGGACGAGTACCTGGCGCGCAACCTGACCCCCTCTACGCCGGCCATTTCGCTCCTTTATGCCCTGGACGCGCAATTGGACCGGATGCTCGCCGAGGGACTGCCCGCCCGCTTCATGCGGCATGCCGCCATGGCCGCGCATGTCCAGGCATGGGCCCAGGAGCGCTTCGCCCTCCTCGCCCCGGACGGCTACCGCTCCAGAACGGCGACGACCATCCGCAACACTCTCGGCCTGGACCTGGACGCGCTCCATGAGCACCTAGCTCAACGCGGAATGCAAATCGCCGACGGTTATGGACGCCTAAAGGGGGGGACATTCCGCATCGGTCATATGGGGGAGACCACGCTCGCAGATGTCCAAGCGCTGACCACCGCCATCGATGCCTTCCTGGAAATGGCTGCGTAGCGATGGATGTGGCGGCGTGATCGAGTACATCGAGATGGATCTGACTCTTACCGGGATGGCTTATGGTGGGGAAGCCTTCGGCCGGGCAGAAGACGGCCGCATGGTCTTCGTACCCTTCGCCTTGCCCGGCGAACACGTGCATGTGCGACTCACGGAAGTGCACAAGCGTTGGGCGCGCGGCCAGCCCCTTGAATGGATGACGACCTCACCCCAGCGGATCACGCCGCGCTGTGCGCACTTCGGCATCTGTGGCGGCTGCCACTACCAGCACCTTCCCTATCGCGAGCAACTCCTCGTCAAGGAGGACGTGGTCCGAGAGCAGCTATCTCGCATCGGCGGCCTGCCCACAGATACCGTTCAATCCATCATCCCCTCCCCGCAAGAATGGGCATACCGAAACCGCATAACCTTCCAGGTCGACTCTCAGGGGAGCCTAGGCTTCATGCGCCAGGATGGCGAGGGTGTCTTCGCCGCCCAGGAGTGTCACCTACCTCTTCCCGAGCTGAACGCTCTCTGGCCAGACATCTCCCTGGAGAAGCAGTCCGGAGTGCTCAAGGTGGGCCTCCGCATCGGAACAGAAGGGCGGCCGATGGTCCTTCTCTATGGCGAGGGGAAGCCCGAGCTGGAGACCAGCGTAGAGATACCGGCCTCCCTGATCTGGCTCAGCGACGCGGGGACCCGCGTGCTCGCCGGTGAGCAAGCCCTCCATTTCGAAATCCAGGGCCACCGCTTCCGCATCTCGCCAAATTCCTTTTTTCAAGTCAACACCGCGCTCGTCGCCGAACTCGTCAGCCTGGCCCTTGGAATGCTTTCCGTTGAGCCGGGTGAGACGATCCTTGAGCTCTACGCCGGCGCGGGGCTTTTCACCCCCTTTCTGGTAGAAGCAGGCGCCCTCGTCTTAGCTGTTGAGGAATCACCATCCGCCTGCGCCGATTTTCTGATCAACCTCGACGACGCGCCCGAGGTCGATCTCATCGCGGAGCCCGTGGAGGTTGCTCTTCGCGGCCTCCACATCCAGCCGGACGCCGCCCTGTTGGATCCCCCGCGCAGCGGTTTGAGCAAGCCGGCCCGCGAGGCCCTCCTGCACCTAGCCCCTGAGCGAATCGTATACGTCTCCTGCGACCCAGCCACCCTGGCCCGCGACGGCAAGGCTCTCAGCCAGGATGGCTATCTCCTCGAGCGCCTTACGCCCATCGATCTCTTCCCACAGACTTTTCACATCGAGACCGTCTCGAGCTGGCGCCGCCGCTGAGCATCACCCTTGGAGAGGCCCAGCGGCGCGCGGACGTTCCCAAGGGATTCCGCGGATCCTCCTGGTTCTCCCTTGGGGTTCCCCTTTGAGTCAAGGACAGGGCGATTTGAACGTACGCCTATTGGTTCGCCGGCGCATAGGCCGTGCGCTTTGGATCATTCCACGCGCACCGCGCCCATCGGGCATGCCTGGGCGCAGACGGCGCAGCCCACGCACATGCTCGGGTAGGGATCCGGCATCTCGAAGGGCGCCTCCTGACGCAGGACATGGTTCGGACAAGCGAGGACCGCTCGGCAAATCCCCCGCTCACAGAGTGAAGGATCACACCTGCGATAGTCAATCATGCTTCTCAGTTTGGGCATGTTCATCCGTCTCTGATTTTCGCTTCGCCTGCAGGATCGACCCCGCAACCAAATTGGGCTAGCCTTTCCGCGGCCATGGGGCCCCAGGCTCATCCTTGCCACGACCGTCAAGTTATTCCGATTTGAACGCGCCCTCCCACGTCCCAAGCATTTCCGCGAATTCCTTCTGGCAATCCGGGCAAAGCGCCAAATGACGTCTCGCCATCTCTTGGATCTCCCCAATCTCCTGGCCGACGAGAATGGCATCGACGATGAATTCCAGAAGCGCAAAGCACTCGCCGCAAGATAGATGCGGCTCGCCCAAGGAGGAATGCTCCTTGAGCAGGATCTGCCACAATGGATGAGCCATTGCGTGTCACCCTTTGCCCATAAGCCCAGCCCCAGGATCTTGCTCCCAGGCCAAGGCTAGCCGCCTGGAAGAACAATCACCTTGCCCACGCCGGCTTGGATGAAGCCCTCTCCATACTCGGCGGCAAAACGGCCACGCGCGCGATCCCCTGTGCAATGACAGGGCGCCGTGCTCTCCACCCCTAGATCTCGGAACGCACGCAGAATGTGGCTCACCCTTTCATCGTCCGCGCTCTTCAAATGAAATCCGCCCATCGCGAGCCGAATAGGCCCTCCGAACATAAAACGGGCTTTCTGCAGCATCCGATCAATGCCTGGGTGCGCACATCCGGTGATCACGACCAAACCTTCCTCCGTAGTCACCACGAGCGCTTGTTCGGGAATCTCCCCCACCACCTCGCCCGTCGTGAAGATGCCGTCCAGGATCACCTGCCCAGGCGCCACCTCAACGACTTGAGTCACCTCGCCGACCTGGGCCTTAAAACCGCTCGAGAAAGATGGGAGCACGTACACGATCGGCTGAAGCCCCAACGCCAGGAGGGATTCAAGGCCTCCCGTGTGATCCTTGTGGGCGTGAGAAAGAACGACGGCCTCGATGCTGGCAGGATCGATTCCCAAGGTTTTCATGTTCGACAGCAGAATGGGGCCATCTCCCCCCGTATCAAAGAGTACGCGATGAGGGCCACGCTCCACGAGGGCAGAGAAACCCCATGCCGTCGTCAGCCTCTCATCGTAGGGGTTGTTATCAAAGAGAATCGCAATGATCAGCGAGACCTTGCCTTCGTCCGTCATGGTCTTGCGCTCCGAAGGTATCTCTTCTTGAACATCCGGCAAATCGGCCGGATGCATCGTCGGCCTGGGTAACGTGGAGGCTCGGTCTGGTTCTGGCCGATCCTCGACGCCTGATACAGGAGCCTCCTGCATTGGGGAGCCCGGGCCTTCGACGCCAAAACGCCCGCAGGCGGCAAGCGATAGCATCATGGCCAGCGTGGACAACGCCCGGGCGGTCTCGCTCAGCGCCAACCCCCCTCGTTTCGGCGCGGCATCTGGGCTCATCATGGATCAGGCCGTCTCGCTCGATCTGCCCTCGATAGGGCCTCCCAGCGCCTTCAGCGCCTCCTCCAGCGATCGGTTGGCAGCCTCTAATTGATCCGCAGCGGTCTCAATGAGCGCACGCGCGGTACCACCGGCGCGGCGCCCCCAGGCGCGGAACTCTGCGGCATGCTCGGCGTTGTGCTCGATCCAATGAGGGACAAGGATCCTCAATTTCTCAAGATCTTCCACATTGACCTCCACTCAGGCAGAATCGGATACAGGCTCGAGGATGACCGTATGCTTGAGGAAATCCGCCTCACGGATCGTCCCTCGGATAGCCACTGGCTCTTCGAAGAAACGCGAAAGCCATACCGTCTCGCCCTCCACCCGCAAGTGAATCACATCGCTCATCACAAGCTCTCGTCTTCCGGCTCTTTCGACGAATACATTTGCCTGGCACATGGCTTGGGTTCTCTTCCTTTGGTCTGCCTTATCGGGTCGCCATCCGGCCCTGCTCATCCCAGCTCGCGCGCAGCCTTTTCATTCACCGGGCTGCGCCGGTCATCTCGTCGGCGTTGTGGAGGCACGAGCTCCAAGGGACCACGGCATGGGAAACGCCCTCATGCCCCCGCAGGCCTCTCCTTCTGGCTACACCGGCCGCTCCCCGAAGAGCAAGGTCCCAATTCGTACAAGATTGGCTCCCTCCTCAATGGCGATCTGATAACTGTTGCTCATCCCCATTGAGAGAGTCTGCATAGAGACATTCGGCAGATCCAGGCGCGAGAGATGCTCGAACGCCTCCCGCGTGGCACGAAAGAACGGGCGCGCCAGCTCGGGATCGCCAAATCGAGGCCCCATTGTCATGAGTCCCTCAACTCGGATATGTTCATAGGCCTGTAGCCCCCGCACGAGCTTCTCCAGGTCCTCGGGAAAAACGCCAGATTTGCTGGTTTCTCGGCCGCTGTTCACCTCCACCAGCACCGGCATGACCTTCCCCATCACGGCGCAACGCCTATCGATCTCCTGCGCCAAGTGGAGTGAATCTAGCGTCTCAATTAGGTCAAAAAGCCGGATGGCCTTTCGTACTTTGTTGCGCTGCAGATGGCCGATCATGTGCCACGTGGCGGGGCCTCCCAGCACAGCGATCATGGCCTCGGCCTCTTGCACATAGTTATGACCGACAATGCGGATTCCCCCCTGCAGAGCCGCCCGGACTTCCTCCGCCGTGCGCCCCTTCGCGGCCGCGACGAGGGTCACGCCGGGCGGAATTCGATCGAGAAGCTCCGCAGTCCGCGCCCGGATCGATGCTGGTGAACGCTCATCCATTTGCGTGGCTCCCCTGCCCGCCTCCTTGATGCGCCCTCCGCTCGGGCAACGCCCTCCCGCCAAAACCTCCCGGTGCAAGGCCTCGGAGCGAGCTTCCTCATTCGACCTGTCAATCTCTCCATCGAGTCCCCGCGCGGCCCGATCTCCCGGTGGAAGGGCTCATTCCAGGCCGCGCTCCGCAATCACCCGGAATATATCGCTCTCGGTGATGATGCCAACAAGCTCATCACCCTCAAGCACCGGAAGCGCACTGATTCTGTGCGTCAGCATGACACTGGCGGCCTCCGATAGCGATGCAGAGGGTGAGATCGTCTCGGGATCTCGAGTCATCAATTGGCGAACAGGCAGTTTCGTGAGCATATCCGTGTACTTCAGAGGACTGATCCCTACGACATCGGAGGGGATCGCCCGTCGAAGATCCTCCAGCGTCACAATGCCCACCAGGCGGTCCCCCTTCATCACCGGCAAACGACGCACCTTCTTCTCCATCATCAGCCAGTAGGCCTCCGTCAAGGTGGTGCCTTCGTCGATGGAGACGGGATTCTTCGTCATGCAATCGTGAACCCGCAGCTTCTTCATCCCTCGCCTCCTTGGAGCCAGCTGGTCCGATCGCTTACCCGCCTCCCCGCGCCCCATGGACCGCTGAGAGTTCGACCTCGACCAGGGGACTGCGGCCAATTCAAAGCCATTGCGCCCCGGGCGGCTTATGATGAACGGGTGAGGCCCCCTTCCACGCGCAAATCAGTCGCCGATCAATCCCCGGCGATCTCCAGGCACTGGAAAAGCCCCCTGACGCCAGCGCTCAATCGTAGCGGCGCCGGGTGGCCTCATCCGCCATTACCTCGCGGATGCGCTCTTCGGATTCTGGAGTCGGCCACGTACCAAGACTTCGATGGGTGTCGAGATATTTCTGCGGGATTGGATGAGTCCCAAGTACGATCTCTATCCCGTATTGGGTCTCGATGAATCGCTTGAATTCGTTGACATAGGGGCAAGGGGGATATCCAACCAGGAGGCCCGTGGCCAAGTGGATCGCCTCGACCCCATTCTTCTTCATTTCCTGGGGCGCATATTCCACATTGCCTCCGGGGCAACCCCCGCAAGTCGTGTAGCCGGCCAGCTCGACTTCCTCACCTTCATAACGCTCGAAGGCGCCCTCGCGCAGCACCAGGGAGCGCAGGCACTTGCCTCCCGCACAGTGCCGGTAGCGATCGCAAATTATGATCCCAATCCGCTTCATGGAAGGCCCTCCCGAGATTCCATATCCAGGCTATCCTGGTCTCATGCATATTGCCTGACCGGTCTTCCCGATCAAGCTATCTCTAATCGCACCTTACCACTTAAGGGTACGGTCGTCAATGTTAATGTGACATCCATCTCTGTTCACGCGAGGTTTGTCCTTTTTATTGCGCGATGGCCCTCTTTTCGTGGTATGGTCATGGCGTAGATCGGGACGCAGGAGCGGGTTCGAATGGCTGAAGGCGCCCATCCAGAGGTGGGGCCGAAGATCCGAGCGATACGAGAGAGGCGCGGATATTCCTTGCGCGCTTTATCGAAGCTCTCTGGGCTCTCCACGAACGCGATCAGCCGGATTGAGCGCTGCCAGACTTCGCCCACCGTATCCACTCTCCACCGGCTGGCCATGGCTCTTGGCGTGCCTATCACAGAATTCTTTGAGACTGCGGATCGCCGCGCCACGGTCTTTGTCCGCCCCGACCAACGCAAGATATTCCGCGGGGACGGCATCATCATGGAAAGCCTCGGCATCGGCCTTCCCGGCCAGCAACTGGAGCCCTTCCTCATAAAGCTCGAGCCAGGTATTTGTGATTCATCCACGCCGATCGTGCATGGCGGCGAGGAATTTGTGTTCTGCCTTGAGGGTGAGATTGAGTATCAAATTGGAGGTAAGAAGCACAGGATGACCAAGGGGGATAGCCTGCTCTTCCAAGCCACACAGCCGCATCTTTGCCAGAATGTGGGCGATGCGACCGCCTTGCTGTTCTTGATCTTTCAAACCAGTAACCAACCTAGCCAGAGTCGCAAGAAACATCTGGGTAAGTAGATGGCTCGTTTCGGTGCCGAGACCTCACAGGCCGCGAAAGTTCCGACGAACCTTGCGCCGATGCGGGATTGGGGGATTGCCTTCTGGTCGAGTCGGACTACAATGAAAATATGAGCCAGCGCTCGGGACCCATCCTGATCGTCGAGGACATCCCCCACATCCTCGAACTCCTCGAGGTCACACTCAAATTTAAGGGATACGAGGTCGTCACCGCCCGCAACGGGGATGAGGCGATTGAAAGTGTTGCTGCAGAGAAGCCGGCCCTTATCCTCACCGACATCCTGATGCCCAAGCTGGATGGCTTCGCCCTGGCCCAGCAAGTGCGCAGCAACCCCGAAACCCGCGACATCCCCATCATTTTCATTTCGGCCACGTTCATCACCCAGGAAGACAAGGAGTTCGCGCTCAGTCTGGGCGCGGTGCGCTTCCTCGAAAAGCCCATCGAGGCCTCGGAACTCCTGCTCACGGTCGCAGAAGTGCTTACAGGCGAATCCCCCGAACAGCCTGAGCCGCTTCCAGAGAGCACCTTCCAGCGTGGCTACACCGCCCGGCTGCTCGACAAGTTGCGGCATAAGGAAAATCAGATCCGCCGCGCCCAGCGGCTGGTCGAGACGGTGCCCGCTGAGCAGCGCCCGGCCTTCGAGGCGCTCCTTGCTCAAACCAAAGTGCAACGCGATCAGATCGAGGATGAATTGCGCATGCTGAACAGCCGCATGGCGGGCGAGGAACAACCCTCCGAGTAGGCCCCCCTTGGCAAGTGCTGGATCCGGACAATCCGCAGGCGGCCGCGGCTCAGCCGGCTTCTCTGAGAAGGCGTTCGAGTTCCTCCAGATCGACGCGTGAGGTCATGTCGAGGCTCAGCGGCGTGACTGCCACATGTCGCTCTAACCGCACCACATATACGTCGGAATCCTGCTCCAGCAACACCTCATCCAATTTCACCTCAAATCCCATGCGCTGGGAGTCCTCAAGACGCTCCCGCGGAGGTGGCACCGGTGTGTAATACTTATGGCGCGAGAGGCGGGTCATCTTCCAGGGCGTTTCCGTTGTGGCATCCGAGGGTACGTCGATTTTGAGCACATGCACATCCTCGGGCATGCGTCGTTCGAGCAGCAGCCGGCCGAAATGTTGGGTGAAGTGCGCCGCCGCCGAAAAGTCGATCTCCTCCGAGTAGGAGAAGAAGTAGGACTCCGGCATCTCCAACGAGACTGCCAGGGATGGGTACCCCAGGGCGCCGGCCTCGAGCGCGGCGCCCACGGTACCCGAAACCGTCACGCCGAGCCCAAGATTCTCCCCATAGTTGATCCCCGCCACCACCAGGTCCGGCGGGCGCGGCATCAGCTCCAACGCGCCATGCTGCACGGCCTGAGCCGGGGTGCCCCCTACAGCATAGACCTTCCAGGACTCGCCTCCCACCTCGACCTCTTCCTCGCGAAGTTTCCCGTCGGAGGTGTTAGGCATGCTCCGCCCCGCGCCAGAACATTGCTCCCTGGGAGCCGCCACGGTGACGTAGCCCAGTTCGCAGAGCACCTCCGCCGCCGCCCATAGGCCGGGCGATCGGATGCCATCGTCGTTGGTCAGTAGGATTTGGGTCTTATCACTGGCTGCCATCATCGCGCCGCCGATGATAACCGCCTCTGCGAGAAGGGTCAATCACCCTTCCCGCGCAGGCGAGGAATCTCAAACTTCGCCTTCCGCCTCGGCCGCCAGTTGCTCGAAGAAGGCCTCCAGCAGAGCATGCCGTGGGCGGGCCCACTCGCGCGCCAGCGATGTGTGCAGCCGGTCCCGGATATGGCGCAGCTTGAAGAGATATTCATGGTAGGCGCTGTGGGGCTCGCCTTCTTCCTTCTTGCCCTCTTCGAGGAAGCTTCGCGATGGCTTGGCATACAGCGGCTGGCCCGCCTGCACGGCGTACCCAATCGTTCGCGCCGTACCGAAGGCACCGATCACATCCAGCTTGTCGGCGTCGAAAAGAATCTTGGCCTCCAGGCTCTCTGGAGCCTCGCTCCCCCGAAAACGGTGGGCGCGGATGCAATGCTGCACGGCTGCAATGCGCGCCTCTTCCCATCCCTCCTCCCGCAACACCTCGCCCGCGAACTCGGCGGAGGCCTGTTCGTGAGATACCCGCCCCTCGCCCTCGCCAGGGTGCGCATCCGCGGCGTCGTGCAGCAGCGCCGCCGCCCTCAAGATCTCCAGATCGGCGCCCAAATCCTCGCCCAGCCGCTCCGTCAGGCGTAAGACCCGCCGCACGTGCTCAAATCCGTGCACCGGGTCATGGGCGTCGTACCAACCCCGGGCTTGCTCCAACGTCGGCATCATCACCATCCTCCACACGACCGCTCACTCGCCCGACAGGATGAGCGGACCTCCGTTCAGCGGGTGCGCCATCACCAAGATGCGCATGCCGTAGACCTCCTCGAGCACGTCCGGGCGGAGCACATACACCGGTTCTCCCAGGCGCCAGACGCGGCCGTTCGATAAAAGCGCCACCTTGTCCGCAAACCTTGAGACCAGATTCAGATCATGCAGCGCCATCAACATCGCCAAACCATGCTCGGATGCCAGCGTCCGCAGCATTCCTAGCAGCCGGTCCTGGTGCCTCAAATCGAGATGGGCAGTGGGTTCATCCAAGAGCATCACCGGCGCGGCTTGCGCCAGGGCACGCGCCACGAGCACGCGCTGCTGCTCGCCGCCCGAGAGAGATCCGATGAGCCGCGATCCCAGTGGCTCGGTCTCGGTCCGGTGCATCGCCGCCTGCGCAATCTCCCGGTCGCGATCGCCCTCGCGTTCAAACCAGCCCAGATAGGGCGTCCGCCCCATCAAGACCACGTCCATCACAGAGAAGGCGGGCGGCAGGTTCACCGCCTGCGGCACGACCGAAACCCATCGGGCCCGCCTCGCGGCTGGCATCTTCAGCAGGTCCTGCCCGTTAACCAGTACCCTGCCCTGCTGCGGAGGCAGCGTGCCGCAGGCAGCCCGGATCAAGGTGGATTTTCCTACACCATTGGGCCCCACGACCGCCAGCACCTCGCCCGGCGCCACTTCCAGGCTTACGTCATGGAGCACGCTCTGTTCGCCGTAGCCCACGTGCAGATTCTCGATTCGCAGGCCGTTCATCACCAGAACCGCACCCTTGTTTTTGCCCGCTGCAGCAACCACAGGAAGAAAGGCGCGCCTACAGCGGAGGTGACAACCCCGACCGGTAACTCCCGCGGCGAGAGCGCCATGCGGGCAATCACGTCTGCGGCCAGAAGGAAGCTCCCTCCCGACAGAATGGCCAGCGGGATCAATCGCCGGTAATCGGGACCCCATAGCAGGCGCACAACATGGGGAACGATCAGCCCCACGAAGGCGATAATGCCCGTGAAGGAGACCGCCGTGGCAGCTGCCATCGAGGCCATCACAATGAGGATCAGCTTGGCCCGCTCGACTTCCAAACCCATCTGACGGGCCTGCTCATCGCCGAACTGCAATACATTCAGCGGCCGCCCCAGCATGGCCAGGGCCGTCAGGCTAATGCTCAGGTAGGGAATCGAGGCGAGAACAGGTTCCCAGCCACCCAGCGCAAACCCGCCAACCATCCAATTCACGGCACGATGCAGCTCCTCGGTGGAGAGGAGCATGATCATGCTCGTCATTGCCGTGGCAAAGGAACTCACCGCTACGCCCGCCAGGATGAGCGTGGTCACCGGTGTCGCTCGCCCGATGCGGGCGATGGCATAGACCAACCCCACCGTGATCAGCCCGCCTGCGAAAGCCGCCGCCGGCACCGCCGCCATGCCAAGGAAATCCGCCGGCCAGCGGGCCGCCATAGCCAGCACCGCACCCAATCCGGCTCCAGAAGCCACGCCGATGATATAGGGATCAGCGAGCGGGTTGCGGAAGAGCCCCTGATACGCGGCCCCTGATCCGCCCAGCGCCATGCCCGCCAGCGCAATCAGGATCATATTCGGTAGGCGGATATCAAACAGGATGGTTCGGAACTGTAGCGACCATTCACCCGAGATCTCCAGCCCGGGGATGCGGCTGGCCAGCATACCCAGGATGTCGGACAGAGGTATCTTCACCGGTCCCATGGAGGCATTGAGCATGGCCATCGCCAATAGCAGGGCCAGGGAAAGGAGCCAGGCGGTGCGACCGCCTCGACGAGGCATCCCCTCCCTGGCCTGCGCATCCATCATGCTAGGAGGTCTCCTCTCCGAACAGCTCAGGGTGAATGAAGACGGCTATCTGCTCCAGGGCATCCACCAGCCGTGGGCCGGGACGGTCGACCCAATTGGTGTCGATGCCATGCACACGCCCTGTCTGGACGGCCGAGATGATGTCCCATCCCGTGCGGGCGGCGAGTGACTCGGCCGTGGTGGGCACCCAAGGTCCGGCACCAAAAATGATCACCTGAGGGTCACGTGCGACGATCGTCTCGAGGTTCATCTGGCCCCAGCCCTGGATATCGCCGGCGATGTTCTCGCCACCCGCCAGACCCATCAGCACATCCTGGAAGGTGCCCGCGCCCGTAGTCCAGGGCGCAGTCGGATCGGTTCCATCCACCTCATAGAAAACCCTCACGGGGTCTGCGGAGGCAACTTTGTCCGTCACTGCCTCTACCCTGGCGCGGAGCTCCTCCACCAGGGCTTCGGCTTGATCCAGATGGCCGGTCAACCTCCCCACGGTTTCAAGGTTGTCAAACAACCCTTCGAAATCGGCCGGATTAGGAAGAAGGAAGAGCGGCACCCCCAGCGATTCGAGGGTCTGCACCTGCTCCGGCGCGGTGATATCCGCTGCAAGGACAAGGTCGGGTTCCAGCGCCAGGATAGCTTCGCTGTTGAGCTGTCCATAGGTGCTCCCGATGCTTGTCACCGCCTGCGCCTCCGGCGGGTAATCCGAGATATCATCCCGGCCTACGAGTTGCGCGCCCGCGCCCAGCGCGAAGAGGATCTCGGTGTTGGACGGCGCCAGGGAGACGATGCGCTTTGCCGGGCCGGGCAGCGTGACCTGTCGGCCCACCCCGTCCACCAGCGTGATCGATTCGTCTGCGGGAGCCTCCGGCGGCGCTGGCGCTTGCTCCACTACCTGGGAAGTGGGGCTTGGGGCTGGCTCCACCTGCGATTCCGCCGTGGGTTGGCGCGCGCAGGCGGTCGATATGAGCGCCACCGGGACAAGGAGGCTCAAGAGTCTCCAAAGAGAAACTTGGTTCGAGCGGCCCAGGGGCCAAAAGGCGTGTGTGTCCATGATGTGTATCCTTCTCATCCGCGCTCACGCGCGGGCTACACTCCAATAGGTGTCTGCACACAAAGGGAAAGCAGAGAGCCTTCCCAGCGTCAGGAGGCGGGAAGGCTTCAGGTCGGTACGGTCATCAACACACCCTCCTTTCCGCGAAGGAGACATTGGCTTCCTGGCAGAGGTGGGTATCCTGGCTTGGAGAGGCTCTCGCCTCCCCTTACAGTTGCGGGACAGCGCCGGACTTCCCTACCCGAGGGCTTGGGTCACCGGCTTCCCCTTGATAGCCTTCGCATCCGGGCGAGAGGCTACCTCTGCCGCATCGATTGTCGATTGAGTATAGGCCGATTGCAGAACCTCGTCAAGCCACACCTAGGGCGG
>Ga0190360_1000178_pt1 | contig 35910 bp, 34 predicted proteins | sample 48721834_MG_FD_161271 | JGI IMG/M metagenome (GOLD analysis project Ga0190360, IMG submission 161271) | Hydrothermal vent microbial mat bacterial communities from Southern Trench, Guaymas Basin, Mexico - 4872-18-3-4_MG | ecosystem: Environmental > Aquatic > Marine > Hydrothermal vents >...
TACAATGAATGATATCTTAAGATTTTTATTCCATAACGTTTGATACATACAAAAGAATTGTTTTTCCAACAAGTTCACCTCAGTTTTTTGCTACTCTTTTTTTCTATATTGACCTCTACCTTTGTCTTTTCTTACGATTCACAAATCACAAATCACGGTCTTTATGTCTTTCTTTTCTCACGATTCACGAATCACGAATCACGGCCTTTATGACTTTCTTTTTTCACGATTCACAAATCACAAATCACGGTCTTTTTATGACTTCCGCATTTTCTATACCTTGTTTTATGTGACATCTATAATAGTAAAATTTCGGACATCTAAATAGTAATTACAATCCTCTCATTCCCCCTTGACAAATTCAAAATTCTTTTTATAATTAAGTAAACAAACGTTTACAAAGGAGGTAACTATGCATACGAGAGAAAAGATATTGAGACTTCTGAGAGAGTATATAGCGGAGAAGGGTTATCCTCCCAGCATAAGAGAGCTCGCAAAATCACTTGGTTTCAAAAGTACAAAGGCAGTAAAGGTTCATCTGGATAGACTCTCCGAGATGGGTCTCATTAGAAAAATGCCTCATAAAGCAAGGGGTATTGAACTTGTGGAAAAGGGCTTCCCTATTATTGGTCGTGTCCCTGCAGGCAACCCAGTTCTTATGTATGAGAATGTTGAGGGTTATTTTGACCTTTCCCAATGGAATAATTGCTATCTTTTGAAGGTTGAGGGTGATAGTATGATAGGTGCATATATAAGGGATGGTGATATGGTTGCTGTAACACCTACAAAGATAGTTGATGATGGTGATATTATCGTGGCAAGGGTTAATGATGAGGTAACTGTAAAAAGAATAAAAAAAATGGGAAATAAATATATACTGAAGCCTGAGAATGAGAGGTATAAGATTATAGAAAAACCCTTTGAGATAGTAGGTAAGGTTATTGGACTGATAAGGAAAGAGATATGATTCTTCTCTGTGATATCGATGCATTCTTTGCCTCAGTGGAGGCTATCAAGAATCCATCTCTAAGGGGAAAACCTATTATTGTAGGAGGTGATACAAAGAGAGGAGTAGCTGCTACTGCATCCTATGAAGCAAGGAGATACGGAATCCATTCTGGTATGCCGCTTTATCTTGCAAGAAAATTGTGTCCCCATTGTATATTTCTGAGGGGTAATTTCGCGGATTATGAAAAATTTTCTGATAAGTTCTTTAAGGTGCTTGAGAGATTCTCACCTTCCATTGAAAGGGCATCCCTGGACGAGGCATATCTGGATATTTCTGGCACGGAAAGACTCTTTGGTCCACCCCTCAAACTCGGCAGTAAAATAAAATATACAATAAAGAAAGACACAGGACTTAATGTAACCATAGGTATTGGTATATCAAAGCTAGTAGCAAAGCTGGCTGCATCTACCGTTAAACCTGATGGGCTTATATACATACCCCGCGAAAAAACATCTGAGTTCCTCAAGTATTTTCCCCTTAAAGAGACGAAATGGCTGGGAAGTATAAATATAGATAGACTTCAAAATATGGGAATAAATACTGTTGGGGAGATGCTCTCTCTTTCACCGTCTATTTTATCAAATCTCCTTGACAGGAATGGTCTAAAATGGCTTGGATTATTAAAAGATGGAGGTATTACTACAGTAAGCAAGAGAAAATCATACAGCAGAGAAACAACCCTCTATGAGAATACTGCGGACAGGAATTTTATCCTTTCGATTCTCTTCTACCTTGTGGAAAGGGCAGTCTCTGCAATGAGAAGTGATGGCTATCTTACAACAAAGGTCTCGGTAAAACTGAGGTTTTCTGACTTCAAGACAATAACAAGGGGAAAATCCGTAATAGCTACAGATATATCTGCTGAAATTTTCAAGTTATGTGTTGAACTCTTAGATGGATTGATAGACAGATATGTACGACTCATAGGTGTAAAACTCGAAGGAATTATTCCTCACCGACCATTATTTGAGGACCAAAAAATGGAGCGACTGGAAAACAGCGTTAAAAAGATAAGGGAGAAATATGGATTCACCTCCATCCAGCCATTGAAGGTTATGGAAATGAATCCTATGTATAAAAAGAGAAAAAATGAGTATATACTACGTACCCCTTCGTGTTCACACTAATTATGGAATAGGTGGTTCGGGATTTAAAGAGTACAGTACAAGACTGCTTTCACTGGGGATACCCGGGATGGGCTGTGTTGATAGTACATTCTACGGTGCTGGAGAGTTCTTTACTATATTCTCAAATATGGGGCTTAAACCCATTATAGGCACTGAAATATCTATCCCCTTCAAGATGTTAATCCTTGTAAAAAGCAGCGAAGGTTTCAAAAATTATTCAAGGATTCTATCAAAACCACTAAGTGATAGCGAAATACTTAATTTCACATCAGGGCTTATTTTTATTTTATTTGACAAGGATACATACGATAGATTCTCGCAATTTACAGGGGATATTTATTATGGTATTGAAAAGGAGAATACATTTATACCCTGGGGGGTAAAGCCAGTGGCAGTACCGAGGGTCTTCTATGCAGAGAGGGGTGGGGAGAGGGTATCTTCTCTTCTATATGCAATAAGAAACAGAAAGATATACAGGTTGCTAAATTTTGACAAGGCATATATAAAAGGTTCAGAAGAGATGAGGAATTTCCCTGCTGAGGCATTGAAAAATACTATAGAAATATACGAAAGGGTAAATTTCACTCCCTTTTCTGAAACATTCTATCTCCCCCATTCTGAAGATAGCTTTCTCACCGAGCTTATAAGCACAAAGGGCATCAACAGTGAGGAAAGAAAAAGGCTGAGAACGGAGATAGAGATAATAAGAGAGAAAAAACTCGAGGGGTATTTTTATGTTATCAAGGAGATAAATGATTTTGCAAAGAAAAAAGGAATTATGATAAATGTAAGGGGTTCAGGAGCAGCCTCTTTCATCCTATATCTTATGGGTGTATCCCATATAAATCCCGTTGCTTTCAAACTGCCCTTTGAGAGGTTTCTGAATAGGGGAAGAAAGGACCTTCCGGATGTAGATATAGATGTGGATTTCAGAAGGAGGGAGGAGGTCTTTCAATTCATAAGAAATAGATTTGGTTTTGGTAATACAGGATATGTATCGGTTGTTAATAGATTTGAATACAGAAGTGCAATAAGGGAAATTTCGAGGGCATTTGGTATCCCCCCATCCCGTATAGAAGAGGCAAAACGCTCTGGCGAATATGAGGATATAAAAAGATGGACTGAGAGAATCATCGGAACCCCATCATATATATCACAACACCCTGCTGGTATAGTAATAACACCAGGTCCTCTCATAAATTATATACCAATAAAAGGTGAATTGGTCCAGGGGGACAAGGAACTTGTAGAGAAAATGGGGCTTCTTAAAATGGACATACTCGGGGTAAGAGGATTTAATGGCATCGTAGTTCTTAATCCTGAATCCTTTGAGAACAAAGAGGTATTCCGCTTGATCGGTGAGGGAAAAACTATAGGCTGTTTCCAGATAGAAAGTCCTATAATGAGGCAGATATTAAGGGATATGAAGCCAGAAACCATTGGTGATATAGGCATTGCCCTCGCTGTAATAAGGCCAGGGGCAAAGGAAGGGGGATACAGGGATATTTTTTTAAGAAGATTAAGAGGGATAGACGAGATTTATTTCCCTGATGAATCTTTAAAGGAGATACTAAATGATACCCTGGGTGTATTTATATTCCAGGAGCAGGTGATGGAGGCATTAAGGAGATATGCAGGCTTTACAATGGAAGAGGCAGAAGAGTTCAGAAGAATATTAACAAAGGAAAGGGGAAGCAGTAACATAGAGAGAATCAAGGCATTATTTTATGATCGATCAGAAAAACTCGGAAGGAGCAAAATCTCAGAGGTCTGGGGAGAGATAGAAAAATTTGTCAGGTATGGGTTCAACAAGGCACATAGTATGAGCTATGGCTATCTTGCATATCTTTCTATGTATTCAAAAGTCCAGAGGCCACTGGAATTCTTCAAGGGAATCCTCAATGCTGAAGGTGGATATTACCCAACCTTTGCCTATGTGGATGAGGCAAGAAGATGGGGAGTCAATATTCTTCTTCCAGATGTAAACAGAAGCAATAGAAACACAGAGATAGAAAATGGAAGCTTGAGAATAGGTCTTAAATTTATTCATTATCTTTCACAGAAAACTATAAACAGAATAATTCAGATGAGACCCTTCAGGAGTGAATTTGATTTCTTCACAAGGGTGAGACCCTCTGTAAAAGAAGGAGAATATATCGTAAAATCAGGTAGTCTTGATTCATTTGGGACCCCAAGGAGGGAATTGTTCTCAATTCTGTATACAGGGAAAAGGGTAACATCAAACCATCTGAAAAAGGAAGAATGGGTTAAGCAGGAGGTGGATGCAATGGGATTTTCAAGCTGCCATCCTCTTAGTATTATTGAAAGAAACATAAGAATCTCTGACATTGATGATCTTTATGATGGAGAAACAGTAGAAATTATGGGCAGGGTGATTGGATTAAGAGGAACATATACAAAGAATGGTGATAGAATGGCTTTTGCTACCCTTGATGATGAAACAGGCATTCTGGAATGTATATTCTTCCCCAATGCCTATAAAAGAGCCAATTTTTCCATAGGTGATATAGTCAAAATAAAGGGAAGAAAAACTCAAACAGGGATGCAGGTAGAACCGATAAAAACCGGCGTCTTTTATTAATGCTAAAGTGATCGTTTCCACACAGTGATAATCTTCCTCTTTTTCTTTGATCTCCTGTATTATTCTCCTTTACCCTGTTCTATGTGAAATTGTCTAATAATAACTTACACTTGATGTTTGGGTTGACGTTCTTTCTTAATTTGTTAAATTATCAAAAAATATATGGAAAAGAAAGAAAAATTCGAAAGATGGGTAAAAGAAGGAAAAATAATAAAGGAACAAATAAAAAAGATTAAACACAGAATAGTAGTCTTTAGTGGAAAGGGCGGGGTTGGGAAAACAACTGTTAGTGTTAATCTATCTTACGGTCTTGTTATGAGGGGTTTTGCCACTGGAATCCTTGATGCTGATATAACTGGCCCCAATGTACCTAAAATGGTCGGAGTTTCAAAATCACCAAAGGTTGACAAGTATAAACTGATGATTCCCGTGAAAAAAGATGGGCTTTATGTCATTTCAATTGGTATGCTCATTACAGAGGATACACCTATTATCTGGAGAGGTCCTCTGAGATCAAAGGCAATCTCACAATTTTTGAGAGATGTGAACTGGGGAGAATTAGACTTTTTAATTGCAGATCTGCCTCCGGGAACAGGGGATGAGGTTTTAACTATTGCTCAGAGGATGGAGCCTGATTTAGCAGTCGTTGTTACAACACCTCAAGAGGTATCTGTACTCGATTGTAGAAGGGCTATAGCACTAGCAAAAAAGATGAAGACCAGGTACATTGGTGTAATTGAGAATATGTCAGGGTTAAGATGCCCAAAATGTGGAGCAGAAATTGAAATATTTGGAAGTGGTGGAGGAATGAAACTTGCCGGAGAGATGGGCGTTGGATTTCTGGGAAAAATTCCCATCGAAGTTGCAACAAGGAAATCCAGTGATGAGGGGAAACCCATTGTACTTTCAAATAAGGATTCCGATGTTTCCAAGGCAATTTTTTTAATAATAGATAAAATAGTCACTATGTTTTATTGATTCATCCCTATATCTACTGAACCATCATCCTGGGACCGACATTTTTAAATTTACCTCTAAATTTATCTTCCTTCATCATTAGATATGAATCCAGATCAAAAAATGTGAATCCACCTACACCTGTTGCAAAATGGACACTTTGATTTATCCCAATACTTGATTCACCCATACTTCCTATCATTAAACCAATGTTAGCTGTTTTTGACATTTCAACTATAGCAAGTGCATCTGAAATACCTGTTTTCATAAGTTTTATGTTAATAAAATCCACTGCCTCTTCCTTGATCACCCTGAGGGCATCATACTTCGTGTGGACAGATTCATCTGCGGCAACGGGATAATGAGAGTGAAATCTTACTAACCTGAGCCCATCAATGTCATTAGCGGCTACAGGCTGCTCAAAAAGTGTCACATTCACTCCATTCTTATAGACTGAATCAATAAATTGCAATGCTTCTTTTGGGGTATACACGGTATTTGCGTCGATTATATAGGATACCCCTTTAGTTGCCTCTGCTATTGCAATTATTTTTTCTATATCTTCCTTAGGATTCTCACCAACCTTTACCTTTATTATCTTGAATCCTTCCTTAAATATTTCCTTTGCATCGCTTACCATCTCTTCAAAAGTCCCTATTGATACAGTTTTATCTGTCTCAATCTCTGTTTCTGAGCCTCCAAGCAATTGAAAACAGGAATAGTTATTTCTTCGCTGAGTGCGTCTAGCACCGCAAACTGGATGGCAGCCTTCATACTTGGAAATGCCTTTAGCGCATCCAATATATCAAATATCTGACGGTATTTCTTAGCATCTTTTTTTATAATGGATTGTTTAACAAAATTTTAAAGATGGATAAGGGTTTCAGACCTCTCACCATTTACTCTGAAGGAGGGAGATGCCTCTCCAAATCCTTTTGCTCCACTCTCAAGAATAACACTCACCTCAATGTTCACTACTGATTTAGAAATATTATGGGCTATATGAAAGGGCTTGATGTATTCATACTTCTTTTCCTTCAAAATAACATCTACTATCTTTGACATTTTTATCCCTCCTGTTTATTTATTTATCCACCACTTCACTCCCCCAAATCTAAAATTTCGAAGCTGCTTGAATCTGTCAAATATGCGCAAAATCCTGGATTATTATCATAAATCGGATACCCATTTTAGTGACCTTTTTACTGCCTTTTTCCATTTTTGGTAGAGTATTTCGCTTTTTTGGGAATCCATAGAAGGTGCAAATACCCTCTCTATAGGGTTCAAATCTTTGACACAATCAAAACTCCAAAAACCTGTTGAAAGACCTGCCATCTCTGCTACACCAAGACTTGTAGATTCTATATTTTCTGCCCTTTCAATTCTCATATTAAGAATATCTGCTTGAAGTTGCATAAGAAAATCATTCTTTGACGCTCCTCCATCCACCCTCAAGGCGTGAACTTTCCTTTTAGTTATTAACTTTATCTCTTCGATCACATCTCTTGCTTGAAATGCAATACTCTCCAGTGCTGCTCTCACAATATGTTCCCTCTTGGTAGACCGCGTTAGCCCTATTAACAATCCCCTTGCATCACTGTCCCAGTATGGTGCTCCAAGTCCTGTAAGTGCTGGTACAAAATAAATATCCCCATTTGAATACACACTATTTGCAAGTTTTCCTGATTCTTCTATTGTCTGTATTATCCCCAGATTGTCCTTCAACCACTGCAAAATAGAACCAGCACTAAAAACGCTTCCTTCAATAGCATAGGTAGCCTTTCCCTCAATACAAAATGCAATTGTATTTATCAAATTTTTTGTTTCAGGTTTTTCTTTTCCCGTTGAGGCAACAACAAAAAGTCCTGTGCCATACGTATTCTTTACAATTTCGCCATTCCATCCACCCTGCGCAAATAACGCAGCCTGCTGGTCACCAAGAATCCCCGTAATGGGGATTGTTTTCCCTGTTATCCCTGGGTTTGTATAGCCAAAGAGGGTATTACTATCCTTTACTTCAGGAAGGAGATATGCTGGAATATTAAAAATTCTCAATAATTCTTCGTCATACTTGAGAGTATTTATATTGAATAGCATCGTTCGTGAGGCATTACTTGAATCAGTAGAATGCGCCTTCCCTCGTGTAAGATTCCACAATAACCACGTATCCACCGTACCAAATAAAGCATCCCCCTTTATCACTGTCTTCTTTACATCTTCAACATTCTCAATAAGCCATTTTATCTTAGTCGCAGAAAAATATGGATCAAGGAAAAGCCCTGTTTTTTCCTTTATAATCTTCCTGTACGGATAGAGTGATTTGCATATTTCAGCTGTCCTCCTACATTGCCAGACAATTGCATTGTAAAGAGGCTTTCCTGTTTTTCTATCCCAAAGAATTGTTGTCTCTCTCTGATTTGTTATGCCTATTGCATTAACATTCTCAGGACCACCGACATCCTCGATAACCTTAACCAAAGCCATCTTTGTGGTTCTCCATATATCCAGAGGATCCTGCTCAACCCATCCTGGTTTGGGATAGATCGATGAAAACTCGTAATAAAAACTTGAGGCTATCCTACCTTCCTTCGAAAAAGCAACTGCTCTATTACCTGTTGTGCCTGCATCGATAGCAATAATATATTTTCTCATTTTATCTCAAATATTTAAGTAACTCTTTAAAGGTCTCCTCACGAGAGTCAGAAGAAAAGAATTCGTGTTCTCCATTAAACAAAATAATCCTATTCAGATTGGCATTCTCTCCAATTGCCTTAAGGGAAATGATAGTATCCCTGAGCGATGTAAAAACAAAATAATCTCCTTTTACACTTATTTTCTTTTGATATGTTACTACCTCAGAAACAAATGGAAAAGAGACAAATGTGGGAATATAGCCCCAATCCTTATCTGTAACCAATTTACCAACCTCTTCCCTTACGTAATCTATATGCTGAATCCTGAGTTTAATATGCTTAAGTAGGGGAAGCATATTTATCGCTTTTGTCCTCAGTTTTTCTCCATAAATGCCCCACCAGGGAGAAAGATAAACAACTCTCCTTGCTCCCTTTACAAAATTTGCCACAAGCCCTCCAAGACTATGACCTATTAGTAGAAAATCCCCAAGTGCCTCCGCGTATTTATTTACGGGGTCAATATATTCTTTCTTGAAATCCCTTATATCTGTTTTTAGTTCTGCAAAATGAACCCTGAAGCTATTTTCCCTCAATCTATTTACGAACCACTTGATATTATCACCGCTATACCTATTTCCCAATCCTCCAATAAAAAGAATATCCTCCCCTTTATTTTCTGTTTTATAGAATTTTACATCCTCCATGTATCCTCCTTTTTCTATAAATTTTACAAGCTGTTAAAAAAATGTAAATAGAAAAATTGTATACTTGATAAGATCAGCTAATTTAATATAATCAAACAATTAAATTTTATAATTGATAGGAGGTTAAAAAATGTGGAAAAAGGGGATTCAGGTGTTTCTTGTTTTCCTAATTTTATCAGGTGCTATGTTCCCACTTATGCTATGGGCTTACGGACAGGGGAATATTACCACCTGGACGACAGGAATTATTTTCTTTATATTGTCTATTTTCTTTTTGATTAACGCTAAAGGTGACGATACAAGGTCAATATTCTCAGGCTTATTTGGGGGTTATTTTACCTGGGCGTTCACGGGTGAAATAATGGTTCACCTTGGTTTTCTCCCAATTGATCAGTGGATTTCAATACCATTCCTGATTATCTTTACGCTTTTTACCATATTTATTATTAAAAATAATAGTACAACATCAGGCATACAATTTTTCATTGGTCATTTCAATATTATATGGCTTCTACATGTAGTAATGATGACAGAATATCACTTTGGTTCTAAAAAAGCTATCTCTACATTTTGGACTGCAGGAATATTTTTATTATTATTTATTTACTCTTTGTACAGAATGAAAAAATCCAGAACAAAAAAGGAGGGATACGCAACAGGTGTTACAACCCTCTACACATTCTGGACTGTGGTTGAATTTGTCATAGGATGGTTTTGAGCTCACTTTAAGGAGAAAACGTTTCAGCGATATTTCGGGCAATAAATTCTTCTGCTTCTTTTGAAAATCTATCCCAGGTAAAATTCTCAGCCCATTGTCTTGCGTATATGCCCATTCTTTCAGCTAATTTTCTGTCTCCAATTATCTTTAAGATTTGATCTGCAAGCTGACCGAAATTTCCAAATGGATATGTAAAACCTGTTCTACCATTAATTACCGTTTCCCTCAGACCAGGGCTATCAGGAACAATTGAAGGAGTACCAGATGCCTGTGCCTCCATACTTGTTAGACCCCACCCTTCTTTTGGGGACGTATTCACACATGCCCATGCTCTTTTTAAGATTTCGGCCTTTTTCTTCTCAGGGACAAAACCTGTAAATGTCAAAATATCTGTAATTCCCGACTTTTCTGCTATTTTCTCCAATCTTTCCAGGTCATCTCCTCCACCTATAATCATTGCAGAAAATTTTTTACCCCTGGATTTCAATAACCCAATAGCATTAATAAAAACCTCAAATTTCTTGTATTTTTTCAACCTACCCAAACCCACAATTAAAGGTATTCGGGATTTTTCACCCGGTTCGTATCTTTTTAAGTCAACGCCATTATAGATCACATTAATATTTTCCTGTGGCAATCCCATACGTATGAGTTCTTCCTTTGTACTTTCTGAGACACTTATAAAGGGGACATCATTATAAAAATGGGGCACTAATCTCTCGGTAAGGTAAACATAAAAACCAAAAATTGGATTTGTCTCTCTAAAAATCACATTTCCAAAGAGATGATGAATTATAGCCAGCCTTTTCTTTTTTATATAAACTTTCCCAAAAAATGGAATTTTATTTAGATCCTCTATTACAAGATCAAAATCGAGCCTTCTATCCAATGCAGAAAATTTCCTGGGTACAAAAAAATTGAAGGTGTTTCGGGTACCAACCCTGTGAATATTTATTCCCTCAATTACAACTTCCTCCAAGCCCCCTGGAAAATTAGAACAGAGAAGATGAATCTCAAATTTATCCGACATCCTTTTGAATATTTCGAATAAATGAACTTCAGCTCCACCAGAAAGAGGATTCTTTATGTCCTGCCAGTTGATAATTAGAATTCTATACTTCTTCGTCATCCTCAACTTTTCCATCCTTCAGATGTATAATCCTCTTGCCATACTGGGCAATATATCGTTCATGGGTTACCATCACAATGGTTCTTCCCTCCTTATGTAGCTGAGAGAAAACCTCCATTATCTCATTACCCATTGTAGTATCCAGATTCCCTGTGGGTTCATCTGCAAATACAATCTCTGGATCATTTGCAAGGGCTCTTGCAATAGCAACCCTTTGTCTTTCACCTCCTGAGAGTTCTGTGGGAAGATGCTGAATCCTATGGCTCAATCCCACTTTTCTTAAAAGCTCCGTAGATTTTTTCTTCCGTTCGGAGAGAGAAACACCAGCATAAATCATCGGCAAGGATACATTATAAAGAATAGTTGCCCTGGGTAGAAGATAAAAATTCTGAAAGACAAATCCTATCTTTTTCTTTCTAATCTCGGCAAGCGCATCATCATCAAAATCGCTTACCTTTTCGCCATCAAGGTAATATATGCCCTCAGTAGGTGTATCAAGACACCCCATTATATGCATTAGTGTTGATTTGCCAGAACCGGAGGGACCCATTATTGAAGTGAATTCGCCCCTCTTTATAATAAGGTCAACTCCTCTTAGTGCATTAACCTCTGTGGTTCCAAGGAGATACTTTTTTTTAACGGATTTTAGTTTAATAAGATCACTCATATCTCAACGCCTCAACAGGGTTTAACATTGATGCTTTTCTCGCAGGATAGTAGCCAAAGAACACACCAACTATAAAAGAAAAGAAAAAACCTATAAGTATACCCCATACTGGCATTGCAAAGGGAATATTTGCAAACACTGAAACGACCTTTGCAATACCAAATCCAAATACAATACCTATAATCCCGCCAAGGAGTGAAACAATTACAGACTCAACAAGAAATTGCATTAAGATCTCTTTTTTCTTTGCACCAATAGCCTTTCTTATACCTATCTCCCTTGTCCTTTCAGTAACGGAGACAAGCATTATGTTCATAATCCCTATTCCGCCAACTATTAGTGCGACAGAGGCAATTGCAATCATAACAAGAAATATACTCCTGGTTAGTTGATTCCAGGACTTTATAAGTGCGTCTGAGGAGTTTATCGCAAAATCGTCTTCCTGATTTTCCTTCAAATGCCTTTTGTTCCTCAAAATCCATCTCACCTCCTCTGTGGCACTCTCTCTATCATCGGCAAGAATAGCAATGGTAATAGACCTCCTCGTTCCATATATTTTCTCATATGTTGTATAAGGAATAATTGCTATGTTATCCATACTTTGGCCTAACATCTGTCCCTTCTGTTCAAGCACACCAATTATAAGAAATCTTGACCCTGAAATCCTTATGTATTGACCTATGGGTTCGGTATTTGGAAAGAGGTTATCCACAACATCTTTTCCAAGAACACAAACATTCTTCCTATAGTTTATATCATCAGCAGAGAGGAATCTACCATACTCAACATCCTGCTGGTTGATTTTAGGAAGTTCATATGATGTTCCAGTTATTGTTACATCTTCTACTTTTTTATCCTTTCTTTTCAAAGTATACCTTGTATGCATTTCCGGAGCAACAAAGGAAATGGAAGTGGCAAATTCCTTTATTGCCTTGTAATCATCCAATGTAATATCCTTCCTCTTCCTCAATTTCCACCACTGCATCCTTCTTCCCATAACCCAGGGGAATTTCTGAACATAAATAACATTAGAACCTAACGAAGAAAAAGAAGAAGTAACTTTATTCTGAATGCCGGCAATAACCGAGATAACGGCAATAACCGTGGTCACACCAATAATTATCCCAAGGGTAGTAAGGATTGCCCTCAGTTTATTTGTTCTTATTGATTCGGCCGCCGACCTCAGGACTTCTGTAAGAAACCCTCTGACCATCTTTCAACTCCTTCAGGGCTTTAAATGGGCCCGTTACTATTAAGTCTCCTTCATTAATACCCTCATGAATTTCCACATATCTTTCACCCATTAGCCCTACTTTTATCTTTTTGAAATTTACTTTTCCATTATCCACTACAAAAATACCCCTTTGCTTCTTCCTTGTTACCAATGACTGAAGAGGAGCCCTGAGTGCTCCATCTTTTTTCTGAACGATAATATCACAATTTCCCGACATCCCAGGGAATAAAGGGATAGAGAGATTGGTGAATCTAATCTTTGCCTCATAGTTTACAGCACCTGTTCCGCTCGTATAAATTGGCTTTGAGGCAATATTTCTTACTACACCCATAAATTGTGAATCAGGAAACGCATCAACCGAAATTCTGACACTATCACCCAATTTTAGAAGGGGAATCTCACTTTCATCAACTTGTGCAATGATTTCAATCGTGGAAAGGTCAGAAATCGTCATAAGAACAGTTCCGGGATTATTCATTGTTCCCGTTATTACATTTTCTCCTTCCTTAACGTTGACTTTTGTTACAACACCCTTGATTGGTGAAATCAGGACACATTTATCAAGTCTATGCCGGGCACTTCTCACCTGAGCCCTGCTCTGCTCCAAGCTAGCCTCAGCTACCTTGTATGAGATTTCTGCCTGTTCATACTCTTCTTTTGATATCAATTCTTTCTCAAATAACTTTTTCTTTCTTTCAAACATTAATTTTTTCTGCGAAAAACTAGCACTGTCTGAAGATAGTTTACTAAGCGCTATTTCAAGATTTGCTCTGGGATCTGTTTCATCCAATTTGGCAAGTGTATCGCCAGCATCTACTACATCTCCTTCCTCAACATACAATTTCATAAGTTTGCCCATAATATCTGAATTAATATTAACCTCTACTCTTGATGAGATATCTCCAGGCGCTGAAACAATCCTTTCTATTCTTCCCCTTTTTACCTTTTGCACCTGAACCTTAATGTTTGACCCTTGTTTTACATTTGCTACAACAATAAGCAATATAACAACAACCAAGCTAACACCAATCCATATTTTACCCTTTAACTTTAAACGTTTCATTCTTCAACCCCCATTATTCTAATATTTTTCCTACAGCTTTTTTTATGTTATAAATGGAAAGAATATACGCCTTTTTTGCATTTTCATAATTATATTGAGCATCCAGAAGGTCTGCCTCACCTGAAAGAAGTTCTATAACAGAAGCTTCACCCAATTCATATCTCTCCTTTGTGGCTGTCTCACTCTCTTCAGCTAACTTCAGCCCCTTCTTTGCAACATCTACTTGTGTTTTTGCCTCTATATAAGAATAATATGCATCTTCAACCTCCATTTCTACCTCTGCCCTCTCTTTTTTCAAACTCCACTCTGCACTGCTCAGTTTCATTTTATTTATGATTGAAGTATTTACTTTTTTAAATCCTGTAAATATATCCATAGATAAATTAATGCCAATTGAATACGAATCGTTATTATCCCATATCTCCTTTGTATCTGGAAATTGTCTCCCAGCATATCCATAACTACCACTAATGGAAAACCGCGGAAGATAATTTGAAATATCCGAAATTAACTCTGTACGGGCAGAATTTACTTCTGAGTAAGCCGCAATTAAACGGGGCCTGTTTTTTTCTGATAATGCTTTAAGGGAGTCCAGTGAAGGTACTACAAAATTTAACGATGGTGAAGACAATTCAAGTGAATCGGATAAAGGAATAAGAATTGCATTTTTTAATTGAAGGATAGAACTCCTGAGATTGCTCTTCGCTTTTAAAAAGTTCAGATATGCCTGCGATTCATCTACCTCTGCTTTCAAAAGGTCTGCTTTTGAAGCAGACCCAAGTTTGAACATCTCTTTTATCTTATCAAGGTTTTCCTTTGCCTTGTTCCATCGCTTCTCACTTACTAATCTTAACCTCTTCAGTGTATAGGCATTGAGATAGTATTGTATAATTTGGAATATGGTATTATTAACACCCTCAAGGTAGTTTGAAAAGGCAAAAGTATTCTTGAAATGGGCATTAACCCCGTTTAAGAACGTGTATGGAGATAAAGACTGCGAAAGTGTAAAATTCGCGAAATAATTCTCATATCCCCCTGGATAAGATTTTGTACGTCCTCCCGTTGATGTAATACTTGGGAGTAAAGATGAATAATTATAAGAGTTAGTCTTTTTACTTATTTCCAGATTGTATTTAAGCATTTTGATATCTGGAGAATACTCTAATCCTCTTTCAATGGCACTATTTAATGTCAAGGTATAACATAAAAGTAATGCTATCATCCTCTCCTCCCTGGAAGAAGCATTCTTATTATAATCAGGATTACGAATGTTAGAATAGAGACGATAGCTGATTTCTTCTTTGAAAGCCCTGCAATATCTGAAATCCCAAACGCGATGAGGGTATAGATCCATATATTAAATATATCCATTGAGTTAACAAGAATTGCCAACCTTCGGTTATGCACACTTAAAAAGAGGTCCAATCCAGTCTTGAGCCTTAAAGCCTCCAAAGAATTTATATTACCTACTCCTCTAATTAAAACAACTATCAGGCTCAAGATACTCTTCAAAGCACCAATAAGTGAGGTATATGCAATAAGATCAAGAGATTTCAAAAAGTTGATTTTACCACCAAAAAGAGCAGTTGTGCCCCAGAGAACCAATGCGCTTATAAGCCAGAAAAAAAAGGTCACAACAAAAATACTGAGTGAATTAATATACCTCAGTCTTTCGATAAAACTCTTATCGACATTTCTTCCAAAGGATGCCATACGCTCCATCATTATTCTTGAAGTAGCTGGAAACATTAATAGGTAACTACCTATTACAATTATAACAACAATAAAAAAGGGTATCCACCAATCATCCTTCTCTTTGATATGCTTAAAACATCTTCCTGGATTTAGAAATATATCTATCGAAGCCATAAAACCTCCTTTATAATCAATACCATTTTTAGAAACAAATATTCAATAATATAACAAAATTTAAATTAGAATGTTACAAAATTCTCATAAGAAAGGGTGGGTTGCCCCCACCCTTAATTATTCTTCTGATTCCTCTAAAATGATCGCTTCTGTCGGACAGGAGTCCGCTGCCTCTTCACAATCACAAAGATCACATCCATTTGGATTGATTACATGTGCCTTCCCATCATCGCCCATCTCAAAAACATCCGGGCATATAGCAGTACAAACGGCATCACCTATACATTTTTCTTCATCAATTTTTGGAATCAGCATACAGCCTCCTTGTTTTATGTTTGCCTTTTATATACTAAATTTTTTAATTATGTCAAGGGGATATTATATTTTTATACTACACAAGAATTCTGACTATCAAAATACTTTAAAAGATGGAATATTCATTAACGCTAAAAAGCGATACTAACCTTCACTTGTTTTTAATCCTGTTACCAATTCACCTATAGAATCTGAAAATCTTGCTATCTCCTGTGCAACAGATGACAATTCCTGTATTGAAGCGACGAGTTGTTCCACAGCTGCTGAAACCTCTTGAGAAGATGCCGCATTTTCCTCAGAAATAGCAGCAACACTCTCAATAGATTCTGTAATAGTATTAACTTCCTCTTCCCCTCTTTTATTTCTTTGCGAGATTTTTACTACTCTTTCTGTAATTTCACCGATCTCCTCAGCAATCTTTCTCAAATAGTCAGCCCCTTTATAAATTACCTTTTTCCCTTCTTCGATTTCATCTATTGAATCTGCTGCTTTTTCAACCATTGAATTTACAGTTTGAGAAATTTCTTCTGTGATTTCACCGATCTCCTCAGCCGAATTCTGCGATCTCATTGCAAGTTTTCTTACTTCCTCAGCTACAACAGCAAATCCTCTTCCATACTCACCAGCCCTAGCAGCCTCTATCGTTGCATTCAATGCAAGAATATTAGTTCTCTTAGAAATACTATTCACTGCTTCTGTAATCTCATTTATATTCTTTGCTTTCACATTTACAAGTTGAACTACTTCTTTTAGTTCATCCATTATTTGAGTGATCCTATCCATTCTCGTATGGGCATCATTAGCTGCCTTTTCACCCTCCATAGCCAGGGTATGGATACCTTTACTAACATCTTTTGCCTCAAGTGCAGTTTGGACTGATTCTTTAACAACTTCTAATGCCTTTTTAGACATATCTACTGCCTTTTGAACCTCTGAGGCTTGCTTTTCACTTGCCTGTGAAATTGACTGCATTGTTGAAGAAATCTCCTCACTTGAGGCAGTCATTTGTTCCGAGGAAGAGGATAATTCTTCTGCCTGTGATGCAAGTTTTACAATCATATTCTTATTCTCAATGGTAAGTTTTTCAAGAGAATCCATAAATTCATTAAAATATGTCCCAAGATCCGTGATTTCTTTGGATCCCTTTACTTCGACCCTCTTGGTAAGATCACCGTGTCTTTGGGAAATATCCTTCATTACACTCACCATTATCCTGAGAGGTTCAACTACCTTCATAATTCTATGTCCTGTCAAAAATCCACCAACACCAACAAGTATAAAAAATGCAATTATTGTCATCCATATGACACTTGAAATGTTTCTATTCAGATCGCTTAGCGAAAGGAGTATCCCAACATATCCAATAGGTTTCCCCTTCCATTTATCATTTGATCCTTCAGCTGAACTTGAAGAAAAAATTTTACCAACAAGTTCAAGGTACCTATGACCTTTAAGATATTTAATATAGATATTTTCTGAACTAAGTGATGAAATTTCCTCTAAAGAAAGTTTAAATCTTAATTTTGTTTTTTGTTTTTCAAATATAGGCACACCTTTAATATTGTATATCCCTACAAAAATAACCTCTTTTTCTTTCATAATACCCATAACCGATGGGAGAAGCAGCGTAGAATCCTCCGCATATACGCCTAACTCCATAGAGGGACCCGAAATATTTATCAACGCCTCCCCCTTTGAAATAAAACTGGCTATTAAATTTTTCCTAACAATAATAAAATCCAGAATGCCCATTACTATTATTAAAGAAGAAAGAATTGCAATGGTTATTATAGCAATCTCTCTTACAAGAGTCCTCTTCATTCAATAATCTCCTGTACGTTTTTCAGGACATCTTCTGGTATATATAAACGAATTTTATCAGCCATCTTTTTATTTATAACAAAGGCACCTTTCGAATGCAAAACTGGCAAATCTGTTATACTTTTACCATCTACAATATCTTTTACATATTTTGCTCCTTCTTTACCAACAACGGTAACATTCGGCTCAATAGTAAAAGTAGCTCCCATTTTTACGTATTTCATACTAAGCCCATAAAGCGGTACCTTATTCTTTAAAGAAAACATCAACATAAATTTAAAAGACACATTGTCCCTATTAAGGGGATCTGGAATCATCCAGAGAAGATCGGCGTCGGGCATAAACCGTAAAGCAGTGTTTACACCTCCAGGGTTATTTGCCAATGCCGGTTCAACATCTATTCCCTGAGACTTCAATTGCTTCTTTAGCGACTGAACATAGGGGGTTGAAGTACTAAGTATAATACCAACTTTTTTAATAGCAGGGATTAACTGCTTTACCAGGGCTATCCTATCTTGAATGGTCACATCCATCAAAATACCTGTTACGTTTGAGTCATTCTTAAATTTACCGGGATTCATCACACCCATAAAAACTATGGGAATATTTGTGATGGTTTTTGCAGCAGTTTGGAAAATAGGGTCTCCTATTGTTACAATACATTTATAACCCCTTGCTTTCACCTTTCCAACGACTGAAGCTACCTTATGCTCATCAGCATAGACACAATATTTATCCACTCCCCAGGGAAGGCTCGTCAAAAATGATTGGGCTATATCATTATAAATGCCCCTATCGTCCCATTGAATCAAAGCAATTTGCGCCCCCAGGGTATGGGCAAAAAGAAAGAAAATGATAAATTTTTTCATACGATAAAAAATATTATAAAAATAAGTAGTTGTCAAGGATTAATTTTATCCTACTCCCAGGCGGAAAATAGTTGCTGCCAGAAAATACTAATTAGAAAGACCTCTACTGTACCTATTCAACGCCAATATAAACAGATTCATCATCAGAGTTTACTTCTACCAGGGTCGTAGGTTCTTCCGGTATCATGTCGCTTAAACCCTCAAGTATATCAGATATTTCTACTCCTTTTTCTTTTAATTTTTTTTGTGTTTCCTCGGGTATTATCCCCTTTATATTGCCAACGATTTTTGTTATGGTCTTTGCTAAATTAAGAGGAATTTTCACGTTCACATTTTCTCCACCCTCTTCTTTAACCCTTATAATCAGATGGTGAGCTTTCTTTTCTTTTGAGGACGAGAGTAGCTTATATGCCTCCTCAGCATTAATTTTCCCCTCTTCAAGCATCTTAAGAATTTTTAACCTGTTGTCACTCATCATCTTCCTCCATATATTTTTTTGCTTCTTCTGCCTTAAGTTTTCCTGATTCAACGTCCTTAAGAATCTTTTTTAGATTTTTACTTTTTTTTCTGTTTTTCAAGTTTACACCTTTAGTAATCTCATAGATGGCAAAAAGGATAACAAATATAGGCCAATCTCTTCCCCACTGGAAACCGTTTCCAACGAGATTTAAGATCCAAACAATTCCGCCAAAAATAAGAAGAATAATTCCCCAGATCATTTTTCCTCCTTTTTTAATGTTACACTTCCAAAACTGTTAATAATCTTTGCTGATTTTTCTCCCGTTCCCTCCACTTTTGAAAATGGGTTTACTATGTTACCCATTTTGTTTTCTATAATAAATTTTTGGTTTATGGGGGTTACGAAGGATAGTTCAATATTCCCAAATTTTGATTGTAGCTTTATATTAATTGGTTTCAAGATTCTTAACTCGATATTACTTGCCTTGCAATCCATCTCTAAATTCGCAGAGAGCTCTCCCTCAAGATTTAAATATCTGCCTTGTATGTTCACATCTATATCCCCTGGAAGAAAAAGAACAACATCTGCCCATTTGCCTACAATTTCCAACATCCCATTTTTGCTATTGGTATTTATACTTCCCCTGTACTCTATCCTAACACGTTCTCCTTTTCTTAGTTCTACATTGCATCCCTGTATATTAATATCCACGGATTTAATATTATTAAATTCTTTTATGATTGTTCCCTTTTCGCCAAATTTAAAGGTAAATGTCCTTTTCCCCTTCTTCGGAGTTGATAAGGCACTTAAAAGCTCTTCTGCTTCTTCCGCAGAGATTTTCTTTTCTTCTACCATCTTAAGAATTTTTAATTTTTCATCCATATTTCCTCCTTAAAAATAGTAAAGATACCTCATCTTAAACTCTGCTCCTCTATCTGTTTCGGTGTATTCCCACATATCGGAATCAAATTCTACAGCCTTTGAATAAACGAGATAGAGGTGAGATTTTGGTAAAAAATTATACGAGATTACCGGATTTATCCTGTAGGAATACAATTTACCAATGCTCCGTAGATATACGATTTCTCCCCTTATATCTAGTTCAAGTTTTCTGGTAAAATGGTAGCCTATTGACGGAGAAAATGTTAAGTAACTATCCTCAATTCTGCTCCTATCTGTCATCCGGATAAAGGATGTGCTATCTTTCCAATAGGTTATATAATCAACACTCACTCCAATACCGAGATTTGCCATTGGCTTGTAGCCCAAATACATTCCTGTGAATAATTGATAACCAAGGTGCTCTGCCATATAGTTAAAGTTACAATTTAGACTCCCCCACATACTGACTGCTATAGGCCTTGAAAAATCGCCGTGAAGTTCTAAATGGAAATTTTCACCCTTGTAGTGTATCTCACCGCCTCCAGTATCTTCATAGGTGTCGTTCAAACTAAAAGATGTATTTGCACTGTAGTTATTCCTCGTATTTACAAATAAGAATGAAAATATCTCCTTGGAATAATGAGGTTGCTTTGCTTCTCTGGATATACCAGAACCTAAACCAAATCCATAAAGCCTGACAGGGCCGGACCGTGGAGAAAACAGAGGAAGAAATATAGCACCAATCTGCGTTCCTTTCATTCCAGTATATCCGACTTCACTTATATTATAATTACTATTCAGATAGCTTGCATAGGCATTCAGTCCGTACTTTCTGCTCATATATGTGTAATTTAGGTATCCTGCGGGTCCGCCTATCCCAGATGAATCAGCATAGGAAACTTGTGAGATAAGATTACCAAATGTAGTTATATAATTTCCATCCAACGTAATAACCCTTGTATGATTTATATTTGATTCTTTCCCTGAATATGTTACTCCCATAACCATTCCAGGAAAAACAAGCTTTGCTCCCTTTAATGCGATATAGTGGGCTATTGGTTCTTCCCCAGCTGCACCAGTATTTACATACATAGCAGCTCCTTCAAGACCTCTTCCTCTTGTGGTAAATTTTAAACCAACCCTGATGGGGACTTCTAAAGAATCCTCAACAATTTTACCTATATTTCTTGTATAGAGTATCTTAATGGGTCCAGGACCAATATTCAAATTATTACCCCTTTTCACATTAAACATCTCCTGTCCTTCCAGAAAGAATGGTCTCCTCTCTCCAAGGTATAACGCATATTTAGACAGATTTACCTGAAATGGATCTGCTTCAATCTGGGCAAAATCGGGATTTACTGTCATATTGAATCCGAATTGAGAGCTGGGATTATAAGAAACGTCTAATCCAGCATCACCACTGAGGGATTCATTATACCTCACAAAGCCAACTGGATAAATCTCAAGAAATCTTCCTTTTTGGGAAGGGTGGATGGCGCTAAGAACACCAAATTGGGATATCCTAAAGCCTGGAAATTCAGGAACAGGTTTCCAATAGTCTGTTTCTCCGTTAACAGGGATCTCTCTTCTGAATTGGATACCCCAATCATTACTTGAATACCTTATTGCCTTAAAGGGTATCTTCATCTCCACACTATAACCATAATCCGTAATCTTCGCATCGGCAAACCACACCCCATCCCAGCTATCATCAAAACTTATTCCACCACTTAATGAAATACCGTCTTCCTGTGTTCCAGACGCAGCAACAGTGAAAAAATAGCAGGTTCTTTTATCCCCAAATGTATCAAGGTATAAGGAGACCTCATCACCTGAAGACTCATCCCAACCACGAATGTTCACAACCGGCTTTCTCCCATTTGTAAAGCATCGGAAGGCGATATACAGATTCTCACTGTCGGTCAATAAATAGACCTCTGTAGACTCTGTGGCTGGCTTCCCTTCATCAGGAGATTGTTGTGTAAAACCTGTTATTGGTCTCGCTTTAAACCAGATTTCTTCTAAATTACCATCAATCTTTGGAGGAACATTCGTAAAATAAGGGTTAATAGCGAGGAAAAAAAGAATCATTCATTACCTCCCTTTAATTCATCAATCCTCTTTAAAGCCTCTTCTACAGTAATATCACCTCTTTCCAGTTCAGCCAATATATCCTCTCTTTCGTCCATTAAATCCGTAAAACCAAATGCCTTCCTTACCTCCTCAAGTCTTGAGCGAATAGTCGGGTAGGAAACCCCAAGCATTCTCTCCATTTCTTTAAGATTCCCACGGACCTTCAGAAAAAGCTTAACAAATTCCCACTGTGCATCATTTAAAAGAATTTCAGGAATTTCAAATTTACCTTCAACACTAACGCCACACTTTACACATCTGAATTTTTCAATGACAATTCTTCCACCGCAAATGGGACAATTAATAGGTAATTTTTCCATACAATAAATATAAAATGAAAATTAAAATTGTCAAGTCCAAAATTGAATTCTATCAAATTTTTGCCTGAAAAAATGAAAAATGTTAATTTTTATTTTATAATATGGAATTCTATAATATCTCCATCTTGAAGGACGAGATCCCTCTTCGTCATCATTCCATTTATCTTATCTCTCCAGAGTCGGGCATACTTCAATTTTTCTGCAAAATCTTTGTGTAATGTATAAGCAGCATCAATTACTGTACTCCCCTTCTTTAGAATAACTGGTTCTGAAAAATCAGCCTCTTTCCCTGGTGGCTTTGTATATACACGAATAACATCAATATATTCAAAAATTTTTCTTCTTAATTCTCTATTTTCCCCGTTCAAATCTATAATGAACAACTCAAATCTCCTGGGAAACTCCCTTTCTATTAACGAAACTGCATCGTGAGAACAATCCTTTGTAAGTATAACGATCCCATATTTCTGCATCAATTCCTTTGCCTCAAATTTATAATCTTTTCCGGTAACAAAGACATTCCCATTCTCAAGAAGTCTTAACATTAATCTAAGTTCTTTAATAGGATCCTGAGTACAGGGTATTGTAATTAGCAACGCATTTGATGCACGAGCAAGGGCAAGAAGCCAGGGAGGATTATGTTCTTCTGCAAGGGGAGGGGTGTCGACGAGTTGAATCTGGACATTCTCGAACTCCATCATTCCAACCTCAGGTTTACCTGTAGTAAAAGGAAAATTTCCAATAAGTGGTTTTGCATTCGTAAGAGTTGCAAGTATAGTAGATTTCCCAGAATTTGGTGACCCAATTAGAACAACCTGTCCTGCACCCTCCTTCATTACAGTATAGAGATCTGCCCTTTGGGCATGTGGTTTCTTCCCTATTTCTTTTTTTAGCTGGGATATCTTCCTTCTAAGATCTGCAAGCAGTTTATCTGTACCCTTATGTTTGGGCATTATTGCAATCATTTCATTTATTATTAAAATCTTTTCTTCGGGACTCTGGGCAAATCTTAATTTTCTCTCTATTTCATGGTATACTGGAGGAAGATTTGCGGGCATATAAAAATTATAAGAAATTAAAAGGAATAGTCAAGTAAAGGATTTATTTTTGTTGTTACTATTTATAGATGTCACATTAGACAAGGTAGGAGCTGATATAGAAAGAAAAGCGAGGTAGGGGTCATATAGAACAAATAGCGAGGTAGGAGAGAAGTAGAAAGAGAAGCGAGGTAGGAGAAGTATAGAAAGAAGAGCGAGGGAAAAAGAAAGACACAAAGACCGTGAATCGTGATTCGTGAATCGTGAGAAAAGACAATAACTACGAGATTATCACACCTGAGAGGTGGAGGAGGGTCGCACTCATAATGACAACATTGAGAAAAGAACGTGGAATGTGGGGGAAAGGTTTTTCTTTACAGGAGACCAAAAAGAAAAAAACAAAATAACATCAAGATTATTACGTCATAGTGAATTTTGCATCTATAATCGTAAAACCTGCATCCTTCGAATAACCAAATTGTGGAGTTTCTCTTTCTATCTTCCCTGTAGGGCTCGAAAATAAAGTGGAAACTACATTGCCTATTTTAAATCCAGTTGAACCAAGCATAGCCTTGATCTGTTCAAATGTGTAAAATCTAGCGTACTTATAAAATCTGTGCCCTTCATTTTTTTTCTTTTCGTACAATCTCCCCCAGGGGGAATCCCTGAGGACCAACCCCAAAATGGCATCCCCACCAGGCTTCAACACACGTTTCGTTTCTCTTAATAATTTTACTGGAGAACGAACAAAGCAAATAGTAACAACTATAAGCACTGTCTTAAAACTTCTATCTTTAAATGGAAGATCCTCACCAATCCCCTGAACTACCTTTATCCCTCTTTTTTTAGATATCGCAAGAAGGTTTATGGAGGGGTCTATTCCAAAGTCCACATGCAAAGGCATAGCGAATCTGCCACTTCCTATACCTATTTCAAGGGATGGATTGGTTATCTCCTCTGAAATAGATTTGAATGCCGTTATCTCATTTTCATAAATACCCTTGCCTTCAAATTCGAACCATTTATCGTAATCTACTGCAAGATTTTCAAAGATAGACCAGGAATATTTAAAGTTTTTTTCCATTTTAATATCATTTTATCTTTTTAACCAATTATGTAAATAAAAAAATTTATTTATTACTCTATTTTTTGTTTTGGGGGTTGACACAAGAAATATTTTCTGTAAATATCACTGGACATTAAAAGGAGATTAGATTATGAACAAAACTATTGGGATAAGAAGAGAGGATAAAAGTATCTGGGAGAAGAGAACCCCTGTTATTCCAGAAGATGTAGTGGGACTCAAGGAACACTATGGAATAAATACGATAATACAACCCTCCAAAATAAGGGTGTTTAAAGATGAAGAATATATATCTGCTGGTGCAAAACTTTCAGAATACCTTGATTCCAAATTTATTTTTGGAGTTAAGGAAATGCCTGTCAGCTTTTTTGAAAGAAAAAAGACGTATGTATTCTTTTCACATACAATAAAAGGGCAATCTTACAATATGCCAATGCTAAAGAAAATAATAGAATTGGAAGATACCCTTATCGACTATGAAAGGATTGTAGACGATCAAAACAGAAGACTTATTGCATTCGGAAGATTTGCAGGAATAGCTGGAATGATAGACATCCTTTGGGCATTAGGTAAAAGACTCGAATGGGAAGGTTACAGCACCCCTCTCTTACATATTAAGAGAGCCTATGAATATCATGGTGTCAAAGAACTCGAAGAGAACAGTAAACGTATTGGAGAGAAGATAAAGATTCAAGGTTTCAATAAGGAGATTGCGCCTATAATAATTGGTATTGCTGGTTATGGGAATGTTTCTCAGGGGGCACAGGAAGTGCTACACTTTTTCCCTGTAAAGGAAGTATCTCCACAAGAATTACCAAAAGTAACAAATAATGAGAATGTAATATACAAGGTAGTATTTAAGGAAGAAGATATGGTGAAAAGAAAGGACAATGGTAAATTTGATCTTCAGGATTACTATACTAATCCCGATAAATATTACTCTGTTTTCAAAAATTATCTTCCCTACTTAACTGTCCTTATCAATGCCATCTATTGGAATGAAAGATACCCTCGTCTTGTTACAAAAGAATGGGTAAAGAAAAATTATAGGCAAGGAATAAAACTAAAAATTATAGGTGATATTAGTTGCGATATTGAGGGTGCAATAGAAATTACTAAAAAGGCAACTGAACCAGGTGAACCTGTATATGTATATAACCCAAAAACAGAAGAAGTGAAAATGGGATTTAAAGGGGAAGGGCCTGTTATCCTTGCGGTGGATATACTGCCAAGTGAGGTCTCGCGAGATGCATCAATCTACTTCAGTCATAAATTGAAACAATTCATTCCAGAGATTTTAAATGCAGATTACCCGGAGGATTTCGTCAGATGTTCTCTCCCCTCACATTTAAAGAAAGCAGTAATTGTATATAAAGGTAAACTAACTGAGGATTATAGATATCTTGAAGAAAATCTTAAAAAAACGTAAAATAGTAAAATGGAGGAAATCTTATGAAAAAAGTTTTGGTACTTGGGGCAGGTCTTGTTTCAAAACCAATGGTAGATTATTTACTTAATAAAGATTTTTTTGTACGCGTGGCTACGAGAACGGTAAGTAAAGCAGAAGCCCTTATAAAAAACCACAAAAATGGAGAGGCGGTACAGTGGGTTGTAGAGCAAAAAGATAAACTCGAAGAAATGGTAAAAGATTCTGATCTTGTTGTAAGCCTTCTTCCTTATATTTATCATGTTCAGGTTGCAGAAGTATGCATAAAATACAAGAAACATATGGTTACAACATCATACGTAAGTGACAAAATGCAAAATCTGGATAAAAACGCACGTGAGGCTGGAATAATAATACTTAATGAGATCGGGCTCGATCCTGGCATCGATCATATGTCATCAATGGAGGTAATTGATAATATCAAGGCAGCTGGTGGAAAGATAATATCTTTTCGCTCTCTATGTGGATCTCTTCCTGCACCAGAAGCAAGTAATAATCCCTTTAGATATAAATTTGGTTGGAGTCCACGTGGTGTCGCGCTCGCCGGGAGAAATAGTGCACGATACATAGAAAATGGCAGTTTAGTGGAAATACCAGGTAGAGAACTCTTTAAACATTATTACACAACAAAAGTAAATACAATTGGAGAAATGGAGGTATATCCAAACCGAGATTCTGTTCCATATCTCAAGAAATATGCTATTCCAGAGGCAAAGACTATCTTTAGAGGAACCTTACGATATCCTGGATGGTGTAATCTCTGGTATATCATTTCGAACCTTGGACTCCTTGAAACAGAAGAAAAAGATTTCACTGGTATGGCATACAGCGATTTCATGAAATCCATACTGAAAATAAAACATAATGATATAAGAGGTGCAATTGCTGCAAAATTCAACCTTGCGAAGAATTCAGAAGTACTTGATAAGCTTGAATGGCTTGGGGTCTTTAGTGAAGAACCAATCAGGATAGGGAAAGGCGGCAATATAGATGTCCTCGTGGACAAACTTCTTGAGAAGTTAAGATATGAAAATGGGGAAAGAGATATGGTTATCCTTAAAGATGAGATTGAAGCAGAATACGGGAATAAAAAATTTCTACATGTTTCTACTCTCATCGATTACGGTTTAATTGGCAAAGATACTGCTATTGCAAGAACTGTAAGCCTACCTGCTGCCTGTGCAACAAAGATGATACTTGAAGGTAAGATAACAGAGCGGGGTGTTCATATTCCTGTCCTCCCTGATATATATAAGCCAGTTTTAAAAGAATTAGCAACACTTGGAATAAAATCAAAGGAAGAAAAAAAAGAACTGTAATAGTATAGTTGGGCACCTCTTTCATTCAATAAGCTTTACCTATGGCTTCACATAGGAGACTAAGATACATTTAAGCAACTCCCTTAGCCAGAATCAAGAATGCACGTAATGTAGTTGAGATGATGAAGTATGTAATTGCTTATTGAAAATATGACTTTAATAAAGAAAGTATTAAATGAAATTTTTTCGAGAAAAAGAATGAAAGACTAAAACCAAAAAATGAATAAAGTAGAATTAATTCAATTGCCCTTCTTAGTTTTACAAAATCTATATGTTTCCTCTTCACCGGTTCAACTTCAATCTTTTCACCTCTAATTTTTCTTAAGATGCCCATTTCCATAAGGTTAAATATTGCACTATACGTCCTGAATTTTCCAAGACCACTTAATTTAACAATCTTTCCAACATCCATACCATCTTCGAATATCATGAGTATCCTTTTCTCCTCATCCCCGAGTTCGACCTCTATTTTTGGTTTCCCGGATTTTATCAACTGCACACTATCATCAGGAATTTCCTCATGGATTCTTGGCCATTCATCAATTCTCCTCATTCCTTCCATTATCAAAGAATTTGGCTCAATAGAAACAGATATCTTACTATTAGGATATATCTCCCTATTTTGAATGAATTTATACTTTCCATTTTGCCATGTTAATACCTCATCCACGATCTCCTGAATCTTGAATTTTATGATAGGTTGTATTTCTAAGGAAGTTATTTTTCCTTCTCTAAGGAGAAGTTCATCAAGAGATATACCAGCCTGTTCACTCTGCTCTTTATAATGGGAAAGATCCTCAATGGACATTTTCCCGAATTTTACAATATAATCTTCAAGAGGCTCTAATAATCCTTCTTTCCCAAACATGGCCCCCACAACCTTTCCACCCTTAAATCCAAATGTTGCCCTCTCATTTTTGTTGGTTAAAACCAGGACTCCATCCCCTTCATGAAGAGAAACAAATTGAAATACCTCTGCTACTGAAAACTCTCTAAGACTTCCTTCCATATCCCCTCTCAGATATTCTACGCGTTGAAATCAATATCGAAATATAAGTAATGGCCAGTAAGATATACCAAGAAACTGTTCCAAAATAACTTTTAAATTCATATGTCTGGGTAATAATCAAAATTTTATTGCTTAATCGGGATACTATTAAAGCAGTTACAAGTAATATATATATTGATCCATTTCCCCAAAAACCTGTCCCAACGTGTGCTGTACCCGGCAAAAATAAATTAAGAAGGTAAACCTTTAAAGAAAAAATGTTCGTTGCCCTTTTTATGATTTTTCTCTTCAATCTTTCCCTGACACCCTTTGATCTCGACTGAGAGAGAATCTTGTAGCATCTTTCACAAACTTTTTTTTCTTCTAATTCTAAGTCTATTACAAGTGGACTACCACACACAGAGCATATACTGCTATTCTTTTGCCTAATAAAAAGAAAAAGAATTATCAAAAATATTCCAAAACAAAAAGTTGCAATAATAAAAATATTAGCATACCTTTTAACCCAGTTGTGTGACATAAAAACTTCGTATACCCACCTATCTGGAGGGTAGGTTTCTATACCTTCACTTTCTCTATCTTGTATACCCTTAGCCATATTAAAATGATTGGATGCCTTCTCAAATTCTAACATTCTACTATAAACATGCGCTATATTAAAATTATACACTGAATTTTTGGGGTCGTACTCTAAAGTCGACTTGAATAACACAAGGGCGCTATCCAACTCTCCCTCAAAGTAGTATGTTAGACCTATATTATTCAAAACGTCACTTTTTTTCCTCTCACTACCCAGAAGAGTCCTGAATTCATTCCTTGCATCTGAGTATTTTCCATTTTTTAGAAAATGTATGCCGACAAGCCATATGTTATAAGGATGATGAATGCTTTTCACTTCAGAATTTACGGGATCATATCTCAACTTATAAAAATACTCCCAATTTTTATTACTATAAGCATTTTTCAATGGCATATTAACAATCATAGTGCAAACCATCAAGACAGCCAAAGAACCGACAAGTATACCCTTCCCTCGGCCTATCTTTAATAATGAAAAAATAATAAATACGAAAATAAAATACTTTAAAGGTATAAATACAAAAAGTGAAAATATCGCCGCAGGGATCCACCCTTGCTTTAACCCCGTGCTAATACTAAAAAGCCGCGACAAATAGGTTACGGAATCGATAAAACCATTTAACATTATAGAAATAATAAAAAGAGCAAAAAAGACTGTCAAAAAAGTAAGCATATTTGAGTAAAGAAGGATTCTGTCAAAGAAAAACCTGACAGAAGAAAAATATCTACCAAAATAATAAAATGACTTTGCTACATTTAATGGAAAGTAAGCCTTCATTAACACAAGGTTCAAACTACTGCGAGGGGGTGCAATCCTCGCAGCAAATTCTAGCGTATGAATTCCTTTTTGAGTTATGCCATTACGAATAAATTCGAGACCCAGTTCTTCATATAACTTTGAAAGTGGAAAATTTGCTACAACATTACTTGATTTAAGACTATTGAGTATCTTTGATTCAACATTTTTGCTATACTTCAATAGGTTAAGTCGGATAAACATCTTATCAAGAAGGAATAATTCATCATATCTATTTGCTCTCTCTATAGCATTCGTATAAAATTGATCTGAATTCTGTTTTTGCAGTCTTCTTATCTCCCCTCTGGCATATGCAAAAAAAGGGTTTTTGCCGTCATCATTATATTTAATCAGCCTTTCAGCTTTATTAAGATCAATGGAAGGGATATAGCCTTTGCCCTCTACAATCTTATAAAACTCTGGGTAAATTTTTTCTAAAGCCTTAATTTCACCTTCAGCATATCCAAGATAATTAAGCGAAATTAGTAATAGTATCATTTTAAATTGATCTGTGAAAGTTTCATTTCTATTCTTATCCTGTTCTGGGTGATAACAACGGAAAATGGCTGAATTGTAGACTTAATCCTTCTAAAATCCCCATACTCTATAACTATTTCTCCTGTATTTGTAACTATTACAACCTTAGTTGGGTACCCTTCTCTCGAGAAAAAAATATTCGAATTACCTGAAGTGGATAGGTAGCCATCAGAAACAGGGATTAAGCTCCTTAAATTCGGTGCAACTATATCATAGGCAAGAAAACGGGAAAGCATCAATGGTGTAAGCCCGGTTCCAGAAAAGAGGGTGTCCAATCTTATTGGATCGTTATTTCTGGACATTACATTTAAACTATTTCCATTAACCTCAAAGGAGGCAAGTTTCAAACCGAACATCCCAATCAAGTTACCTGATAACCTTTTATTATTTGCATCATATTCAAAATCGAAATATGAACCTTGCCTATTTTTAGTCATCATTAAAAATAGTTCTCCTTTTCCCTCCTTTATTGAAAACTTGTTTGTCCAGGATAAGAAATTCGGAGTCACAGGAGACTTGCTTTTAACCTCCCTTCCTATACACCCTAAAATAAAGACCATTAGCACTGGCAAAATTCTCTTTATTGACATATTATATATCTTATGATAAGGAATAATAATATAATGTCAAGAATATTATGAGAACAATTACCACTAATAGAAAGGCATTCAGAGAATACAATATCCTGCAAAAATTTGAGGCAGGTATTGTATTGAAAGGCAATGAGGTAAAATCTATAAGGGCTGGCCGGGTTAGCTTACAGGATGCCTATGCAACTATTGAAAATGGTGAAATATTCATCTTGAACATGCACATTTCACCTTATGAGAAGGAATCCTACCATACAGAAACAAAAAGAAAAAGAAAACTTCTCCTAAAGAAAAAAGAAATAAAAAGGCTTTATGGGAAAATTACAGAAAGGGGATTGACTATCATCCCTTTAAAGATATATATAAATGAAAGAGGTATTGTAAAAATAGAAATCGCCCTCGCAAAGGGTAGAAAGATATACGAAAAGAGGGAAATCATAAAAGAAAAAGAGATGAAAAGAGAATTAAGAGGAAATTAAATGATACTACTGTTATTGGGATTAACTCTCCAAATTGGTCCGCGTAAAACAGAAATAAATACGCTTCACTTCCAGAACCTTGATTATGTAACATTGAAGGAAGTTTCCCAATATTTTGATATATCTTTTTTCTGGAATGATACAAACAAGACCTTAATTTTGCAGAAAGAAGCAATGATAATTCTAATTCCAGATTGTCCTTTTGTAAAAATCGAAGAAAATGTCATACAGTTAAAATATCCACCAGTTTTGTTGGATAATGATATTTATTTAACAGTAAATGAACTCCCAAAAATTCTTAACCCATTGTTAAATAAGGAATTTATACTGAAGAATAATGTATTAACTGCTGTGAAAAGTATGAATGTTTACTCTTTTACCATCAAAGCTACTTCAAAAAAGACAGAGGCAAGCCTAAAGTTTTCACCGAATTTAGAAACAATCTACAGAGGAAGTGATACACTTTGGGTTGTAACAATATTTGATGCAATATTTAATCCAGAAATCTTCCCCAAAAAGGGAAAGGGATTGATAAAAAGAATTGAAATAAAATATGGTGAGGGATTCCTGGAATTACGGTTTATTGTTGATAAAGGAAAAGATGTCGATATTAAGAGAATCGATGGGGAAATAAAAATTATAGTAAAAGAAAGAACTGTAAAAAAAATAAGAACTATTGTTATAGATCCAGGACATGGAGGAATGGATCCAGGTGCTCAAGCAAATGGTTTAAGTGAAAAAGATATCGTTTTAAAAATTGCGAAATATACAGCAAAAAATCTTACTGAGATGGGATTTAATGTCATTCTTACCAGAACAACAGATACCTTTCTTCCACTTAAAAAACGAACTGAAATTGCTGATAATGCAAAGGCGGATCTTTTTGTAAGCATACATTGCAATGCTACAGGTAACAAAAGAATGACAAGAATGCACGGGACTGAAACATATTTTCTTTCTGCTGCAAAAACTGATTGGGCAAGGGCAGTAGAGGCAACAGAGAATGCCTCCATAAAATTCGAGGATAAGAATATAGAAACCGCCAGTCTCAAATACGTGCTTTCTGATCTTGCACAAAATCAATTTTTACAAGAATCACAAAATCTGGCAATTGATATACAGGACCAAATTGTTGATGAATGTAAAACATATAACAGAGGTGTAAGCCAGGCAAACTTTTTTGTTCTCAGGGTAAATTATATGCCTGCAGTGCTCGTTGAAACTCTCTTTCTTACAAGTCCTGAGGATGCAAAAAAGTTGAAGGATATAAACTTCTTGAGGAAAATAGGCAAAGGTATAGCAGATGGCATACAAAAGTACACTGAATCAAGAAGCTAAAAGCACTTTACCTATCGGCATCTTTGATTCGGGTATAGGTGGTCTAACGGTAGTTAAGGATATAGTCAAGGTTTTACCCTATGAAAAAATTATATATTTTGGGGATACTGCGCGCGTTCCGTATGGAAATAAATCAAAAGAAACAATCGTCAGATTTGCAAGAGAAGACATAAATTTTCTGTTAAACTTTAACGTTAAAGCCATTGTAGCTGCATGTTTCACTGTTTCTTCAAATGCATTAAGCACATTGAAAAAAGAATTTGATATCCCAATTTTTGGAATGATTAATCCAGGTGTTGAGGCACTTAAAAAAATAAAAATCAGCCAAAAAATTGTAGGCATAATAGGAACTTATGCCACAATTGAAAGCAAGACCTATGAGAAAACTATCAAATCTTTATCAAATTTACAGACTTTTTCTCAGCCCTGCCCATTATTTGTGCCTATTGCAGAAGAAGGTTGGTCCGACCATAAAGCTACTTACTTAATTGCAGAGGAATATCTCGCTCCTTTAAAATCTAGGGGTGTAAACATCCTTATAATGGGATGTACTCACTACCCTATCCTGAAAGGTGTGATTAAAAAAGTTATGGGTAATGATATTAAATTAATCGAACCAGGAAAAGAAGCAAGCAAAATTCTAAAAGAGCATTTGAGAAAAAATAATCTTTTACGTAAAGGGAAGGGGGAAATCGAAATTTACCTTTCTGATTTACCAAGAAATTTTAAACGGACCGTAAATAATTTCATTGGTCGTGATATAAAAAAAGTCTACTTGAAGGACGAAGAAGGCAAAGTACGGCCGATACATCTATAGATAAATCCCTTTTCCTTCATATTTTTAGGATCAAATATATTTCTTCCATCAATAATTATAGGCGTTTTTAACTGCTTTTTTATCATATCAAGATTCATTTTCTTAAATTCTTCCCACTCGGTAAGAATGATCAATGCATCGGCGTTTCTTGCCGCAGTATAAGGTGAATCAACAAATGCTATATCCTTCAAAAATTTCTCAGCATTTTTTATGGCAACAGGATCATATGCGACAATACTAGCCCCTTTTTCCTTTAATTTATTTATTATATAAATAGACGGTGCCTCTCTCATATCATCTGTGTTTGGTTTAAACGAAAGCCCCAGTACGCCAATTCTTTTACCCTTTATATTCCATAATAGGTCTTCTACTATTTTTATAAAATATTCTTTTATTTCAATATTGATTTTTTTAACGTCCTTCAGTAACTGAAAATTATACCCTAACTTTTCAGCGATTTTTATAAATGCTTCAATGTCCTTAGGAAAGCAAGAACCGCCAAATCCTATACCAGCACGCAGAAATTCCATACCTATTCTATGATCTAAACCCATTCCTCTGGCAACTTCATTAATATCAGCCCCTGTTCTTTCGCAGATAAATGAAAGTGCATTAATATAAGAAATCTTCATTGCAAGAAAGGAATTTGAAGCATGCTTAATGATTTCTGCGCTTTTGATACTGGTGAATATCTTTGGTGCATCTATTTTTTCAAAAATTTTAGCTATTATATCCCTTGCCTTTTTTGTATCCGATCCTATAACTATCCTATCAGGATGAAGAAAATCGTCTATCGCAGAACCTTCTCTTAAGAATTCAGGATTTGAAGCAACTTCAAATACTGCGTTAGGATTGTTTAATTTTATTGTTCTTCTTATCTTCTCTCCTGTCTGAACAGGGACAGTACTCTTTTCTATAATTAGCCTGAATTCAGTTAGGTATTTTGCAATCTCTCTCGAAACCTCTTCAACTGCGCTAAGATCCGCTTCACCTTCTAAAGTAGTAGGGGTACCCACACAAATGAAAATAACTTCGCTCTTGTCTACTGCTTCCTTGATACTTGTTGTGAAACTTATCCTTCCATCTGCTTTTACATTTGTTATTAATTCTCTTAATCCAGGCTCAAATATAGGGATTTCTCCTCTTATAAGCAGCTCTACTTTGTTATTATCATTGTCAATACAAATAACGTTATGCCCAATCTTCGCAAGACAGGAACCCGTAACAAGCCCTACATAACCCGTACCAATAACAGAAATATTCATAATATCATCTTCCTATCAACAGTGAGAATTTTTGAAATACCAGGATTTTCCATAGTAACCCCATAAATAAACTCAGCATCCTCCATAGTTCTCCTATTATGGGTTACAATTATAACCTGGGATTCTTCCGCTATTTCTCTTATAAAAGCAAGAAACCTTTCAATATTTTTTTCATCCAGGGGAGCATCTATTTCGTCCAGAATAAATATGCCAGTTTTTTTTGAAAGCATTATTCCAAATAATAGAGCAATTGACGTTAGAGTTTTTTCTCCTGTTGAAAGTGACTCAAGCCTTTTTGTCTTTTTCCCTTTTGGTCTGGCATAGATATTAATTACTGACTCAAGGGGCCTATCGCCTTCCAGTTTAATATCTGCTTCTCCACCCTCAAAAAGTATCTTAAAAATTCTTACAAAATTCTCTCTGATTTTGTTAAAGGTTATCATAAATTTATTTTCTGCCTTTTCATCAATGGAAGAAATCGTATCTTCAATATTCTTTTTCGCCTTTTGTAAATCTACCCTACCCTTTTCAAGCCTATTTAATTCATCGGATACCTTTTCGGATTCCTCAAGTGAAAGCAGATTTACATCACCTATTCTTTCAATCTTTTTTTTGATATTCTCGATCTCAGGTTGGAGTAATTCTGCCTCCTCAACATTCAAGGGAGTCACCTTTACTCCAAAGCCTCTATAGGTATTTTCAATAATATTCTGTTTTTCGCTTTCATATTCAGAGACTAAAATTCGCATCTCTTCCAGTTGACCATTTAAATTTTCAATTTCAATAGTAAGAGAATTTATACTATTATCCATTTGTTTAGTATTCGTTTGCATTTCTTCAAGGGTCTCCATTTTACTTTTTCTTCTTTGTGTTAGAGCCTCCAATTTTTTATTATAATCGGCAATTTCTTTTCCCAAACATTTCGTATTTTCAACAACCTTTTCTTTTTCTTCGCCTACTCTCTTAAACTTTTCATACCTTGAAAGTTTCTCTAATATTGTACTATTCTTCTCCTCAAAACGCCTGAGCATTTCCCTAACATTTTCAATATGATGTTGTATTTCCTCCTTTGTTCCACCTATATGTATTAACTCAGTT
>Ga0190360_1000179_pt1 | contig 35840 bp, 32 predicted proteins | sample 48721834_MG_FD_161271 | JGI IMG/M metagenome (GOLD analysis project Ga0190360, IMG submission 161271) | Hydrothermal vent microbial mat bacterial communities from Southern Trench, Guaymas Basin, Mexico - 4872-18-3-4_MG | ecosystem: Environmental > Aquatic > Marine > Hydrothermal vents >...
AATTTTTAATCTTTAAAACTTATTAGAGATTAAAAACTTCTCCCCAACAAAAAACAAACAAAAAACAACCCCCAAAAACAATTCCCTTCCCAAAAAATCACTCATCTTTTTTCTTTTGTCTAACTCTAATCTAATATCTATATTAAATTTCTACTCTTGTGGATAAATTGTTTAACCGCCATAAGTATTTAGGCGGTTTTTCTATTGACAAAAATAATGTATCTGAATGTATCTGATAGAATGTATTGTTTTAGTTTTGAGAAATATTTATGGAAACATATATCCAAATTTCAAAAATCAACGATTTTATTTTCTGTCCCAAGTCAATTTATCTGCATGGTATCTACGAGAATTTTAATACAATGGAAGATATTTTTTGAAATATGACAAGAGCCAAGAGTACGCCAAAATATTTTTAGAAGCGATAATAAAAAATAAAGAAGAAATATTTTTGTATGTTAAAAATTTTTATAGTTTTATTTTAGATGATAAAAAAGATTTTCCGATTTTTGAGATAAAATAAATTTATGTTGATAATTGCTTATGATTTTTCCAACGATAAAATAAGGACTAAATTTTCTAAATTTTTAAAGAAATTTGGCAGGAAAATTCAATATTCTATTTATGAAATTAAAAATAACCAGAGGGTCTTACAAAATATTTTAAACGAGGTAGAATTAAAGTATAAAAAACAGTTTAAAGATTCTGATAGTATTTTGATATTTCAAGTTTGCGAAAAATGTAAGAAAAAAGTGGTTCGTTATGGATATGCCGCTAATGAAGAAAAAGATATTGTGTTTTTTAACTAACTAAGCACTTTAATAATCTATTTTACTTTAGTAGAAATATAAAGGTGGAAATTTATGTGTAGGCATTATAAACTTGTTCTTATAAAAACAGGAAAACAACAAAACCTTAGTCTTTATAAAAAACAAATCCCTTGGTTAAGCCAAGAAGTCATAGTCGGCATATTGCACTATTTGTATCTTTTTGGCTTAACCAAGCCAAATCGGCTGTCTAATACCTATATTAAATTTCTACTTTTGTAGATGTTGCTTGTCCTGTATAATTTTCATACAAGTCTAATACCTATATTAAATTTCTACTTTTGTAGATTTTTATCATAATATTATTATACTTAAGTCTAATACCTATATTAAATTTCTACTTTTGTAGATTTAGACATAGCCTTCGTTCACACCTCCGTCTAATACCTATATTAAATTTCTACTTTTGTAGATTCCTCATCCATCATCAGAATTAAATTGTCTAATACCTATATTAAATTTCTACTTTAATCTTAGGAATTAGGAATAAAAAAAGAAGGGATAAAATTAATCCCTTTCAAATTTTTTATTTTCCTCCTTTTTGCCATTAAACTATTTCCATACTGTTCTCTAATCCTAATACTTTCTCTATCTTTGTTCTCAGTAAAGTTAATTGCATTCTATTTTCCCTCGCATCTAACACAATAAAATACTCGCATCTCTCTCCACAATTCAACAAAGAAAACTGAAACGCACTTTGTTCATTACGAGGGCCAGCGATAAGCAAATCACAAGGAACTTTCTTGCAATTCAGTCTCATATTAAGGTATTCTTCGTTCATTTTTTACCCTCCATTTACACCATATCATAGCAATTAAATTATGTCAATAGCAAAATTTTAATACATTTTGTGGTTTTTGAACATTGTGGTCGTTCTGTTAGGAATTGGCTTTCTTTGATTGAAGCTTCTAAGGAAATTAATATTGAATATTATGCACTCATAAAAATTTAGAACACTCTTGGCATAATCACCAACAAAAGTCAGCAGAATCTTATAATCATCTTTAAGCGAATAGAACGCGCAATGCATCTTATAAAGGATAAAATACGCTGAAAAATAATTTAGACGAAAACTGGGATAAATTCGCACAGAAAGAAAAATAGATTTACTTTTGTTCTTGTAGATACCTGTGGATAACTTTTCCCTTAAAATATTCCCTTGTTATTTTTTGGCTTAAATAAAGCATTATTTAGGGGCTTGACAAGGTTTTTAAATGGGAGTAAGATATAGGCAAGATGAGTGAAGAATTGTAAGTGGGTGTTGGGGAGAAATTCTTAATCTTTAAAACTTATTAGAGATTAAAAATTTCTCCCCAACAAAAAACAAACAAAAAACAACCCCCAAAAACAATTCCCTTCCCAAAAAATCACTCATCTTTTTTCTTTGGCTATTTTTTTTTCTAAATTTTATTTCAATATTTAGAAATATTTAACCGTCTTAATGTTTAAATTTTTCTGTACAAAAAAACAGCGATAAAAAAAATAAAGAAGAAATATTTTTGTATGTTAAAATTTTTCACAGCTCCATTTTAGATGATGAAAAAATTTTCCGATATCGGCTGCTTAATGCCTATATTTAATTTCTATCTGTGCAGATTAAGCCAAATACCCCCTTGAAATAAAGGGGATTTTATTTTATAATAATTAAAAGTGAAGAAAATAGTAAAACTTTGAATTTTACATTGTCATTTTTTATCTTTATATTATGTCCATCTTAACTAAAATTTTAGGCGATCCGAACAAGAAAGTCTTGAATAAACTTCGGCCGATTGTTGAAAAGATTAACAATCTTGAGCCGGAATTGGAAAAACTTTCTGACGAAGAGCTTAAAGAAAAGACAAACGAATTTAAAGAACGGTTAAAAAAAGGAGAAACTCTGGACGATATTTTACCGGAGGCATTTGCTGTTGTCCGCGAAGCGGCTAAAAGAACTTTAGGCCAGCGGCATTTTGATGTTCAAATTCTCGGCGGAATTATTCTTCATCAGGGGAAAATTGCTGAGATGAAAACCGGAGAAGGAAAAACATTAGTTGCCACCCTGCCGCTTTATCTAAATGCTCTTTTAGGCAAAGGTGCGCATTTGGTGACTGTTAATGACTATTTAGCAAAACGTGATACAAATTGGATGGGCCCGATTTATAACTTTCTCGGTTTGAGTGTTGGTTGCATCCAACATGAAAAGGCCTTTGTTTTTAATCCAAAAGTAAAACCGGACAAAAATGAAGTTACGATTGAAGCGGAAAATTTATCTGAAGTCCCGCGCAAAGATGCTTATAAGTGCGATATTCTTTACGGAACTAACAATGAGTTTGGTTTTGATTATTTAAGAGATAATATGGTTTATTCTCTTGAGCAAATGGTACAAAGGCCGCTTCACTACGCCATTATTGACGAAGTTGACAGTATTTTAATTGACGAGGCAAGAACTCCTTTGATAATTTCCGCTCCGGATACAGAATCAGCCCAGCTTTATAAAACTTTTGTCGAAATTGTTCCGAGATTAAAAGAAAATACGGATTTTAATATCGACGAAAAGATGAAAGCCGTAACTTTAACAGAAGAAGGAATTGATAAGGTGGAAAAAATGCTTGGTGTCGGAAATATTTATCAAGAAAAAGGAATTGCTTACGTCCACCATTTAGAGCAAGCCCTTAAGGCTCAAGTACTCTTTAAAAGGGACCGTGATTATGTTGTTAAAGACGGACAAGTCATTATTGTTGATGATTTTACCGGACGTTTGATGCACGGGCGGCGCTACAGCGAAGGGCTTCATCAAGCAATTGAAGCCAAAGAAGGACTTGAGGTGCAAAAAGAAAGCCGCACCTTAGCCACTATTACTTTTCAAAATTATTTTCGGCTTTATGATAAATTATCAGGCATGACCGGAACCGCAGAGACCAGCGCTGAGGAATTTGCCAAAGTTTATAATCTGGAAGTAGTTGTAATTCCAACCAACAAACCAATGATCCGCCAAGATCTTCCAGATAGAATTTATAAAACAGAAAAAGGGAAATTCCAAGCGTTAATCAAGGAAATAAAAGAACGACACCAAAAAGGCCAGCCGGTTTTAGTCGGTACTATTGCTATTGAAAAATCAGAACTTTTAAGTGCGATGTTTAGAAAAGAAGGACTTCCTCACGAAGTTCTTAATGCTAAACATCATGAAAATGAAGCAAAAATTATTGCCAGGGCTGGCCAACAAGGGGCAATTACCATTGCTACAAATATGGCCGGTCGGGGAACCGATATTAAACTGGGTCAGGGCGTCGCCGCTGTTGGCGGACTTCATATCATCGGCACTGAACGACACGAGGCAAGGCGAATTGACAATCAATTGAGGGGTAGAACAGGTCGCCAGGGCGATCCCGGTTCTACCCAGTTTTTTATTTCAATGGAAGATGAATTAATGAGAGTATTTGGTTCAGACAAAATGAAAAATTTGATGGATAAATTGGGCGTGCCAGAAGATCAGCCAATTGAAAATAAATTAATTTCAAAATCCATTGAAAGCGCCCAGTCAAAAATTGAAGGATACCATTTTGATATGAGAAAGCATATTTTAGAATATGATGATGTGATGAACAAGCAAAGAGAGGTAATTTATAAAAAAAGAAAAGAAATCTTGGAAATTTCTTCAATTAAACCGGATGATTCCGCTCATCTTAAAGCTCAAGAAAAATTAAAAGAAAAAATCCTTGAAATGGTCAAAGATGAAATTGGGCAAATTACTTCGGCGCACACAAACGGCATTAGAGCCGATTGGAACATAGAGGAGATATATGAGGTAGTAAACGCTATTTTTTCTTTGCCGAACGAAGTTCATTCTCAATTAATGAACATTCGGGACAAAAATAACCAAGATGAAAAAGCCCGCCAAGAAATAGTAGATTATCTTTTCTCTCTTGCTAAAGCCGCTTATAATACTAAAGAAAAAGAACTTACACCAGAAGTAATGCGTCAAGTGGAAAAAGTAGTATCTTTGAAGACAATTGACACTCTCTGGATGGAACACTTAGACGTAATGGAAGAATTTCGCCGAGGGGTGGGTCTCAGGGGTTACGGACAAAAAGATCCTTTGGTTGAATACAAGAAAGAAAGTTATAGAATGTTTCAGAAATTATTAGATTCAATTCAATCGGGAATAGTAAGTACTATTTATAAAGTAGGTGTTGTCCAAAGACCAACCCCAGAAATTTATCAAGATGCCGGAATTAACAGAAGCGGCGTAACATATCGGGGAGGAAACGAGACATCCGCCAGCACTTCACCGATTATTAAGAAAAAAGTCGGCCGCAACGATCCCTGCCCTTGCGGCAGCGGCAAGAAATATAAGCATTGTTGCGGCGCTTGAACTCCCGTCGCTTTCCCGTCACGAAAATAAATTTTCGCATGAGCTTGCTAGGAAATATAAAAAATGTTGCTGGCCCCATTAAATAGGATAGTTTCAAATAATAGACCTTAAACAGGCGCAATAATTCTCTAACGGAGGGTAGCCAAAGTATGGATAGAAAAATGAGGAAAACGGGGTCAAAAAATTAAAAAATCAAAGAACAACTTTGAAGTCAAAATTAAAAAAGCCAATAAAGGGATTGGCGAATAAAGCGGTAATTGAAATTTTGCCTTCTTCATTGACAAAAATTTACATTAATATAAGATTTAATTAGCAGCTTAAGCTGCTGAATATTTTATTTTTAATAATAAAAGGAAATTTTATTATGGAAAAATCATCAGAAAAAGAAAAAATAAAAAAAGACAAAGAAAACAAAAAGCAAATAAACTTTGAGAAATTCAAGAAAACAAATTTACTGGCTCTTGTCTGTTATCTCGGATTTTTTTGTCTTATTCCGATTTTAGTAAAAGAAAAAGATGATTTTGTAAAATTTCACGCTAAACAGGGATTGGCTCTATTTATCGTTGAAATGGTTACTTGTATGGTTTTCGGAATTGTTCCCATTTTTTGGCTTTTTGGCGGTTTTTTTATGCTTTTCTGGCTAGTCTTAAATATCATCGGGATCACGAATGTTTTAAATGAAGAAAAGAAAAAACTTCCAGTAATAGGAAGATTCGCTGATAAGCTTAATATCTAAGATTATTTATGTCTCTATCAATCGGAATCGTTGGTCTGCCGAACGTCGGCAAGTCAACTTTATTTCAAGCTATAACAAAAAAACAAGTTGACCGCTCTAATTATCCCTTCTGCACCATTGACCCAAATGTCGGCGTAGTTGAGGTGCCCGACGAACGGGTGGACAAATTGGCAGAATTAACTAATTCGGCAAAAAAAATTTACGCCACCGTAGAATTCGTTGACATTGCCGGCTTAGTAAAAGGCGCCAGTAAAGGCGAAGGTTTGGGAAATAAATTTCTAGCCAATATCAGAAAAGTGGATGCGGTAATTTATGTTCTTCGTTGCTTTCAAAATGAAAAAATTGCCAATATAGAATCCACGGTTGATATTTTAAGAGACAAAGAAACTTTGGATACGGAAATGGCTTTAAAAGATTTGGCAACCGTAGAAAAAAGAATTCAAAGTTTAGAAAAAGAAGCCAAATCGGGCGCAAAAGACGCAATCAAAGAATTAACAGTTCTTAAAAAAGCGCGAACACTTCTCAATGAAGGGAAAAAATTAGCTGGAAGCTTTTGGAATAATGAAGAAAGTAAAATCCTAAATAGCTATCAATTGTTGACTTTTAAAAAAGTATTATATTTATTAAACGGACGTGAAGATGAAATTTCTCGAGACGTGATTAACGCCTTTAAAAAAAATAATTGGCAGTTTATTGTCATTGATATACTTTCTGAATTTGATGCGGCGGATTTGAATCTTGAAGAAAGAAAAGAGTTTAATTTGCCCCAAGAATTAAAAATTGATTCTTTAATAAAAAAATCATACAAACTGCTTGATTTGATAACTTTCTTTACTACCGGGCCGGACGAGACTCGCGCCTGGACGCTTAAGCGGGGGAAAAAAGCTCCTGAAGCCGGCGGAGTAATCCATAGCGATTTTGAAAACCAATTTATTCGCGCTGAAGTTATTAACTGGAAAGATTTAATTGACGCCGGCGGATTTCAAAACGCTAAAGAAAAAGGGTTGATTCGTACTGAAGGAAAAGATTACACGATCCAAGACGGAGATGTGATTGAGATTAAAAGCGGGGCATAATTATCTCAACAGTTCGTTAACAATAAAATCAGTATAAATTTTTAAAAATAATTTCTTTCATTATTAATAGTATGAAAAATTTTCAACTGGCTAAAATTTTTTATGAGATGGCTGATCTTTTGGAAATGAAAGAGGTTCCTTTCAAACCTCAGGCTTATGAAAAAGCCGCCCGAAGTATTGAATCACTTTCAGAAGACATTGAAGAAGCGGCTCGAAAAGGAAACCTGGAAAAAATTCCCGGAGTAGGAAAAAACATAGCTCAAAAAATTAGGGAGTTTATCAAGACTAATAAAATAAAAGATCATGAGAATTTGAAAAAAGAATGCCCGATAGATATTGAAGAGATGACTGCCATTGAAGGATTGGGGCCAAAAAAACTCCTTGCTCTTTATAAAAATTTAGGAATTAAAAATTTAATCCAACTTGAAAAAGCGGCTAAAGGCGGAAAATTGCGGAACTTAGAAGGATTTGGTCTAAAAACAGAATTTAATATTTTAAAGGGGATTGAATTTATTAAAAAAAGCAAAGGGCGTTTTTTACTTGGTTTTATTCTGCCAACCGTCAGAGAAATAGAAAAATATTTAAAGAAAAGCAAATCTGCAGAGAAAATAAGCATTGCCGGATCAGTAAGAAGAAAAAAAGAAACAATTGGAGATGTGGATATCCTTATTGTTTCCTCGCGCCCCAAAGATGTAATAAAGCAATTTATCTCAATGCCGGAAATAGTAAAAATTTGGGCTAAAGGCGCAACAAAATCCTCTGTGAGATTAAAAGAAGGATTTGACGTAGATTTAAGAGTAATAAAAGAAGAAAGTTTCGGGGCGGCTCTTCAATATTTTACCGGGAATAAAGACCATAATATTAAATTGAGAAAAATTGCCATAGAAAAAGGCTGGAAACTTAATGAATATGGACTCTTTCAAAATAAAAGGCGAATTGCAGGAAGAAGCGAAGAGAGTATTTATAAGAAATTAGGACTTCAGTGGATACCTCCTGAGCTTCGAGAAAATAGGGGAGAGATTGAAGCAGCTTTTAATGACCAATTGCCGAAGATAATTGATTACACCGATATTAAAGGAGATCTCCACTGCCATACTGATTGGAGTGACGGGACTAAAACTATTGAGGAAATGGCTAAAGCGGCTCATAATCTTGGCCATAGTTATCTTGCCATTACCGACCATACTGGAACTTTAAAAATCGCTCACGGACTCAATGAGAAGAAACTTTTAAAGCAAATGAATGAAATTGATAAAATAAATAAACGCATTCAAGGAATTCGTATTCTAAAAGGCGCTGAAGTAAATATTAAAGCTGATGGAACTCTTGATATAAAAGATCAAGTTTTAGCTAAATTGGACATTGTTGTTGCTGGCGTTCATTCCCATTTTAATATGACTAAAAAAGAAATGACCCGAAGAATCATTAGGGCAATGGAAAATAAAAATGTTGATATTATTGTTCATCCCACAGGGAGAATTCTCAAAAAAAGAAAACCTTATCAGATTGATTTGGAAAAAATTTTCAAAACGGCAAAACGGACAGAAACTTTCTTAGAAATTAATGCTTATCCGGAACGATTAGATTTAAATGACGAAGCGATTAAAAAAGCGGTTGAAAAGGAAGTTAAACTTTCTATCGGCACCGACTCCCATTCTGTTGAGCATCTGAAATACATTGAATTAGGCATAGCTACGGCTCGCCGCGGCTGGGCAGAAGAAAAAGATATTATTAATACTAAATCTGTTTTGCAACTTTTTAAATTATTAAAAAAATAGGGCCCTTTTAAAATTTTTACAAAAGACTTTCCGGATCTACGTCAACTGTCCAGTCATTCGGCACAATTTTTAAAAGTTCATTTTTTAATTTATTTTCTATTTTTTCACTTTCATTTCTTATTTTTATTACAATCTGCCAAATATATCTGCCGCGTTCTTTTGGAATAAAAGCCGGAGCGGGTCCCAAAACTTGTATCTTGTATTTTGTATATTGTATATTGTATATTCGATTTTTTAATCTTTCTGCCAAGATTTTAGAGTTTTCTTCGCATAGTTTTCTGTCTTTGTTTTTATAAATTAATCTAATTAAATTTGAAAACGGAGGATAGGTGAGGGCCCTGCGATCCTTAATTTCATTTTTATAAAAATCTTCATAATCACCTCTGAGAGCTACCCGAAATATTAAATTGTTGGGATGATAAGTTTGGAGTATGATTTTTGCTTTATTTAATTTTGGCAGCTTGAGAAACTTGGCTATAGTTTGAAAGACGCGTTCTCCTGATCGAAAATCCGGAATATTTAAAATACTGTCTATTGAAACAACACCTATTAGATCTACGTTTTTAAAATCTTGAGCCTTTAAAATCATTTGAGTTCCAATAAGAATATCAATTTTCTTAGCAGTAAAATCCTGCCAAATTTTATTCTCTTGTTTTTTGCTTTTAGCTATATCGCTGTCAAGCCGCCGCACTTTTGCTTTAGGAAAAAGTTTTTTAATCTCAGCTTCAACTTTTTGGGTGCCAATGCCGGAATATTTAATTCGATGACTTGAACACTTGGGGCAAAAAGGAGGAGGAGCTTCGTTATAATTGCAATGATGGCAAGTCAAAATTTCATTTTTTTCTAAAATATGATAAACCAAAGGAATATTACAATTTGGACATTTGACTACATAGCCGCAGTCTTGACATATTATGAAAGTAGCCATTCCCCGCCGACCAACAAACAAAACAACTTGTTTTTTTTGTTTTAAGGTTCTTTTAAGAGAATCAACCAAAACTTCGCTAAAAATAGAATAATTACCTTTATGCGATTCTTCTTTCATATCAGCTATAACGAAATTTTGAATTTTGAATTTTGAATTTTGAATTATCAGCTTATATTTTTTTTGTTTAGACGCCCAGTAGGATTCCACAGAGGGCGTGCTGCTTTCTAAAATAATTTTTGTTTTGGCAAGCTCTGCTAATTTTAGGGCTGTTTTTTTAGTTTGATAACGGGGAGCTTGGTCGCTTTTATAACTTTGGTTTTGTTCGTCATCGACAACAATTAATTCTAATTTTTGAAACGGGGCAAAAAGAGCTATTCGAGTGCCGAAAATAATTTTTACATCACCATTTCTAATTTTTTGCCATTCTTGCCAATAGAGTGTTTTCGGCAATCCGCTGAACAAAATAGCTGCTTCTGATTTATCCAAAAAAGATTTGATTTTTAAAACTATTTTTTTTAAGTTTGAAATTTCCGGAAATAAAATGAGAATTTGTTTATCTTTTTTGAGAAACTTTTTTAGAAGTTCGAGATAAATTTTTTCTTTTTCGCCCTCTTTTGAATTAAACAATAAAAAATTTTTCTTCTTGGATTTCTCTATAGACTGGACTAATTTTTCTATTTTTGAATTTGTTTTAACATATCCCTGACTCCTCTCAAGAGGGAAATAATCAGTAGATTCTAAAATAGCTTTTATTATTGACGGATATTTCTTTTTTGCTTTTTTAGAGGGAATCTCCGGAAGCATACTTTTTATAGTTAAACTAAGGGGGGCCCAATAATATTCGGCTATCCAACTGGCTAATTTTAGCTGGACACTTGTCAAAACTGGTTTTGAATCAATAACTTTCAAAATTTCTTTCAGTTGGTAAGGATAGCGCTTAACTTCTATCTTTCTTTTTTCTAATTCTTGAATATTAATAACTATTCCTAAAATTTTTCTTCGATAAAATTCAACCATTACTAAAGCACCCACAGATATTTTGTGGGCAGAATAATAAGTATAGACTTGGGATTTACCAAGGGGAATTTTTGTTGCAGGGATTACATCTACTATGAACATAAATAAGCCAAAACTCAAAACAAAAGCCAAAGTTACAATCAAAAAATCAAAAATAATTTTAAGACTTTTTTAAGACTTTTTTGATTTTAGTTTGTATTTTTTTGTTTTATATTTTGGGTTTTAGATTTAATCACTATATTTCTCCACCCTAAATCTATACAAAATAATCTCATCTTTTTCAGGATTAATTCCGCCTTTTCGGCAGGCAATAGAAACTTGCTGGTGGGGCGTATCAACTCCTTCTAAATCCGGCAAAAGAAGTCCCGAACGGCCATCCTGCGTTTTTACCAAAACTCCATATTTTTTTGCATCTAATTCTTTGATCTCTTTGATTTGTTCTGGTTCGCTTAGAATGCTCACTTCATAATTTAATTCTGATAATTCTTCTTTATCGACCGGCAAGAAGCGATAATCTTGACTGCAAGAAGAGATAGCATTAGAAATAATTTCCTCGGCGATATTTTTTCGTGTTGGCAAATATGTGCCAATACACCCCTTAAGTTCTTTTCCTTTTTTAATAGTCACGAAAACACCGGCTTGACGACTGTAAAATTCTTCCGGCAAATCTTTGGGTACATCAATAATTTTGCCGGTTTTAACATAAGTTTCAATGGCTTGTTTGGCTAAATTGATATAGGAATTACTCATATTTATTTTTATTATGTGTCATCCTGAACAAAACGAAGGGCCTCTCAATTTGTTTGAGAAATCTGACATTCGTCAGAGATTCTTCGGCGCTTAAACTTAAGCGCCTCAGAATGACAATAATAAACTACGTTTTATTTTATCATTTTTTACAATTTTAAGCAAAAAAAAGAAGAGGTTTTCCTCTTTTATTTTTCATTTAATAATCAACTAAAGAACGATCGGCTTCTGTTGCTTCCTTCCCATCGATTACCATTAAATCAAGATGTCTTATATTAGTGCGGTCATACACGCCGATTATACCGTATCTCTTTTTTCTTGATCCATGCCACCGTATCCCTCTTTCTCCAATTGAAAAAGTCTCTCTATCAAAGGTCCAAGTGCCATTTACAGTATCAATTATGAGATTTTCTGTCTGTTGTTCGGCTTCTTCCGCGGTAATAACTTGTGTATAACACCTGTTGCTAGCATACTTCAGAACTACTAAATCCTCCTTTCTAAATTTTTCTTCCATTTTTCACCTCCTAAAAAGAGCAATTCTATTTAAAAGATAGCAAACTCTGTATTTTATGTCAATGCTAGATATCTAAAAAAATGTCATTAGTCATTACGAGGAGTAATCCTAAAAGGAACGATGACGAAGTAACCCCATGCCACTAAATAAGAATTCTATAAAATCACGGGATTGCTTTATTTGTCCATTCGGATTCGCTTGCAATGACGTTTTGTAACTTAAAATTTACCACCAAATATCCAACTCCAAACGGTCCTTCATAAGAAAGAATCTCCGGTTGCCAATTTAAACCGTCCAAGACACCAAGTAAGATAATAATTGAACGAAGGCCGCATTCGCCGGCTTGGTCAATTAAATCCGGATCTAAATTTAAAATTCCTTTGACGTTTTTAGCTTTGATAAGCTCTATAAGTTTTTTATCAAATTCTTTTCCACGTGGAGAATATCCTACAGGCGCATCCGGAGTCAAACGATGAGAAAGATCTCCAGAGGCAATAAAAGCGATTTTTTTATTTGATTTTTTAATAACTTCTCCAATTGTTTTTCCAAACTCAAAATGCCTCTTGTAGCTTAAATATGAAAAAACAATCGGCACCAAATTAACATCCGGCAAATTTTTAGTCAGATAATATAAAGGCACTAAAGCGCCATGATCAAGAGGAATATTTTCAATTAAACTAACAGGAATTTTTGCCTCGTTTGATTTTTCACAAATACTTTTACTAACATCTAAATCATTTTTAAAACTCATAGTCAAATTTGAACCAAACATCATAAAGTCACCAGCCAGAGTAGGGGATACATTAATTACCATTTGATCTATTTCAACTGGCCCATGAGGTGAAACAATAATTACTGTTTCGGGTTTTGATTCAACAAATTTCTCTGAAAGTTTTTTCATCGCCTCAACGATTTGAGAAGCTTGGGATAGATTTTCCTGGCCGATTTCCGGAATAATAATCGGCGGGTGAGGACAAATAGCGGTAAATGTAAGCATAAATTTTCCAATAATTATTTTTGTTTTAGTAAGGTTATTTAGATAAAAAGCGAAGAAATCAAAAATCAAATCTCAAAAATTAAAAATACATATTAAAAATAGAAAATTTTGAATTTTGATTTGTAATTTTTTATTTTTATTTTTGATTTTTTATTTTTCTATTCAATAATATCCAAACTTTCTCCGCACCTAACACACCTTCCTCTTTTATCAAGCCGTATAACATGGTATCCGTTCCGGTCAATCATCAGCTCTTTACATCTTGGACAATAAGTGTCTTCAGAGGCAAGGCCGGGCACATTGCCGCTGTAGACATATTTAAGACCTTCATCTAATCCAATTTGACAAGCTTTTTCAAGCGTTTCAATCGGCGTCTCTGGCAAATGCTGCAGTTTCCAGGAAATTAAACCGGAAAATTGAGAAATATGCCAGGGAGTTTCTGCGCCCAATTCTTCTTTGATAAATTTGGCAATATCTTTAAACATTTTTTCATCATCGCTTAAAGCTGGAATAACCAAAGTAGTCACTTCAAGCCAAATTCCTAATTTTTTTATTCTTTTTAAATTTTCTAAAACCGGCTTAAGCCTTCCGCCGCAATTTTTCCGATAGAATTCATCGGAAAATGATTTTAAATCCACATTAATTGCATCAAGATAAGGAGCAATCATATTTAAAGCCTCTTCTGTCATAAATCCATTGCTGACCCAGATATTTCTTAAATTTTTATCATAGGCTAATTTCATTATTTCTAAAGCATATTCTAAAAATATTGTCGGTTCAGTATAAGTATAAGCGATACTCTTACAATTATTATCTAAAGCATCCTGCACGATTTTTTCTGGGGGCAAATCCCGACCTGAAATTTCACCATTTTTAAGCCTCGGGCCCTGAGAAATATCCCAATTCTGACAATTAGCGCATCTAAAGTTACACCCAACAGTGGCAATAGAAAGAGATTGACTTCCCGGAGAAAAATGAAAAAACGGTTTTTTTTCAATTGGATCAACATTTTCGGCAATTGCTTTCCCATAAACCAAGGAGTAAAGCATACCGTCTTTATTTTCCCTTACTCCGCAAATTCCTCTTTTATTAGGCAATATAACGCAACGGTGATTACAAAGACCGCATTGAACTATATCATCTTTAAGTTTTTTATAAAGTAAAGCTTCTTTCATATTTTTATTCTAACACTTTCTAAAATTTTATGCAAAAAATAATCGGTGTCAAAACCGCTAAATTCTATTTTCACATATTTCTTCCATTTTCCGTCTCTCTTTACTAAAAATACTATTGTTCCTCCCATAGTATTTTATCCCTTCTTTAAATCACAAAATCAAACCCATAAATTTTGTCAAAAACTTTTAACAATGCTATAATAAAAACAATGAAAAAACGGATTTTTATTGCCATAAATCTGCCTGATTCAATAAAGCAAGAATTACTATCATATCAGAAAAAACTTAAGAATCTTAATGTCAGATGGACGAAATCTGATAACTTTCATATTACTTTGACTTTTATCGGTTATGTATCTGAAGAAGAAATTGAAAAAATTTTAAAAATAACTCAAGAAACAGCCTCAAAATTTAGCCCTTTTTTAATAGAATTAAATAGAATCTGTTTGGGGCCAACCCCCGAGAGGGCGCGAATGATTTGGGTAGAAGGCAAAGCCAATGGAGACTTAATAAATTTAGAAAAAAAACTAAAGAAAGAACTGGTAAAAGAAAAGATTAACTTTGACGGGAAATATCCATTAAAAGTCCATATAACTTTAGCCAGAGCCAGAGGAAACGAACTAAAAGGAATAAATATAGATAGAAAACTTGACGGATTGAATCTTGAAGTAAAAAATATCGATGTGATGGAAAGTAGATTGAATAGAGATGGAGCAAAATATAAAATTTTAGAACGGTTTGAATTAATACGACAAACTATCAGCTAAACAACCATACACATATAATGCGGCCGCATTATATGTGTTATAATTTGATTTGAAATGAATAAATTTAAAAATAATAAAATTGATATTTTAGGAGTTAAAATAGACCAAATTACCACTGAAGCGGTTCTTGATAAAATTAAAAATTTTTTAGAATCAAATAGTGGACATTATATTGCGACAGTAAATCCCGAAATGATTATAGCGGCGCAAAAGGATAAAAAATTTCAGGAAATTATTAACAATGCGGATATTGCAATTGCTGACGGAATTGGAATTTTGTTCGCAGCATTTTTTCTTAATTCAAAAATAAAAAAACTTAAAATAAATCCAGTAGTAAAATTCGCATATCCTTTTACTAGATTTTCATCAATATTATCTGTCGAAACTATAAATAATATAAATTTATTTATATATAATTTAATTATATATATTTGTATGTTATTTATTTTTCCTTTAGCATATATAGCAAAGCTGCCAAAACCAATACCAGAACGCATTGCGGGAATTGATCTTATTGATAAAATTTGTGAAGTTGATTTTATAAGAAAAAAAAGAATATATTTATTAGGAGGAGGAAAAGGAATAGCAGAAAAATCTGCTAATATTCTTAAAAAAAAATATTCTTATTTAAATATTGTTAACTCGGAAATGGGAATCCAATGCCAGTATAATTTAAAAAAAGAAAATACTGAATTGATAAATAGAATCAATCGAGCCAAACCAGATATTCTTTTCGTTGCATTCGGCGCTCCAAAGCAGGAAAAATGGATTGCTGAAAATTTAGAAAAAATTCCTTCTGCAAGATTGGCAATCGGGGTCGGAGGTTCGTTTGATTTTATTTCCGGAAGGGTAAAACGTGCCCCAAAAATTGTGCGACGTATTGGATTGGAATGGCTTTGGAGATTTTTGCTCCAGCCCTGGCGGGCAAAAAGAATTTTCACAGCGACGATTGTATTTGGATGGAAAGTTTTTTGGAATGGCTAAAGAATAAGTTGAAAGTTGAAAAGTCGCAATAAAGTTGAAATTCACTCTTTATGATGTTTTGAGCGTTTGCTACAGCAATTCAGTCTAAAGGCTGAATTCCAGCTTCTTGTCTGTTGGTTCAGGTCAAAGGCCTGAACCAACGAGAAAACTTATAACGGAATGGCATTGGCTATTTAGAAAACTAAACCTATAGTTTAATCGGGACGATTGAACCAACGAGTATTCTGAAATAAAAAAAGAGAGATGAATGTTTTCATCTCAAGGTATTAAAACGTTCACATAAGGATAAGTATTGCAAATTCATACATTCTTTTTGTGCGTCGATTATCTCTGATTGACGCCTTATTATCTCAATCAACTCTTCTTTCTCTTGGTTTAGTTTTGCTATTTCTTGCTCTAATTTACGCTTTTCTTCCTTTATAATTTCAACTTCTTCGTTTTGCATTTTACCCTCCTATTTTTTGTTAATTTAAACCTACCACATCATTGAAACTACGTCAATCCTGAACCAAAAATTTACAACCCCGTCTAAAATGTTATCCTGAACCTGTCTGCCGATAGGCAGGCTTGTCTTAGAATCTACAATGCTGTTAAAATAGTTTAAAAGATTTTGAAATAAAATCCCGTAGGGATACCTAATGGCACTTGTCCTGAATTTATTTCGGGATTCAAAACAACAAAAAGAGAATCTTTTTTGAAAATTTAAATTTATGTCAACTCAAAATTCAAAAATCCGCGTCCGTTTTGCGCCGTCGCCGACCGGAGAACCGCACATTGGAAATATTCGATCAGCGCTTTTTAATTGGCTTTTTGCCCGACATCATAACGGAGAATTTATTTTACGGATTGAAGACACCGATAGAAATAGAATAGTTGAGGGAAGTTTGGAAAAAATTTTAGAAAGTTTAAAGTGGCTTGGATTGGATTATGACGAAGGACCTTATTTCCAATCTGAACGGCTGGATATTTATAAAAAGTATGCCGAACAATTATTAAAAGAAGGAAAAGCGTATTACTGTTTTTGTACGCCGGAAAGATTAAAAAAAATGCGGCAAGCGCAAACGGCGAAAAAACAAGCGCCGAGATATGATCGTTTATGTTTGTCGTTAAGCGAAAAGGAAATTAAAAGAAATATCGCCGCGAAAATTCCTTATACGATTAGATTAAAAATTCCCGAAGGCAAAACAAAATTCAAAGATTTAATTCATGGCGAAGTTATTTTTCAAAATAAAGAAATTGATGACCAGATTCTTTTAAAATCAGACGGGTATCCTACTTATCATTTGGCAAATGTCATTGATGACCATTTAATGAAAATTTCTCATGTTATCCGCGGAGAAGAATGGCTTTCAAGCACCCCCAAGCATATTATTTTATATCAAGCGTTAAACTGGAATCCGCCAGAATTTGCCCATTTGCCGATAATTTTAGGACCAGATAAATCAAAATTAAGCAAGCGGCATGGCGCGGCTTCAGTTTTAGAATATCGTCGGCTTGGTTATTTGCCAAAAGCCTTGATTAATTTTATGGTCCTCCTTGGTTGGAATCCGAAAACAGAGCGGGAAATTTTTTCGCCAGAAGAATTGATTGAACAGTTTTCTTTGGATAAAATTCAAAAGAGCGGTGCGGTTTTTAATATTCAGAAACTTGATTGGATAAACGGACAATATATCCGTAAATTAGATTTAGATAAGTTGACTAATTTTTGTATTCCATATCTTGAGAAAGCGGAATTGATTGAAAAAAATCAAAAATCAAAAAAGCCAAACTACCCCAAACCTAACAAAAATCAAAATGACAATTTAAAATTTAAAATTAAAAAAACTGATGAGATAGTCTCATTTGAATGGCTTAAAAGTGTGATTTTCTTAGAGCAAGAACGGATGAAAAAATTGAGCGAGATAGGGGAGTTGACTGAATTTTTCTTTGTTGATAAATTATATTATGAACCGGAACTTCTTGTCTGGAAAAAAACAAGTTTTTCAGAAACAAAAGAAAACCTTGACGAAATAGAAAAAACATTGTATAATGTAAAAAATGCGGATTTTGCGGAAAATGGGCTTAAAAATGCCTTAAAAGATTTAATTAATAAAAAGGGCAGAGGAGAAATATTATGGCCCCTAAGAGCCGCCCTAAGCGGCCGTAGAGCATCTCCAGGGCCATACGAGATAGCCCAGGTATTGGGAAAGGAGAAAGTTTTGAAAAGAATTAGGGAAGCAAAGAAAAAAATTAAACTTCCTTAAATCATAAAATACACACTGTCATTGCGAGGAGTGAATAAAACGAAGTGGAATGAACAACGAAGTAATCCCATTATTCAACTCTTAGAGTTATAGCATCGGGATTACTTCGTCATCCTTGCGTGATTCCTCGCAATGATAAGATGAATAACTATGCTCAAAAAAATAAAAACCAACGGCTATATTTTTATATTAACAGCATTACTGACGATTCCTCTTTTTAGCAATATTCAGAATTTAAAAGCAGAAACAGTTGAAGAAATAGAAAGTAAAATCAGTGCTCATGAACAACAGCAAAAAAATCTTGAAATTAAAAAAGAGGAGTACTTGAAAATTATCAGAGAAAAACAAGCCGAGCAGGACAATCTTGAAAATCAAATCGCTATTCTTGATGCTCAAGAGTCAAAATTAGAAATAGATATCCAGCAAACTCAATTACAAATTGATGAAGCATCCCTTGAAATTCAAAAAACTATCCTTAAAATTGAAAAAGCTGAAAGAGAAATCATCCGTCAAAAGGAAATTTTAGCTGAATTATTAAGAACCATATACAAAAATGATCAGGAATCCTTTTTAGAAATTCTCTTGAAAAATAACACTCTCTCAGAATTTTTAGATCAGGTAGAATACATTGAACAAATACAAAGCCAATCCCAGAAAACCTTGAATGATATAAAGAAAACAAAAAATGAATTAAAATTCTGGAAGATTAAACAAGAAGAAAAAAAAGAAGAATTAAAAGAATTAAAGATTAAACAAATTAGTGAAAAAGAAGCTTTAGAGACAGAAAAAGAAGCTAAAAAAACTCTACTTCAAAAGACAGAAGGCGAAGAGCGAAAATTTCAAGGGCTCTTATCTCGCATTTACCAGCAAAGAAAAATGATTTTGGGGGATATAGAACGCCTTAAACGGGAAAAAGAAAAAGAATTGGCCCGACTCCAGGCGCTTCAGGCAAAACCAACTACCGGCCTTGCTTTAGAAAATTGGTATTATTCACAAGAGGATTCCCGCTGGGCAAATGTAAATATTGGATTTTCAAAATCTTTAATGAAACACTACGGCTGCGCGGTAACCTGTGTGGCAATGGTTTTCAAATACTATGGCATTGAAATCACCCCCGGTCAATTAGCTCGCCAGCCGATATTTTATTATGACCTTATTGTCTGGCCTAAACAATGGAGATTTTTGGACCTTATAGTAAACACAAAACACACAGGAGTAGATTGGGAAAGAATTGACCAAGAAATCGCTGCTGGTCATCCGGTGATTATCTTTGTTAGGGCAAATCACCGAAAAGGCGGACATTATGTTGTTATCCACAGCAAAGATGTCTATGGCAGATATGTTGTCCATGATCCTATCTGGGGGCCGAATATCTATCTTGATTCAACCCGCCAAAATATCGCTACATTATACAATACTTCAACAAGCATAGACCAAATGATTATTTATCATTAAAATAAGAAATTATTTTCCCCCTTTTTAAAGGGGGATTTCCGTCTACGGCGGCGGATCAGCCGTAGGATGAGGGGGGATTTTTATGAATTTTTATAATCCACAAAAAAGAGCGGAAGTTATCAGGCAGAAGATGATGAAAGACGGAAAATATTTAATTGCTCAAATTGGAGGCCGTGTTCAGGAAACGATTTATCCTCATAAAACTCTTGATACTTATTTTAGACACAAAGATTATATGGACAATGAAGAATGGTTTTCCGCGTCTTTGGATGAAATTTGGTCGTCAAAGTTTATCGGTTTATCTGATAATTTTAAATTAAAGCCAATAGAAGAAATTAAAAAAAAAATTAGAATTTCAAAATCCAGCTTATTCTGCCGGATTTAATTTAAAAAAAGATCCGAGAAATTACAGCAAAGTTTTTACAATTCAGCTTGCTGGCTGTGATTTTGACTGCAATTATTGCTATGTGCCCAAGCAAATAAATGTTGCTAATCCTACTTTAGAAAAATTCTTTTCAGCGAAAGAAAATAATTAATTATTTTCTTTCAGCTAAAGAAAAGTCCAAAGAGCCGATGAATGTTGTCAGAATAAGCGGTGGAAACCCGACGATTGTTCCGGAAATAATTATTAAATAAAAAATCAAAATTTGGATGTTTATCTGTGAATTGATTCAAATCTTTCAACGGCAAAATATCTGGAAAATTTAAAAAAAGATTTAAAAAATATTTTTAACCAGAAAAATATCGGCGTGGTTGGATGCTTTAAAGGAACTTGCGAAAAAGATTTTTAAATTCTTACTGGCGCCGAACCGAAATTTTACAAAAACCAATTTAAAACAGCAGAATGGTTTTTAGAGCAGGGGACTGATTTTTATGTTTATCTGCCGGCTTTGGTTTATGAAGATAATATTGAAGAAAAATTAAAAAATTTTATCAAATGGTTGAGAAACTTAAATAAAAATTTGCCTTTAAGAGTAGAAGTTTTGGAAATTTTAGATTATCCCGGCGCAAAATTAAATTTTGAAAGGGCAAAAAAAATGGGACGGCCGTTACCAAATACAGACCAAAGAATTATTTTTGATTTATGGTACAATAAACTTCTGCCACAATTTTATTCTAAAAATGAATTAAAAAAATACTGTTGCGAGATTTCTTTATAACTGTAACATAACTGTAACCGAACAGTATTTTTCTAATTCATTATATCGATAATTTCAACCGAATATCGATAATTTCATGAATATTAAATTTTTTCTTTTTTTATTATAAAGTCCGATCGGACCTTATTAGAATAAAAATATTGTGCGACACTATACTTTGATACTATACTTACTATAATTTTATAAATACTATATAATTTTATAAAAACAAAATAAAAAACAAAGTGAGACAGAAAGGGACAACACAAAAAAATATAAAATTTCTTCCAGCGGTTACCACGACCAGAGGTTCTGATTGGCGAAAAAAAATAAAAGAAATAAAAAATCTACATCTTAAAGAAGTATCTATTTTTCCTACTTGTTTAAACGAAAAAGAACGTAAAGAACTTTATCAATTAATTAAAAAATCAAATCTTAAAAAAATTCCTTTTGTTCATTTAAGAAGCGATATGAAAGTTGAAGAATTAGATTATTTAGTCAGAAATTGGGAAACAAAAATTTTTAATATTCATACGCAGAAAGAATATCCTTTGATTTATGATTATTCAAAATATAAAGATATAATTTATATTGAAAACGTTTATCATCCTTTTGAGAAAAAAGAATTAAAAGAATTTGCCGGGATATGTTTGGATTTTTCCCATTTGGAAAATGACCGTTTGCTGTCAAGCGAAAAGTTCAAGCATAATTCTAAAATGCTGGAAATTTATCCAATCGGCTGTAATCATATTAGTGCTATTAAAAAAACAACTCATATTGATGAATTTGGCTATGTTCGTTACGGATCTCATTATTTAAATGATTTTTCTGAGTTAGACTACTTAAAAAAATATCCCTTGAGATATTTTTCTTCTTTCTGCGCAATTGAGTTGGAAAATAACATTTTAGAACAGTTAAAAGTAATTGAATATATTAAAAAAATATTAAGATTATAACCGTTCATTTATTAGTATTATGGTATTAGATACTGTACCAGTTATTTTTCTCGCGGTAATGTGTCGTATAAGATACATTGTACGACATAATATAAAAAATTTATTAGACCACTACCCCATCTTATGTAATGCTGTTTTTCTCTCTGTCATTTCGAGTTTATTTCAGAATTTTTAACGAAAAAATTAAAATAATAAGTAAAAATTCAGGAATTCAGGATGACAGAATTACAATTTCTCTCCAGATTTTTTGCGCTGGTCTGCCATAGATAATTGTATTTCTCTCAGTCAGCTGGATTATTTCATCTTGCCGCAGTTTATCGGGAATAAGATTGATTATTTTAAAGCCATTTAAATCTTGAAAAGGATACCTTGCGGTATTTAGTGAAATATACCGAATCTTCTTATTTTTTACGCGAAATAATGGCCAGATCATCACTACCCGTCCATTCGGTTTTAAAACTTTTTTAAATTCAGCCAAACTTTTAGAATAGAGCGTCTCAAGTCCCGAAAGGGATGCCTTACGGCACTCTTTTTTTGTTTTAATAACATCAAAATTTCCCCTTTGTGGTCCAAGATACGGCTCGGTTATAATTTTATCAACAGAATTTCTTTTAATAAATTTTGATATTTCAATGGCATTTTTATTATATAACTTATAATTCATAATTCTTAATTCATAATTCTTTTTAATCCACTCAATATTCTCTTTAGTGTCTTCTATTGCCTTTACTGAAATATCTGAACCAATTAAATTTTGAAAACCCATCAGCATTGCTTCGGTTAAAATTGTTCCAGAACCGCAAAACGGATCAAGAATTATATCTTTTGTTTTTGCGCCGGATAAATTTATCATAATCTGCGCCAATTTCGGCGGCAGCATTCCAGAAGTGGCATCGCGGCATGGTCTGCCGTAATCCCTATAGGATAATTCCTTAAATGGCTGTACGGCAAAAGTTTGTCCAATAAATAATTCTTTATTATTATTATTATTTTCAATTAGAACTATCTCAATTCCCTCTTTTATTAATTTATTCTGTTTAATAACAACACTTGATAATGTTTTTTGCCGGCTTGTAACCCAACGGCAACTAATCTTTTGCTTTTTAAAAAATTTTTTCACCTGCATCGCCAATGGTTTAATATTGAATTTTGTTCTGCCGTAATAAGAAATTCCGAATTTAAATTTACGCTTATATGATCTTAAAATAATTTTTATATTTTCAAAAATTTTTTCTCTATTTCCTTTTAAAACTTTTGCTTCAATTTTTCCAATTTTAACAGTGCCGCCTAATTTTTTTATAAGTTGATCAATGTTAATTCTTGCGTCCGTTTTTAAAATCAAACTATTTTCTGCTATCATAACATCTTTTGTTTTTTTATCCAAATCAAAAACAGCTGAAAGTTCAGCTATTGATAAAGTTGAATTTGTACCAAGAATAAAAAAATATTGCATATTTTATAATATATATTGTCATTGCGAGTAATCCCGCACAAAAATTTTGCACAGGATGATGCGGCAATCCCGTTATAAATTCGGGATTGATTCATCGTTCACCTCGTTCACTTCTCGCAATGACAAGTATATGTAAATTTCTTTAATATTCTCTCAAATTTCTCCGGAATATTATTATGCCTATTCCAGCTACTTAAAATTTTCATCGCGTCCTTCTCTAAATTTTTATATCTTGGTAAAATTTGTCTTTCAAAATATTCCAAAAGAAAAGGCAATTTTCTTTTTTTGTTAACTCCTTTTTTCCAACTTAGGTAAAAAGCAACTAAACTTTCCTTTTCTGTCCCTACACATTCAAATGGTTTAAATCTCTTCTGCCCAATTAATTCCTGCATTAATGGCAGAAGATTTTTTTTCTCAAAAAGATCTTCAGAGAAAATTTTGATTAAATCTTTCTCTTTTAAAAATGGATAAAGAGCCGTATAAACAAATAAACATTTAGGGCAATTACCACACCACTTCCCAGCAGTTCTTTTAGTTCCAGAATAAGTTTTATAAGCTTCATTACAACTTAAAAAAACTGAAAAATACTTAGGAAAATTAGAGAAAATCTCAACAATCTGAATTTCGTAAAGCGGCCTTAGGAAACTAAAATATTTTATATCTTGAGCTAAATATTTTCTGGTATAATCTCTGAATAGTTTTTCAAAATGAAAACTTTTTGAATATTGATGATTGATTTTTTTTCCTAAATAAATAATGTTTTCTTTATTAGAACTTCTTTCATTAGAGAAGGCAACAAATTTATAATCAAAAATTACTGCACATAAAACATTTAAAAAAGAAAGGTACGCCGTAAAAGGAGTATGCCCATTTAAAAAACCTTTTCTATTTAATTCTAAAAGCTTTTTGTCTATTTTTCGTCTGATGATAATCGGATTTTTGCATCTTCCTATTTTTATTATTTTCTTTGCCGCTGAAATCGGATTAAGCCCCAAGCAATTAATATTTTCATTACTCTTTTTAAAAATTTCCAAAGTTACGGCCGAATCTTTGCCGCCGCCGATTGGAATTAAAGTCCTTGATTTGAATTTTTTTGTATATAAATCTGTTTTTTTTCGCAATGCAGACGACATTGGCGAATATCGCCTGCTTTTTGGATTTTTTATATTTATAAAATTAGTATGCGTAAAATCGATTTTATTTTGATAAAAAAACTCCCCCATCCCATTCAGAATTAAATTTTTCCACCATTTAATTTGCCTTTTGTCTAAAAATCCAGCTTTAATAATAATTTCTGGCGAGCAAGCCGCTTTCCAATAACTAATAGATTCTACCAATCCCAAATGGAATATCAAATTATTTAATACGTTCTTCCCTACTCTCTTTATTTGCGCTTGGTTAATATTTTCAACTATTATTTTTGGCTGAAATTTAATGTCGGGCTCAACCAAAAAATCAAAAAAAATTTCTAAGTTCCGCCGAGGTGGTGCCTTATGGCATTTAGAAATCTTGTAAGAATACCCCTGATAAATAAATTTGGGATATTTTTTTCTGAGAAAAGAAATTTTATCTCTTGATGGTAATTTTTTCATTATAGATTCTCTGTAACATTTTCGTAACTATCGTAAAAAAGATAAAAGCAGATATAATATAAATATCTTATAATAATTGGTTTTCTATAAAGTATAAAACCATTAATTTTATTAAATAAACTTATAGACCGTTCTATAAGATTAAAATATTTCTTGATTTATTCTTTCTGCAACACCGTTCCAGCCATCACTCCTGTATGTTTTCCTTTCTCTACAACAATCTTGCCGTTAATAATCACATACTCAATCCCTTCTGGATATTGATATGGATTTTCAAAGGTTGCCTTATCAATAACAGTTTTTGGATTAAAAATAGTTATATCAGCAAAATACCCTTTCTGTAAAAAACCTCGTCTCTTAAGCTTTAATTTATCGGCTGGCTTCCCGGTCATTTTATTAATGGCTTCTTCCCATTTTAACAGCTTTTCTTGGCGGACATATTTTCCTAAAACGCGGGGGAATGCTCCAAAACACCGAGGATGGACAAGTTCGCCGCTTTTGGCATGCTGGAGATTATACCCTGCCCCATTTGTTCCAACCAAAGATAAAGGATGCTTTAATGCCATCCTTACATTTTTTTCACTTAAGACATTATTAAAACAGATTATTTGTCCGTTTGAGGTAATTAGTGTATTAATTATCGCTTCTTCAACGCTAACTTTCTGAAAGGCGGCAATTTCAGAAATCTGCTTCCCAATAATATCTTTATTTGCCGGACAAATAGAAATAATAATTTTATCATACTCATATCTATTTCCCTGCATTTCGCTGATCACTTTAGCTTTTATGACCGGATCTTTAAGGCGAGAAATTAATATCTTTTTTCCTCCTTCAGCGACCCAACTCGGAAGCAAAGCGTAAAGAACTGAACCGGTAATAGTATAAGGATAGACATCAAAATTAATATCAAGGCCTTCTTTTGAAGCTACTTCAATCATTCTTATTCCTTTAATCATATCGGGCCAAGATTTTCTTCCTATCGCCTTAAGATGAGAAATTTCAACAGATACTTTTGATGCCTCGCCTACCATAATTGTTTCATTAATCGCTGGAAGAAGATCCCCATCTTCTCCTCTAATGTGGCTGGTATAAATCCCCTGACAATTTTTAACTGTCTCAGCTAATTTAATTATTTCTTCTGTGGTAGCTAATCTTGCATGGCTATAAATAAGCCCGGTAGACATTCCAAAAGCGCCTTCTCTTAAAGCTTCTTCTAACATCCTTATCATTATTTTTATTTCTTTTTCAGTAATCGGACGTACTTCATCTTTGAGCAATCCCCTTCTTAGAGTTGCGTGTCCCACTAAAGTGCCAAAATTTAACCCTATTTTTCGTCTTTTAAGCTCTCGGAAAAGCTCTTTAAGTTTTAACCAGTTTATATTAACCTTTCTTATATCAGCCCATTTTTGGATAGATTCTATAGCGCTGGCTTTAATTAAGGGAGCCAATGATGAACCGCAATTACCGCAAATAATCGTAGTTATCCCCTGTCTTATTAAGCTTTCAAGCCGCGGTTCAAGGAATAATGACCAAAAACTGTCAGAATGATTATGAATATCGATAAAACCGGGAGTTACAAACAACCCTTTAGCATCAATAATTCGCCGTCCTTGAGCGCCTTTAATATTATCAATCGCTTCTATCTTATTGTTTGTTATTCCAATATCGCCCTGAAATTTTTTCTTTCCAGTGCCATCAATAATAGTGCCGTTTTTGATGATGATGTCAAACATAAAAATAGTTCAAAATGCAAAACGCAAAAATCAAAATGACAAATTAAAATTCAAAAATTTTTACATTTTACATTATCATTTTGCATTTTGATATTTAATTCTTGAATTTACAAATGTTATCCTCTTCCAATAAGCCCTATCACTAATCCTATTGTTGCCATAACTCCGGCGATTATCCAAAAACGCATTGTTACTTGAGTTTCGGGCCAGCCTTTTGCTTCAAAATGATGGTGAAGCGGGCTAGATAAAAAAACTTTTTTGCCATGCCGGAATTTCTTAGAAATAATTTGAATAATTACCGAAAGAGATTCAATAACTAGAATAAATCCAATAAGCGGCAAAACTAAAACCGAATTAGTCAGCATTGCAATAACTCCGAGCGTTGTTCCCAGAGCCATTGCCCCGGTATCTCCCATAAAAAATTTTGCCGGATATACATTAAACCACAAAAAAGCAACTAACGCCCCGCAGATTGCCCCGCATAACATAGCCAATTCAATCTTTCCTTGGGTGAAAGCAATCGCTCCATAAGAAGCAAAAGCAATCATTAAGACTCCACCAGCCAGTCCATCTAAACCATCTGTTTCATTAACTGAAAAAGCAGTAGCAATAATGATAAAAATAAATAAAGGAATATAAAAAACACCAACATAAAAATCGCCTATTCCCGGTACATGAATCAAATCCCAACCAAGCTTGTAGTAAAACCACCAAGCTCCTCCAACAGCTACGGTTGTATAAAATAAGAGACGATGCCTTATTCTTAATCCTCCACCTTTAGGTCCGATTTTCTTTATATTTAAAAAATCGTCAAGAGCGCCAATTAAGCCACTAATAACTAAAGCGCCGATAGGAAGCCATGTTTGAGAGCGGGAAAGGAAATTTAATGATTTTAAAACATAACCATCAAAAAGAGAAATTTTCCAAAATATAATTGCTAAAAAAACTACTGTCACCCAGATTAAAAGTCCACCCATTGTCGGAGTTCCTTCTTTTTTTTTATGCATTGCCGTATAAATAGGAGTGTCGCCATCTTGGCGGATTTGTTTGCCAATTTTATATTTGTATAAAAAACGGATAAAAAAAGGAGTCCAGATCATTGCCACCATAAAAGCAATGGTGGCAATACTAAAAACTCGGCTTATGTTAAAAATAACAATTGGGTTTTCAAAAGGCATACTAGAAATATCAAAATGCAAAATTCAAAAATCAAAATGACAAATCAAAATTAAAAATTTTACATTTTACATTGTCATTTTGCACTTTGATATTTAATTTTTTTATTTTACCAGATTACTGAAATTTCCTGAACTTTGGTAAGAAATTCAGTAAAGTCCAGTTCAATTATACCATATTTTCTCTCTTTGTCTATTGCCACGAATATGCCTTAAAAGTCCACTTGACTATTTTTTCAGTTTCGGTAAACCGATTTTGGGCATTTAAAACTACACTGATAATTTGATGATTGTCAACCGCATCCCCGATAACTAAAATCAAGCACTCCCCCGCTTTATCAGTGTAACCGGTTTTACCGCCAGCAATATTTGGCAGTTTTCCTAAAAGCTGGTTTGTATTTTCTAAGTGATGAATAATTTTGCCATCAAAAGAGCTAATGTCTGTTTCTTGAATTCTAAGTATTTCCCAAATTAAGGGTTTTTTTAAAACATATTTTGTCAAATGAGCCAAATCATAAACTGTGGAATAATTGCCTTTCTGATCAATACCATTAGAAATTTGTTTAGAATTTAAACTTTCACCATACGACTTATTTATATTATAATTCGAGCGCGGCAAGCTGCGAGGCACATTTCTAACAGGATCAAGCCCTGTCGGATTAGAAAAATGAGTATTTCTCAAACCAATAACTTGAGCTTTTTGATTCATTAACTCAATAAATTTTGAAATTGATTCTGTTTTAACAGTTGGCTCCATGGTCTGAGTCCTTCGTCTGAACTCGGAACGGGATTCGCAAATCTGTGGATTCGCTTCTGAAATCATACTTTGGTTCCATGGAGCTTCTTCGCTGCTATGAAACCATCGGCCGTTAAAATTATTGCTTATATGTTCAGCCAAAGCGACAGCCGCATCATTACTTGAAGAAATAAGCAAAGCGTAAAGAAGATTTTTTACAGTAATTTTTTCTTTTGGAACCAAATTTATTTTTTTTCCTTCTATATCAACAGCCTCCTTGTTTACCGTAACTACATCATTTAAATGCGCTTCCTCTAAAATTATCAGCGCGGTCATCAATTTAGTTAAACTGGCTATAGGAAGCATTTCGTCAATATTTTTACTGTAAAGTATTTTATCTGTGGCAACATCCAAAACGATAGCTGCTTTGGCATTAACATCAATATCATCAACCTTAGAATTTCTGACCGGCAAAGGCTTTGATTCTTCTAAAGGTAAAGTAAAAAAGGCCTCATTTTGAGTTTTATTGGGAACGAAGAACCTCTCAACTGGTCCGAAGACGGTTTTGTCATCCACCAAAGATTCTTCAGTCGCCTCTTGCAGGATTTCCTCATGGCGACAGTCCTTTAGTAATTCCGAGGCAATCGCGCTGAAGTTGAAATCATAAAAAATCCCAATAGAAAAAATACTGATTGAGACGAGAATAAAAATAATGAAAATAATAGATTTAGTCGGCATAAATTTAGCATTTTTGGAATTTACTCTTTAGAGTTTCATTTTAATAGACTAAAGATTAAATTCCACTTCAAGTCTACCACTTTTTTTTATTTAAAGCAAAAAAGGAAATTAATATAAATGGGTAACGATGGGTTTATCCCGTCGCTAATGTAGGGGCTAAACCCGCACCTGCCCGGACTTTATTTAAAGCAAAAAATAAAAAAAGAAAAGAAGTTGGTTCAATCCTCTACGATTGAACCATAGGTTTAGTTTCCTTTATAATCAAAATACCAAGGTTCAGTCGTGGACGACTGAACCAACGGTGTCAAACCTACCACTTCTTTATTTAAAGCAAAAAGAAACTGGGCTATAGCCAGCTTCCTTTTAGTGACGCAAATTTTTGTATCCTTACTTTGAATTGGTAAATTTCAACTCTTCGTAATTCGGCAAATCTTCAACTTTCTGTATTCCTAATTTTTTCAAAAAATCAAAACTAATTCGGTATAAATAAGAACGGGCATCGCCGGGATTTTCTATTCTTTCAATAAGCCCGCGGATAAGGAGACTCCGAAGAATAAAAGAGCAATTAACTCCGCGGATTTCTTCAATTCCCAAACGAGTAATTGGTCCGCGGTAAGAAATTACCGCTAAAGTTTCCAAAGATGCAGGAGATAAATCTTCTTGAAGGCTGCTTTTAGTAAATTTTTCTACATAGGCGCTGTTTTCCGGCTTTGTGGCCATCTGAATTTTATCATCTTTTTTAAAAATCCAAAGTCCCCTTTCTTGGTTTTTATAGTCATTAGATAATATCTCAACAACTTTTTCTATCTCAGAAACTTTTACACCAGTTGCCTTAGCTATCTTTTTTATTTTAAGAGGAGCGCCGGAAATGAAAAGGATGCTCTCGATGATGGATTTCAGTTTGGAATTATTCATAAATTTTCAATTTTTAAATTTTTATTAAATTTTCAATGACTTAATTTTTAAACAATAAAACAATCTGTCATGCTGAATTTATTTCAGCTTCTTCAATATCATTCATTTAGATAATAGTTTTTGAAATAGATATTAGATCTTGAAACAAGTCCAGGATGATAATTCGTAGCTTTGAAACTTAAAATTAGAAATTCAATAGAAATTAAGAATTAAAAATTAGAAATTTTATATCTTCTCTAAATCATTGAACTTAGATCTCTCGTTACTAATTTTATTTAAGGTAATCTCCCCAAACATCTCTTTTTGTTCTATCCAAATTATCCTTTGTTTGGTTAATTCCAAAATTGCCAAAAAGCTGACAATAATGTCAAGCTTTGAAGATGAATTTTTTAATATTAAATGAAAACTCAACTTTGCTCTTTTGGCTAAACTTTCCTGAAATTGTTTAATTTTTTCCTGAAGCGTAACGGTCTCCTTAATAGTTTCTTCTGATAATTTTTCTACAATCGGCAATTCTTTTAAAATTTTTTTAAAAGAATAATATATATCGCTGATTTTAATGTTTTTCGGCGGATAAAAAAATACAGGAATCCCTAAAAAACCTTCGCGAGAATAAGAAAAATTTCTCTTTTGGACAAGTTTTCCCAAAACTTTAGACACCTCTTTGAATTTTTTGTATTCTTCTAATTGTTTTTTTAGATCTTGAATTTCCTCTTCTTCATCTTCTGAAAGCTCCAATGTTGGCAGGATGGACCGCGATTTGATTAAGATAAGTTTTGAGGCAACAACTAAAAAATTAACTAAAATCCCCGGGCTGATTTCCCGAAGATTATTTAAGTATTCTAAATACTGCTCAGTTACCTGAGCTAATGATATCTCGGTAATATCTAATTTCTCTTTTTCAATAAGTTCAAGAAGAAGATCCAAAGGGCCCTCAAATTGTTGAAGATGGACAGTATAAGAAGTCATTAATCTACCTCACTAGAAGCAATACCCCCACACACAGCTTGTGCTGATAGAAATTCTTTTATTGTAAAACGATGTAAAATTTCTAACGGGGTCTACTTTTTATTTTTTTCTTTATTTTACTGAAACTGCCTTTTATTAAAGATTCTACTTTTTCAATTTGCTTTGAAGGTATCTCAATTGAGTGCTCATAATCTCCAGTATTGATGATAAGTTTTTTAGCTCTAAGGAGTGAGCGGTCAATAAAAGTCGGCATCTTGAATAATTTCCCGAAAGGCGGGGTAGCTCCGATTTTCCCTTTAATATTTTTCCGCATCCATGCTTCAGTGGCGAAATTAATTTCTTTAACTGCCTCCGCCGCTTTTTTAACTTTTACAGCTTTTGCGGTTTTTTTAAGCCAGCCATTAATTGTTTTCTTCAGCTGAACCTTGTCTAAATTTTTATTAGCTGGGATTAAAGCTAAAATATGCTTTCCTTTGCCAATTTTTACCACTACTGTTTTAGCAACATTTTTCGGATTAATATGAAGTGTCTCAGCTTTATCCATTGCCGTATAAACCGTTTTATGTTTGATGATTTCGTATTTAACTTTTGCCTTTTCCAATAAATTTGTCAAGCGTTTTAAAACAGCCATTGTTTTCGCCTCCTTTCTTTTTAAAGTTAATAAAAAAATTTTAAGAGCCATTAGAAACTCTTTTAATGGAAACTACTAAAAGTTTTTTGCCATGGCGAAATTTCCTTTAGTAACAGAATTATAACCTTGAACAAAAAATATAGGAAACTATTTTAACGAAGTGAATTATGGGAATGATTAATTTGAATTAAAACAATTATAAGCATAATAACAAAAAATAATACCCCTGAGACAATCCCGGCGTCAAGCACCTTTTCGTTTACTCTAAATATGTTCTCTTGAAAAAATTCTGTCCGAGCTGCCACAAGCCAGAATATTACTGACGCCCAGCCAATTCCGGCCAAGACTTGGAAAACCCAAATTAAAAGATGAATAATTTTTGATTTAGTTAAAAGATAAATAAAAAAGGTGCAAAGAAAGATTAAGCCGATCGGAGAAATTATCCAAATAAATAAAGCAATATAAAAATAAAAGAAATTTATTAAACCTAAGATTGGCGAAGAAAGAAAAAGAATAACCAGTAAAGTTATGACCAACAATGCCGAAAATAAAATTAATAAAGGAAGTAATACTTTTTTCATGGATTCGTATTAAGTTGTTGCGGGTTTATAGACCGCAATATATTCTTGTCAAAAATTTTACTCAATTACTTTAATATTTAATTCTCGCAACTGCTTCGAATCTACTTTACTTGGCACTTCCATCATTAAATCACGGTTGTCACCGGTTTTCGGAAAAGCTATAACTTCTCGTATGCTCGGTTCACCTAAAACTACTGCTAAAAATCTATCTATTCCTGAAGCAATTCCTCCATGAGGCGGTACGCCATAAACAAAGGCTTCAAAATAATGAGCAAACTGTTTTTTTATCTCTTCTTTTTTATGTCCTAAAATTTCAAAAACTACTTCTAAAATTTCAAGATTAGTTGTTCTTAAACTTCCTCCCCCGATTTCATAACCGTTTAAAACAAAATCGTATTGAAAAGCTAAAATATTTTCTGGTTCTTTTCGAATTTTTTCAATATTCTCAATTTGAGGCATTGTAAAAGGATGATGCATTGCCCCCCATCGCCCGTCACCCTCTTTCCATTCGAACATTGGAAAATCAGTAATAAAAGCAAAGGCTAATTCATTGGAGTCTTTTTTATTTTCTCTTAAATCGGGTTTGTCGCTTTTATATTTTTCCATCGCTTCTTTATAAGTCATCCTTATAAAAGGAATTTTAGTAATTTTTTTCTCTGGAAATATCTTTTTTACTAAACTCACATAAAGTCTTTCCGTTAAATCTAAAATTTCCTCTTGAGAAGCAAAAGATATTTCTAAGTCTAATTGGGTATGCTCAGCTTGTCGGTCCCCTCGCGGATCTTCATCTCTTAAAGCGCGGGCTATCTGAAAATATTTTTCAAATCCAGCTAACATCAGAAACTGTTTATACTGCTGGGGACTTTGAGGCAGAGCATAAAATTTTCCCGTCTGTAATCTCGCTGGCACCAAAAAATCTCTTGCGCCTTCCGGAGTCGATTTAGTTAAAAGCGGTGTCTCAATCTCAACAAAACCTTCTTTCTTTAAAAATTCTCTCATAAGATGAACTACATTATGGCGAATTATTAAATTTTCCCTTAATCGCTTTCTTCTTAAATCCAAATAACGATATTTTAATCGTTTTTCCTCATTAATTTCATAACCATCTGAATCAATTGGGATTGGAAGTGTCTCTGCTTTAGATAAAATTTCTAAAGATTCGACCTGCATCTCTATTATTCCGGTTGGAATTTTTTGATTTTCCATTCCTTTTGGTCGTTTCTGAACTATTCCAGTCACTGAAATTACCCATTCAGAACGAAGCTCATCAGCTTTCTGATAAACTTCCTTTAATTTAGGAGTAAAAACAATCTGGGTTATTCCACTTCGGTCTCTTAGATCAATGAAAATAATCTTTCCATGATCTCTTCGTGAATTAACCCAGCCGGAAAGTTTTACTTTTTCGCCGACTAAATTTGGGGTCTCGATAGATAATGTCCGATGCATAATATAAATATTAAACTCAAAATTCAAAGTTCAAAACTCAAAACTACAACTCAAAGCTTAAAACTTCATGGATTTAAGAATAGTTTTGAGTTTTAAGCTATGGTTTTGAGTTTTGCGTTTTAAGCTTTGAATTTATTTATAGTATACCTTATTTCCAAAATAAAAGCAAAAAATAAGAGGTATTTTTATATTTTCTCCTTTTTCAAAATGACAGAGCAAAGAGATTACATCTTCTCCGGCGCTTCAATGCCTAAAAGCGCCAATCCTTTTTTTAAAATTATTGCTATAGCAGAAATTAAATTTAGACGAGCTTGGCAAAGATTTTTTTCTGCTTTTAAAACTGGAATTTTCGTGTAAAATAAATTAAAGCGGGTGGCTAATTTGTAAATATAGTCCGCAATGATATTTGGGCTATATTCTCGAGCTGCCCGTTCAACTGTTTCTGGAAAAAATAAAAGCTGTCTTAAAAGAGATATTTCTAATTTATTTTTCAACAAAGAGGGATTAAATTGAGATCCTTCAACAAGCCCAGAATGACAGAACGGACTTTTTCTTAAAATACTTTTAATCCTTGCATGTGTGTATTGTAAATATGGAGCGCTGTTTCCTTGAAGATTCAACATTTTGTCCCAATTAAAACTAATATCAGTTAATCTGTTTTGAGAAAGATCATTATATTTAATCGCGCCAATTCCAACAACTTTTGCTATTTTCTCTTTTTCTGTTTTGGAAAGTTTAGGATTTTTTTCTTCCACTACTTTCCGAGCCAATCTTATAGCCTTTTCAATCAATTCTTCTAAAGCAATCGCTTCCCCCCTTCGAGTTGAGAATTTCTTTTTATCTTTTCCCAAAACCATTCCGAATTTTATATGAACTAATTTATCCTTTGATGTTAGTTTTAAAAGCTCCGCCGATTGAAAGAGCTGCTGAAAATATAAAGTTTGCTCATTACTGACGACATAAATAATTCTCCAGGGTTTAAATTTATTTAACCGCCATTTTATAGCAGCCAAATCTCCAGTCGCATAAAGAAAGGCATTGTCAGATTTGCGAATCAGAAAAGCAGGCAGACTATATTTTTCTAAAGGAATAATCACTGCTCCTTGGCTTAAACAAGCCACTTTCTTCTTTAAAGCATCATTTACGACGGATTCAAGCATCGGATCATAAAAGCTTTCACCTAAAACATAGTCAAATTTAATCCCTAAAAGTTTGTATATTTTATTAAAATCTTTCAGGCTTTCCTTGACTAAAAATTTCCAAATTTTTATATTCTCTTTATCTTTGTCCTGCAGTTTTTTTGTTTCCATTCTGGCAAATTCTTCTAACTTTTCATCTTTTTCTGATTCCCTGTGAAATCTCACATAAAGTTTAGTCATTTCTCGGATTGGACTTTCGTCAATTTTTTTCTTATCACCCCAATTTTTATAGGCATAAATCAATTTTCCAAATTGTGTTCCCCAGTCGCCAATATGATTATCTCCTATTACTTTATATCCTAAAAATTTATAGATATTATAAAGCGATTGACCGATTATTGTTGAACGAAGATGTCCGACATGCATTGGTTTGGCAATGTTTGGAGATGAATAATCAATAATTACAGTTTTTTTCTTGCCGATTTCCTGCCAATCAAATTTTTTCTTCGTTTTTTTAATTTCTAAAAGGTGTTTTTGCAAAAATTCTTTTGACAAAGTAAAATTAATGAATCCCGGTTTAACAAGCTCAATTTTTTCAAAGATATGCGGATAGATGCTTTTATTTTTCTTAATTTTACTAACTAAATCCTTGCCGATTCCCATCGGATTCTTATTCAAATTTCTTCCTAATATTATCGCCGCATTCGTCGCATAATCGCCAAAACTTTCTTTCTTTGGACGTTCAATAATAAACTCCGGAATCTTGCCCAGAGCATATTTTTTTTGAATACTTTTAATTGATTTTTTAATTGAATTGGCAATTTTTTGCTTAATCATCGCTTTAATGAATAATCCCTTCTAGAATTTATCCCGCACTTGACGCGGGACGAGAATAATATAAAAGATAAATGCATAATTTTTAAAAATTTTAAATTTTGAATTGTAATTTTTCACTTTGTACTCTTAATTTTTTAATCTCTTTTTGTGGGTGCAGAGGGATTCGAACCCCCGACCATCAGCTTAAAAGGGGCCTTGTGGCCCT
>Ga0190360_1000180_pt1 | contig 35832 bp, 36 predicted proteins | sample 48721834_MG_FD_161271 | JGI IMG/M metagenome (GOLD analysis project Ga0190360, IMG submission 161271) | Hydrothermal vent microbial mat bacterial communities from Southern Trench, Guaymas Basin, Mexico - 4872-18-3-4_MG | ecosystem: Environmental > Aquatic > Marine > Hydrothermal vents >...
TTAATACCATTTCCAGCCAGGACGCTTATTATGTGGGCGTGATGATGTTGGACGGAGATCAAGGGGAGTTTCTTCTTTTTGGCGTATTCTCTTGCCAGATTGGTAGAAGCATAGTTGGGATGAAGGTCACAACATACAATTTCCGGATCAAGATGGAAAATTTTCTCATAGTGAGCAATTCCTTCCTCAAGAGATAAAACAGCGGCAAGATTTTCCAGATCCCCGATATGATGAGAGAGGAAAGCGTAACCTTTTTTCAAAAAACAGAAGGTATTTTTTAAATGCCCTCCAAAGGCAAGTACACATTTTTTGACTTGAAAGTTCAATTTTAGAGGTTGAGGAGCATAACCTCGACTCCTGCGTAGAAGAATAGCCTTTCCATTTACCACCTTTCCCACCGAATCATCAACTCTGATTCGTATTTCTCTGTTATGAACCAGAAAGAAATCAGCAATTTTCCTGAGGCGTCTAAAAGCATCTTCGTCCTGATAGGCGATAGGCTCTTCACTGATATTCCCGCTGGTCATAATCAAGGGTATTTTTACTTCTTTTAGCAAAAGATAGTGTAGCGGCGTATAAGGTAGCATTACCCCAAGATACCTGTTTCCGGGAGCTATTTCTTGAGGAAGAGAATCGTTTTTTCGACGAAGAAGGATAATGGGTCTGCGAGAAGAAGAAAGTAATCTTTCCTCTACAGGATTTACCTGACAGAACCTTTTTACCTGTTTTAAATCAAGCATCATTAAGGCAAATGGTTTGTCAATCCGGTTTTTTCTTTCTCTTAGCTGTTTGATTACCGATGGGTTTGTAGCATCACAAGCTAAGTGATAACCCCCTATACCTTTTATGGCAACTATTTTTCCCTTTCTTATAAGTTCTGCTGCCAGTACAATAGGGTCTGAAGCAACAATTTTTTTGCCATCTTTGTTTAAAAGTTCCACCTGAGGTCCACATTTCCAGCAGGCATTTGGTTGAGCATGAAATCGGCGGTTGGAGGGATCGTGGTATTCAGATTCACATTCAGGACACATTTTGAATTTACTCATGGTGGTGTTCTTTCGATCGTAGGGGATGTCCTTTATTATGGTAAAACGAGGACCACAATTGGTGCAGTTAATAAAAGGGTAGCGATAACGTCTATCCTTGGGGTTAAAAAGCTCCTTTAAACAATCCTCACAAATGGAAATGTCTGGAGAGAGGGGTAAGAATTTTTCTTTTTCCTCCTGACTTGATTTAATTTCAAAACCTCTATATCCAATTAAAGGTAAGTTTTTCCACTTTATTTTTTCAATCAGGGCAAGAGGAGGGGCATTAGTTTCAATTTCCTTTAAGAATAACCCAATACTTGTTTTGTCTCCTTCTACTTCTATGCTCACTCCTTTTGTATCATTAAGCACGTATCCAGACAGATTGTGCTTTGATGCCAGATTATACACAAAAGGACGAAAACCGACTCCCTGGACTATTCCTTCAATCTTGATAGCAACTCTCACCTGTATTTTTTTGAGGTTATTTAGCTTGGTTTTCATTGGGATTTAGACTGTTAAAAGTTCGTCTATTAAATGATTTAGGGTTAACTCCACTTCCTTACTCAAACCATCACCCCACTTTATATTTTTTGGTTGAATCCCGATAATAAAGATTTCACCTATCTGGTTTTTTTTAAAATACTCGAGAAGAAGTGAAAGAGAAAGAGTATGAGTGGAAAACCCTGGCGGAGGATTAGCCTCCCTGAGTAGCTTTATCTCCCCAGGATTTCCACCAAAATCAACAGCATCTACAAGAAAAACTTTTGAGGGTTTTACTTTTACTATGGGCTCAAGATAATTTTCTGGAAGCTGTTCCCCATTAAAAAGATAGATACCTCTCTTCCGGTCAAATTTTTTCTTTTTGAGTTCCCTGATGAATCTGCATCCTACTCCATCATCTCCTCTTAGAGGATTACCAATCCCCAGAAAAACTATTTTTTCATTTTCTGATAGGAGGCTTTTTATCATTTGAAGAGAGGATTTACAGGTAAAATTGTTATAGATAGAAATGTATTAACCCCATTCTTCCTTCAGAGTAAGCTGTTTTCTACATCGAGGACAGAGGATTCTCAAATTATCAGCTCTTTCCAGAGGAAAAGTTTTATCCCTGGGTCTTTTTTCCCTGATAAGTTCCATCTGGGCAAGAGAGGAAATAAATAGATTGGGATTAGAAAACATGAAAGACCCTAATCTCTCTCTAACCCAGGCCAGGTGTTTACGTGTGGTAATTGGCTCACCGCAATATTCACAGAAGATAAGTTCATCTTCAATCTGGGTTTGAGCCTGACTTCGGGAAAGAACAGCTAAATCGTATTTAGTGGTAAGTTTTATCCCCTTTTCTGTAAGACAATTTGCCTGACATTGACCGCAAAAGATACAGCGATCATAGTGCAATATTAACCTTCTTTTTCCACCAGGAGGAGGCTCTTCAATTTTTTCAATTGCCCCCGGGGGACAAACATTGGCACATGCTCCACAGACAACACACTCCTTTTCGTCAAATTCTGCCTTTCCCCTGTATGTCGGAGGAGCTGGCGAAGGAACTTTGGGAAATTTAGTTGTATAAGGCGGATTTATCAGTGAAGTTATTGCTTCTTTTAATTCTCTGAGCTTTGGATATTTCATGGTATTTCTCCTTAAACCTTTCCCTTTTCCTCTTCATACCTATCTATCACACTTTTTTCCCAGAGTTTAATCCTGCTCTTGTGAGCGGCATGGGCAATCGCATGAGCAGCTGTGGGAGAACTGAGAATAATAAATAAGATTACCAGCAAACTCTTTACCAAAAATCCCGCAGCCAGGAAAGTTCCTAAAAGTATAAAGCAAGTTCCCAGAGTTACACATTTTGTAGCTGCCTGAAGTCTATTGTAGACATCAGGTAATCTCACAAGCCCGATACATCCCAGAAGATCAAATATAACCCCTATAAATATCAGCACCTTCCCGGCAATTACAACTGCTTCATTCATCGAATCTTTTTCCCTCCAGATATTTGGCAAGGGTAAGGGCACCTAAGAACCCAAGAAGAGCCCAGGCTATTGCAATATCCATAAAATAAGTTCTCGGTGTATAAATGACAAAAAGGGCACAAAATCCTACTATCAGGATTCCCAGAATATCCACAGCTACAATTCTATCTGCCGCAGTTGGCCCTCTTAACACTCTATAAAGACATAAAAAACAACTTGCGATTAAAGGTGCAGCAAATATGGCCGGAATTCCCAGGATCATCCAAAGACCTCCTTAAGAATGGGTTCAAATCTTCTTACAATTTTTTTAGTTGCCTCTTCCACATCTATTGCTTTAACATTTATCCAGTGCACGTACAGGTATCCATCGTCAGTAAGTTCCACTGTAAGAGTGCCAGGGGTAAGAGTAATGGAATTGGCCAGAGCCACCCTGCCCGTAGGAGTGGACAGAGTAGTTTTTACCTTAACAATTCCTGGTTCTATAGGAAGTTTGGGATGAAGCACTCTATAGGCGACATCCAGATTTGCCAGAATACAATAATATAGAAACATGGGTATATAAAGGAGAAGATAAAGCACTCTCTTTATCTGGAAAAAATTCTCTGGATGCTGGACAAAAAGATCAGCAAACCAGAAAGCAATCCAGATTGAAAGCACAAGTCCTATCAAAACTGAAGGGAAGTATAAAGTCCAGGTTAAAATTAACCAGATGGCAAAACAAACGATAAAAAGGACAATTTTCTTCATTTTATCCTCCCAGAATCAAGGCACTGTATTTGGTCCCCTCTTGAAGAACAGTAACTGCAGGTTCAAAAACAGCCTTCATGAGAGGATAAAAAAGAATTCCGGTTCCGATACAAATGATAGCCAATACAATCATGGATATGCACATGGGTGTTGGTACTTCTTTTATCTGCGCCCACTTTTCTTTAAGAGTGCCAAAAAAGGCATATCTTTGAACCCTGAGATAATAGGCAAGAGTTAAAACTGATACCAGAATAGTCAGCACAGTTAAAACAAAGTGCCCGGCCTGAACCAATCCAATAATTATAAAAAGTTTACTCCAGAATCCATTAAAGGGAGGAATACCAGAGATAGACAGTGAGCCAATGGTGGATGTGGTACCCGTAACGGGCATAACTTTACTCAGCCCCCCCATTTCCTTTAGTTTTCTTGTGCCTGTTGAGTATTCAACGGCTCCTGAGTTAAGAAATAAAAGTGCTTTAAAAGATGCATGGTTAAAAAGATGAAAAAGCGCCCCCAAAAGTCCCCAATAATTTCCACATCCCAGTCCAATCATTATGTATCCAATTTGAGAAATAGACGAGTAGGCAAGAAGCCTTTTAAAATCGGACTGACGAATAGCTAAAAGTCCGCCTCCAATCATGGAGATAACACCTAAAATCATTAAAGTCCAGGATAACTGAAGGGTCATTCCAAAGACATTAAAGAAAACACGAGTTATGGTATAAACGCCCAGGGCTTTAATCAAAACACCTGAAAGCATTGCTGAAATAGGAGCCGGGGCGCTGGGATGTGCATCAGGTAGCCAGGCATGAAAAGGAATAATGGCCGCTTTAAGTCCAAACCCTGCCAGAAACAGGACAAGTGAAAAAGAGAGGAGTAAATTCTTTTTTCCCTGTATGATACTGCCAATATCAGCCATATTTAAGCTTCCCGTAAGTCCGTAGAGAAGTCCAACTGAGAAGAGAATGAGGATAGAAGCAACCGAGCCCATAACCATGTACTTGAAAGAGGCTTCCAGTTCTTCTGCTTCCACTCCAAAGGCAACCAAAGCATAAGAGGCAATAGAGGCAATCTCTAAAAATACGAATAGATTAAAAAAATCTCCAGTAAGAACTACACCATTCATACCGGCCAGCATCAACATGAAAAGGCTATAAAATCTGTGTTTGGCGGTAAATCTTTTCATGTAGCTTACCGAATACAGGGTGGCAAAGAAAGCTATGGTATTTACTACGATAAGCATTAAAATAGATAACCCATCAAGGACAAGATTTATTCCCTTTGGAGGTAACCACTTACCCATAATATAAACCAGAACCTGATTATCTTTAATCAAGGCCAGTAAAACAAGGGATAAAACTGTCAAACAGAATGTGGCTCCGTTAGCCACCAGGTCACAGGCAATCTCCTTTGCCTTACCCATTAAAGCAAGCACAAAAGCAACCCCCAAGGGAATGGCTATGAATAGAGGAATTATGTTCATCTTGTCCCCCTGTGATTATCCCTTTAGTCTTCTTATTTCAGTAACATCAAAGGTATGGTACTTTTCATAGATTCGTATACACATGGCCACAATAAAAGCAAGTGTAGCAATGCTGATTACAATAGCTGTTAAAACCATAGCCTGGGGCAATGGATCAACAAAATTTGCCTTTCTGGCTCCTTCAACCACTATAGGAGCAACCCCGGCTTTCCGGTACCCCAGAAGAACCAGGAAGAAGTTAACCGCATACTCCATAATAACGATACCCATTACTATTTTCAAGAGATTTTTTTTGGTAATTACACAGTAAAGTCCGATTAGAAAAATAACAAAGGATAGGAAAAAGACCATTTTTACCTTCCTCCTTTCCCTGTAGTGATTCTAAACATAATAAGAGTCACAAATACTGCAAAGATTCCTCCGCTAACCTTCAGTCCTATGCCTATGTTAGCAAGAGGGATAAACCCTGCCGAAAGAATCCTCAAAGGTTCGCCCTTGGGGAGAAAATTAAAGAAAAACCATCCTCCCGCTGCTATTCCAATGAGAGCGAGGGAGAGAAAAATAAGAGCTCCAATACTTTCCAGAGTCGAAGCTGTGGAAAGTTTTAGCTTCTGAGAAGCCATTTCTCTACCGAAAGCCAGAATAAGAAGAATAAAAGCTGAAGCCACGATAACCCCACCTGGAAATCCTCCTCCAGGAGTAAGATGCCCGTGCAAGACCATGTATATTCCAAATAAAACAATTGGGGGAGAAACAAACTTGGCTACAATTTTAACTATATTGGTCATACCTTTTTCTTTTTGTTTTAAGGGACTCATCTATGCTTCCTCCCGATTTCTCTCAGGACTACGATAGCTCCAAGAATAGAGGTAAAAAGAACTGTTGCCTCTCCTAAGGTGTCATAAGCCCTGAAATCAAGAAGAACAGAGGTCACCAGATTTGCTGACCCTGTTTGTTCCAGCCCTTTTTCAATATATTCTTTTGCAACTTTCATTACCGGTGAACCAAACTCAGGGAGTAGACTTAAAGCTCTAAAAGCAAAAGCAGCAAAAACGACGATAAAAATAATCACCGAAACCAGTGCAAAAATCTCTCTTCTTCCTTTTATCTCAGAAAGGTCTTTTTCAATACCTGTGGCTCTAATTAGAATTACTAAAGCGATAACTTCCACCACAATCTGGGTAATGGCGCAATCAGGAGCTTGAAGATAAAGAAATGCTACGCAGAGGGCAAGTCCCACAACAGCGAGAGATATAACTGCCGACAGGAGATATCTTGTTTGAACAGCTACTATGGAACCTACAATCATCAAAATTGCCAGAGCGTAAATTTCCCACATTTTTTATCCTCCAGGTTTACACCAGAAAAACCAGAAGTAAGATAACAAGACCTAAAAGAGACCAGGCAAGATAGGTATGAAGAACACCACTGTGTGCAAGAGAAGCTCCTTTACCAGCAAGTAAGACCACCCAGGATAAACCTCTCCACACATACTCCACTAATCTATCAAGACCCAGGAGAAAGTAAGCAACCCAACGAGCAAATTTAAGCACCCCTTGATAAATGTCAAGACTTCCTTTTTCAATAGCTTGGTAAAAACCCCTTAAACCGTAAAAATTCTTAATCGTATCGTAAAAATCAGCTCCTGATACCTTCATCTCCAGAGTAAACTTTTCTCCACCTATGTAACTTTCTGATTCTCTTAAACGTTTAGTCCTTCCAGCAAGGTAGATTATTATCCCCACAATTATTCCGATAATTATAAGTAAAGTAGCAACTCCCGGCTGCCACCACCCTATCCAGGCCTGAGGAGAAGAAACTTCAGGCACAGCTGAAGCAATGAAAAGTTTTATAGGGAATTGGTAAGCAAAAATCCCAAAAGCCACACATAAACCTGCCAGGATTAGAACAGGAATAGTCATACCCATTCCAGGCTCTTTTATTTTCATTTCCAGTGATTTTTGCTGAACTTCTTCGCTTTCCACTCCAAGAAAAATTCCATGAATTAACTTCATAAAACTTGCCAAAGTTAAGGCAGACCCAAACATAGCCGCCACCAGCCATATAATCCAGCTTCCTCCACCGGTTATCTTTCCTACTTCCACAACACCCTGGTAAATCATCCATTTAGAGAAAAAGCCGTTAAAAGGTGGAACACCAGAAATTGAAAGGGAAGCTATCAAAACTCCTATAAAGGTAAGAGGCATAAACTTTGCCAGTCCCCCTAACCGGTCAATATCAGTAGTTTTTAAGTTATGTTCCACAGATCCTCCTCCAAGGAACAGGCAGGATTTATATATGGCATTATTCACCATATGGAATATACCCCCAGCAATTCCTACAGGAATTGCTGTCCCTATTCCCAGGACCATATAACCAACCTGGGATATTGCATGGTAGGAAAGTAGTTTTTTTAGATCATGCTGAACTAAAGCCATAAATACTGCTGCTACGATAGTAACAGAGCCAATAAACATAAGAAGGAGAGAAAGAGGACCATTTGGTATTAATTTAAAGAAATCAAGGCATATTCTGGCCAAAAGATAAATTCCTAATAATTTATCCAGCGAAGCCGGCAAGAAGGCCATGATTGGGGTTGGAACCTTCTCAGCAGCATCGGGTATCCATCCATGAAACGGCATCGCTCCCGCTTTTGCAATGGCTCCCATCATAAGCAGGACAAAAGCTGCTACAGCCAGTCCTGAGTTTATGGGAAGAGGTTGAAATCCACTCATATTAAGCGTCCCACTTAATTTGTAAAGGAAGAAAATACCAAGAATCAACGCAAAATCAGCAGAGCCAATTATAAAGAGGCCCTTGGTAGCAACTTTTGATGAACCCAGAGACAACATGCAATACAGAAGGATACCCAGCATACCCCAGAAAAGCAAAAATATAAGGAAGTTCGCTGCCAGAACCGCCCCAATGGCACAGGATGTGGTTAAGAGAAGGTAAAAATAATACTCCCTGGTCCGTCTTAAGCTGGACATAAATTTTACAGAGAAAAGAGAGATAAGTAAGGAAAAAAGAGAGATAAAGAGAAGGATAAAAGAGGAAAATCGGTAACTCTGGAGACTAAAGTTTATTCCCGGAAAGCTCAGCCAGGAATGATTAAAAGAAAGTTCACCGCAGCCAAAGATGAGGATGGACAAGATAAGAACCACCAGGCTTACCCCTACACTGATGACTTCTTTAATCCTTTTTGTCGGAATTAAAAGACAGATGATCCCACCTATTAAAGGCAGTATAATTGGATAGAGAATTAAAGAAGAATTCATAGTTCCTCCTCTTTATTTAAACATTTGAGCTACAGCTTGTGCTGGAAGTCCTAAAACCTGGCCTATAAAAATACCAATAGCAAGAGATATTATTCCAAGGAAAACTACACACCCCACAAGCAGTCTCCCTGGCTTAGTCTGTGAAGTTTTTACTTCTTTCCCCATGAATATCCCATTGAAGAGACGAAAAAGATAAAGTAAGGTGAAAACAGCTGCTACTATAGCTAAAGTGGCAACCCAGAAATGACCCTCTTGCACGGTTCCCATTACAACCATGAGTTTGGCATAAAAGCCGCCAAAAGGTGGAAGACCAGCTATGGAAAAAACAGAAAACAGAAAGCCAATACCAAAAACTGGCGATGTTTTCATCAAACCACCAAGCCTGGTTATATCTCTTGTTCCATATCTTCTTTCAACCACCCCAGCACCAAGGAAAAGTCCCGCCTTGGCAATGGCATGAACCATGAAATATAAAAGTCCAGCCAGTATTCCTATTTCCTTAAGTAAGGCAAATCCAAGTAAAATATATCCCACCTGGGAGACAGTAGAGTAAGCAATGATTTTCTTAATATCCTTTTCCAGAAGAGCGGCACCAGCTCCAATGAGAGAGGAAATAACAGCCAGAGAGAGAATCCAATTCCAGGAAATTCCACCCATCCAGGCAAATATTCTCAAAAACCCCAGAAGACCGACTTCAACCTCCACTCCCGATAAAATAGCACTCATAGGAGAAGGAGCTACTGGATGGGCATCAGAAAGCCATGTGTGTATAGGGAGAATTGCTGATTTGGCAATAATTCCCAGAAAAATCAGGAAAAAGATCACATTTAGGTTATCAGTGGTAAAACCTCTAAGTTGCACAATATCAAGTGTCCCACTTTTTACATAGAGAAGAGTAAATCCCATGAGCATAAAAGATGAACCTAAAAAGGTCATCAGAAAGGTCTTATCAGCAATCCAGACAATTCTTTCTTCTCTATAAAATCCCACCAGTCTCCAGGTTGCAAGAGCAGCTATTTCCCAGAAGATATAAAAGAGGATAAGGTTCCTGGAAAAAGAAATTCCCAGAAGTGAGGCTATCATAAGGGAAGTCATAAAGTAATATTCTCTCTGATTTTCATAATCTTTCATATAAGAGAGAGAATAAACAAGAGCAACAAGTCCTATAAAGGAAAAAATCAAAGCAAATACAAGACTTATTCCATCGGCAAACAGAGAAAAAGCAAAGTAGTTACCCGGGGTAGAGAGAATATCTACTTGCAAAACTTTTCCATTAAGAATAGATCCGATTAAGAACAGAAGAAAAAGGAAAGAAGCAGCAATAATACCTACTGACCACCAATCACGAACTTTTTTAGGGAAAACAAGACAAAGAAAAGAACCTATAAGAGGCACGAATATAGCTGCCATAAGGAAAAAAGTTAACATTTGTATCTGTCCTCCCTTTCAAAATAAGAACCCAGAAGTTTTCTTGTTTTTTCCTGAGAAAGTCTTATAAGATCACTTCCATCCATTAGGACTTTACCAGACTTTTTATCGACAACTCTCATCATCCTTTCAGTGCAACAGTAACAAGGATCAATAGAGGCTAAAATCAATGCAGCATCGGCAACACTTTCACCGGGCACCGTAGCTTTACAGGTTGGAAGATTCACGTAAGTTGGAGCTCTTACCTTAAGCCTTACTGGAGTGTTAGAGCCATCAGAACGGACATAGTGGAAAGTTTCTCCTCGTGGAGCTTCATGGTGACCTTTTCCTTCTCCAGGTGGCATCTCCTTAATTTTAACCGCAATATCCCCCTTGACTTTCTTTAATTTTTCAAGACATTGTCTTATTATCTTCACTGATTCAAGACATTCAAGAAGTCTCACCACAGTTTTAGCAAAAACATCTCCCTCTTTCTGAGTAATTACATTCCATTCTACGAGGTCATAGGCTGCGTAAGGATCGTCTTTCCTTACGTCAATGGCCACTCCTGAACCTCGAGCAGTAGGACCCACGGCACAGTATTTTATGGCATCCTCTTTAGTAAGGATTCCCACACCTTTAAGACGTGCAGCAAGAACAGGGTCATCAAGGGCGGCTTTGGTGATCATATCTACTTTTCTCTCTACTTCATCCAGAACTTTTAAGAAGTAAGGTATGTCCTCTTCTTTTATGTCTCTTCTAACACCTCCTGGTTTTAACATGGCATAATGATTTCTATTCCCAGTAACAAGTTCAAAAAGTTCTAAAACTGGCTCTCGGTATTTCCAAATCCACATCCACAGAGTGTTATAACCAATAAAGTGTCCAGCAAGACCCGCCCATAAAAGATGAGAATGAATCCTTTCAAGTTCTCCAACGATACTCCTTATGTATTTTGCTCGCTCAGGTATCTCCACTCCGGCAAGATCTTCCTGAGCGTTACAGTTGGCAATTGGATGTGATGTAGAACATATTCCACAGATCCTCTCTACCAGGAAAATAACTTGGTCCCAGGTCATTCGTTCACCAATCTTTTCAATAGCCCGGTGGTTATATCCAATATGGATGTCAATATCTAAAACCTTTTCCCCTTCGACTTCAAGTTCAAAATACTCCGGTTCTTCCTGTAAAGGATGATAGGGACCTATTGGAATTATAGTCTTTCGATTTCGACTCATTTATTTCTCCTGCTTCGTATTATCGGTAAACTGGGTGTCTCTAAAGTCACATCTTAAAGGATACCAATCTTTAGGCCAGCTCTCGGCAGCAAGAAGAGGTCTCGGATCAGGGTGATTTAGAAATCTAACTCCTAAGAGATCTTGAATTTCTCTTTCAATAAAAACAGCTCCCGTGATATAAGGAGTAATAGATTCTATCTCACATTTATCCTTGGGGACAAGAGTCTTTACTGTGACTACTTTTCCTCCATGGTGGTCAAAGGAAAAGTGATAAAGAATCTCAATTCCCCGGGGAGTATCAATTCCGGAAGCGGTGATAAATCTTGCCTTGCCTTTTTCAAAAAGATACCTTGCTACCGCAACAATATCACCTTTTTTTATTGTAAAATAATGTCTATTAGCAGTCCTTTCCTCCCAGGAGATTATCTTTTCTTTTAAAGATTCCTTTATCTGAATAATAATATCTTTCTCCCTTTTAGTCATCTGTTTTTCCTCTATTTTGAGTTAGAAGGTAATTTACCGTTAAGACTCTGGATAAGTTTTACCACACCATCAATTATTGCCTCGGGCTTTGGAGGACATCCAGGAATATAGGCACTTACAGGAATAACTTTATCGAAAGGTCCAGCCATATTATACCCTGTTCGAAATATACCTCCACTACAAGCACAGCCTCCGACTGCCACTACCAGTTTTGGCTCAGGCATCTGTTCATAAACTCTCTTCACACGAGGTAAACACTTTTTATTGACTATTCCTGTTGCCAGAATAACATCAGCATGGCGAGCACTTCCAACCAGGACTATCCCGAATCTTTCCACATCAAATCTGGGAGTGAGTAAATCCAGTATTTCAATATCACAATTATTGCAGGAACCTGCTGAGAGATGGTAAACCCACAGAGATTTCTTAAGAGAAAACTTGGCTAAACCCATTTTTTTCTCCCTTTAGTTATATAAAAAATTTAATAAAATCATATGCCGAGCAGAGCCAGTATAAATCCGATTATTGCCAGAGGAAACATTCTAAGCCAGAAAAACTTAAGGGCCTGGTCTATTCTCAGACGAGGATTGGTATTTTTAACAATAATAATCAAAAGTAGAATGACAAAATATTTGATTATTGACCAGAGAGCTTGTATCCCATCAAAACGCATTCCTCCAGCAAATATTGTAATTAAAAATACCGGGTAAGTGAAAAGCATCATAGCTTTTGTCAGCTTGAATATGCCGAGGGGTGGCCCGGAATACTCAATCAAAGGTCCAGCCATAATTTCCTGCTCTGCTTCAGGAATATCAAAGGGAACATAGGCAAGTTTTGCCTGGATACACACAAAAGTTACTATTAAAGCAATAAAAGAGGAGAGGTGATGGGTAAACATCATTCCATTATTTATCTGGTACAGGACAATAGAACCTATTTTTATATCTTTAATAGCAACAATTGGAGTAAAGATAGCTATAATGAAGGGAAGTTCGTCAGCAAGCATGAGTTTCATCTCTCTACTTGCACCCAGGGAAGCAAGTGGATTTCCCGAGGCCGATCCTCCCAGTATGATGGCCAGAGAAGGAAGAACAGAAAGATAGAGAATAACAATTACATCCCCCAAAAATGATGTACCAGGATTAAGATTCATTTGCCAGAGAATAAGTGAAACAAGGGTAATTCCAACAAGACCCATTATTGGAGCCAATAGAAAACTAATTTTTCTTGCTCCAGCAGGAAGAATGGTTTCTTTTCCCATAAGTTTAAAGAAGTCCACAAAATTCTGATACCAGGGAGGCCCAACTCTCCACTGGAGACGCGCGGTAAGTTTTCTATCGATCCAGGCAACCAGAAGTCCTCCCACTGCAGTAAAAATAAAACCCGGGAAAACAATAAAAGAAACCAGAGCAAACAAAATCTCGTTCATCCCTGTTTTTTCTCCTCTTGAGGTAGTTCTCTCTTCCAGGGTGTTACCTTAACAAAAACCTCCCCGATTTTAAAGATATTATTTTCTTTATCTTCTACAAATTCCCCATATTTTATTGCCCCATCACCAGTTTGCACACATAGAGGCTGCTCACCTTCTTTCAATCTTCCCTGACAGAGATCACAGGTAAAAGTTAGAAAAGGGATTATCTCCATGTGAATTGTTCCAAAAGGGCAGGCTACTGCACAGGACTTACAAGAGACACACAGACAATTATTTCTCCTGATAATTCCAGTTTCTTCCACTCTTTCCAGAGCTTCGTATCTACAGGCATTTATACAGGGGTGCTCTTCACACTTTCTACACACTATTTGAAAAGCGAGCCATTCTCTTAGTTGTAAGATCCCGTTATTGTTAAAATGATAAGGATAGCTACACTTAATATTTAATTTTTTCCAGTTCTGATTTATAAAATCCAGATCGATAAAGAGAGACTTATTCAACTTTTCCTCCTAATCCCAAATTGCTGGAATATCTTTGATTTGTTCGTAGGTAAAAACTGGTCCATCTCGACAAACCAAAAATCTCCCCAGTTGACAATGTCCACATTTGCCCACTCCACAGGACATATTCTTTTCCATTGAGAGATATATATTGGCAGGTTGATATCCCACATCGAGAAGTTTCAAGGTGGTGAATTTCATCATTATGGGTGGACCACAAACAACAACCGGATTTTCTTGAACATTGCTTATTTCTTCTTCTATTCCATCAAGAGTGGTAGTTACAAGTCCCACCTTTCCTTTCCATGATTCATCCCCTTTATCAACTGTTATACGAAAACTTACCTTTCCTCTGTACTTTTCTTGCCACTCATCCAGTATGGCCTTCTTATAAACAATATCCTGAGGTGTTCTTGCACCATAGCATAACACCACCTTCCTGTAACTTTCGAGGTTATGAGTGAGGGACAAAAAGAGTGATCTTAAAGGGGCAAGACCCACTCCTCCACCCACAATCAAGATTTCTTTGTTTTTCCACTCCGCAATAGGATATTCATTACCGAATGGCCCCCGAAGTCCAACTACATCGTTTTCCTTTAAGTTATGAAGAGCTGAGGTAATTTTTCCCACTCTCATTATGGTTAGTTCTATTTTCTCTTTTTCATAGGGAGAAGAGCTGGGAGTAAAGGGACCTTCACCTACCCCGGGAACTGTAAGTTGAACAAATTGACCAGCTTTAAATTCCAAATGATTTTCTGGTTTGAGAACAAAAGTCTTTATTTGAGGTGTTTCTTCAATTACCTCAAGGATATTTGCTTTTACTGGTTGATAAGGATTTTTCATTTTTCCTGCCCTATCGGGATCTTTTTTTCTATAGCAAGGTCTCTAAATACCTCACGCATGTCTATCTTCCCGATACAAACAGATATACATCTGCCACAACCTGTACAGGCATCAAGATTTATATTTTCAGGAAAAAAGTAAAATTTACAGAAAAGTCTGTTAGCAAACCTCTGATGTAGCCAAGGACGAGGATTTGCTCCTCCCGCCACTCTGGCAAATCCAGTTAGAAGACAGGCATCCCAGAGATAGTACCTCTGGTATTTATCTCCAGTTTTCACATCTGAAAGCAAAAAACATCTGCAAGTTGGACATATCTGATTACAGCCTCCACAATCAACACACTTTTCGCTGTATTTTAACCATACAGGCGAGTCATAGGTATCTTTTATTAGCTCCCGATAGGGAGTGTTTACTTTCAAATCTTTGTTAATTCTGTTAACCAGCTTTATTACTTTTTCTCTGTTTCTCTGTTTCTTACTTATAGCTTTTTCTTCCACATCGGTAAAAAACCCGGGATTTTTCTGAACCACCTCCTCTCCCTTACTTGAACCAACCTCCACTACATATCCTTCTTCCAGAGAGGACAGGTTAAGATCAAATCCTTCTTGAGGGTAAGGATTTCCTCCCACCAGTGTGCAAAAACAACTATTATCAGGTTCTTTGCAGTCACTACTTATAATTAGTGTATTTTCTCGAGCCTGAATATAAAACGGATCTTTGTATTCCCTGCCAAATTCTTCCCCCTGGTAAACGCTATCTGTAATCTTTAAAGCTTTAAGATCACAGGCCTTTACTCCCAGCAGGATTCTTTTTTCACTTTTTTTACTTGACTCTGAAGAGGAGACAAAGTATTCGGCAACTTTTCGATAGGCCGGCGTAAAAAAAGACTTTAAAGGATGAACAGCTCTTTTTGTATCCAGTACTATATTCCTGATATTTTCAGAATTTATCTTCTCGTATAAGAGAAATTCTTCCTTTTTTAAAGGCGCATAGACTTGATATTCCTGACCGAGTAACTCAACCCACTTAAAGAAATTATCTTTTGAGAGGAAATATTGCTTCATTTTCTTCCCTTCTTGTGAAAAATATCACAATTAATTTTAAACCACAGAAACATTTTTGTCAAGTTATCAACCAGAACGAATCAATCTGTGATTATTTTCACAAAATTATACCACAAAAAAATTTTATGTCAAAAAGTTCTGCAAATTATATGCTGCTTATGATTTCCTCTATGGCCAGGTGATCTTCCACCAGTTCCGCTGCCTCTTTTACCTTGTCCTGGTCTATAGCCCGTATCTTGACACGCCGCTCATGCACTTTTTTGGTGGTAGTGTAGGTGTCATCTTCGGACAGGAGGATGGTAAATCTGCCTTCTTTCATGAGCCTTAAGATGCCTTTGTGTGGCAGGAGACCCCCTGTCAAGATCATCCCGGCTATTTCGTAATCTTCACCCATAACTCTTTCGCCGGCAATAACTGCAAGAATTATGTCTTCTCTGTCTCCTGGGACTATTATCAAACTGTGAGGAGCAAAGTGAGCCAGAGCATGGTAAGGTTCCATTGCTCCCACCAGAATGTTCACCACTCTTTTTTGTAGAAATTCCTCTCCATAAAGAATCTTGGCGTCTGTTGCTTCCATAATCTGTTCCATAGTTGGATAGGTGAGACACTCCTGGAAAGGTATTACTCCCAGAAGTTTTATCCCTTTTCTTTTTAGACCAAGTCCTGTTATACGCTTTATCTTATCGTATTTTTCAGGTAAGACTTTGTTTATTACCACTCCTATGAGCTCTACCTTTTCCTGGTCAAATAGAGCCTTGTTGATCATGATTTCGTCAATTGGTTTTCCTATTCCTCCTGTGGAGATTAGAAGAACTTTACTTCCCAGAAGTTTTGCCACCGAGGCATTGGATAGGTCAAACACCGCTCCAACGCCAGCATGACCGGTTCCTTCTATAAGCATTAATTTTTTATTTTTTGAGATACGCTCATAAGAGTCCCTTATTATCTTAACGTATTTCTCCAGATTCTCCTCTTGAATGTATTTCTCGGTAAACCCCCTTTCCACAGTGATTGGATTCATATCTTTTAGATTGTCTGTAATTCCACAGACATCCCGCATCAAAACTACATCTTCATCAACTTTATATCCTTCCTCCTCCACATAGTGTTGGCCAACCGGTTTCATAAAACCAACTTCAGGATATTTCTCTCTTAAGACCTGCAAAAGTCCAAGAGAGATTGTAGATTTACCGTCGTTTTGTCTTGTTGCCGCAACAAACAGTTTTTTTGGATAATTCATTTTTTCTTACTTTCTTTGTAAGCTTTTATAAAGGAATCTGAATATATGTGTTTGCTAAGTATAACTTCAGCAGCAATGGCCGAATTTACCAGTTCCTCATCAGTAATATCACATATAGCTGCATCAAGTCCTGCACAGATACACATAACCAGGAAAATGCGATTTAAAAGCTTTACTTCCTGAGTCTTTGAGGAAATATTACTAAGTCCCACAATTATGTGAGGAGGAGGACTGGAAAGAAGTGTAAATTGCCTTATTGCCTCTATCACATTTGCAGCCTGTTCCTGGAGAAATTTAAGAGGCATGGTTACAGGGTCAAGAAAAATCCTGTCTTCGGAAAGCCCCTTTTCTATTGCTTCTCCAAATATTGTAGCCCCCAGCTCTACTCTGCGATTAACATCCTGAGGTGCCCCTTTTTTGTCCATACATACTCCCACCACCGAGGCACCATATTCCACAGCAAGAGGAAGGATCTGATCGAGCTTTTCCTTATCGGCTGTTGTTGAGTTAATAAGAGCGGGTTTTTTGCAAACTTTAAGTGCTTCTTTTATGAAAGCAGGTTTGTTACTATCAATTGATATAGGTGTAGAGACTACTTCTTGAACAGTCTCAATCATCCAGATGAAATCCTCCACTTTGTTGGAAGCGGCACCCATATTAACATCAAGGTAATCTGCTCCAGCATCGGTTTGAACTTTGGCCCAATGTTGAATAATTGATTTATCTTTTTCTCGAATAGCCCTTTGAATATCTTTAAAGCCTCCATTTATTCTTTCTCCAACCAAGATCATAGTTTCCCTCCAAAATTAGCTTTTTCCCATCAATTTATCGATGTATGCTTTGGCTTCTTTAACTGCCATGGGGTGGCGCATAATGAGAATGTCTGCACCAGCCTGAAGGTAAACTACAGCAGTGGTCAACTCCCAGAGAGGCCCTCTTTTACGATGATCTCCCCATTCTGGAACGTTCTGTTCAGGTGCGATAGCCTCTTTTACTTTCCAAACTTCTTTTCCTATGTCTCCAAGGATAGGCATTGCCCACATTTTATCTCCTCCTAATCCAGCAATACGTCCTCTTTCCATAATAGAATAAACATATTCGATTCCATATCCAAGAGCACCAGTAGTAGGATAAATAACAATATCCTCAGGACTTAACCCAGCATCAGTTGCCAGAATGTTGACCTGTTTGGCTATGTTTATATCAACCGGGGATTCAGCAATTACTTTGTGTTTATCAGCCTGACACAAAGCTACAAGAGTTTTATAGTTATCTTCAGTGATGGTTCCCAGCAGACATCTTTCACCAGCTGCTGCCTGAGAACAGGCAGGGAATATTTCATTGTCTTTATCTTTATTTCCACAGCCCCATATAATAAGGGGAACACCTACTGAATTTAAAACTCTTTTCACTGCCTCCTGAGCGTGATTAGCATCTTTGTTTTCTCCATCCGGGTCACAACCCTGTAGCCTTAAACAGATAAGGTCTGCCCCAAATTCTTCCACACATTTTTTGGCCCATTTTCCGGGATCGTCCCAGACATCAGAGAAATTTTCAGCCAGTGTCTCAGGCCAGTCAGAAGGAGCAATATCCCAAACTTCCATAGCTATTACCGGGCGATGAGGAATGTCTCCTTCAAAGTAAAGATAGGGAAGAGTAGTGGCTCCTCCAATTGTGATTGTATGAGACCTTGTTCCTCCTTCTTCTCTGGTAGCTCCAATGGTTACCGTATTAATAGGATTTGGCCATTTTTGTTTAACATCGGGTATCTGCATTTTTTTCCCTCCTTTTAAACCCCTCATTTGCAGGAGACCTTCAGAGATTTATGGTTTTTTAACTATTCAAACTACATATAGCCGGCCTTTTTCAGTATCTCTCTTATAGAAGAAAAAGCAGGCGAATTTTGTGATAAATCAGTCAAAGATCGCCCATTCCAGGTATACTCTTCTAATTCAGGGTCATATTCTATCTTACCCAGGTAATTTCCAGAACTTTTAGCCAGCTTTTCCTTTTCTCTTTTAAACCTGTAGTTTCCCACAAGATATATGTTTTTATAACTAATTCCAACTTCAGAGGCGATTTTTTTAAGTCGCTCCATATTTTTTAAAGCTTTTACCGTAGGATCAATTATGACAAATATATCATCAACCTCAGAAACTATTCTTCTGTTAAGATGCTCCAGTCCCCCAGGTGAGTCAATAATAGTGTATCTGTAACTTTCTGCCAGTTTGGGAAGAATACTCCTTAGGATATTGTTGGGCATGCAGTAGCAACCCTGAGTCCATTTTACCCCTATAGAAATAAGGTCAAAATCTTCTGATTCATAGAGACAGGAGAAGTTCAGTAAGTATTCTATTTTTTCCGGTAAGCTTAGAGAATTTAATTCTTTGGTATTCTTCTTTTTTTGAATATCAAAAAGGATCTCCGAGATAGTCTTAATTTTTTCTTTTTCAAGATTTATTCCCAGCATGTCAGCCAGATTTTGATCTGAATCGGCATCAATCAATAACGGATGTGAATCAAGACACAAAGCTGCCAGAGCTACAAAAGTAGTTTTACCTGTTCCCCCTCTTCCGGTACAGACAATTTTTCTACTCATTATTTTATTTTCGCTGCCAGTGAGGGAAACTTTGTTATATCTGTGTGGGGTAAAAATTTTGCCGACATAAACTCATCCATATACAAAGGATAGGTGATTAAATCAAAGTAGGTTATTCTTCTTGTTATTTCATAAGCCATTTCCAGTGCTTCCCAGGAGAAAAGAGCCATTTTGGCTCCCATAATTGAAGTGTTTCCTACAAATTGGATTTTATCTCTATCTATATCAGGAATAAGACCTAAAAGAATAGCGTTTTCCTTATCAAGATAATTGCCAAACCCTCCAGCAATGTAAAGTCTATCAATATCAGAAAAAGTAAGATTTAAGCTGTTTAAGAGAATGTTGATTCCGGCAAATATTGCCGCTTTAGCTCTTAGAAGATTTTCAAGATCAGGTTGAGTTACCACAATATCTTCCCCACGGTCAGTTTGATAAGCAGGGACAAGAAGAAATTCCAGTTCCCCATTTCTTTCCCTTACTCTTCTATCAGTTCCAGGTTGAAGTCGACCAGATCTGTCAATATATCCGGCCTTAAATAGTTCTGCTACAATGTCTATCAATCCGGATCCACATATACCTCTTGGTTTGACATCACCAATGGTAGTATACTTTATCTTTCCCTCCTCAGTTATATGAAGTCTCTCTATTGCTCCTTCACCTGCTCGCATTCCGTTTTTAACCCCACTTCCCTCAAAGGCCGGTCCTGCCGAAGCGGAACAGCAAACCATCCAATCCTTGTTTCCGATAACGATTTCTCCATTTGTTCCTATGTCTATTAACATAACAAGTTCACCGGCCTGGTAAATTCCTGTGGCCAGAATTCCGGCGGTAATGTCGGCACCTACCCAGGCAGCTATACTGGGCAGGCTATAGAGAAGTCCACGAGGGTTTATTCTTATTCCAACTTCGGCTGCCCTTATGGGGGGAGGAGCAGTACACACAGGTATGTAAGGCTCTTTTCTGATCTGAGAAGGATCAAGACCCAATAAGAAATGGATCATAGCTGTGTTACCGGCACAAACCACAGCCATTACATCATGTAGCCGTATATTGTTGCGGGAAATTAAAGTATTGATTAAATTGTTAATGTCCTCCACAATAGCCTCTCGAAGTCTATCTGTCCCTTTATGTTCGGCATATATTATCCTTCTTGTAACTTCCTCTCCATATACCCTCTGGGAATTATAGGTGGCTTCAGCATCCATGGTTTCTGAAGTATTTAGATTAACAAGATGAGCGACAACTGTAGAAGTTCCGACATCTACTGCTATGGCAAAATTTTTATCTTTTGTATTCCCCTTTTCTACCTGAATTACCTCAACTGTTCCTCCTCTAATTCCCAGAGTGGCAGTGACTTTCCAGTTATATTCTCTTAAAATATAAGGGATGGACCTTATTATTTTGAGTCCGGTTTGCATAATGGGAATTTCCTTTTTTCTTCTTATACCCCGGTAAAGTCGGAGGTGATCGCATACATTATCCTGCAAAGTGGGTGGAGGAAGTTCAAGATAGAGCTTCTGGATGAGAGGCTCATAGGTAAAATAGACTTTTTCCTTTAAAGGGGCATATAGGGCTCTAAACCTCTGGGCATCCTTATCTATAAGTATTTTTCCTTCCGCAGTTGATTCAGGAGGAACTTCCACAACCACATCACCAATTACTTCCGTCTGACAGGCAAGGACATATCCTTTTTTTATATCATCACGGGAAAGAAGAGTTGTTGGCCTTGTTTTAACTTCACCCTCTCTCACAATCAATCGGCACTTACCACAGATTCCATCACCTCCACAGATGGAGTTGATGTACACACCGGCCTTTTCTGCAGCTTCAAGTAACGTTATACCCTTTTCCACTTCAACTGTTTCTTTTTGAGGAAGAAAGGTTACCTTAATTTTTTCTTTTTTCATCTACTTTAGGTTGTTATTTATTTTTTACCTTCCACTCATTCTTGAGAAAACTGGGAATTCTGGCTGCTTCCTCGGGACCGACCAGTACTTTCCAGTTAAATTCTTCCTCCAGTTCCGCTCTAAAAACAGCCACCAAACCGGGAATGATAATAGTATTGTGGTTTACCTTTTCCTTTACCCTTTGCTCTTCAAGTGTTTTGGCTATCTTCTCAGGCGACCATTTGTCACCAGCATAAGCATTTAAAACTCCCAGTCCCTCCGTCTCCACAACAGAGATATAAGTTGGGACCTTACTATTTTCTACTTCCGACTCCACTGTAAAGTAGGTAAGAGAAAAGTTTGTGGTAACAATGACCGGAGAATCAGGTGTTACCGCTCCTATTTCGTAGAGTTTGGCCTCTACAGCATTGGGAACCTGAGGATCTGTGTAGATGTTCTGTCTAATTGTTAGAAGAGGTAAAAGTTGCCATTTTTCCTTTGCTCTTAAAACCACGATATTCGCATATTTACAGACATAAGTTGCAGCCTGAGCAATTTCTTGAAAAGGATTATTTTCATCCGTGAAAGCTATGGTCGGGTAGCCTAAGGGACGAAAGACTTTCTCTACCGCAAGTCTTCTTAGCCTGGTTAGTTCGGTTAGAGTTTTTCCCACTTTTCTTGTACCTGGATCAAGAACAAGGTCATTTACACCCAGATTTTTGATTTTCTGAGTCAGATCAGCAAGCTCTTCCAGACTTTCAGCATAAACTGCAAGAGGACAGTTATAATTCTTAGCCAAGGAGGCAAATTTCTCAAAATTATCTCTCTTGGCTGCGTAAATAAGTGGTTTTTTATTTCCTACTGTTTTAAGAGCAGCTTCCACAACAGAGGGGTCATCTGAAACAAGAATAAGAGCAAGTCCCGTTTTCTCGCTAACCAGACCCGCCAGTTTTGCATAATCTTCAGGACCCTTTGAAGTATGTTTTAAAGCTACAAGATTTACTCCTATTTCTTCTCCAACTCTGGTAAATTTCAAACAAGCAATAGCATTTAGCTCCTGATTCAATTTTTCTTCTTCAAAATTGTCTTCCATTAGAATAGCAATGCCAGCCGGATGATGGAATTTTTCTTTATGTCTGAAAAGGACTGTTTCCTGACCTACCTGAATCTTACTGCCATCAGTCCCAATAGTGACAAGCCTCATGGGAGGTGCTGAGGCCTCTGCAAGTTGCTTTTTGGCCTCTTCACTTACATGAGGACACTGATCAAGAGATACCTTTTTTGCCGCAAGTTGCATTGCAAAAGCCATACAGGTAGGGAAATTACAATCTCCACAGTTTGTTTTAGGTAAAAGTTTATAAATTTGAAGTCCGGTTAAGCCCATCTACTCCCTCCTTAAAATTAAATCAAGTTTAAACAGATCCCCCTCATATTACATCAATGGTGGCATGGAGAGAACTGGATGATTTTTTTTCTGAAGGAATTCCAGAAGTTCCTCGGAGGTAGTTGCCTCTTTTTCAGTGGCAATTTTCTCTATAAGATCTGGTTCTCCTATTTCTTCACATCTTTTTTGCAGTTTTTCTTTTATTTCCTCTTTGAGTTCACTGGGCATCCAGACAACCCTTTTTAAACCCCCGTCAGCTGATATGAATTTTCGGCTTGTAATGTACATTTTACCAATTCCTATAAATCCAGGTGTTTGTACTCCTCCTCCCACCTGTCCTGCCATAGTACTGAAAGTCATCCCTATAGGAGTCATTCCGGTGAATTCACGATTCACAATCATAACTCCATTTGCCTCAGGTAAAACGGCTGCAATACACTCAAAGCACCCACAGGAAGTCATAGGGTCCTCAAGAATAGAATAGGCATTGAATCTTTCCAGATTACCATTAGATTTTACCTTAAGATATTCGTTAACTCCCTCCCATTGACCTTTAACAGGATCAAGGCATCTTCCCTTTTTTACAGGTTCGTTAGGTCCATGGGGATTAATCTGATAGGATGCTTTACAGTCAAGCCAGGTATAAGCTCCACATAAGCCCAGTCTTTCTGGAGTCACTATACATACATGATTGGGTGCATAGGATTGACAGAGAATACAGCTATAAAACTCATCCACATCTTCATCTGTCATCCCGCCCAATCTTTCATCTCTTTGATGGTAGATCTTTTTTGCTTCTTCAAGAGGCTCCTTTATCTTTTCTTCGTCAGTTATTATCTTAACCTGAACCTTGTCCACGATACCGGGAAATTCATCATGCATTTTAGCTACCAGTATTTCTCCAAAATGCTTTAACCTGAAACCTTTATGATAGGCTTCTTTACTTATTCTTATCCAGACAATAGCTCTCTGACCCATATGAAATATTCCATTGGCACAGGATAAAAACTCATGGATTCTTCGCTCAAGAACAGTCTCAAAATCTTCACTGAAGTTCCGACCGGCAACCTCAACTAAAATTCCTAAATTATAAGCGCCACCTTCTTCCATCTGATCAACATCAGGACCGATTATCTCAATTTTGCCATCTTCTACCTCATTCATTGGTTTTCCCCGTAAAAGTTCAAAAGCTATACCGCGTTTTCCTCCAAATTCAACCTGCATCTGCTCTTTTCTTACTCTCTCACCTTCAAATCCAGCACCGTAAGGAACAGGTATGGGGATCTCTGTTACCTTTATTTCCAGACCTCTAACTTCGATAGCTTTGCCAACTATTTTATCCAGAGCAATATTGGAAACAACATGCTCATAGGTACAAATACCAGTGGGTAAAATCTGAGGAATGGCAACGTCAGAAAGGATAGGGAAGCCAAAATTAATTGCCCCTGCGGCAGTGGCATATTTTTCATCGGTGATAAGTTGTTTATTGCCATTTACTTCTGGGTCAGCTCCCAGAGCAAGAACGAAGGCGTGGACTCTTTCTTTATTGTAGAGAAGAATTTTCCTTGCCTGCTCAAGATCCCCTGGTTTTATTCCACCAAAAGTCATAGCTGCACGAGCTGCAAAATTTAAAGCATGAATGGCAGCCGATGTATCTTTGCCATAAGGGACGAGAAAGGTATCCCAGTTCATTTCAATTCCTTCTTGAGCAAGTTGCTCAGCCATACTCCTTCCACCGGAAGAAGAAGCCATAAATACCAGAATGTTTTTCTCCTGCAGGGCTCTTGCAAGTTCAACTGCCTGTTCATTAGTGGGAAGTGCTCCCACGCAAGCAGCAAAACCCGGCATTCTTCCGTCTACAAGTTTTATTCCCTGATTTCTCAAAGTGGCATCGTCAGTGAAGCCCAACCATATCCCCTTAGGTTCATCGCCAGTAAGGTATTTTAAAGCTTCAATTATCTCCTCAGCAATTAAGGTTGCAATTCCTGCATCAAGGGTATCTCCCAGATAAGGAACCCAGAGGCTTTCCGAAGGAACAGGAGGAAGAAGTTTCTTAGCCCACTCCAGAGCTTTTTTTGCATCAGCTAATGTTTCAACCTTTATGCCGGTAAGAGCCAAAATTAAAGGCAGATAATAGGCAGTATTTGGAAATCCTATGGCCTCTTTTTCACCTTTTTCTTCAATTAGTCTGTTTAACTTTTCCTCAGCTTCCTTTACGTACTTATAGGCTCCCCTTATAGCTGCAGAGGCAATTATTCTGGACATGCACGACCTCCTTAAGTTCTATGCAATGTAGTAGTTTCTTTAGTTACCCTAAGCTTATCCTTTAAAATCTCTCTCCTGCAATCAGGACAGAGATTTAAAAATTCCTGTAGTTTTTCTATCTTTTCATTTCTGGCTTTCACATAATCAACCATTGCTTTAGTAAAAAAATATCTCCCACATCTTTCACACCTGACTCTTTCCAGTTTGCGTGACCACATATCTATTTTTCTCTTATCTTCAATATCTTCAATCTTTATTGCTCCAGTGGGACATACTACAGCACAGGCTCCACATCCAATACAGGTATCTGGCTCAATCTCAAATGGTGTGGTAACTTTTCTCTCCAGTCCTCTACTGGCAAATCCAATGGCATTTGCTCCTATAACCTCACTACAAACACGCACACAGAGACCACAGAGGATGCATTCTTTATCTTCCTGTGGAAATCTAACTTTATCAAGCCCCATCTCTCTGGCTAATTCTTGAATAGCTTTGACATTTGGACAGCGTGCAAGGAGCATTTCAATAATTAACCTTCTTGCCTTTATGACTTTTTCTGAATTTGTTTTTACTTCAATTCCGTCTTGAACCGGATAAGTGCAGGCAGCGGTTAGTCGAGACCACCCTTTGCGGATAACCTCAACTGTGCAAACTCTACAGGCACCATACGCACTTACGGCCGGGTGATAACAAAGAGTTGGTATTTTAACCCCAATCCTTTTTGCTGCTTCAAGAACTGATAGTCCTTCTTCCACTTCAACCTCTTTTCCATCTATGACCAGTTTAACCATTTATTCCACCTTTATAGCATCAAATTTGCAGGTTTCGTAACATATCCCGCATTTTACACATTTTTCCTGCAATATGCGATGAGGTTTTCTCCTCTCTCCAACTATGGCTTCCTGAGGACATTCTCTGGCACAGCGGGTACATCCGGTACATTTTTCCTGATCTATTGTATAGGTTATAAGGTCACGACAAACTCGAGCTGGACACTTTTTATCTTTAATATGAGCTTCATATTCATCTCTGAAGTAGCGAATAGTAGTTAAAACAGGGTTGGGAGCAGTTCCTCCTAAAGCACACAGGGAAGTGCTTTTAACAACTTCAGATAATTCTTCAAGCAGCTCTATATCTTCCTCTTTTCCCTCACCCTGGGTTATCCGGTTAAGAATTTCCAGCATTTGTTTTATACCTTCTCTACAGGAAGTACACTTTCCGCAGGATTCATCTTTAAGAAAAGTGAGAAAATATTTTGCCACATCCACCATACAAGTATCCTCATCCATAACGATCATTCCACCTGATCCCATCATAGACCCTACTTTGGTAAGTGCATCAAAATCTACCGGGAGGTCAAGAAAATTCTCAGGTATGCATCCTCCAGAAGGACCACCTGTTTGAACAGCCTTAAATTTTTTTCCTCCAGGTATTCCACCTCCGATATCAAAGATAATTTCTCTCAAAGTTATGCCCATAGGGACCTCTGCGAGACCTGTATTGTTGATTTTTCCAACAAGAGAAAAGATCTTTGTTCCTTTACTTCCCTCTGTGCCTATTTTAGAGTACCAATCAGCTCCCCGGGCAATGATTACCGGAACATTGGCCCAGGTTTCCACGTTGTTAAGGTTGGTAGGCTTTTCCCAGAGTCCACTTTCTACCGTATGGATGTGTTTTGCTCGTGGCTCTCCAACTCTTCCTTCCAGAGAGGCCATTAAGGCTGTTGACTCACCGCAAACAAATGCACCCCCCCCTCTATTAACTCTAATGGAAAAACTAAACCCTGAACCTAAAATATCCTCACCTAAAAGCCCGTATTCCTCAGCTTGTTTAATAGCAATACTTATATGTTTTACAGCCAGTGGATATTCATTCCTAACGTATATATATCCTTCTCTGGCTCCAATTGCATAAGCTCCAATAATCATACCTTCCAGTATACTATGAGGATCACCTTCGAGAATACTTCTATCCATATAGGCACCAGGATCTCCTTCATCAGCGTTACAGATAACATATTTTACGTTACCTTTGGCCTGGCGACAGTACAACCATTTTTTACCAGTAGGAAAGCCTCCTCCACCCCTTCCTCTAAGACCTGATTTGATAATCTCCTCTATAACCTGGTCAGGTTCGTATTGAGAAAGAACTTTGAAGAGAGAGTAATAACCTCCTCGTGCTACGTACTCAATCACATTAGTAGGATCAATGAAACCACAATTCCTGCTGGCGATTCTGAATTGTTTGCAGTAGAAAGGTATCTCTTGAAGAAGAGGGATATCATCTATCACACCTGATAACTCCCCCTGTATATCATATTTCTTTGTCTTACCAAAAATAAGAAGTTCATCTCTATCCAGCCTGGCAAGAATACTATCTTTCCATATACTTTCCCTGGTCAGGCTTTCTAAAAGTTTAATAACTTTTTCACCGTTCATCTTTTGATAAATAATACGAGGCCATCCAGGTTTAAATACGTCCACCAGAGGCTCTATTTGACAATAACCTAAACATCCAGTAGGAACTATTTTAATGTCTATTCTGTTTTCTCTAACTTTCGTATTTAGCGCCTCAAAAACTTCATTAGCTCCTGAAGCCAACCCACAGGTAGCCATCCCAATCATAATTCTTGGTTTATCGGGATAAAGAGATTTTAAACCCTCTTTCCTTAACTCTTCAAGTTCTTTTAAACTTTTGATTTTTTTACTCATACGGTTTCTCTTACTATCGCTCTTTGTATTTGTTTAGGATTTTCTCAACCTGAACCGGGGTTACTCTTGCAAAGTAATTGCCATCAACTACCACAAGAGGTCCCAATGCGCAGGCTCCCAGACAGTTCACTGTTTCTAAAGTAAAATTAAGATCAGGTGTAGTTTCTCCCGGTTTGATATCTAACTTCCTTTGAATCTCTTCAAGAATTTTCGGTGATCCTCGTACATGGCATGCTGTTCCCATACACACATATATGGTATGTTTACCTCGAGGTTTTAAACTGAAAGCTTTATAAAAAGTGGCTACTGCATAAATTTGAGGTAAAGGAACATTTAATTTGTCTTTTACTCTAAGTAATGCCTCCCGGGGCAAGTAATTATATTCTCGCTGTATATCCTGAAGAATGGGAATAAGCATACTTTTATCTTTATGGTATTTATCAATAACCCTATCGACTGTTTCCAAAACTTGTGGACTCATTTTCTCTTATCCTTGCAGTTTTTTCTTCACTTTTTATCAAGCTTACCAGGAACCTCTCCTTCTTTTCTTTGGTGACTTTTTCTACTTCCATAAATTGAAGTGCTCCGGTAGGACATGCTTCCACACAGGCAGGTTTTAATCCCTTCTCCGTTCTCTCTTTGCAGAGATCACACTTCACAATAGCTTTCCCATCTCTTCTTATTTTAATGACACCAAAAGGACAAACCAGAATACACCACTTACAACCTATACAGAGTTCGTCATTCAAGCTTACAGGACTATCAGGAGAAGATTTTTGAAGAGCATGTGTAGGACAAACCGAGACACAGGGAGCATCTTCACAGTGTCTACACTGAAGAGGGATAGTAAAATCTTCCAGAGTTTCCACCTCAACCCTGTGCTGGGGAAGGGGTGTTTCAGTTAGAGATTTGATTAAATCTTTAGACTGAGAGTGTTCAACGGCACAGGCAAGTTCACAACTTCTACACCCAAGACATTTTTCGGCAAAAACAACCAGAATCTTTTTCATGTCTTACCTCTTTTGGTTTTTTACTGGTACATTAAAGGTTTTAACTTCAAGGCCTCTCTTTTTTTATCAATATGTTTTATCATAAGATGAGCTGCTTTAATGGGATCAGACTCAAAGGCAAATTTTCCACCCACCAGTTCTTCCAGCTCTTCACAGATAAATCTGGTTAGATTTTTACTTCCCAGAATTGGAAAGGGAAAACCAAGAACAGTGAAAACACCTGAAGCAACAAAGTAAAATCCTATGGATACGGCTTTTTCGCTCATCCATTCAGGAGCAGCTCCTGCCACTGGTAAGTCACTTATATCTTCTCCCAGGCCTCCCTCGTGAACAACATTTGTTAGAGCTATCAGAATTCTACTGTTATCCACACAGGAACCTACATGAAGTACCGGAGGAATTCCTACAGCTTCACATACTTCTTGAAGCCCTTTTCCTGCATATTTGAACACAGATTCTGGCTGTAAGAGCCCTGCCTTAGCATTGGCTATTGCGGAACAACCAGTTACTACAACTAAAACATCATTTTTGATAAGTTCCTTTACCATCTCCGTATGTCCATAATCGTGAGTAATCTTGGGATTATTACATCCGACCACTCCAGCAAGTCCTCTAATTCTACCCTGGATGATAGCATCATTTAAAGGTCTGTAGGTGGCTCTATAGGTTCCTCCCAGAAATCTGTAAATATTCTCGGCACAAAACCCTGCAATAAGGTCTTCATTCTCTTCAGGAATATAGACCTCATTATTATTCCGATTGGAAAAGTTTTCTATAGCCATTTTTAAAATATCTTTGGCAATCTGGTAAGCATTTTCCTCCTTGAACTCTACATGTTCTACTCCCGGAAATTTACATTTTGGAGAAGTAGTGATAAGTTTGGTGTGGAAACCATTGCTGTTAATTACACTACTTAGTGAAGGCATTATACATTGAACATCCACCATCATTAAGTCAACAGCCCCTGTTAAAATGGCAAGTTCCTGTTGCAAGAAATTTCCGGCTACAGGGATTCCATGGCGCATCAAGATTTCGTTGGCAGTACAACATATTCCTACAAGATTTACCCCTTTGGCTCCTTTTTTTCTGGCAAGTTCAACAATTTCTGGATCTTTAGCAGCGAAGGTAACCACATCTGAAAGAGTAGGCTCATGTCCATGAACTACTACATTAACCTCTTCTCTGGACAAAGTACCAAGATTCACTTTTCCTCTCAGGGGTTTAGGACTGCTAAATAAAACATCGGAAAGATCGGTGGCAATCATTGAACCTCCCCAGCCATCGGCAAGAGCACACCTTAAACCATGCATGATAATATTTTTGTAGTCATTATCCACTCCCACATGGGTACGATGCATCATTTCCACGATTTCTCGATCAACACCTCGAGGCACAATTCCAAGTTCTCTCCAGACTTTTACTCTTTTTTTTGGTGCCCTGAGAGGCATTCTTAGCTCACCATGTTGATTTCCAAACTCAGCCAGTATTTTTTCTGCAAGCTCTTTAGCTATTTCATTTGTTGCTCTTCCATCGGTTTTGACCTGGTATTCTTTAGCCAGGATTTTCATTTTTTCTTCGTCTTTTATCTTGTAGGCATCGGCCTTACCTTCACTTGCCAATAACAGAGCATGGGTGATGTCTCTTCCGTGGTCAGAATGTGCTGCTGCACCTCCTGCAATCATCCTTGCCAGATTTCTGGCAGCTATGGTATCAGCACTTGCTCCACATATTCCAACCCGCTCTTCTTCAGCAAAAGGATCTATTCTACAGGGACCCATATTGCATATACGGCAGCAAAGCCCTAATTTTCCAAAACCACACTGGGGTTGCATGGCTTCACAACGATCCCAGACGAGGCTAACATTATTCTCCTCTGCCCTTTCTATTACACGTCTACTTGCTTTATCAACGGTTCTTTTATCTGCCTTCATAATGTTTCTCCTTTAATTTTTCAGCAATGGCCTCTATTTCCTTTCGGAAATTACTGCTTTTTCCCCAGAAAGAAACACCTTCTATATCTGCCTGAAGTATTGCGTCGTCAAAACTTAGAAATCCTAAAAAATCAAAATCGGAAAGACTTTTCAAAAGGTAGCTTTTATCTTTTTTGTCTCTTACCTTATTGCCCACAACACTAACATTTTGGATATTTAACTGGAAAGAGAGGTTCCTGATTCGAAAGGCTGTTTCTACACTTTTTTTGCCTGGTTCAACAACAACTATCAATTCATCTACTCCCTGTGCTGTTCCTCTACCAAGATGCTCTATTCCTGCTTCCATGTCAATTATAACAATTTCCTCTCTTTCCAGAAAAAGATGGGTAAGAAGTGCTCTTAAAAAGGCATTTTCTGGACAGGTACAGCCCATTCCCCCACCTCTTACGGTTCCCATAACAGCAAGTTTTATCCCGTTGTGCTGCACGAAGTATTTGTCGGGAATATCATCCACTCTGGGATTTAATTTGAAAAAAGAAGATAAATTTCCAGGTTTTGCTCCGGTTCGATCCTCGATTAGTTTTTTCATTTCAATCAGGGGAGTTATACTGGAAGGCTCAGGAAAAGAAAGGGTGAAGGCAAGGTTTGCATCGGGGTCAGCATCAATAGCAAATACCCGCTTTCCTTTGTCGGCAAAATACTTACATAGACCAGCAGTAAGAGTAGTTTTGCCTACCCCTCCCTTACCTGTAACTGAAATTTTCATTTATCTTGATTCCTACAAGGTGCCTTGTGATATATTTAACAAATCATCGTAGTATAATAAAAGTAAATCTGACTGTCAAGATAGAGTTGACAAAAATTATTATCATGTTATATTATAAAAAAAATTGTTAAATAGTGAAGAAAATAGACTAAATGGCCTTACAGCTTCGATATATAATATTTCTTACTGTAATATTTAAGATTTTGTTTCCAGTAATAGCCTTTACAACTGAAACAGATAATGATGGGAGGAATCAAATTGATTGAAAGGATAATTAAGCAGTTTAAAAAAGAAAGAGTCAAAAAAGTTGCACCATGTCACTGCTGCGGAGATCTAACTCGTAGTCCTTTTCAGGAAATCTCTAAAGAAAAATTTTATTCCCGCTGGAGTAGGTCAAATAATAACAATATCAAATGATAAAGATGATACCAAGAGGTGAAATACCTGAGGTTGATCTCGGCCAATGTATAGGATGTGGAGTTTGTGCCCGAGTTTGCCCTGTAAAGGCAATAAGCATAATTGGAAGTAAGGCATACATTGACCAGCGTAAATGTATAAGATGTTTTGATTGCGAGAGAAATTGTCCAAGAGGAGCAATCAAGATAAAGACAAAAAAAGTTACCTCCATAAACGAGTTAAAAGATACCTTTAGAAAACTGGATGAAGAACTCATAAGGGTTTTTGAAAGACTTGACAAACTGAAATGCAAGGAAAAGACAAAGAAATAGGGTCTAACCTTAATCTCAAATCTTATTTTTTGAGTTGATAAAACTAACGAAAAATTTCCACCGCTTTATTTCTAATTAAACAGAAAGTATCGCATTTAAAATCATAAAAACTGCAGCTATAAGTGTAGAATAGGCAAAGATATGTTTTAATTTTTGTGGTTTAGTTTTGATAGAAAAATTACCCCCAATTATCCCTCCTAATATAGCTATGATTGCCAGCGGAATTGCTCTAATGGAGTTAAAATCACCCCTTATAGAGTGTCCTAAAAATCCCATTAGGGCAGTTACAGCCACCATAGCTGAAGAGGTTCCCACAGCAATTCGCACAGGTACACCACAAATAAGAACCATCAAAGGAACCTTAAATGACCCTCCAGATATTCCTACCATACCTGCTACAAATCCAGTTGCAGCAGTTACTGGAATTGCTGACCAGAGGTTGACTTTATACTCATATTCACCGTATTTTCTTAACCAGCACCCAAAGCATTTTTTTTGTTTAATAATACTATTACCTCCAACAGGTCGGAGCATTAAAAAACCTGAAAGAACTAATAACCCACCAAAGATAAATTTCAGTAGTGTAGTTCTAAAGAGATGAGCATAGTAGCCCCCTATGAAAGCCATAATGTCAGTGGGTGGGTCTATAACTAATGCGAGTTTCCAATCTACAGTCCTATGTTTCTGAAAAATTAACATAGATGATATTGAAGTAGCTACCAGAATAAGTTGGGCATCAGTAGCTGCCTGGTATATTGGAATTCCACTTGCTATTAGTAATGGAACATAGAAATTACCTCCACCTCGCCCTGTCATAGCCATAACCACAGCAATAATGAATATACCTGCACCAATAGCGATAATATTAATCATCTTAACAGATTACTAAAAGTACATTTTTTCAGCTACCAGATAAACAAAGTCCTTTTCTCTCTCGTTGGGCTTAATGTGTTCTACTTTCCTGGCTATAAGTTCGGCATCCTTTCTTTTATCCTTAGATAAAAGCATTTGCCTTGCTCCAGCTAAAGCTCCATTACCAATTTTGACTATTTTATCCTTTGCGTTTGGCAAAAGACCTATTGTTATAGCATTTTCTGAATTAATAAAATTTCCAAAAGCCCCAGAAAGATAGATCTTGCCAATATCTTCAAGACCAACTCCGTAATATTTCATAAGGAGATCTTGATCCACTCTTAGACCAGCTTTTGCGGTTATGAGTTGGTAGATATCCTGTTGAGATATACTTATATCTTTAGTAATAAAAAAATCTTCTTTTAACTTTGCCTTTTTACTCATTATACCATTCTTCAGTAATTCGCTCAGAAGGTCTATCAAACCAGAACCACATATGCCTATAGGGGGTTTACCGCCAATAGTCTCGTACTTAACCTCGCCATTTAAAATTTTTACATTTTTTATTGCTCCCTCCACCGCTCCGACACCGCATTTTACAGTAGCTCCTTCATAAGCTCCTCCAGCAGCACAGGAAGCACTCATAATCCTGTATTTATTACCAATAACCACCTCTCCATTAGTTCCAATGTCTATGATCATTGATGGGACTTCATTTTTGTATATCCCGGTAGTAATAATATTGGCCAGAGCATCTGCTCCAGCATGACCACCGATTAGAGGTGCACCATAAACATTTGCCCCTGGATTTATTATTAAACCCATCTCCTCGGCCCTTCTATTTACAGCCCCGGGTTCTAAAGGCTCAAAAGGAATTACTCCCAGTGAAGAAACATCAATTCCAAAAAAGATATTGCGCATTGTAGGATTCCCGACCACCACTACTTCATATATACACTGGAGAATATCTTCTTTCTGACCGGCAAAGTTTTTTAATTCTTGATTTATTCCATCAATTATCACTTTCTGTAATTGCCTCAGCCCATTTTTATTTCTCATTGTGTAATCAATGCGTGAGATAACGTCGTCTCCAAACAAACTCTGAGGATTCTTGTCAGCCAGAGTAGCTATTATTTTTCCTGACTGAAGGTCAACGATCTGAGATACCAGGGTAGTGGTCCCCACATCTATAGCAAGTCCATAAATTTTTCCCCTAAATTTGTCAATTTGTTTATCTTGGTGAAATACTTTACCATTTTTTTCATAAACCAGAGGATTTAAGCTTACTCTATCTTTTAGACTTCGAGAAAGAATACTATACTTACCCGGACTTTTAATAAAGACACGAATACTTCCCGATCCACTAATTTTTGCCTGGCAGGCAAGCCTTTCATCTTCGCTTAAATTAAATTTTTTTTCCGCAACAGTTTTTGGGGATAATAGATATCTCTCACCTTCTATTCTCACTATACATCTGCCACAAAGACCCTGCCCTCCACATTCAGACGGTATCTGTACTCCCAGTTTTCTGGCAACCTCCAGAATAGTTCCCTGGTTGAATTCAATTCCTTCTCTTCCCTTTTTAAACTGCGGAAAAAAAATAATTGCCATCTTTTTGTCCCTCCTTTGTTGTTAAACATTTCCATTTGATAAATTTTGTACCATTATAATGTGCAAATTTTTTGTGTCAATTTTAATAAAAAATATTATTTCCTTTCTATATGCTGCTTAAGTTAATCTGCTAATAACCTAATGGGAGAAAATTTTATTTTGCAAAATCTTGACATAGATAATTTGCACATATAATATTAATCTTTAAGAAGCAGATCTTGAGATGCAAAGATTTAAAAAGGAGGTTGTAAATGGCCATCACTGAAGTTTGGATCGATGAGGATGCTTGCACAGGCTGTGGACTTTGTGAGGATACCTGTCCCGAGGTCTTTGAGGTAAACGATGTGGCATCGGTTAAAGAGGATGCAGATTTCAACGAATTTGAAGATGAAATCAAAGAAGCTGCAGAGGAGTGTCCAAATGAGGCCATACACTTTGAGGAAGAGTGATGATAAAGATTAATAATTTTAAGGCAGGAAAAAATGTCAACCAGGCATTACCCACGAGTTATTTTATTTTCCTCGTCTTCCTGTCCATGGTGTTCACGAGCTAAAAATTACCTTCGTCAACACGGTATTAAGGTGAAGGAAATAAGGGTGGATAAAGACCCGGATGCTGCAAGAGATGTAGTAAAAATGACCGGACAGATGAGTGTACCTGTTCTTCTGATTGGAAGAGCAAAGATAGTTGGATTTGATAAGGATAAGATAGATCGTCTCTTAGGACTGAAAAGAAAATAAACTATTACGGAAGCTAACGAATGAGACCAAGCTGGGAGGTATTTGATAAACTCTGCCAAAGATACGATGAGTGGTTTGAACATTTCCCGGGTAAAAATATTTTTGAGTTGGAAGTAAAATGTGTGAAAGAGTCTTTTAAAGGAGTATCAAAACCATGGCTTGAGGTAGGTATTGGAACAGGTAGGTTTGCCGAGAAAATTGGTATAGATGTTGGGATAGATCCATCTGAAAAAATGTTAGAAAAAGCTGCTAAAAGAAAGATAGAAGTAATAAAAGCAAGAGCTGAGAACCTTCCTTTTCCTTCGGATTTTTTTGGTGGAGTAGCTATAATCGTAACTTTATGTTTTTTAGATGATCCTCAAACAACATTAAAGGAATGCCTTCGGGTATTAAAAAATGACGGAAGAGTTATATTGGGAATAGTCCCCAGAAACAGTAGCTGGGGAAAATTTTACTTGGAAAAAAAGAAGGAGGGACACCCTTTTTATTCGGTGGCCCATTTTTACACTTCTCAAGAGACTATACTTTTAGCAGAAAGAGCTGGATTTACACTGGAAAGTGTTTTTTCTACCTTGTTTGAAGAGCCAAAAGAAGGTGAAAATATAAAAATTTATTCACCTTCGTCCAATCTTATAG